>Ga0210040_10008364_pt1 | contig 12305 bp, 13 predicted proteins | sample CryGeyCG12114_NA_FD_185462 | JGI IMG/M metagenome (GOLD analysis project Ga0210040, IMG submission 185462) | Groundwater microbial communities from aquifer - Crystal Geyser CG19_WC_8/21/14_NA (SPAdes) (version 2) | ecosystem: Environmental > Aquatic > Deep subsurface > Groundwater | place: USA... | reverse complement strand
GATGCGCCCGCCCGCCAGCACGTAGCCGTCGGCGCGACTTGCCGCGCCGGGTGCAGCGGCCTGCTCCTCGAAATGGGCCAGGAACACGCCCGTCAGGTGGCCGACATGGCGCGCCTGGAGGAAATAGAACTGCATGAACCGTTCCACCGGGCTCTTGCCCGGCCGGTCGGCAAAACGCATCCGCTGCGCCACCTCGCGCTGCAGGTCGAAGGTCAGGCGGTCCTCCGCCCGGCCGGTGATCGTATGCAGGTGGCACCGCACCGCCAGCAGGAACCCCTCTGCCCGGCGGAAGCTGCGATATTCGGCCGGGGTCAGCAGCCCGACATCGACCAGCTCGGCCGCGCTGCGCACATTGTGGCGGTACTTGCCGATCCAGTACAGCGTCTGCAGGTCGCGCAGCCCGCCCTTCCCTTCCTTGACGTTGGGCTCCACGACGTAGCGCGTATCGCCCATCCGCTTGTGCCGCGCATTGCGCTCGGCCAGCTTCTCGGTCACGAACCGGCGCTGCGATCCCGGCACCACCTCGGCCCAGAAGCGCCGGCTGGCATCGGCATACAGCCCTTCGTCGCCCCACAGATAGCGCCCTTCCAGCAGCGCTGTGCGGATGGTCAGGTCACCCTTCGCCATGCGCACCAGCTCGTCCAGGGTGCGGCTGGAATGGCCGACCTTCAGGCCCAGATCCCACAGGAAATAGAGCAGCGCCTCGATCACCTGCTCGCACCAAGGCGCCTTGCGCCCGCGCGACGCGCTGGGGGTGATGAAGGCGATGTCCACATCCGAATGGGGCGCCATCTCGGCCCGGCCATATCCGCCCACCGCAATCAGGGCGAGCCGCTCCCCCTTGGACCGGTTCGCCACCGGATAGAGGTCCGCCAGCACATGGTCGTGCAGCACGCGGATGATCTGATCGACCAGGAAGGCATGGCCGCGGGTGATCTCGTGCCCGGCACTGGGGCGCAGCGCCAGCCGCCGGTCCAGCTCCGCGCGGCCCGCGGCCAGCGCCTCGCGCAGCATGGCGACGACCGGCTGGCGCGCCGCCCTAGCGCCGTGCTGCGCGACCAGCGCGGCAATGGCGGCGGCCAGCGCGTCGCGATCAACGACGGCCCGCGGCTGGGGAATGGTCAGGGGCTTCATCTCGCCTGCGCAGATAGTCGGGTTGCGCCGCGCCGAACAGGGGCTGCGCTCTTTTGCGCAAGCCCGATCCGTGCCAAGGCGCCGCGGGCAAATCACGGACGGGCATGACATGATCGAATTGCTGGCAGCCGGCGCGCACGAAGCGATCCGCTGGGAAAGTCTGGGCCTCAGGCCCGGGATCGAGCTCGGCTTCTTCACCCTGCGCTTCTATTCGCTGGCCTACCTCGCCGGCATCGTCCTCGGCTACTGGCACCTGACGAAGATGGCCAATGCCCCGGGCAGCCCGATGGCGCAGCGTCATGCGGACGACCTGTTCTTCTGGTGCACGCTGGGCATCATCATCGGCGGGCGGCTGGGCTATGCCACCTTCTACCAGCCCACGCTGTTCACCGGCTGGGACAGCGACGAGACGGTGCCCTGGGCGCTGCTGCGATTGTGGGACGGGGGGATGAGCTTCCATGGCGGGGTCATCGGCGTCACGCTGGCGATCGCCTGGGTGTCGTGGCGCGGCAAGCTCAGCTTCCTGCGCGTGTGCGACTACATCTCGGTCAATGTCGGCTTCGGCATGCTGTTCGGCCGCCTCGCCAATTTCATCAATGGCGAGCTGTGGGGCCGGCCGACCGACGTGCCATGGGCGATGATCTTCCCGCGCGACCCGCTGGGCCTGCCACGCCATCCCAGCCAGCTGTACGAGGCAGCGATGGAAGGGCTGCTGGTCATCTGCATCATGCTGCCGGTGTTCTGGAAGACGGACGCCCGCTATCGCCCCGGCCTGCTGGTCGGGTTGTTCGTGATGCTGGTCTCGTTCGGCCGCTTCATCTGCGAATTCTTCCGCGAACCCGATGCGCAACTGGCCGCGTTCGCGCGTGCCAGCGGGCTCAACATGGGCCAGTGGCTGACCCTGCCGCTGATCGCCGCCGGGCTGGCGCTGGTGCTGTGGGCGCTCAGCCGGCCGCGGATCGGCGGCGCGCGGCGGACGACGGCAGCGGCCTGAAAGCTACATCGGTGAATGCGCTGGTGAATGCAGGCGAGCGCTTCCGGCGGCTGATCCGGGCCGGCGGCCCGATCACGATATCGCAGTTCATGGGCGAGGCGAACGCGCTGTATTATTCCAGCCGCGACCCGCTGGGCGCGGCGGGCGATTTCGTCACCGCGCCGGAGATCAGCCAGATGTTCGGCGAGCTGCTGGGCCTGTGGCTGGCCGATCTGTGGCACCGCGCCGGATCGCCCGGCAATGCCGCCTATGTCGAGCTGGGCCCGGGCCGCGGCACGCTGGCGACGGACGCGCTGCGGGCCATGGCCGGGGCAGGCCTCAGGCCACGCGCGCATCTGGTCGAAGGCTCCCCCGCCTTGCGCGCGGTGCAGCAGCGGGCGGTGCCGGGCGCGACGTTTCACGACGATCTTGCCAACCTGCCGGACGACCGGCCCTTGCTGATCCTCGCCAACGAGTTCCTCGATGCGCTGCCGGTCCGCCAGCTTGTGCGCACGCAGGGCGGCTGGCGCGAACGGATGGTCGGGCTCGACGCCGATGGCGCCTTCTACTTCGTCGCCGGCGACCGGCCGGTCGACGCCGCCGTGCCGCCGGAACGGGCCGAGGCGCCGGATGGCACGATCATCGAGACCTGCCCCGCGGCAGCCGCGGTGGTGGAGGAGGTCGCCCGCCGGCTGGCAGCGCAAGGCGGCGCGGCCCTGTTCGTCGATTACGGCCACCTCGCCCCGCGGACCGGCTCCACGCTGCAGGCGGTGCGCGCGCACCGCAAGGTGGCGGTGTTCGATACGCCGGGGGAGGCGGACCTGACCGCCCATGTCGATTTCGCCACCCTGGCCGCACTGGCACAACAAGCGGGCGCCCGGGTCGCCGGCATGGCGGAGCAGGGCGCCTTCCTGGCAGCGCTGGGGCTGGAGCACAGGGCGACGGCGCTGGCCGCGCGCACCCCGGCGCGCGGCGGCGAGCTGCAGGCGGCGGTGGCGCGACTGGCAGGGGCAGAGCAGATGGGGCAGCTGTTCAAGGTCATGGCCCTGGTCGCGCCCGGCTGGCCGGACGCCGCGGGCTTCTGAACGCGCCGGCCCGGAACAGCTGGGGCCGGCCGGTGGTTCTGCCTCCAGATGCCCGCCCTCCACCGGGGGGTGGCAGGCAAGGAGATCGACCATGGGTGAATATGAACCCGACGATTCACGCAATATCACGCAGAAGAAGGGCAATGTGCCGGGCGAACCGCCCCGCACCGGCCCGCGCGAGGACGAGGCCCGCCGCAAGGCGGAGCCGCTGCCCGGCAAGAAGCAGCCGAGCCAGCAGCAGCAGGCGCAATCGCAGTCGCAAGGCAGCGGCGGCATGAGCCAGTCCATGGGCGGGATGAGCCAGTCCTTCGGCACGCCCGCCGGGCAATCGGCCGGCCAGCCGGCCGAACAGCCGCCGGCGCCGGGCGCGAGCCGGGTGCAGGCGGAGACGTTCGAGGAAAAGGCGGTCGAGACGGTGGATGCCGACCAGCCTGTTGCCCCACCCCCGCATCAGCCGGACCGCGACCGGCAGAGCGAGACCGGGATCGGCGCGACCGGCTCTCCTACCTTCGACACGGCGCTCGATTCCTATGCCGCGGAGCTGGCGGTGGAACAGTCACCATCGAACGATGACGAGCGCCGGCGGCAGGCTTCGGAACAGGGCGATGCCAAGGGCTATGGCTATGATGCGGACGAGGAGAGGCCGGAAGCCACCGGCGATCTCGGCGAGCGCGGCTATGGCGATTCGGGCGAGGAACGCCTTGCCGTGCTGAAGAACAACCCACCCCAAACGGAGGATAAGTGACATGGTCGATGCCAGTGCAATTGCCGAACATATGGAAGTGATCGGCGCCGACGGCGTGCATGTCGGCACCGTCGACAAGGTCGAAGGTGACCGGATCAAGCTGACCAAGAAGGATTCGGGCGCCCAGATCGAAGGCGCCGAGGGCACCCATTCCGGGCACCACCACTTCATCTCGCTGGGCCTGGTTGCCGAGATCGAGGGCGACCAGGTCCGCCTGAGCGCCACGGCCGCCAATGTGCAGCTGTTCGAGGAAGAGGAAGGCGAGGCCTAGACCCGCCTGAAGTGTTCCGGCCCGGTCGGGAGCGGCCATGGAGCTGCTTCCGCCGGGTTGGATGCCTTCGCGTCTCGGGGATCAGGCCGCCGCTGGACGACGGCGGCTTGCGTGGATATCGCCCCGCCCGGCGAGCAGGCCTGCTACGGAAATATCTTCATCGATCTCGTCCCAATGCAGCCCGGACCGGCTCAGCATGACCTTCTGACGCTGCTCGGCCGTGGCATGGAGCAGGCGGGGAAACCAGGCGAGCGGGACGCCGATCGTCCGACCATCCTCCAGATCCACCCAGAAACTGTACTCGTCGAACCGCACTGCCAGGGGTTCCGGGGCAAACGCCTCGTCAGAAGAAGTCATTCCAGAAGCCTTCGATCTCGTCCGCGCGCTCTGTAATAACAGCTTCGAGCTGCGAAAGCACCCGGGGCGAGAACCCGCGATTGTACGCCATGCCGACGGCCGGACGCAGCCAGAACTTGGCCGTGTCGCGCCCTTTCGTCACATGGATATGCACAGGTTCCCGTGGATCGCCCTCGTTCGCGTAGAAGTGGAAGCGATAGCCCTGCCAATCGAAGACCTTCGGCACCAATCCCTCACTGGCAGGCGAGGCATTCCTCGTAATCGGTCTGTTCGGCCTCGTTGAATTCGTACTTCGCCAGGTCGGTCGTGTTGTCCGCCTCCACCCCGCCGGCGAAGCCTGCGCGCTGCACGCTTTTCGACCGCAGGTAATAGAGCGACTTGATGCCCTTCTCCCACGCCTGGAAGTGCAGCATCATCAGGTCCCACTTGTCGACATCGGCCGGAATGTAGAGGTTCAGGCTCTGCGCCTGGTCGATATAGGGCGTGCGGTCGGCGGCGAATTCCAGCAGCCAGCGCTGGTCGATCTCGAAGCTGGTCTTGAAGGTCGCCTTCTCTTCCGGCGTCAGGAAGTCGAGGTGCTGGACCGAGCCGCCCTTCTCCAGGATCGCGTTCCACACCGCACCGGAATCCTTGGACTTGGTTTGCAGCAGGCGTTCCAGATAGGGGTTCTTGACCACGAAGCTGCCCGACAGCGTCTTGTGGGTGTAGATGTTGGCGGGGATCGGCTCGATGCAGGCGCTGGTGCCGCCGCAGATGATGGAGATCGACGCGGTCGGCGCGATCGCCATCTTGCAGCTGAAGCGTTCCATCACGCCCACATCCTCGGCATCCGGGCAGGGGCCCCGTTCCTTGGCCAGCACCATGGATGCCTCGTTCGCGCGGGCGTTGATGTGCTGGAACATGCGCAGGTTCCACGCCTTGGCCATCGCGCTTTCGAACGGGATGTTCTTCTTCTGCAGGAAGGAGTGGAACCCCATCACCCCTAGTCCCACGCTGCGCTCGCGCATCGCGGAATAACGCGCGCGGGCCATCTCCGGCGGCGCGCGGTCGATATAATCCTGCAGCACATTGTCGAGGAAGCGCATCACGTCCTCGATCACCTGCTTGTTGCCCTGCCACTCGTCCCAGGTCTCCAGGTTGAGGGAGGACAGGCAGCACACCGCCGTGCGGTCATTGCCCAGATGGTCGACGCCGGTCGGCAGCGTGATTTCGCTGCACAAATTGGACGTGCTGACCTTCAGCCCCAGCTCGCGGTGATGGCGCGGCATCATCCGGTTCACCGTGTCGGAGAACACGAAATACGGCTCGCCCGTGCGCAGGCGGGTTTCCACCAGCTTCTGGAACAGCGAGCGGGCAAACACCGTGGCGCGGACCGAGCCGTCCTTGGGCGAGCGCAGGTGGAATTCGTCGCCATTGCGCACCGCTTCCATGAACTCGTCGGTCAGCAGCACGCCATGATGCAGGTTCAGCGCCTTGCGGTTGAAGTCGCCGGTGGTGTTGCGGATCTCCAGGAACTCCTCGATCTCCGGGTGGGAGACGTCGAGATAGACCGCGGCCGAGCCGCGGCGCAGCGAGCCCTGGCTGATGGCGAGGGTCAGGCTGTCCATCACCCGCACGAAGGGGATGATGCCGCTCGTCTTGCCGTTCAGGCCGACCGGCTCGCCGATGCCGCGCACATTGCCCCAATAGGTGCCGATGCCGCCGCCGCGCGAGGCCAGCCAGACATTCTCGTTCCAGGTGGCGACGATGCCTTCCAGGCTGTCGGGCACCGAATTGAGGTAGCAGCTGATCGGCAGGCCGCGGCCCGTGCCGCCATTGGACAGCACCGGCGTCGCGGGCATGAACCACAGCTTGGAGATGTAGTCGTACAGCCGGCGGGCATGGGCCCCGTCATCGGCATAGGCATCCGCAACGCGGGCGAACAGGTCCTGATAGCCCTCGCCCGGCAGCAGGTAGCGGTCGGTCAGCGTGTCCTTGCCGAATTCGGTCAGCAGCGCATCGCGCGACGGATCGGTCTGGATGGTGAAGCGGCGCGCATTGACCTTCTTGGAATCCTCCGCCTCCGGCATCGCGGCCGCGGCGAGCGCCTCGGTGGCGCCGGAGAGCAGGTCGCCAACCGGCTGTGCCTGCTTGCGGGAAGTGGGCGCCGGCGCGGCCTTGTCGATTACGCCTGCGCTGCTGCTGTCGCCTTCAAGGCCCATGCCTGCCTCGTCATTGTTTCTGAAATCCATCGCCCGTCGATCCTCGTAGCAGCGCCTGCGGCAAGCCCGTCGAATCGACCGGGAAGCCCCAGCCTAGTCTCTCGGTCCGCCCGTCGGGGAAAAACTTATCCCCGGTTTGTTCCATCGTACCGGCCGCTCGGGGCACCCTCCCCAGATGGGATGGACGCGGCCGCAGAGCAATCGCTGGCACAACCTCTTGTGTCTGCCTGCCGGTCAGAGCGCAATAGGTGGAGTTGCTGACAGGCTGTGGACGACCCGAGCCGATGGCCGGTGCCTTGCCACACCAACACAGTGCGACGCGCCGGATTTGCTAGGGCCGCGCGTCGCGCAAGCGGCAAAGTGCATGTGGAAAAATCTTTGTTCGGACGCGCCGCCGCACTTGCCGCTTGGGAGCCGGCAGGCGCTCTGGCGCATTAGTGGGGAAACGATGCACAGGAGAGCACCGATGCAACCCCCCAAGGTGAATGATAGGCTGCCCCCGGCCGCTCTGGCCGAGGACGTGAAGCGCGCCCGCATGGCCGCCGACGGCCCCGCCGAGACGGAGAGCGAGACGGGCGGCGAGGCCGCTGGCGACACCGGCCAGCCTGCCAGCGGAGCCGAAGCGGGCGACACCGCCAGAAACATTGCCGACGGGCAGGACAAGGTGGTGGGCGAGGCGCTGACGCGGCTGCCGCCGGGCTGAAGCGCTACTCGTACGCCGCGACTATCCCCGCCAGCGCCTCGACCAGAGCCGCGCGGTCCTCCCCGTCGGTCTTGCCCAGCCGCACGACGGTCAGCCGCCGGCCGGGCGCGACGATGACATATTGCCCCAGATGGCCGATCAGCGCGAAGGCATCCGCCGGGCCCTGATCCGCGAACAGCATCGCGCGTTCGCCGCCCGATGGCCGGTTGAGCCAGGTGGCGAGGCCGTAATCGGGCGCCGCCGGGCTCGGCTCGCGCATCAGCGCCACCCAGCCGCGCGGCACCACCTGCGTGCCCCTGGCTACGCCGCGCGCGCGCAGGAATTCGCCGAAGCGCGCCCAGTCGGGCGCCGTGGCATGGATCATCGATCCGCCCAGCATGGTGCCCGCCCGGTCGAACTCCGCCACCATGCTGCCCATCCCCAGAGGCTGCGCCAGCCGGGTGCGCAGGAAGGCGGCGACTGCCTGCTGGCGCTGCTCCGGCGAGCCATCGGGCGCCAGCACGCGCGCGGCGATGTCGGACAGGATCACGCTGGTGGGCGTCGAATAGGCAAAGGTGCTGCCCGGCTCATGCTCCAGCGGTTGCGCCTCGGCCCAGGCGGCCATGTCGTCGCGCCCGTCCAGGAACAGCATCCGCACTTCCGCCGATTCGTAGACCGGATCGGCCTTCTCCTGGTGGCGCAGGCCGGATCGCATCTGCAGCAGCTGGCGCAAGGTGATCTCGCCGCGCGGATCGCCCGCCCGCTGCCACAGATCGATCGGCGGCGGCGCGTCCAGCGCCAGCCGCCCATCCGCCACCAGCAGGCCGATCAGCACGGCGGTGACGGTCTTGGACATCGACCAGCCGATGAAGCGGCTGTCGGGCCCGAACCCTTCGGCGTAGCGGCTGGCGACCACCTCGCCATCATGCAGCACCAGCAGCGCGCGCGTCCCGCCCACATCGTTGCGGGTGAACAGCGCGTCCGTCGCCCGCGCCAGCGCGGCGCGGTCTGCGCCCGGCTGCGGGGCGATGGCGGCCAGCGCCTCGGCCGAAGGGGGCGGCGGCGGCGCGGGCTGCGACGCGCCGCAGGCCGTGAGCAGGGCTGGCAGCAGCAGGGTGGCGGCGATAGAGGCAGGGCGGCGCGGCATGGGCGCGCGCTTGTTCGGCACCTGCGGGGAATTGGCAATGGCAAACACGCAAAGGCACATCCTGCCCCATGCAGCGCTGGCAGCGCTGGTGCTGGCACTCGTGCTGGGCTGGTGGTGGCGCGAGCCGGTGCGCCTCTACACCACCACCGCCGCTGCGGTGGGCGCGCGCACCGCCTGTGCCTGCCGCCACATCGCCGGCCGCCCGTTGGACGATTGCCCGCGTGATTTCGAGCCGGGGATGAGCGCCGTATTCCTGAGCGAGGACGAGGCCGCCCGCTCCGTCACCGCGCGCGTGCCGCTGCTGGCCAGCCAGACCGCCACCTTCCGCGACGGCTTCGGCTGCGTGCTGGAGCCGTGGAGCGAGTAGGCTTGCCTGTCCCCCTCGCTTGTCACCGCGAGCGTAGCGAAGCGATCCAGTGCGGCTGGGCGCAGCGCTTGCGGCCCTGGATCGCCACGTCGCCTCCGGCTCCTGGCGATGACGAAGTCAGGCGGGTTCGATAGCGGGCTCGGTACCCTCGATCCAGCCGCCGCCCAGCACCCGGTCCCCGGCATAGAGCACCGCCGCCTGCCCGGGCGCGACGCCATATTCGGGCGTGGCGAAGCGCAGGGTGACCTCCCCCGCCCCCAGCGCCCCGTCCAGCACCACGGGCACGGGCTTCGCCATGGAGCGGACCTTGGCCATGATCGGCGTGTCAGGCAGCGCATCTGCCAGTCGGCCGATCCGCACCGTCTCCCCGATCCGCGCCGCGCCCACCGCCAGCAGGCGGCGCGGGCCGACCTTCACCTGGCGCTGCGCGGCATCGATCCCCACCACATAGAGCGGTTCCGGCTGGCCGCCGATCTCCAGCCCGCGCCGCTGGCCGACCGTGTAGTGGATCACGCCATTGTGGCTGCCCAGTTGCTCCCCGGTCTCGGCATGGACGATGGCCCCCGGTGCCGCGCCTTCGGGCCGAACGCTGCGCACGATGCGGGCATAATCGCCGTCGGGCACGAAGCAGATGTCCTGGCTGTCGGGCTTGGCTGCAACCACCAGTTCCATGCCTTGCGCCATCCGCCGCACCTCCGCCTTGGGCAGGCCACCCAGCGGAAAGCGCAGGAAGGCGAGCTGTTCGGGCGTGGTGCCGTACAGGAAATAGGACTGGTCGCGCGCCGGATCGGCCGCGCGGTGCAGTTCCGGCCCGGCGGCGCCCGCCACCCGGCGCACATAATGGCCGGTGGCGAGGCAATCGGCGCCCAGTTCGCGCGCCATCGCCAGCAGATCGGTGAATTTGGGCCCCATGTTGCAGCGGATGCAGGGGATGGGGGTGCGCCCGTTCAGATAATCGTCGGCGAACCGGTCCACCACCTGTTCGCGAAAGGCGCTTTCATGGTCGAACACGTAATGCGCGATGCCCAGCCGGTCGGCCACGGCGCGCGCATCGCGGATGTCGTCGCCCGCGCAGCACGCGCCCTTGCGCTGCACGGCTGCGCCATGGTCGTACAATTGCAGCGTGATGCCCACCACCTCGGCACCAGTGGCCGCGGCAAGGCCCGCCACGACGGAGGAATCCACCCCGCCCGACATCGCCACCACGATGCGGCAGTCGGCGGCTGCGCGCGGCAGATCGAACAGTTCGGCGGCGGCCTGGGGCGACAGGGTTGGGGCAGGCACAGTGGGGGCAGACGGGACATGCATGGCCGCCGCCCCCTACAGCAAAGGGGGGCGCGAGGCCATCGCGCGTCTTAACCCCTTGTTTGCCAAAGCATCGTAGCCGTGCACAGCATGACCATCTGCGACCCGCCCCGTGCCCGATATGCGAACACGCGATTAACCCAAAGCCTTCAGCGGCTGCCAAGGCAGCCCCGGCCATGCTGCGCGCCGCAATTCGGATCGAGGCGCAGCCGCGCGGAAGGGAAGACATGTTGAAGATTCCGGGCAGCCGCCCCCCTCAACAGCAGGTGATCGGGCCGCTGGGCGAACCGCTCACCCGCGCGGACCTGCCGCCGCCGGACACCAAGCGCTGGGTCATCCGGCGCAAGGCGGAGGTGGTCGCAGCGGTCAATGGCGGGCTGCTGTCGATCGACGAGGTGCTGGATTATTACGGCCTGACGCTGGAGGAATTCGCCAGCTGGCAGCGCACCTTCGACCGTTCGGGAATGAAGGGCCTGCGCGTCACGAAGATCAAGGAATATCGGGACTTGTACCAGCGCCAGCTCAAATATTGAGTCCGCCGGCAGACGGTCTTGCGCAAAGCTCCACTCGTCGCAGGGAACGCAAGCTTCAAGCCCCCGTTACCTGCCCTGTACGCACCCCGGGGGGTGCCAGCAGAGGAGTAAGGGAAATGGGTTGGATTGTCGCGATCATCGTGGGCGGCGTCGCCGGCTGGCTGGCGAGCATGGTCATGAACCGTGATGCCTCCATGGGCATCTTCTGGAACATCGTGGTCGGCATCATCGGCGCGCTGATCGGCAACGTGCTGGCGGGCGCCCTGTTCAACGTCGAAGGCACCATCCAGACCTTCAACATCACCGGCTTCATCATCGCCATCGTCGGCGCAATCGTGCTGCTGGCGATCGTGAACCTGGTCCAGCGCGGCCGGGTGCGCTGATCGGGCGGGCGTCTCCGTAAGGGGGCGCTCACCAGACATTCACCGTTGGTGGATACGCAAGGGGCGGACGCTATCGGCGGACCGCCCCTTTTGCATGCCTCCAGACGATCACCCGTTGGTCGGCTGCGGTCGGGCGTTTATGGAACGCCGTGTTGCGGTGCTAACACGGCCGGTCTAAGCGATGCGGCCACAATCGTCACCGTGCATCCCCTTGCTTGGCAAAGCATGGTAAGGGGCGGCGACAATCAGGCTGAGGGCCAGGCAGGCGGATGAAGTTCGAGAGCAGCGCATCTGGGTTCGCCGATCGCACGGACGGGCCGCGGCCCGCTTCCGGCGACGGGGCCGACGCGCCTGAAGCGGCCGTGCCGCGCCGCCAGCGTTGGCTGCTCGCGGGCGGGGCGATCGCCCTGGCGCTGCTGGTCGGGGTGATCTGGCTGCTCTCCCATGGGGAGGCGGAGGCGGACTTCGCCCCGCAGGAAGTGGCGCAGAGCGTCACCACCGTTTCCCCCGGCCGCACCCGCGTTGCGGGCACCATCACCGCCACGGGCACCCTGGCCGCGCGCCGCACCATGCCGGTGGGCGTGGCCGGCGAAGGCGGGCAGGTCGTCTCCATTCCCGTCGATGCCGGCGACTGGGTCAACCAGGGCCAGGTGCTTGCGGTGATCGACCGCTCCGTCCAGGTGCAGCAGGCGCGCAGCCTCGCCGCCCAGATCGAGGTCGCCCAGGCCAATGCCGAGCTGGCGCAGTCCAATCTCGACCGTGCCCTGCTGCTGGTGGATCGCGGCTTCATCAGCCAGGCCAATGTCGACCAGCTGACGGCGGAGCGTGATTCTGCGCGCGCACAGGTGCGGGTGGCGCAGGCGCAGTTGCGCGAAACCGAGGCGCGCAACGCCCGGCTCAACATCGTCGCCCCGGCCGCCGGCCTGGTGCTGGAACGCAATGTGGAACTGGGCCAGGTGGTCAGCGCCGGGGCCGCCGCCCTGTTCACCATCGCCCAGGGCGGGCAGATGGAACTGCTGGCGCGGGTGGGGGAAAACGAACTGGCGCAGATCCCCGTCGGGGTTGCGGCAGAGGTGGTGCCCGTCGGGCTCGACCGCAGCTTCAGCGGGCAGGTGTGGCAGG
>Ga0210040_10008363_pt1 | contig 12306 bp, 10 predicted proteins | sample CryGeyCG12114_NA_FD_185462 | JGI IMG/M metagenome (GOLD analysis project Ga0210040, IMG submission 185462) | Groundwater microbial communities from aquifer - Crystal Geyser CG19_WC_8/21/14_NA (SPAdes) (version 2) | ecosystem: Environmental > Aquatic > Deep subsurface > Groundwater | place: USA... | reverse complement strand
GAAATACATCACCACTTAAACTGGACAAAAAATATCTGGATGGGTGTTTCTGTAGAAAATGAAAAGGTGATTGACCGGATTGATTTTTTAAGAGAGACAAATGCAGTTGTAAAATTCTTATCATGTGAGCCACTGATTGGTCCGCTAAGAAATTTAAATCTTACAAATATTGATTGGGTTATCGTTGGTGGAGAAAGCGGCAGAAAAGCAAGACTAATTGAAGAAAACTGGGTATGGGATATTTATCAACAATGCAAAAATGCTGGTGTTTCCTTCTTTTTCAAGCAATGGGGCGGAATTAATAAAAAGAAATCAGGAAGACAGCTTGGTGGAAGAACTTTTGATGAAATGCCTCTAATTATTTAAAACTCGAGGTACTATGAAAGCCATTATAGACTGTAATAATTTTTATTGTTCATGCGAGCGGTTGTTCAGGCAGGAGTTGAAGCATAAGCCTGTTGTTGTATTAAGTAATAACGATGGCTGCATTATTTCTATAAGCGATGAAGCCAAGAAGCTGGGTATTAAAATGGCGACTCCGTATTTTATGGCTAAAAAAATTATTGACGAGCATAAGATAGCTACCTTTTCTTCAAACTATAATTTGTATGGCGACCTTAGCAGGCGGGTAATGGAGACCGTAAAAACGATACTGCCCGAAGATTGTGTAGAAGTATATTCGGTGGATGAAGCTTTCCTTGACCTGAGTCATGTTGATCCTTTGCAACTGTATAAAGTAGCTACAGAAATAAAAGCAAGAGTAGAGTTATGGACAGGCATTTCAGTATCAATAGGCGTTGCGCCAACAAAAACTTTGGCAAAAGTGGCCAATCACCTGGCTAAAAAAGATAAAAAAGGAACAAGGTGTATAATGGTTCTGAACAGTGAAGAAAAAGTTGCTGTTGCTTTACAAAAAACACGGGTAGGAGATATTTGGGGAGTAGGTACCCGTTCTGCTTTAAAACTTGAAAACATTGGTATTACTGACGCTTACCAACTAAAACAAATGCCGGAAGAATGGTGCCGAAAGAACCTGGGTGGAGTTGTAGGCGTACGTTTAAGTAAGGAATTGCGTGGAGAGCCATCTATTGAACTGGAAGGGCAGTTGAAGAATAAAAAAATGATAACAACTACACGAATGTTTGGCGTGCAGGTAACCGAAAAAAATGATATAAAAGAAGCCGTTGCAACGTATGTATCAAGAGCTGCGGAAAAACTGAGACGGCAACAAAGCGCAGCAAAATTAATTACCGTATACGTAGTGCCTAAAGAAGAAGGAGAGCATGTAAAATATCGTCACGGTCCAATGGAATCTGCTTACATTATTTTACCTGCAGCGACTTCCACTACAAACGAGCTTATTAAGCCTGCAATGCAACTGGTAGAGCAGTTGTATAAGAAAGGTAACATTTATAAAAAAGCCGGCGTAGTTCTTAGTCGTCTTGAACCAGATACATCTATCCAGGCAAATCTGTTTGTTGCTGATTCTGTAAATAATAAACGTCATTTGATGAATATGCTTGATAATATCAATTTTAGTATGCGTGATGATATTGTAAAATTTGCAGGTGCGGGAACAAAAAAAGACTGGAAGATGAGGCAGGAATTGCGAAGCTACCGGTATACTTCACGATGGGAAGAATTAAAACTGATACAGTAAGAATACCATAAAGAGATTCAATATTCAGTTAAGCAGAAATAGAGATTTTTCAATATGCTCATTGTATTTCTTCTTCAATTGCAAGGCCATAGCAGGGCTAAGAGTACCGATTTTTTTAAGACTCCGACTAACTAATTCTTCTACTTTTTTAATTCCGTCAGCAGTCAGTCCGCTCTCTAAAAATACATTTTCCTCTCCTGTTTCTTTATCCGCTTTTATGTCTTCTGCATCATCCATTAGCAATAAAATGGATATAAGTGCAAACCATTGTTCTGCAATTTTTGCACATAATTTTGCCGGAAATTGTAAAGCGCATACGGCAAATAAAAATACGTCTCCCCTCTGCAAAGCCTTAAAAGGAGCCGATAAAAAGGTAAAAATATTGTCTTCCTTATGATTAAGATATTTTACAAGGTTGTTATACCACTCCTCACTTTTGCATGTGTTTTTTACCAGTTCACTACATTTTTTTATTGCTTCGTCGTTAGATATTTGTTTTGTTTCTTCCAGTGCACTTATGTGGCCTACCTGCTCCATTGTGACTGCAAATTCTTCAGACAGCAGCTGTTCCCTATCAATGCCCAGCCGGAACAGTAAATCAACAATTAAGGGAATAAATAAGTATCCCGGCGCGGGGCGTAAGTAAAGAAGCTTTTCGTGCCAATAAAGATTATCAGCAGGAGGTTCACGATCAACAAAAAACCGGGCTATTTTAGCATCTACCCCGTAATTAATTTCTAAAAATGATGAAGAAATAAACATTGCAAAAGGAGTTTACTATTTATTCACTGAATTTGTTTATACTGGTTTACAAACGCTTTTACAGAAAATATTTTTTTATGCAATAAATTAAAAGCTATCATTATTTTTCCTTTTCATGCTTTACAGGTTTAACATTATATTTTGCTGCTTTGTCCCTGTTTGATATTGCTAATACAGAGTCAAATAAATTTTTTTGAATATCAGGATGCTGCTGATAGAATGTATAGCTTGTAAAAAAAGCCTTTCTGTTAGTATTGTGTAATTTAAACACTTGTTCATAATAAATGCTACGCTTCATTTTTATATCTGCTGTAGTATCTTTAGCAACATAAGTGCTTATATATTCATCAATTTTAAGAAGATCGTAAATCACCTTTTCCATTTTATCTGCAGGAAGAATTCCTTTAGGCAAAGAGCTATTTATGCAGCAAGTAAAAATAAAGGATAAGCATACATAAAAAATCTTTCTCATTTTAATTCCTGTTGGTACTTCGATATATTTGCTACGTCTAATTTTTGTAAAGTCTCAATAACCCGTGATTTCTCGGGAGGTGTCGCTTTTTTAAATATTCGGCTTAGCTCCTGTGACTTACCAGACATAAAAAATGATACAATCATTAAATTAGGATTATCCTGATTGATGGTTTGCAATTGTAATAATGCATTTAATATCTGGCTCCGGCCATTTGCTTCCTTCTCGTACATATTATCAAGTCCCTGCCGGTAATAGGAATAAATAACATTATGTACCGGGTTGTAGCGGGTATTTATGAAATTTTCAGCAAGCCAATACCGGTTTCTTGATCCGTCAAATGCTTTCCAGCCACTAATATTTCTGTTTTCCGGAGCATTATTTACAATGTTTTGTGCTTTTTGAAAAAAAGGATCTCCTCCTTTTGCTCCAAAAGAATCATAATCTAATCCTAATATGATATTTACATAATAGGCAAAAGTTGCAGTCAGGTTACCAGCCAATGCATCCGAGCCTTGTATACGATTTTCGTTAAATTCAATAGGCTGATATTCTACATATTTGAATGTGAAATCAGCATCCTGGTAATTGATAAGCGCTGTAGAATAGGAAGAATTAAAAACGGGCCGCGCAGCTTGTATAGTTAAGCTTGCTTTATATACATTTGTTTCTACCACGCTTTCTATATTTAATAAAAAACTGCATTCAATTTTTTCTTGTGGCTGAAAAGCATCAGAAGTCCATTTTCGATTGTTTATAAAGTTGGTCAGTTGCGTCTGAAGGGTTTGAAATACTTTTTTATCTACTGTATTAGGAACTCTGGTTGCTATTATGGTTACTTTAGACTGTAGTTCCTGGCTGTAACTGGTAGTAATAGATATAAATATCAATAGCAGCAGAAGAATATTAAACTTTTTCATTAAGTTTTTTTATTATTAAATCAACAATGTCATCGGCCACAAGTTTTTTGCTTTTGGCCTCAAAAGAATAGCTATCATTTGCATCAAAGACCGTTACTTTATTTGTATCTTTTCCAAATCCTGCAGCTTCATCTCTAAGACTGTTCAGCACAATTAAATCTGCATTTTTGCCTGATAATTTCTTTTTTGCATTTTCCTCTTCATGCTCAGTTTCGAGTGCAAAGCCTACTAAAACCTGCTTTTCATTTTTTATTGCTCCCAGGCTTTGTAAAATATCTTTGGTTTTAACTAATTCAAGCAAAAAACGTTCGTTATATTTTTTTATTTTATTAGATGAAATCGTTTGGGGAGTATAATCTGCAACCGCTGCAGCCATTACGCCAACATCAGATGAAACAAAAGAGGAGACACAAGCATTATACATCTCTTCAGCAGTAGTTACCCTGGTAACTTCAATATTTTTAAAACGAACAGTTTCACTTACAGGGCCACAAACAAGATGTACATTGGCCCCAAGAGTATAGAGCGATTCTGCAATAGCAATGCCCATTTTGCCACTTGAATGATTTCCTATAAACCTGACGGGGTCCAAAGCTTCAAAAGTAGGGCCGGCAGTTACTACGGCTTGTTTGCCTTTTAAAATTGCTGACCTGAAAAATTTTTCTTCAATATAAGTCACAATATCTTCCGGCTCTGCCATTCTTCCTTCACCATATAAACCACTGGCAAGCTCACCTTTTACGACTGAAATAACAGAAAGGCCAAATTGCTCAATAGACAAAATGTTTTTTTTGGTCGAAGGATGTTGCCACATGTCTTCGTCCATAGCCGGTGCAACTACAACAGGACAGATAGCAGATAAATAAGTTGCAAGCAATAAATTATCACACAGTCCATTTGCCATTTTAGCTAAACTGTTACAACTTAACGGGGCAATGAGCATGAGATCTGCCCACCGACCCAGCATTACATGGTTTGCCCATGTTTCTTCATCAGCGAGATTAAAAAGAACTTTGTTTTTACTTAAAGTAGCTAATGTGAGTGGCGAAACAAAATCTCTTGCAGCAGGTGTCATTATCACTTTAACTTCAGCTCCGGCAATTACTAATAAACGAACAAGTAAAGCAGCTTTATAAGCTGCTATGCTGCCTGTTATTCCTAAAAGAATTTTTTTGCCTTTTAACATAAAAGTAAAGTAACAAAAAACGACAGTTTTTTAAAACTGTCGTTTTTTGTTACAAATAATTATTTTATTAGCTGAAAAGGTCAGAGTCATTTTTACGGTAATAGATTTTATCATCCATAAATTCGTGTGTAGCAAGAATTGCAGGATTAGGCATTTTTTCGTACGCTTTTGAAATCTCTATCTGCTCTTTATTCTCATGAATTTCTTCAAGGCTATCTGTATGCGTTGCAAACTCTTCGAGTTTATTATGCAATTCTTCTTTTAATGCAATATTAATCTGATTTGCTCTTTTAGCCACAATTGCAATAGACTCATATAAATTGCCTGTTCTGCTTTTAATGTCAACAAGGCTTTTTGTCTCTACCACACTAGCAGTACTCGAATTAAGCTGCCTTCTTAATTTGCTCATTTTTTGATTTTATATTATTTGAAGATTCAGTTCTGTAATATTCTACGGTTTTTGCTAATTTACTTTGAGGAAACCTGTCAAGAAAATCAGTGCATTCGGTTATAACTTTATCATATCTTTCCGGCTGCCTTTCTTCTACACTATTATGTGCATAAAGATAGTAAGATTTGATAACCATCAGTTTATATTCATCACCTTTATTACTGTCAGGATAATTATCTATTAAAGCACTGAAAGCTATAGCTGCGGCTTTATAAAAGCCGAGGTTATAATATAAATCTGCGCTTTTAAAATCTTTAACTTCAAGCTTGGCTCTCGATTCATCTATTATAGCAGTAGCCTCAGCAACCTTTGGAGATTGTGGATGGTTATTAATAAATACCTGCATCTGGCCCATTGCCTTTGTTGTGTTTGTCTGATCTAATTCTGCTTTAGGTGATTGTTTATAAAAACAAAGAGCTCTCATATAATCAGCCTCTTCTACTTTGTGGCTGGCAGGAAAAGTTTCTACAAAGGTTTTAAATAAATTTTCAGCATTAGCATAATCATTTAAATAAAAAGCAGAATAAGCATACTTATAATATACGTCTTCAAATTTGGGCGTACCTTTAAAGACCGGTAAAAGATCTTCAAATATTACCTGTGCATTGTTATACTTTTTTTGAGCATAATAATTTTCAGCAACTTTAAGTTTATAATCACTATCAGTGCTCTTCATTGTTTTGCTAAGCTTACTTGCACAAGAAGAAAAAAAAACAATCAACAATAATAAAGTTAGATACCTGCTCATAGAATTTTCAAAAATAGCCATTTGTATGGCAAATTATAAATTTGAAATTAAAAAAAATAATAAGTTAAGTTAATTATTGTATAACATAAAGAATCGCTTAAGCTTTACATAAGCAATTTTTTCGCACAATTTTAATAAATTACACAAAAAGTGCTAGCTTTTTTTAAAGCTTATGATGAAGGAAGTTCCTGCACCTATTTCAGATTTTACATCAATATGTGCATTGTGAGATTGTATAATGTTAAGTGTCGAAGCAAGACCAAGGCCCATTCCATTTCTTTTAGAAGTAAAGTAAGGCTCAAAAAGGCGCTGCATATTCTCTTCGCTAATACCACTGCCATTATCTTTTATTTCTACAAAATGGTCTTCCTCAACAGAATATATTGTGATGCTAAGTTCACCGTTTTCCTCCGGCATAGCTTCTACTGCATTTATTATTATATTAAGAAATGCAAGATGAATTTTTTCAGGATCAACCAAAGAACAGCAATCTTTTTCGGGATAAAATACCTGAAGATTAATTTTCTTTAAAGTAATGCGGTCAATAGCTGCAGAAATAGCTGTATCCATTACAGATTGTAATGACATGTTTTGCAGGTTGACCTGTGAGGAAAGTCTCGAAGAATTCAAAAGCTCTGTTATAAGGTCGCCAATTCTTTTACCATTTCGTTGTACAATTTCAAGGTATAATTTAGAGTCATCATCAGTTGTCTGCTGAATTAATTGCTCTGCAGAAAGGTTGATATTATTAAGAGGATTTCTTACTTCGTGTGCAAGTGTACGAACGAGTCGTCCGGTTGCCGCAAGCTTTTCGGCTTGTAAAGAAGTTTTTTCAGCTTTCTTTCTGCTGGTGTTATCATGAATAATGCCTTGTATATATTTTTCGCCATTGTTATTTATTTCTATTGATGCAGAAATAATGCAATTCTTAATTTCATTATTCTTCGAAAGAATATCTGCTTCATAATCATAAAACTCTCCGAATTCATTCAAAAAATCAACAAAGTAGGTTTTATCACCGGGGTTTTTAAAAAGAGAAGTAAGAGCCATTTCCAGCAGTTCATCCAGTTCGTAGTTTAATAGTTCTGTTGCTGCATAATTGATATCAACTATATGAAAGTCGCTGGTAGTTATAAATACCACGTCTTTAGATTTTTCAAAAATACTCCTGTATCTTCTTTCGTTTGCTTTTAATGCCTGTATAGAAGATGCTCTCTCAAGAGAATAACGGATGCAGCGTTCGAGCTTTTCTGTGTTTAATTCTGATTTAATCAAATAATCATATGCCCCGCTTTCCATTGCTTTTACATCTATTTCCTGGTTGCCTTTACCTGTTAATAATATAATAGGTGCTTCACAACCCGTAGCAATAGCATCTGTTAAAAGATCCATTCCTGTTTTTATTCCAAGCCTGTAATCAACAAAGTAAATATCGTAGTTGTTAGATGCTAATTTTTGTAATGCATCTTTATAGTTATATGACCAATCTATAACGAAATTATTTGAAGGAATACTTTTAATGTATTCAGAAGTAATAAAAAAATCATCTTCGTCGTCGTCAACTATTAGTATACGTTTCGCTTGTCTTTTTTCATTCATTCACTTACAGTTTGTTATAAGACTTTTTATTTATCAATTGTTGTTCCTTGTTTTAATATGTACGAAAAAAGGGTAAGTTTTAACTTTACCCTTTTTATAGCTAACAAACTTACATAAAGTGCTGTTACAAGTCACTGTTAAATTGTTTGTATTGTTTCATTTTATTATACAAGGTCTTTCTGTCAACATTTAATATTTTTGCTGCTTTGCTTTTATTATAATTTGCTTTTCGTAAAGCTTCCACTATCATTTCGTACTCAGCGTCTATACTTGCTCCTTTTAAGCTATGTTCATTTATTTCAAGCTGTTTTGTAAAAACCGGCTCTGCTGTTACAGGAAGAGGTGGCGCAACATAAGTATTTTCAGCGGGAGCTGGCACAGGTTCAGTTTGTTTTATTTGAATTGTTGATGGCCCCTCTTCTGCAGTTTCTCCAAACTGTAGTTTAGAGAAATTTGTAATTTCGAACGGCAAAGCAGTAGGCATAATGTAATCAGTATCGCATAGCAATGTAGCTCTCTTGACTACATTTTTCAATTCACGCAAATTACCTGGCCATACGTATGATTTGAATATTGATTCTACTTCTGGCGTAAATCCTCTGATATTTTTATTTAATTCATCATTGGTATTTTTAAGAAAATGTTTTGCAAATATCATTACATCATATTTTCTGTCGCGCAGGGGCGGTACTTCAATGCTGAATTCATTAAACCTGTGATATAAATCTTCTCGAAATTTTCCTTTTTTAGCTGCGTCTAATAATCTTTCGTTACTGGCTATAATAATACGCACATCAAGATCAATGTCTTTATTTCCGCCAATTCTTCGCATTTTTCTTTCCTGTACTACACGCAGAAGAGCAATTTGAACGTCATAAGTTAAATTAGCTACTTCGTCGAGAAAAATAGTGCCGCCATTAGCTATTTCGAAACTACCTATTTTTTGATTTAAAGCTCCGGTAAAAGAACCTTTCTCGTGTCCAAAAAGTTCACTTCCTGCTAATTCTTTAGAGAGGGCGCCGCAATCAATTGCTACAAAAGGCATGTCTTTGCGCTTACTGCGTTTATGTATTTCCTGTGCTATTGCTTCTTTACCGCTTCCGCTCTCACCATAAATAAGAATGCTGTAATTAGTTGGAGATACCAGATCTATTTGTTTTAAAATACTTTTAAACTCCGGGCTGTCGCTAAATATATATTGTCCTGAAGTAATGGTTTTTCCACGGCTGTTATTTTTTTGATCATCCTCTGGTACTGTAGCTGTTACATTGTTATTGCTGTTGTCGCTTTTAACTGCTGTTTTTTGTAAGGCACTTTTAATGCTTAACAAAATTTCATCAGGAAATAATGGTTTTGTTACATAATCATATGCTCCCAGCTTCATTACATCTACAGCTATCTTAATATCGCTATAACCGGTAACAATTATAACCGGTGTACGTGGATAACGTTCTTTAATTTTTATTAATAACTCTTTTCCATCAATATCTTCTAACCGAAAATCACAAAGCACCAGATTAGGTTCTGCATTTTCAAGTTCTTCAAGGGCTTTTTTCCCGTTATGTGCAAGTGCTACTTCATACCCGTTTTTAGTTAAAAACCGCTTTAACAGCAAACACATATCTACGTCATCGTCAATTACTAAAATTTTACTCATTTTACAGTTTAAGAAACAAAATTAAATTTTTTTTATCTAGGCCCACATTCTTCTTAACTGTGCCACCGGAATTTGCAACTGTTCTCTGTATTTTGCAATAGTGCGGCGTGCTACATTTATTCCTTTGTTAGCTAATATGGCTACTAATTGCTGATCAGTGTAAGGATTCGATTTATCTTCAATTTCTATTACCCCTTCAATAGCTGATTGTATTACGCGGTTGCTTATTACTTCGCCTTCTTTATTTATGATTCCTTCTGTAAATAAATTTTTAAGAAGAATAATTCCGAAAGGAGTATCTACATATTTATTTGAAGTAACGCGTGAAACCGTAGAAATATCAACTCCCACTTTATCTGCAATATTTTTTAAGATCATTGGTTTTAACAGGCTTACTTCGCCGGTCTTAAAATATTCTCTTTGCAGGTCAACTATCGCCTTCATTATCTGCATCATTGTTCCTTCGCGTTGCTTTATAGCATTTACAAACCATTGCGCAGAGCTCAATTTACTTTTTAAGTATTGAGTTGCAGATTTGTCGCGCTTAGCAGTTGCATATTGCACTGTCTCCATTAGAGACTGGTTAATATATAATGATGAAGACCTGGATCTGAATAAATTCACTTCTATCTCTCCGTCATCATCAACCGTTAAAATAAAATCAGGAATAATATTATTGTTTACGGTTATGCCTTCAGATTCTTCAATAATGGGTTTAAGCTTTAAGGAAGCAAGCAGACGCAATATTATTTTCAGTTCTTCTTCATCTATAGAAAGTGACTCCATTATTTTTTCCATATTGCGATGAGAAAGATCGGCATAATGTTTTTCAAGCAGTTTGATTGCTATTTTAACATCCGGACCTTTTTTAGGTATATTTTCCAATTGCAGCAAAAGACACTCACAGGTATTTTTGGCTCCTACGCCTACAGGATCAAGCTTTTGAATTTTTTGAACTACTTTTTCTAATTCTTCAGCTTCTACAATAACACCCTGTTTAAAAGAAAGGTCATCGGCCATATCTTCCAAATCCTGCAGTAAAAAGCCGTTGCAGTTAAGGCAGTCTATTATATAATCAGCCAAACGCAGTTCTTTATCAGAAAGGCTCATGTATCTGACCTGGTCTTTTAATCCTTCTCTGTAATCACTAAAAGCTTTTATAGGTACATTTGGAACAGAATCACTATTAAAATAATTTTCATATTCCATTTTGTAATCAGGCACATCATCATAGCCGTGTTCTTCCCAGTCTTCATAATCCTGAGTATTTTCTTTAGTAAATTTCTCCACCTCTACTGTTTCTTCCTCTGCATTCATCTCCAATAACGGATTTTCCTCTAACTCATCTTCAATGCGCTGATCTAATTCTAAGACATTAAGATGAAAAATATTCAGCATTTGAATTTGCTGAGGCAAAATCTTCAACTGCTGTTTTTGAGTTTGAACTTGGCTTAGCATATTGATTATCTGTAGTTTATATTTTCTCAGTCAATCCATCCAATACAACACCAAACTATTCAAATGTGGAAAAAAAGCTTAAATAGTTAGCATTTAACAGATTATGTATCTGATGAATGGCATATTCATAACTTGCATAAAAGTAATACTTTAAATAAAATAAGTAATGAGTAAAAAATTCCCCGTCCCCTCATGTTTTATTTTTAGTGTAGTAAAGTTGAACAATTTTTTAGAAAAAGTTATTTGTCTGTATGCTTTTTCCATCAGCTATACTATTGCTTTACTTCTCTGATTTTAAATAAAAAAGTTGCTTTTGTTATAAAAAAACTTTTAAGCAATGTAATAAGGCGTATTAATACTATTATTTGAAGGTAGTATAAATTAACAAAGTAGAAGTAATACTATATATTTTATATAATAAAAAGTAGTAAGGTGCCATTTTGCAGTACCGCTTTGTTATTCTATTTTTGCACCACGTCAGCAGGTGGTTTTGTTTATTGTTCGACCCGTTGATTCAAATATTTATCTTAACTGAACTAATAAACGACTCACTCTGCACATGTTCTCCAGAATGTCATCGTTTTTTTAGTTCACCCGATTTTTTAGGCATTACTATACCACATTCCATTAGGGTTGGGGTTAAAAAATTAATTATGGACATTAAAAAAGCACTTGAAAACCGCATTCTTATTATAGACGGAGCCATGGGTACAATGATTCAGCGATATAATTTACAGGAAGCAGATTACCGTGGCGAACGTTTTAAAGACTGGCATACTGATGTAAAAGGAAATAACGATTTATTGAGCCTTACACAGCCACAAATAATAGAAGAAATTCATTTGCAATATCTTGCTGCCGGAGCAGATATTATTGAAACCAATACTTTCAGTAGTACCCGTATAGCCCAAGCTGATTATGATATGCAATCTCTTGCTTATGAATTAAATGTTGCTTCTGCCACCTGTGCAAAAAATGCAATAAAAAACTTTCTCGCATCGCCCGAAGGAAAAGACAAAACCGGTGCGTGGATAGCAGGAGCCATCGGACCTTTAAATAAAACTTTGAGTCTTTCGCCAGACGTAAATAACCCGGGTTTTCGTGCTGTAACTTTTGACGAAGTAGCTGAGGCATATACAGAACAAATAAGGGGTCTTGTTGATGGAGGTGCAGACCTTTTATTGATAGAAACAATATTTGACACACTTAATGCAAAAGCAGCCATTTATGCAGCAAAAAAGTTTTTTAGGGATAACAAGGTAAAGGAACTTCCTATTATGATAAGCGGAACTATAACAGATGCCTCGGGAAGAACATTAAGCGGACAAACGTTGGAGGCTTTCTATACATCCATCAGGCATGCAAAACCTTTAAGTGTAGGTTTAAATTGTGC
>Ga0210040_10008362_pt1 | contig 12307 bp, 10 predicted proteins | sample CryGeyCG12114_NA_FD_185462 | JGI IMG/M metagenome (GOLD analysis project Ga0210040, IMG submission 185462) | Groundwater microbial communities from aquifer - Crystal Geyser CG19_WC_8/21/14_NA (SPAdes) (version 2) | ecosystem: Environmental > Aquatic > Deep subsurface > Groundwater | place: USA... | reverse complement strand
AATAAGTTCAATGGATTCAAAATTATAAAAGCTACTCGTTATTTATATTACTCAACTCGTCACAATGGTTAAGTGGTAGACGGGTTGAGAGATAGACCCCATATTGAATCAATGACCGAATATTTTTCGGGGTTTTTTCAATCTTTTTCACACATGCAGTTAATTTTTTTTAATATTTGTTGTTTGAAATTTTTGTGACATTCAGTTACTACAAGTAGATGTTTGAAATCGAGGTTTGAAAATATTTTTTGAGTTCAAAGGACGCCGCACCGGTACACAGAAAGAAATTATTCAAATGAATTTTTTTCAAAAAATCGGCAAATGTTGATTTTTCATGCTAAATTCGAATCTGCAATCACATTTCCTGAATTCGGTTTCAATTAGCCGCTAGAAGTCAGTAAAGGTCAGCAAAAAATTCCTAAAAAATAACAATTATGGAATTTTTACGTTGTAAGTACCGTACAAAACGATTCTGAATGTCAAAAACCAAAAAACCCGATTAAAATCTGATTCGGGTATTACTTGTTTAGGAATGAAACTCGGTAGAAAAATGATGCAAATATAATTTTCTAGGTTTTCAGTAGCGTAGAAAACGATTCCGGATGTCAAAAACCGAAAAATCCGAGTTTACATTGAATCACGCTACATTGAATGCAAAAGTCACTGATACAGAGAGTAAGTGGCGCGGATGCCTACTTTTTGTAATCCTCTGCTTTTGGGGGAAAAAAAGCCCACTAAAAGTTATAGCAGTTTGGAATCGTGAGTACCTGTCCCATTAGGTTTTCAACGTAGATTCTGTCAATCGGAGTTACAAAACCTAATGCTTTCATTATTAGGACAATATCAATCCCATCATTTGTGAAAATAACAAAACGACGCATTTGATATTGCGTAGATGCAAAATATTTCGCAATTTTCCCAAATCACTTAATAAAAAGACCTGCAACTTTTCTTTTTAAACTTTACAAACAATTTATTCGACCACAATAAGTTAAATATACACATCACTTTATTCGTTAGTTAGTTAACACTACAAAAAACAGGAGCATTCAGTATATGATGATTAACTTTCTTCAACTATTCCGGAAGACATTATAACTTACCAACTGAAACTCCCTAAAGTACATAATAGGCTATTTTTTGGCAGATTTCGATTCAACTCAACTCAATATCTCTAAATCCACTATTTACCCTAATATCTAGAGCGCCAAACATATTCTAGCAAATATTTACAAATCATATCACTTTTCTTATGATTGCGGTTTGGCAATTTTCACAAATTGAACCCATGAGGAATGATTGGGGACGAGGTCTGCCTGGGTCCCCCATTATTATTATTACTACTACTACTAAATTGATCTCTGAGGGATCGTTTTCTGCCGCCTCTGAAGTGACCACTCCTCCTGGATCCTGAATCATCTGAAGAGAGAGCTTCTCCCCCGTAATGATGTCTGGGGCGTCTGCCCCTGATGGGCGACAAAGAGCGGTCATCTTCATCATCCTCTTCGTCCGAATAAGAGTTGTTGGGGGACAGTCGACCCAACGGTGGAGGCCGCGGCACTTCCCTGCTTTCATCTAGTGGGAGCGGCGGGGGAGGCATAAAGTCCGAGCCCAGAGGGAAATATGAAGGCGCCAGATCTTCGGGCAATGGCAAAGGCACCAGTTCAGGGGGAAGTGAGTTGAGCATGTTGTCTCCATTGTTGTTATTGAAACCGAGGTCATCTGAAAAGGATAATGGGGAGCAAAAATTAGCCCTAGAGATTCAAAATACTCCTTTCGATTTCTAAAGTGTCAAATACAGCTTTTTCAGGGGGATTATGAAAAAAACATTAATTTCACATTCTATATGCAGAACGGGGAACAAAAATGTGGTTACTTTAGATTCCAAGTGTCCGAAAAAGTGAAAACTTTTGATTTTCGAGCTAAGAAATCCAAAACTATATTGTTTAGCATACCAATATCCCCAGCCCCTTTCTCTTTGGATAAGGCAGTCAATTTTTGGCGCAAAAGTTCAGCCTCCTTTCTCGAGTCTTGAGCTTTTCTCTCCGCTTGGCACAAAGATAACTGTAAATCCAAAAAAAGAAGTTTTTAAACCCAATTTCCCTAACTAACTAAGCCCTGTAAAAAGTACATATTGTTTGCGCCCAACGCTTCGCAACATAGCTTAAAAAATTCGGCATAAAATTCGTAAATAATAGCAGCCAATAATGTACACAAACTAACAGTTTATATCCCAAATCGAAAATCAATTTTCAAAAATCCTTATGGGAAATAACACGCAAAAAATTGCAAATTAAAAGGCCGCCTTTACATTGTTTTCCGCCCACCCCGCCTTTTCATTTTGTATGCTGTACAAGTGATTGAGACGGCATGCAGAGCTAATGTTCCAAATTCTGAACAAAATATGTTTTGAAGCGAATTTTTTAAGCATATTTCAAACCAATTGGCGAATATTTGCAAGGTTTTACCCATTGGTCATGAGCTTTAGCATCCATGGTCCGCAACTCGGCTTTATGACTACCGATCGTGTCCTCCAGTTCGTCTTTTAGGGACGCCAGTCGTTCCTTCAAGTCTTCCACTTCGTCCTCTTTTTCTTCAATTAGACGGATGAGGTCGTCTTTATCCTTCCCTCGTAATTTAACTTCGTTTTCCTAAAAATGAGAAAATTTTTAGTCAGTTAGTTATCTTGAAATAGCACAGTATCCATAATCCATATTTCCCAATTTGGACCAAACAAAAATGATTATTCCCATTTTTTCAAAAATAAAATGGTTGATTTTTCTCATTTTTACAAAAGCTCGCTCTATTGTCCCAATTTTTATACAAAAGAGCTCTATTGACCAAATTTTCATACAAAAAAGTCTATTTTTCCAATTTTTACAGACAAAAAAGGTCTATTTTCCCAATTTTTACACAAAAAAGCTCTATTTTCACACAGAAAAGCTACGTTTTCCCAATTATGACACCCCAATTCTTAGACAAAAAAGGTCTATTTTCCCAATTTTTACACAAAAAAGCTCTATTTCCACAATTTTCACACAGAAAAGCTACGTTTTCCCAATTATGACACAAGCTCAATTTTGACCCCAAAAAGCTCTATTTTCTCAATTTTGACCCCAAAAAGCTCTATTTTCTCAATTTTGACCCCAAAAAGCTCTATTTTCTCAATTTTGACCCCAAAAATCTCTATTTTGCCAATTTTGACACAAAAACATCTATATTCACAAGTTGGACACAGAAAAAGCTCTAATTTGTCAATTTTTACACAAAAATGCTCTATTTTCCGAATTTCCACACATGAATGCCCTATTTTCCCATATTTTTCAACCCGAACCGGAAAATCGGAAAATCCCTCTTGTTTCTCAACTAGCACACTAAAATTTCCGTTTCAAAACTCTTTACGTCAGTTTCAAAGATTTTTAACCCCAAAATATATGCTAGACTCAACCCACTTGTTTTTCTACTAAACGCTTCAACTGTTCTTCTTTCTCTTTGAACCAAGCTTCCAAAACTTCCAATCTTTTAGTTGCCTCCGTTTTCTCTTCCACCACAGTCTTCAAATTCTCGTCCAACTCATCACATTTACCTGAAAAAAAAACATATTTCTATTAGTTAACCTGATTAGTCGGTAAATGATCAATTCCCAATATTCCACTCGTATTTCAAAGTTGTATAAAAATCTTAAAAATTTGAAATTTTTAGCTGCTTTAAAATACAGAGCTTGAAACTTTTCATCACCCGAAAATCAACATCTAAAGTGTTGAAGTTTTCACTGCTCTAAAATCTAAAGCATGAAGTTTTTCACTGCTTTCAAATCTTCACTATGAATTTTTCACTACTTTCAAATCTAAAGCATAAAAATTTCCACTGCTCTAAAATCTAAAGAATAAAAATTTTCCACTGCTCTAAAATCTAAAGCATGAAAATTTTCACTGCTCTAAAATCTAAAAGAAGAAATATTCCACGGCTTTAAAATCGAAAACATCAATTTTTATACCGTTTTAAAATCGAAATGAAAAAATTGTTCCCTGCTTAAAAACATGAAATGCTTTACTGCTTAAGATTCTAAAATGCGAACATTCCCTATCCCTTCATTGCGAAGTAAACCTTATAAATTTTACAAAGTTTTAGAACTACAGAATGAAATTTTCCGCTCTTCTGAATCAGAATCTTAGCAATGAAACTGAAACTGAAACTCGTGTCATTTCATCATTGCAGTTTAAACAAATGATAATGATTTAGCACTGTATAATGTAAGAAAAATTTCCGAAAGTCCACTCACGATTCAACGTCGTGTTCAGCAACTGGAGGGACTGGACTTGAGCTTCCAGCGCTTGCACTTCATTGCGCGCAGAAAGGAGCTGCGCTTGAACGTCCGCGAGCTCCACCAAAGGCGAGTCCTCGCCCAAACTCTCTTTCAAAATCATGAGCTCGTTTTCTTTCCCTGTCACTTCGTTATTCAGGTTGCTCACTGTCTCCTCGTACTGCAAACGAAAAGAGCAGAAAATCAGAAACTAAGCAAAAAATTTTAGCTTTTGATTAGAGATAGAATGTAAATCATACATTTTCATCCCTCCGGCGAATCTAGGCTATGAAAACTCGCCCCTTCAAATCTAAACTATTAAACTATCAAACATTCTCAGCCCTCCGAATCTAAACTACGAAAAATTCTCAGCCCTCTGAATCTAAGCGATCAAAATTATCGACCCTCCAATTGCAAATCTAAAGTACGAAAAATTTTCATTCCTACAAATCTAAAGCATCGATTTTTTTTTACTTTTCGAATCCCAACTATGCAAAAATCTCATCCCTCCGAATCTAAACTATAAAATATTCTCATCTTTCTGAATCTATCTAAACTACGAAAATTTCTCGCTCTTTCGAATCTAAAGCATTAAATTTTGTCGTCACTCCGAATGTAAACTATGAACAAATCTCACATTTCCTGCTCTCCCAATCTAAACTACAAAAAAATTTCATTTCTTCGAATCTTTACCACGAAAACTTGTCATCCCCCCAAATCTTAACTATCAAATTTTGTCTTCCCATAGAAAAAAGTCACCACCGACCCACCTTATGTAAAATGTCCTTCAAATCTTTCAATTCGTTGGACAACTGAGAGCACTTGTGGTCCACATTTTTCTTTGCCTTTTGAGTCTCCTTATGAGCTGCACACTCCCGGTCCAACTCTTTGGTTAATCGATCCAAATTGGCTTCATGTTCCTGGACAGTGGAGCTGAGACTGGCCTCAGAGTATCGGGCCAATTGCAACTCGATGGTCAGTTTGGACACTTCGGCCAACGCATCTTTTCGCTCGTCCATCAAAGTGGACATATTGGACTGCAGTTCTTCCAGTTCTGATCGCAATTGTTCCCGTTCTACTTCCACCTGAAAAAATGCATGGGAAAGGAAAAGTAAGCAATTGTCCAGTTTTCAGGGCTATTATAATCTAAAAAGGGCGAAACTCAACGCTGTAGAATGTAAAATATATTTTTTTAGCAACTTTAAAACGCATCACATTTTTCCCAATTTTAGAATCAAAGCACACGGAATTTTTAGTTCTCCCTACTTCAGACAGAATCCAATGCACAAAATTTTTCCCCATATTAAAATTAAAATCCAACGCACCAAACTCTCCATTTTAAAATCCTCATTTTAGAATCCAAGGCACAAAATTTTTCCCTGCTTTAGAATCCAACGTAAAAAGTTTTTCCCTGCTTTAGAATCTAAAGCACAAATTTTTTCCCTGCTTTAGAATCTAAAGCACAAATTTTTTCCCTGCTTTAGAATCTAAAGCACAAAATTTTACCCTGCTTTAGAATCTAAAGCATAAAATTTTTCCCTGCTTTAGAATCCAAGGCTCAAAATCTTTCCCCATTTTAAAATCAAAATCCAACGTACAAAATTTTTTCCTGCTTTAGAATCCAATACAACTGAAATCTCAAGTTTCTAGTACATTACAATCCATAAACAGGGTTTGAATATTAGAAAATCAAATTCAACTTTTCCCTAATTTGGTCGAAAAAATCCCGCACACAAATCTTCGCGATTTAAAAGAACCTGGATTGTAAATTCTCACCTGTTTTTTCCCATCTATAGCATTGGCCACCAAATTTTCGACTTGAGAAGCAATCTCGGCAGAAGATTTTAACTCCCGTTTCAAATTCTTGTTCTGCTCCTTGAGTTTACCTTCCAATTTCTTGAGCAGCCCTAACTCATATTCCAACTTTTCAATCCGACCTTTCTCTTCATCGTAGGCCAACGCTTTTGTCTTCAACGTGTCGAATTCCTCCAGTTGGTTCTCGTATGCTGTACTCATCTGAAATAGCATGACACAGTTATTTTTGGGAGAAAATACATCTTAGGTATAAAACCGTCAATTTGCCCCCCAGAGCTATCAGTCATTTAGTTTCCTAAATTTGTCCATACGGACAAATGGAAACCGGCACAGAATTGAAAAGCAGAACTAAAACTAAACTAATAGAGCATAATCAAAATCATTTTTCCATTTTTTGGGCCCAAAAACCTTTACATTAGTTTGGAAACTGTAAATATCTACTATTTATGAAAAAACTTTAAAAAATTCTCATCCCATGCATGCTAAAACGATTAAATTAATGAAAAGCTACGAAACCGTCAATTTTTGGGCTCCAAATCCCTGAAATTCATCGAAAAATCCATCTAATTTAAAAAAACGCTAAATTCTGCTAAAAACGACGAAACTACTAATCATGCTCCCAAACCAAAACCCTAAAATATGCATTAAAAAACGCAAAAATTCACTTTTACCCTAAAAACACGCAACTTTTGGCTCTAAAAACCTAATTTCACCCCAAAACAAAACACCCTCACCTTCCACAAAGAATTATTCAGCTCGACCACTTTCTTGCGCAAAGGGCGCACAGAGAAGAAGCCTTCCACGATGAAATAAGGGACACAAATGGACACCAAAGTGAGAGCTATGATCCCTGTCAGGACCAACGCATCATCCACATCCAAAATTGAGTCCTGAAGATGTTCTGGCAAGAATGAGATGAGCAAAGTGCTCAAATATTTCATAGCCATGACCACACCTGAGTCGTCCACTTTGCGATCCAATTTTGCCCCAAAACTGTGGTCCCCATGGTCATGTTTCAAGTCCGAGTGGTCCCCGTGAGAGTGGGTATGACTATGGTCCGGTTTGGGATCCCCTTGGTCATGTTTGGGTCCAACATGGTCTTCATGAGAGTGAGAATGACTGTGGTCCACTTTGGATCCAAAAGGGTCCCCGTGAGAATGACTATGGTCCTCTGAAGATCCACGAGGATCTGAAACGAAGATCGGTTAGTTAGTTACAATGTTAAGAATGATTAATGCTAAAATTTTGTTGAAGGCTGACCAGCTATGGATTCAAAATGAGCTGTAGATTCTTCTGTAGGAGGAATTTGATTGATGTTTTCCACATTTTCGGATTTTACAGCCAGGTCTTCAGATTCCTCCACTTTGTCTTCAGTATCGGAGCTGAAGAATGATAACACATTGCTTAAAAATCCTCCAGATTGTTCCTCAGGCTCTACCGGGGATTCAGGTAGCTCCTCAGGTTTGGTAACTTCTTCTGGCCTAAGGATATCAACCGGAGTTTCGGTAACCGATTCTTCGACTTTTTTCACCACAGGCGGGAGTGGAGACGTGACTGGGACGATCGAAGGTGGCTCCGAAGACTCATATTTTTGGTTTTCATTCGGTGATTCCGTGATAGTTTGCTCGGGAATACTATCAGTAGCCGGAATCGGGTCAGCAGTCGCTGTTTCGACAATATTTTGCTCTGGTAGATCGCCAGATTCTAAACTGTGGTCAGCAGTATTTGCTTCATCGACAATGCTTTCTTCAGTCGGACCGAAATCGAAGTCTTGGGAAGACGGATCCTCATTGAAGTATGAATCGGTTGGATTTTGCATGGAAGCAGTAGTAGATGGATTCAAATTTTCAATTTCGATAGAAGACTCGGTCGAAATGAAATTTTCCGTATTTTTCAATAAATCTTCCGTAGGAATAGAACTTGGAGCAGCCATTTCCATGCTATTTGTTTCTGAAGGAGACAAATTCACATCAGACACTAAATTATCTTGGGACGGATTCGGATTTTTGATTGTCGAACTCGGGGAGACTTCTTCGGATGCCGGATTCGAAAGCAAAGTCTCGGGCTGTTCCAGATTATCATCAGTTGTGTTGGAAAAAGCGTCAGAAGTTTCTGTTGGATCCAATTTCTCAAAAGGGGAGCTACTGGGAGAAATATTTTCTATCGATGGGGTCAAAGTTTGGTCAATTTCGGTGATTGACTCGACATGGTTTTGAGATTCGGATGCAGAGTTTGGTTCGACATTCGGATTGAGGGCTGACGAAAACGATTCCGATGATGTTTCGGAAGGCACAATGGATTGTTTGTTGATAGCCCGTGTCATTTGGTCGGGGAATCTTTTCAAATGATTGTCTTCAGGTTCTGATATAATTTCTTCGAGAATCGGATTTTCGGTTTCGGTGACTTTGTCTGATTCGATATCATTCGGGACTGATGCATCGGTTTCATTGGTTTCTTCGGGTTTGATTGCAAATATGCCGGGATTTGCCTAAAAAGTGAAAAAAAGGTAGAAGAATGGATAAAAGAAGTTTTAGTAGGTTATATCCAAAAGCATTATTAAAAATGCATCTAGTTTAGCATCTAAATATTGCAAATTAGTTTCAATTCTAACGAATCAAAAATATTTCTGATTTAGATTCTAAAGCATCAACAATATTTCTAGTTCAGATTCTAAAGCATCAAAAATATTCATAATTCAGATACCAAAGCAAAGCATCAAAAAATATACTCATAATTCAGGTTCTAAAGCATCAAAAATATTCTTAATTCAGATTCTAAAGCCTACTTATACAAAATCTCTAAGTCTAGATTCTAAAGCCATGAAAACTTTCACTGTCTAAGCTTCTATAGTGTATTATAAATGGTCCTCGCTTTGAGAATCCATAAATTACGAAAAACGTAACTAACTGGAATCCCGAAGTTGAAACAAATGAAACCTCTATCTTACATTTCCTTCTTTTCCAATTTTCTCCCCAGGGGGGAACAAACTTTCCCCTTCCAATGGTTCAAAATCTTCCTCCATATCGTCATTTTCTTCTTCCTCATCTTCTTCATCATCTTCCAGTTCGATCTCAGCATTCAAATCCTCTACTGACTCCGAATCCTTCGACAAGATTGGTTCGGCGGGCTCGCTAACCTTTTCTACTTTCAGATCAGCCGAGTCTTCGACTTGAGGTGACTCTGAAGTCGACGTGGGCTCGATATTCTGCTCTGCCACTGAAATTGGATCGGCATTGGCGACTTTTTCGGATTCTGTTGGCTTTTCAATGTTTTCAAAACCCGTCTTTTCCCCCTGCAGATTAATGGAGGAACAAATCGGTCAGAAATATACATGACACAAGTTCTTAAAGCTTATAAGCAGAGAAAAAGTTCTCCCATTGGATTCTAAAGCAGCATCAAATAGTATTCCTTTATTCTAAAGCAAAGAAAAATTTCATCCTTGAGATCCTTATACAGAGAAAAATATGAAAAAATCGAGTCTCCGCATTCAGAGTGCGCCTCTAAATGTTAAAATTTTATATTAGAGCACTGAAAAATTTAAAATTCAGACTCCAATATACAATGCAGTATTTAGTCAATTTGTTCAACCACCAACTCACTTTGTTTTCAGAATTCTCAGCTTCTGGTTCTGCCAAATTCTTTGATAGCTCTTGTTCACCATTTACTTTTTCAGTTTGAGTGGATTTGTCAACGAAATTCTCTTCTGGTTCAATCTAATCAAAATGCATAGCGCAAATACTTTTAATAAATTGATGATTCTACAAAAAATAACTTAAAAATTTGTACTCACAACAATTTCCTTCACATTCGGAGGATTCTTTTGGTCTTGCTCAAATTTTTGAGCTTCAGGTGGAGCACTCTCCGATTTTGGAAGAGCACTTTCCGATTTTGGAGTACTTTCCGGTTTTGGAGCACTTCCCGGTTCCGTAGCCAACGTTTTGGCCAATTTGAAAGATGGGACTTCCGGCAGAGGGAATTTGTACAGTGGGGTTTCCCCCATTTTGTCTTCCCTGAGCATATGTTTGGGCGCGAGGCCAACTTTACCATTGATCTGGACAAAAATATACATTTGTGATAAATTGTAAAGCTTTGAAAGTTGAAAGTTTGGATTCTAAAGCACTAGATTCTTAATATTTATCCTCCCGAAATCTAAAATTTCAATCTTTAGCCTCCAAACAACGTGCAAAGTAAAAAAAATTCAGTATCGACATACCTGAACCACCCAGTCATCTCTTTTTTCATCTACAGGTTTGCTCAAAACCAAGAAATCCACATTTTTGGAAAAGGACAAATGCTCTTTAGTCCCCGCAGCATAGTTAATCAAAGTCTTCCCTTTGGAAATCCATTCTGTGCACACAAAATCCAATCAGTTCACAAATTCAAACTCAAATCAATTAAAACTTGTATTACCTTTGCAATCGAAGTCCACACAATTGTACAAATTAGGCGAACTTAATGAATGAGGTTGGACAAAAATTAAAACCAAGGAGGCCAACCGAAAATAAGATGAAAAGGCCATTTTATTTACGTTAATTCTGGACGCTAGATTTTCACATGGTTAACTCACGAGCAATAATATTAAATGCATATTATATTCAAAAGCTGTTAACTCTCTAAACAGCTAGTTAGTTAGCAAGTGAAAGTTTCAAACTCAATTGACAGTTTAGATTGCATTTAGCAAATCAATTTTTGAACACGTCGGCAGTGAATTTTTTAAACAATCCTATTTCGCGCCTTACATTCATATCATTAGTATGACTTCAAAATGCAATCCCCAATGAGCGTGCGTTGAGAGACAAAGACACAATTTTCCCTTTTTCTCTGAAATCACAGAATTCTAAAGTGGACCGAATTTTAGAGGCTAAAACATGTGATTCGAAACAACATTTTAACTAACTAACTAAGAGCAAACAAAACTGACAGCTCAATGTAAGTGAAAATGGATTTTCAAAGAATTTAACACATTTCCCGTAAAAACGTGCATTTTTGAAATTCCTAATTTATCAAAAAGCTATGTGTATTTAAAAAACGTTTAATGCGTAGCAATTTTTCATAATCATCACCTCTATATGTTTTAAAGCAAATGGACATTCCGTATTTCCAAATGCAACTAATCGACTGATTGCTTTAAAGACCAAATTTGCGAATTTGTCTTTACGTTCAGCCACCAAGTGAAAACACTCTGTCCAAACTCTATTATGTGCACTGTGTGTGTACAATGTTTTTATCGTACTCTATTCTCAAAACTCAAACGGACGTCGAATACACACAAATGCATGTCCCATTGCATTGCATTCCCTCCGTTTCAATTCTGCTCGGACTATACTTAACGTATATTTACTTCACCTTCAAACTTTCAGCTGTGTATTTGAAATGCTTTCCATGTACATTAGTCCTTCATATCGTTTGTTCATACTTTTTTCACGCAACCTTGATCACTGCTCAATCTCCAAATATTCACAAATCCAGTCTCACCTTCAATGTTAATTGTACTGCATGCACAATCGGTCAGTCAGTCAGTCACTATAGCTAACGTCCCAAAAAGTTTGTCAAAATGATTTTCGCCCTACTAATCATCCTGCTCATCCTACTAGCCACGTTCACCGGGATCAAATATTACTACTCGAGCAACGATCACTACTGGGTGGACCGCGGAGTGCGATTTATGAAACCCAGCGACTTTGCATCCCTCTGGAGTCGCTTAACCATGCAAGTCCTGCTCAGTGACATTGAGACACGGGCCTACGAAGCTTGCGGGGATAATCAGTATGCAGGCTACATGCAGCTTCGGAAGCCCCAACTGTTTGTCAAAGACTTGGACATTATCAAACAGATCCTGGTCAAAGATTTCGCTCACTTTGTGGACCGACAAAATCTTGACTTGAGTGGCACAGATCCTTTGATCCACAACATGCTGACCAATCTGGGAGGCCAGGAATGGAAAGATGTTCGCTCCGCCGTCAGCCCCACATTTACCACGGGTAAAATCAAACGAATGTTTCAATCTTTCGACGAATGCGCGATCAATCTTATTGACTATTTAAGCAAAGAGCGGGACCAGGGTAGGGAATGGCACGTGTCAGGTTGAAACGTTTCAAAACGGTTCGTTTCGTTTCGTGTCAGGTTCGTGTCAGTTAATTTTTTGAAACGTGTCAAAGGGTGACACGAAACGTTTGACCCGTGTCAACT
>Ga0210040_10008361_pt1 | contig 12308 bp, 10 predicted proteins | sample CryGeyCG12114_NA_FD_185462 | JGI IMG/M metagenome (GOLD analysis project Ga0210040, IMG submission 185462) | Groundwater microbial communities from aquifer - Crystal Geyser CG19_WC_8/21/14_NA (SPAdes) (version 2) | ecosystem: Environmental > Aquatic > Deep subsurface > Groundwater | place: USA... | reverse complement strand
CACAAAATATTAAATCTTGGATTAGCAATGAAGCAAAAACTACTGTTCTAATGTAAAATCTTTGAATCTGCTTCCTTAACCTCCTCCTTACATTACGTGATTGACTCATGATGCAGCTTCCTCACTTAATAATTGCAACAGCATTTCATACACGGGATCAAAAGCCTTTTCGTATCCAGATTTTGTCAAATGAACGTAGTCCCACATGTCATGATGGCTTATAGAACCTAAAAAGCAATAATTAAAATTTAAAATGCAATCTAATAAATCCTGCTATTAGTGCTATTAAATGAAAAGCCAGAGGCATAAACTTGAACGTACCATCCGATTGAACAAATCCAGCATCAATGTTTACTAATTCTGTTTTTCCTTTCTTTGGAACCAACTTAGCTAATAGAGAGTTGACTTCAGCGTTACGATCACGCAGAGGGTTCGGTTTATCACCTCTTGGTAACAAACTCTGTCAAAATAAGGTATAAAATATGTGGATTAATTTAATTAATTTAATAGTAACGATCGACACGCTAATAATAACTGCCAATTTGGTCCTACTAGCACAAGAATATATGCGTCCTTTTGTTTATCACGGACGGCATCAATAATCGCTTCTATTCCATGGCATATCTGTTGCGCTGTACATCCATGATTATTTGTTCCAATTAAAAGCACAACAGCCTGAACAGAAACAGAGACAAAAAATGCATTAGAGATTTACAGAAATTAGTAGTACAGTGCAACCACGTTCATTTCAAACCTAAGCACAATCGTAGTTACAAAATACCTTGAGATTCATATGATCCATTTCCCCATGTTCTACTCTCCACAATATATTTTCAGTACGCTCAGCTCCGATTCCAAAATTTAGAGCATGCATTGGAGCGAAGCATTTGTCCCACATTTCTATATAGTTTAAGTACGCGACGATAGAATCCCCAATAAAAACTACTTCTGGCTCCTTCTCTTTGGCTTCCGAAACAAACCGTTTATGCTAAAAAAGTATACATTTTCATAATGAAGATGAAGATTGAAGCCAAAGAAGGCTAAAGGCAAAAAAGCGAAGGATAGGGATGGGGGGTTTTGGGGATTGATGACAGGGCTATATCATCCCTGCGTGCGATACAGAGCCCCATAAAACTTACAATTGACATCCACCTATCTGACCTGTCATCCCCATACAGATCAGTGGGAGCCTTAGCTACAGCCGCTGGGTTAATATCGGAATCTCCCGACATTTTATCTGCTTTCAAACAAACAAATTAACAAAATGCACCAAAATCTATCAAGTTTAAGTAGTCGTCATTGTACAGATATCCTTGACCTTGATCCTTACCAGGTCGAAAATGATCTCAAATTCTCCAGCTAATTACAATACAAGACAACCCAATTATTATTCGACAAGTCAAAATTTTGTTGATTACTTCAAAATTCAAGGTTTTGTGTTTATAGCCTTTTAGCTGTTTAAAAATCAGTGATGCAAGGTTCTCACTCCACTCTGCTCCAGCATCCTAAGAAGCTTTGGAGCTCCGCTTCAATTTACTCAAACACGTTTGAGCCCCGTTCAATTTCTCAAAACAGATTGTAGCTTCGCTCTGCTCCAGACTCACTCCTTACCCATGATAAATTAAGCAAAATTGTGCCTTTTGGGCCTGCTCTGGCAAAAATTCATTCACTCTGCTCCAGAAAAAATCTCCAAAAAAATATTCGCTCTATTTCAGTTCCCAAAATAAATTTTCTGCTCCGTTCAGCTCAATCTCCAAAGAAAGATGCTCTACTCTTACTCTGCTTTGCCCTAGATAAAAAAATGTGCCTATTTCGTTCCGCCTCTGGAGCGAAGTGGAGTAAACTAAATCACCAAAAAAATTCACACGCAAAAGTACACAAAGTTTCAAATATAATATCTTTCGCGCGTCTAAAGCCACCATCCAATGGTGAGGGGAATAATCAAGAAGTTAGTTACAGAAAAATGAACACTCAGAGATCTATTTGGTCCTCCTTTACTTACTTACATTTATACGCTTTAATGGTTGAGTATGGAAAACATTTTCGTTTTTACAACATATAAAAGGCGTAAACTAATTTCTCAATAGGCTCATTTTATGATGAACTGAAACTGTGACAGCCAGACTTGTATTGTCCACGTGTGTCTAAATCGAAAGTGATCGCAGAGCATATTGCCTATTGGATCCACGAAGTCAAGTTTTCTCTTAATGAGCAGGTAGTTCTTAACTGACACTTGGAAGCAGTAGGTTTACTCAAGTAAATGGTTTCGTTAATTTGTGATAAAAGTGACTTTACGGACGATTGATAGACTGAATGAAGAGAAAACGCTCAGTGTCTGATATTAAGGTAGGATCCATTTCTTAATTTCTCCTTCTCGTCAACAAACAGATGCTCCCAAGTTCCAAGTAGATGAGTACGCATACGCACAAAACAATTTTAAAAATAAATTTGACTTAAGTGTATTTTCATAGAATTAAAGATTATATTTTTTTCAGGTCATTCATAGGTAGAGGATTACTTTACTTGAGTTTCAAGTTTAATTGCTATGCACTGGATGATATCCTGTTAAACAAGTAAGCGGTATAAAAGATTAAATAACCAATACAACCTTGCTGGACCATATGAATTTTGAAGAAAATCTTATAACGTTTATCGGAGATTGAGGAACTTCCCTTCATTTTGTATTACTCATTCTAGTCAGTTTTCAGTTTAGTTGTATAAGGTAAGCACCATAATGTTTATATGAATATGTTAAACGCTCCAGCTCGCAGTTATTCACGGTCCACTTAATTGTTTGGATTTATTTAAAAGTTTAAATAGTTCAAACAAAATCAAGATGTCGTCCAAGCTGATGATGAGTTGGCAATTTCTTTCCATTGTACTGATGATTGTTGTAGTAAACTTCCCGGACTGTAATCACGCCCAACATCAGCAGCCACCTGTGAAGGTTGCCCCAGGGGTGCCACCACAACAATACGTACCCCCTCAGCATCAACAACAGCACCCTCCTCCTCCTCAGCAACCTCAGTACCAGCAACAACAACAGCGTCAACAGCAGCAACAACAATATCAGCAACAACCACCTCAACAATATCAGCCTCCTCCACCGCCCCAACAGCAGCAAGTAATTTGAAAATTGATACACACTATAAGACTAAATATTAGTATAGGTTTGGAAAGAATATGATGTTTTTTGCTTCATTTTCTGTAACAGCAATTTGGCCATGGTCAACAACCTCCACAGGGACATGGACAACCACCTCCGGCAGGCCATGGAAGTCATGGTCAGATGGGCCACCATCAACAAGTATTGGACGCTTCCAATGTTGTAAAGGAGAGGGAACATATTCAAGAGCATATGGATTTACCTATAGATACATCCCAAATGTCAGAACAAGAACTTCAGTTTCATTACTTTAAAATGCATGATGCGGACAATAATAATAAGTTAGATGGATGTGAATTAGTCAAATCGCTGATACATTGGCACGGTAAGTTTTGAATTTGAATAGTAATTTTTACCATGAGAAATAATATGCAAATTAGTGGTAGCATGGTTTTTTGTCCCATTCGTCTTCAAGTTCTGTTTGAATTTTTTTGTACTTTCTGAAATTTGCATACTGTTTGTGGGTGTTCATTATAGTATTAGTTAAAAGCTATCAATGCTCAGTGCTATGGGAAATGAACAATACTAAAGTGGGAAAGGTTTATGGGTTTTGAGAATGGTGTATGGGAAACTATGAAATCAATTATTGTTTTCGAAACTAATTTTTTTTGAAACGACATTCCTTCTATCTTTGCTTTCTGTCTTCTCATAAAAAATTTGCTCTCCATATGATACAGATGAGTCCAACCACGATCCTAATTCTGGGGCGGCTATTCCGGAGGCTAAGGTTTTCAAGGATGATGAGTTGATGCAGATGATAGATCCCATCCTCAACAATGATGATAAAAATGTGGACGGATTTATTGACTACGGAGAATTCGTCCAAGCTCAAGCTGCTGCTGCTACAAGAGCAAAGCAGTGATTAAATTTAATTATTTTAGTTAGAAAGAGCTGTACTGAAATTGGAAACAAGACTAGACAACTTTTATTTTTTCTCATTTTCTACCAGTTGTACTGAAAGCAAGGAATAGTGAAATTGCTATTTGTTTTTACTGTCTGACAGAGTCCTGACTGACCTAAATTTGTCTTAAATATTTTTTTGAAATTGCTCACGTATGAGTATTTTAATGTTTAACAAATAATGCCTATGATGATGATTGTCATAATATTTACACCTACTCATCGCTAGTTCTTTTCATTTCGCTTGGATTGCTTTTTTTCTATCAATCCTACAAAACTAAACTATATAAAAAGAAAGAGTTTTCTGCCAAAGAAACAGAACGCTCTGTTTTTACACACTTTTTGTCTGAAAAATGAAGTTTCATGTCAGCGAGATGTTGTGTTGGTCTTTTAAATATTTTTACTTTTAATATTCGACATTATTTTAAGTTAGTTGGTTGGATCAATAACTTTTGTTCGACCACAATTTATTATTGTCTTGCCCTAAAAATGCAGACTAATCCGACTGCGCCGAAACGCTATGTCATCGTACTGGTTTTTAAACAGATAATTTTAGTGATGTACCTCTTACTTTTACACTGTCGTGCTTTTCTCTTGTTTTTAACCTTTGACCTTTTACTATTGGTGCTTAAATAGTGTTTGTTTAAACATTGGTGTGTGAAATAGTGCATGATGATGGGGAAGAAGATGATGCACCACCAAGTATAGAAGACAACCAAATTGCGACAATTGTTGATCAAGTATTAGACTACGATGTGAACCAAGATGGAATGATCGATTATTTAGAATTTATGACAGCACAGAAATTATCCCAAAAGAACGAGGAACGGAAAAGTAAAAAGTGTACAACATGCGGAGATACGTAAACGAAGTGTATGGTTGAAATTGAAACCTATCGTGTCATAATAATAATATACATCACATGAGTCTTCAATTTTCACATTTTAACATTCCCTGTCTTGATATAGAGTGCTAGATTTATTTATAGTGAATGTATCATGTTAAGAAAGATAAATGTAACACTGTACTGTAATCTTTGCATGATTTTATGAGTGTCAAGATGTTTATTTTAGTATACAAAAACTGTGCAATGAAAATGGGTTGTTTAAAAATTTGATGAAATTATGAAATCAATGAGAAACAAATTAAAAAGACAGTTTCGTAACCAGCAACTAATTACTCCAGCTTAATGCATTACTAATTTGAATTCAGTACCAGTACAAATGCCATATACTCCATGTCCTTCTCCCATTCGAAAATTTATGGTAAAGCATTCATGCAATATTCTTTCTCGTTAATTACTTTGCCAACACACCTAATGAGCTCAGATGTAATGAAAAAATTATTGCTAGGGAATGTACTTTTTTCGGCTAGTGGAACAACTGGCTAAGGGAGTATTATACATATTAACATCATTCGCCTACTTTTTAGTATCCTACTATTCATTTCATGGCGAAACTGTATGGTACTCCATATTTCATCATTATACGGCAATAAACACGAAAAAGCGACCACTCCCTTGCTTTTAGGAGAACCACAGAAATCATCAATTGGCACTATCAACTAACCATTTTTGTTAATTTTTACTTATTTCATGCCTACTAGTTCCATACAGCTGTACATTTTACTGTGTGTAACTTTTGATGCTTAACAATAGTCAAAAACCCGTCCTATTTAGCATCATGTCTGATCAGTAGTTCAGCCAATTTCCCTCAATATTGGCACCAAACAACACCCACTAACTAAGAGAGAAAAGTTATTCATTTGATTTCCATGAAATTCATCGTATGCAAAAAGTGTCTCATTCTACCCCTATAAGTTAGTCAGTGTCGGTTCTACTTGATTTGTCTGTAATACAGTCCATAAATCCACTGATATTACATATTCCAGCGAGCAGAAACTAATCCTTATTTATGGTAACATGGTAAGTTATAAACTCAATTAATTTCACATTCTTAATGCATTCTCCAATTGACACGTGATTACTCTGCTGCCACAGGTAGATATTATAAACGTTTTCTATGTATAATTACAACTAAGTCATATCATCATTTAGTTAATAAAATTGAGCAAGGAAGCACATGAAATCTACAATTTAGCTAGGCATAAGAAACCTTTAATATTTCATAAGTTTGATAACCATACTGTCCTTGAGGAATTAGCTAGTTTTGAGTTAGAGATGAGATGACTAGCCGACTATATACTTTTCTGCAGCATATCCCGCATATCCACATATTGTTTATTCGCGCTTGCATGTGAGTTGAATAGAAATTACATAAGGCATCACATTTCTCTCCTCTTGTCTGTTGCTAGTTGATATCCATATGATAATTAAGACTGCTCAAATATTATTACATATGCTGGAGCTGGAGATTGAACGAGAGATTCGTACTACATATGTTTATGATGTGAGTTGACCTTGCAGTTGAAGCTATAGGTGCTACTTATGGCCTGCCCGCAACTCTCAGTTGTTTTGTTTATGTGTGTAAGTTTGATTATAGATAGCCAGTAAGTAATTTCAATAATTTTAATCATTAAAGGATTCAAATTTGTCTACATGGGGATTAGTGACTGCAGTTTAGTATTTTCATGCAATCTCCGATTGGTAATGTTAATTTTATGCAATCTTATGCTGCAAACAGACAACAAAAGAATAAGAAGGCCGGATATATAAAGCAGGGAAAGTACTTTGTTTTGAAGCACGTGTTCTTATGGAAAAGATTCAACTACATCTGGTTGCGGGAATTCGAGAAAGTTAAAATATATCCGAAAAGTTTGTTTATTTGCGTGAGTCACAAATCGGAATATTGACTGACTGTACCCAGTGAAGTCCATGGGCCAGACCGGTTCTACTAACTTAAGTGTATTTCTTGTTGTTTGTAGTCTATTTATGACTCAAAATCTGTGATTCGGATCATAGCCAATTTTATTAGTGTCAATATTTGGTATTCGCCGCAAATTTAATTTTTGTGCAAGTGAAGTGCCTGTAAATCATCGGCCTTAAATACGACGAATAATTGACTGACTATAAGACTATAAAAGTATCGAAACTGTTGTAGAAGTTTCCGACTAAAGATGGCATTCAAAGGATTTTTCAAAGCGATCAAGAAAGAGGTGAAGAATGAGTTGACGAAACAGATTGACAAGTCTCTAGGAGGAGGTGGAGCTAGTACTGAAGGTGGACTTGGAGCAATCCAAAAAGTTGACATGAACCTGGTTGAAGGAGTGCTGGGACTTCTTGGTGGTGGCGACTCAGGATCTGGGGGAGGGGGTAGTGGTGGTCTGGGACAATTGATCAATGCGATTCAAGGCGCGGGTGGATTCTTACCTGGTGGGATAGGGAAGTTTTTACCTGGCATATTGAAAGTAGCCGAAATCATAGCTCATGGACAAGGGGATGATACTCCGAGAAATGAAAAAAGAGCGGATGGTAGCTCCATCGATGATTTTATTCGGACGATTGTTGGTGGTCGCAAAATTCATGGTGGAAAGAGTATGCAGAAAGTTATGCCGGTGGATTTGGTTAGCAATTTACATTTTTCTTGCGGTTGTATTTTATAGCGAATTTTGTTTGTTGTGGAGGAAACTTTGTAATCAGCTGCTCATTATTTGTGCTTCGTCTTAGTTAGTGCCTAGTGCTTGCAATGGCTTAGGTATTATCTAGTTAACGAGATATAAATCGCTAGCAGTATGTATGAATATTCTCATATTTTAAGAAACACAAAATCTAGTTAGGATTTCATCAAGTACCGTTAAATAAAATGCAAATTGGCCGAATAGTACAATATACTATTCGGTTTTTTTTCTTTCGGTGAGATCATTTTGTCTGTGCCCAAAGTACTTAATGCGCACGCTTGTTCATTTTGCATTAAATATTTTTGAATTCGATTGGCCTGATGAGCTCATCCTTCATATTTAAATAATTATAACTTGTTGCTTGTCCCTTGTCCAATACATGGTACGTTCGAGCTGCATTGACAAAAAATATTACCAAGGATTGAATGAATCAACAGTTTGGACCAATTTCCTTATTAGGAAACTGGGCGATGTGTCTAGTTCACATAATATGACTGACCAGTAATTTTTTTAAAGTTGTAGTTTGTATTCCATTGTTTGCTTGATCCAGCATTATAATTATTTCACAAGATCGTAAGTCAAAGCAAACTAATGTAAACTTATTGTCATTGTGTAATCGTTTTAGCGTTTCTGCTTGAGTATAATAGGGGTACACCCGATGCCGTGTAAAGTCGTACATTTCTACGTGCGTAAAACTCCCAGCCAATCAGATCAGTAAGTAGAAGTTGGAAGTCTGCTCTGATTGGCTGGGAGCTTTACGCACGTAGAAATGTACGACTTTACACGGCCTCGGGTGTACCCTTAATGTATTGTCTTGTGTACAATACGGTGTGTTGGCTCGTATATTATAGACAGACATTATGAGATTTTTTAGGTGAAAGATTAGACAGGATGACATTTGTATTCTTTTGACTAAGCTTTCAAAGCCAATTTATTTGTTTTCGTCTTCAGGGCAAAAGCTACATTAGATGAATTAATAGATTGTGTCGTAGTTGCTAGTTTAGTATAGGGTTTAAAACTCGGCTTTTAGACTGAAAGCAACTATAGTTTTTGGAAAGTGAAACTGTAGCCGTTCTTTGCGTCTGCATGAAATTGGCTGCTTAAATCATAGGTAAGGTTCATCGCTATGTTTAGATATGCAGCAATGTAAGTTTGAAAAGTACGTTATGTCATACAATATGTTCACTCTCAGTCTGAGTCTGAATGATGGTTGGCGAAGGAAATGAACAAAAAATAGGAATGATTGCCAGCTGAACGTCAAGAGTCTCACGAGCAATAGTTCCTGCGTGTGTAAAATGTTTATATTCCTTCCTATGTATTATTGTATATACTCTCATCATAACCTTGAGTACAGAAAAGACTGTGGCCCTAAAAATGCATACTTTATATAGATTCTAAAAGACTCTGCTGTTTCTCATTATATACAAAGATTTCATGCAAATTCTCCAGCTTTTAACTTACTTTTTTAGTTTTTATATTCGTCTAAATAAATTACAGGTTGTCACTGCTAGAGAGGAAATTAGGGAATCCTTGAGTTGGAAATTATTTCAATGCAGCTTACATTTCAATAAAATGAGCATTATGTGTATTGAACTATTGAGCTGTCTAGTTAGTTGATTTAACGTAGTTAGATTTTTTTATGAACCGACTGTTTAAAAGAATTGCTTAACCCAATTATGTAATTCACATTTGGAGACAACAGATGTGAAATGGTGAAATGCAATCATGTTTGGTTCGAAATGTTTTGTTTCCATTCCTTTATTTTATTATTACTTTGCCGTTCACTCATCCAAATACTATTGTAATAAACACCATAAATTTTGGCTTCTGAGTTCCCTGAGGATTCATAGCTAACTCACCACATCTCAATTATTTGCGACCATACCCTCCTTTGAACTTGGAGCCAGCGGCAGCTGAAGTTCGCGTGGCTTTGGCTAGAGAATTTGCGTAATCTCCCACATCAAACGCATTTCCTAAATCTCCTGCATTCAGGGCAAAAAGATTCCTTTGATTCTGTTCATATGCTAAATTCCCTCCAACACCGGACCCTATCAACAAATCTGATGAGTAGGCATATCCCCCTGCACTTCCATAGGCTCCATGTCCTGTGAATCCTCCGCGTTTAACCTTAAAAATGAATTACATTTTTGCAACACAAAATATATTAACGGAACTAAACGAAAACTTAACGAAACCAAAAAACACCTTTTCTTCTTTTTATTACCCTTTCTTTGCTGAGAATGAGATGACTAAAATAGCAAAATATTAAAACTACCACAACGAAAAAATATTTTCCCGCAACCATTTTTGTTCAAGTATGCTTCCTTCCTCTCTGTTTTGCTAACTGGTTTGAAATTACCATTTGACATTTGATATCGCGGATTTCTAACCCTAACTCTATTCTATTAGTCTCAGTAATTGCTAATGGCTTGTATAGTTATTTCACCATCTGCACACAACAAATGTAATCTTAAATTACACTTTCTCATTTCAGGGTAGGTAGTATATAATCCAATCTGGTTACAATGACTTGCCATGCCTAGCCCTTTGTTCGTTACACAGAACAATGTTCCTGTGGTTATTTTGTGTGCTCCCTTTTCATTTCTCTTTGAAGTTTACTGAATAACATTATTTTACTCTCAGCTCGAATTCTATGTAATGTAGATTACCTCACATTGTATCTTATACGGAAACAAAATAGGGTCTATTGTTGCTCTTAACTAAAAGCTAACTAACTATAAGAGATTCTGCAATAAAATTATTGTGTTTCTCATGTAGTGTTTCATCGACTACTTTATTAATCTGGATTTTCTTGCGCTTTTAAAGCCTGGTTTAAAACTCGTTACGAAATTATAATCCTAATAAATTAATGAAAATCATGACACGACACAATTCCTGCAGCAAGGAAAATTAAGGTGGTCGTTAGCTATGTTTAGAAACTTTGTTTGCTTTACAACCTTGTAAATACATACTTTTGTTGCCCTCTGCTCTGCTGTTATGAATATTAAAATTTCAAGAAACTTACTATTTAGAAAGTTTGTATGCCTTTTGTCATGTGATTTTAGTCTAAGCTATAGATTTCCCTTTTGTCTTGTAGTTATTCAACTGTTACACTTTGAAATCTAACGATGTATTGCTATACATAGGAGAAAGAGAAGCAAACAGTGCTCTGCATTTTCCATTTTGCCTCGTTTCAGTTAGTTTGTTAAGACTGTGTGTGTAAACAAAGGAAGATCCACTCTTGCTTGTTTTTTGATTCCATTCCATGCAAATGCTCAAAAAGCTTCCTTCCTTCCACAAGATCCAAATCCTTTTGGACGACATTAAATGTAACTTTGAATTTCCGACCGTGCGTTGTGTTTTATAAATGAGTATAGTCTGTCGTTAAAATCTCAACTCTATTTACATGAGAAGTCCCCTATGTAATCCTTTGTTCACCCAAACTTTTGTACGTGTAGACAACCTTGCTTAAAATTTTCATTAAACCAAGTGGAACCCCTTGATTTCATTAACTCTGCCTCTTTGTCTTATTCAATTAAGTAAGTTCGGAAAATGGATTCATTTAAAAACTGTAGAGGGTTTCATTTCGTATATAATGCAAGGAAGTAAGTTGAGTACCTAAGAGATTCATATTTTTAAGAAGCGATTTAACTGCTTCTTTTCACATGGGAGAACGAATTAAGAAACTTACATTTAAAGAATGAAATCTGTATATTTTTCTTCTTATTTGTTCACCTGGTTTGTTATTTTCCTTCCTTTTGTGCAAAAAAGACGTAAATTTTGTCGTATCCTTCGATACCCAAATTCACCATACAAAGACAGGAAAAATTTACTTCCTTTTTCCGGATAGTCTGTAAAGGAAAGTTGAGTTTTGTTGTTAAAAAGGTTGACAAACTTTGTATTTTGTTGTTGAAAATGCTGTTAGTAGACTGACGTGGACTAGCTCGCTAGGTATTAGATTTTCTACGTATAAAATGTTAACCCCGAGCATCTAAATTTACTGCAGCCCTTTAATTAATCCTAACCAAAGGCAGTTGTAACTACATTAACTCAATTTACTTGAAACAACTTCATCAAGCAACTAATTAATTAAGTAAGTAACTAACTTACCAACACCTATGGTAGCCCGCTCTCACTCACGCTCACTTTTTTCCATAAACGTCTCGTACACATTTGGTTTCAAAGCTTTTGCCGCTGGTGTTGAATTCCCATTAAAATTTTATATTGCGAATTCACTGCTGGAATTTTCGTGCTCTAGTTGCTCACTCAAAGAATCTCTTTGCCCATATCTTCCTTTTCCTCTCCCGTTTTCTTAACATGGATTCTCAAACCTGAGTAACTAGCAGGCATGAATCGGCTGAGAAAAGAGATAGGGGCAGCGAGCAAGCTTCCCCACTTTCTCTATTTAGCTGTGCCTTAGGTAGTCCACACAAAATCCTGTTTTGAGGCAGAAGGAATCCTAAAAATGGAGCAGCACTCGAACTAGGTCTTTCAGTGTAGCAAGTGCTTTCTCCCAAGAGCCATGTTCCCCCGAAAATTGCACGACTTTCACTCACTACCTGAAAGCTAGTCTATTGTTGTGACTCTAACTAACTAACTATCTAACTAAAAGCCCATCTCCTTTTTATAAGGAGGCAAATCTTTAATGGACAGTGCATCTCTGACT
>Ga0210040_10008360_pt1 | contig 12308 bp, 5 predicted proteins | sample CryGeyCG12114_NA_FD_185462 | JGI IMG/M metagenome (GOLD analysis project Ga0210040, IMG submission 185462) | Groundwater microbial communities from aquifer - Crystal Geyser CG19_WC_8/21/14_NA (SPAdes) (version 2) | ecosystem: Environmental > Aquatic > Deep subsurface > Groundwater | place: USA... | reverse complement strand
TAACTAACTAACAAATGCAGTTTCCGTATACAGTCGATATTTATAAGCTACAAAAAATGTGCAACGTATAGATGGGTGATTTTGAAAAATAATGTTAATGCTTTAGATGGACAGAAAACGTTCATAACATTCATTTGTGTCTCCCTTGTGTTAAATTAAATTACTTGCAAAGTTGTGATTTCCATTCTGGGCCACAATTTTTACATCCTAGTAATAATTAGACCCTTCTCACGCTCCTGAAGCTTTGTAATTTCGTTTAGTGCCCAATAAAGTGGTGCAGGCTAGTGAGTTTTCATATAAATGAACTTCTCAGTACCAGTTCCAGTCGTCTAATAGGAAATTTCATTCAAGAACAAACGGGCTTACACTAATAAGCCAAGCCGAGCTGCACTTTGATGTCAAAAAGAACAGTATGTAGAGTGTGTACATAATTTAAGGTGGTAGTGGTGCGTAGAGTGTGCAAGGATAGGAAACTGTGAATTCAATAATGATGTAGTGAACCCAGTGCTGAAATCGGAATACAGATTTCACACCTTACATTGTTTTACTCGTAAAATTATGAGGATTGGAGATTTTTTTTTAGTTTCTCTTACGCATCCATTCAAAGTCTCCATTTTTGCCTCAAAAATTACTTTGATGGCTCATTTTAAAGCAGTTTAATAATGATTTACGCTATTTACAATATATATATTCCAATAATCATCAAAAATAGTGAATAAACCAATAATAACATCGAATATTTAAGGTTTCACAGCTTTGTCCCATGTCTAATATTCAATCTAAATGAATAATATACTATAGAGGGGGAAAACCGACCTCTTGAAAAAAGTGGTACGAACCAGCGTGAGTGGTGTAGCACTCATTTGGATAGCATGTGTTGCATTACTTAAGCAATACTTTTATCGTCAAGGGATTTCTCTCACTTAAGACGCACGAATTCACATCTTTTTGTATAATGACTGACTGACAGTCTTTGCGTTAGCTAATGGAATTAAACTTCCCCTTTTCTCTCTCCAGCGGTTTCCGTGCTTTCTACTTTCCTCACCTTTCACAAAGCCAAAAAGAATTATAATAAACCCTAAAAGTAAGTGCAAACTATTCATCATTTTCCCTTTTTTATTGCCTCACACCATGAATAAATGCTTTCATGGTCAGTAGCACCACATTCTGGGTCCGATTAATCAATTTTTAGGGAGTATTGGTCCACCTTTTACCAAAAAAAACTATCTTCAAGGTTAGCCCTGATATTCTCCAACTACGGTGGCAACCCTCATTTCCAATCTTTAGTTTCGTTCATTAATATTTTCTCAATACATCATCTACCACTTGCCTTCCAACCATGAGCAAAATCTAACCACCCTTTGGAGCACGAAAGTGGTTTCTCTCGTACTTTGGACAACCAGACCCACAAAAACAATAGAAATCTATAGTTTCCTGACTCTAGTGACTTTTGACGATTGCCTAATAATGTTTATTCTGTATATACGACCAAGTCCAATGGTTGAGATTTGCCGAGAAAACTGACCATGACTAATGATACACTTTTTCCCCTTTATATACGAAACCCATAATGACTGGTTGACGCTAATCCACAAGTCAGTATTTGGGATGCTTTTGGAATTTCTCAGGCTACTTAGAAACGGAAAACTTTTAGTCGAATGAATGTCGATAAAGGGATATTTTAAACCAAGATACCATCATTGAACCTTTTAGTTCAAGTATCCATTAGTATTTGTTGAACAAAGAAAGGAATTTTCTCCGCAATGTAATCTAATGTAAGTAATGATATCTTGATATCCATCTTGTAAATCAAAAGTTCCCCTAGCCATAGTGGAATTTAATGGATTATTGCAACTGACCCCAAAGGAGTTTAACTTATCAATGCGTAGTGTAATGTTTTCCTTATGTGGAGAGAAAATTGCGTGAAGATTGGAGATATCCCATAATATTATACTGTTGCGTACTTTTCATTAGGACCGTATAGCTGACCAAAGGACGTACATATATGCCTTTGGAAATACTAATCAATAGTATAATGGATGCGTAAAACAAAGGAATTTCCTCTGAAAACTATAGCTACTATTTTATTACCTTTGTTGCAATAATAGGGGCACTTCAACTTGGAACTTGAGCAACAATGTCTGAGAAACTATTTAAATAGGAGGGAATAAAAAAGAGCGATTGTGATTGCAAATTTATGGGATTGCATTGAAAGCACTTTGGCATGAGAATAGTGTTAGCTCTAGCTGCATGCTTATTAGTTGTAGACCTAAAGCTTGGAATTTGGAATGCATAAAATATCATAGGGATCTATGCTATGTAGTGCAAATAATGCGGACTGATTGCAAATGTGTAATTTTTGAAGTATAAGGAGACTAAGTTTCCTCTTATTTTGCTTAAACTTGCTGTTTTTTTTGTCAATTTTGATGCACAAAGGCTAAATTCAGAAAATGTTGGTCTGAAAATGGACATAGATGAATAGTTTACTATCAGAAAACGTACACTCCTACATATAATATAATCACTTTGGTTTATCAAAGGACAAGTCAGTAGCGCATTGTACGAAAGGTTTTAATTGCACGAATAAATAAAATGGGATGAGAGGTTTATTGGAATCCTGAGAGGAACGAAATTTGTGAGCACGCTCACTCGATATATAACAAAACGTTGAGCCTTCCAAAGGAATTCCAGCAATCCCGCTTTTCTAACTAAATACAGGATTGAAGGAGCATAACTGCGACAGGAATTTCCGCTTTCAAGAAAAATTGAATTTCAAAAGAGGAAATTAAACGAGTGAGAAACTATTCGTTTAGGCCCTTCAAGCTAACCTGTAAGTTTTCGTATGGCGGAAGCACGTACTGAAGATTGCCATCGTCTTCACAATCGTTTTTCATTTTTCACACACAAAGTCTTGATGCCATATATACTTTCATTGTCTTTTTAGTAGCTCTGAGTGGAATTTATTCACATATTCTAGCTACTTACTGACTCCATTTTAGGAATGTAAATTAAGTATAAATTATCCTGCAGATGAGTTGACAGTACAGCACTCTAAATATGATGAAATTCATATCCTTTGTATGAAAACTTGAGTTTGCAATTTCAACTTACTAGCACAATAATGATACCACTGAGCTGAAAAAACGTTGTAATTTTTTGTTTCTGCTCAACCCAAATTTAACATTTTGTGAAAACCACAATCTCAAATCTAGAGAAAGTTAATCTCATGTTGGGTGTTGGGAACCAACTATAATCCCATTTAAATTGACTTTTAATGGCAGAATTACAGGTTAGCTTTTAGGGGAATGCAGATGAGCCCAACATAGCAAATCTTCTGTAGCCCCTCATCTCATGCATAATGAGGCAAGTTGGTTGGCACTACCAGTTTCTCTTCTATTTTATGATCTTGTCCCTTCCTTCACCTTATTTCATGAATTTTTGCTCTCTACTATCATCACTTTTCCGTAACCACTTTCACCCAACGCTGAACTACATTCAAACTAAGTAGATGCTCCCCCTAAATAGACAAAGTGCCGTAATTAGTTGTTTAACTAGTAGGATATAGCAATCATTCTAACTGAAAAATAAACAAAAACCTTCTATTTTGATTGCTGTAAAACCCTATCTTTAAGGAATGCACCAAAAATCCAATGGTAATGCTATTAACTAACGAATGACGGACAGAGACGATAGAAGATCCATTCTTTTCATCCTTAAATGTGCCATGCATCTAATTTATGAGACATGAAGGGAGAAACGCCTCACTCAAATGTTATCACCCGCGGACACAAGTGAGGCTGCAAATTTGAAAAATGTGAACGCTCCTTTAGACAGTAGACAAATTGGGGCTTCGCGGACCCTGTTAATAAAGCAAGTGAGAGACGCTAAAACCTTTGCTTGTGTTGATCCCTTTGCGAATGGATACAAAACGATAACAAGTGAACGGCATTCTTTAATAATCCTCCAAGTGGGGCGACAGACAATATGAAATTTTTACAGAAGCGGCAGTCAAAGATGAGAAAAGCACACTCGGATCATGCCACACATCCAATTTAATGTAATTGGAGATGATATCAGGAGGAGAGAGAAAAAAGTTACTTTGTACTGCTTATTTGGTATCCACCCCTTGGATTTCACCAAGAGAAAGTTGATAGCACACTAGTGACACATTACAAGGGATCGTAACTTGTCGTTTGGGAGTTGCAGTCAAGTGACTGTGTATATTTCATGGGATAGGAATTAACTTTTGAACCACACTAATGTGTTATAGTAAGTAATATGCAATTATAATTGGCATTTTTTCAGTCATTCTTCTTGGAAGGCAATTTTACGGTATGAATTATACCCTGCAGGTGATATTTGGCGGGGCGAATGGACTGAATTTTAAACTAACATAGCTAACCGAGGATTTTAGAGTTTTTGAATACCCTGTGCACTTAAGACAATGCACGTGACTTAAACGGAAATAAAAAACATTGGTCTAATTTTCTAACTCGTTGGTACACATACCTTGACTTACGGTAGCGAAATTTATGGATTTTGGTCAAAATTTTATTTTTACTTATTTAGTTTTCTGCATCAATTTAAAAATGGATAGAGAAAAAATACAAACTGCAGGGCTACGAATACTAAAATTGTATAGAGCTTTTTTCAAATTTGACAATTTGGGAAAGTGGCGAGCTTAAAGAGCGTAAAAAGTAAATTTAAGTATAAGAATGTTACATGATTTTTAGAAACAATATACAAGTAACTATCTGAGAAAAAAAATACAGGGGCGTAAGACGATCTGAGAAAAAACAGCAGGGGTTTGGTGTCTAATACGACATAATGATTGATACACGCCGACTTTGTAAGACTAACGTTGAAAATCCCCCGTTTTTCCATTAAATGAAATACACTTTTAATAGATACAGAATATAGAGAGAGAGTTCATGAAACAAAGAGAAAGTATTTCCCTCAGCATCTCATCATCATTAAAGCATTTTTTGGTCTAGTTTATATAGAGAAGAGCAAATGATTTATTTCCGTGCTGTATCTCACTGTTACATGGAAAACAAGGCGCATTTCTTACCCCCATTCATTCATTAAGAATGATAGGCAGACTGCATTTTGCAAAAACTGCAGTGTGAAAAAACAAATGTACGGAGGCAATTTAGTGCTTTTTCTTTTTGGAGCATGTGTTGAGACTTGGTGAGGAATGATGATTTGTGACATGGCAAAAGTATGATACTCTTGCGTGATTTAGCACACGTTCGTGCAAAGAAAACATAAGCAAGGGAAGATTTTGAAAAAACGTACTATGGAAAATAATGCAAGCTGGCAGGAATTCACAGCGGGGTCCTCTTGTTTTGTGTGCTTCACTGCAACTCGTTAATTTATACAATCTCGTATGTAAAGAACATTTTGGAAGATGCAGAGTACGTGCACAACATATGGTTCCAGTGCTATTCTATTTGTTTCTGTATCTCGTTGCTTGAATAATGATTTTCTTGTAATTGCTGGTTACATTTCAATTAATTTAAGTCAACAAACCCTGCAGACAAATATGAATGGAAAATGTTTCAAGAAATTCTTCAAGGTTTGTGCTTCAGAATAGTTTTTAGTCTCAGCTATGGATAAGTTTTCGTTAACAGTAACAATAAACGACTGAAAAATGTAAAGCGTTTCAATTCATAGAAGTGTACTACAGCGAAATGAGAAATCATACACGTTTCCGGTAGAGGAAATTACGGAAATCACTCTCAAAAGATTCATTTGCTACTCTTACTGTGTTAAACATTAAAATTGAAAAGAGGAAATAAGTTTCTAATGCTAATATTGAGGATTTTAGAGAAGAGCGAACCTTGATAAATTCATTTTGCACCGAAAAATGCATCAGCAAGGAAAACGCAATTACATTTACGAAATTTTAATAAGTATTTTAATATGTGACATTTTTAAAAGTACGTACAGCTCTTGCTTCCTATATTCTTCCTTTACTTCTTGCAATACTGCATTAAAAATATTTTAAATTACAATATTATTTTGCAACATTGATAAGATTGCTAATATATCTATGGCAGTACCTCTACACTCCGCTTCCTAAAGCAATAGAAAAATTCGTGCATCTGAGAACAATTAGTGGTATTTATTTCCAGTTTTTTGAAACGCTCTGCAATTGAGGAAGATTAAATGTTTTACTTCGTAGAAATGAAAATAAACACTGTAAATAATTTTTTTCTGTTTTACCTCCAGGAGCTATAACTGAATAGTAGCATGCTTTCCAAATTCTGAAAATGTTCCGTCTAGTTTTTTTCGGGTAAATTTGAATGGCTCTCATCACCTTACTTTTCTTCATTCTTCGATTTCGTCCTATCACTCCCATTTGTTGAAGCATACATTGTTGTAAACACTACGAAAATGAATTTCATTGATTCAAATCCATTAGCAAAAACACTAACCTTGTGCGTCCAAAATGTGTTCGAAACGAGCAATTTTCTTGAAAACACACGCAGCCTTTCTATAATACCTTCTAGTATATTCCCATCCCACTAAATATTGTAATCCAATGCGGTCATTGAGCTTCACAATAACAAAATTTGTAAAAAAAATTAACATGGAGTTAAATGGGAGAAAAAAAGTGGCAATGGTCCTTTCTTCATTGAATTTTCACGTGTTATTTTCCGTATAAAAAATCGAAAAATGGACTTCCATTTTGGGTCCAATTTTTCCGGATTTTTTGTTCGACTGTTACTCGCGAACAATTGAACTTCGGATGGGAATATTTTAGGTGCATATACTATAGGTTGTAAGAAAGACTTACAAAGTATTTTCAAGAAAATTGCTTACAAACACATTTCGAACACTTATTGTAAGTTTAAGGATGTCAAAATCACAAGTTTACCGCTCGATTGTTCGTATACATTACACAAGATGTTTGGGCAGTGAGGAATCTATCATAGTATTTCGAAAATATAATAGGTTCTCCTTTGCATTTACTCATTCCTTGCATTCCCATAATACTAGCCATATCTTCGTCTAGATTTGCTGCACAAGTAACTACTGAACAGTGCTGTTGGAACAATAAATATTTTAGCCTTACCATATGTACTCTTCCAGTTCTAAGCAGAACTTTGATTCAATTTTGATGCAAAAAATTTTAAATAAATTTTGGCAAACCTTTATAATCCAAAGAGATATGGAGATCACCACCAACAGTTTCTCCATGTTGAGTTTTTAAAAATTTCTGCATGTTAATGATTGCAGTTTTTTCATGCACTTTCAGGACGATGATTAAATCAGTTAACAATATGCTATTATAGCTAATCATAAAAAACAGTCCATAATAGTAATATATGACCAAGGGCACTGCAAGTGAGCGCTGCTCTAAAACACCCATTTACATTTGTAGTAGCAACTCGTATTGCTGGACTCACATTCATATATAGTCAGTAAATGCAAACTAAACTAGTGCCAAGATAAATTACATAAAAGTTGATTTTTGGACTCGCTAAATGTAATAATAAAATCCCATCTTATGAATTAGTATTAAAATTTAAACTCCCCGAACTTAAAAATCACTGAAGCACAGGCGAACATAGTAGGCACTGCAAGAAATAACTCGTGCAACTTAAGCATCTCATTTCAAGCTTATGCACTCTGCACTCCCTTTTCTCACCATGATTTACTTACCGCTCTTCTAATATTTATTTAATGTGCTCAAATATGCTCTGCAAGTGTGTCTTGCACTCAACGCCATATTGGTTAAAAAATTTGAAGAAAAAGTATTTTCTTGATATCCCGATCAAATCAAATAGAATAGGAACGATGATAGTAACGGAAAATAGTAACTGCCTGCACACAAAAAATCTGCAATAATATGTGTCTCAGTAATGCATTCATAATGGGATATAAATGTCTGGATTTTGTTCATAAAATGGGAACCGTGTAGTTCGTATACAAGATTAGGAGTCGATATATGGAAAATGCAATAATTCTTGTCTTTTATGGGACAAGCTTCAATTGCAATAGGAATGAGGGCCACTCAAAGTCTTCCTCTTCTTTTATGCAAATGACAATCCGGTTGAAATGATTTATTTTTTATGCAACTGTAAAATTTCTATATGAAGCACAGTGAGTCCTTCTAGTTTGCTTGCCTTTTGCAGCAAATTTCATAAAATTAACAATACCGTAGTATTAAAATAATTGCTCACTAGTATATTAAAGTTTAAAGTTTGCAATCATGAATATGGAATAAATTTAAAGTTTTGTAACTTTTGAATGGAATGTTTTAGTTTCTCAGCATAGCGTTTTGAATTTGTGTTTCGATGAAAAAAATCAGTTGGGATACAGACTTTAATACGATGATAAAAGCCTATGCATTTAATACATTTGAACTGGAAGGGAACTTTATAAACTAAAACATCATAGAGAACGTACTATATGATTTCCTGTAGCTGAACAAACCATCCATGCATGGATGCTACAGATAACAGGAAAAGGTTCACACATTTACTCATGCAGAAGGCTCAATGAATTCTGAAAGAATTGTCTTTTAAAATATCATATTCGTTGACTGTATCAACTTTCATAATCTTTTTTTAGTAAGCTCACTAATGTGAGCATGAGTGTAACGTTGCGTTCTACCCAAGCGTTTTCCAACGAATTCCGAAAATGAGCCAAATGATAACTTTTTTGTACTTGTTTCCCGAAATAAACCTCCGTAAGTGAACATAACGAAGTTGTGGACTGCGTTGCATATTTCCAGCATTATTATTAGGCCTATTTTCTATATACTCAATCTTGTTTGGAATCCCTTGCCAGTTCTTATTATAATTGGGTCAAAGGCAATAAAACGAATCTACGAAAAATGAATAAGCGAGTGTTTTAATAGATTCCATAAAATTATAATTATGAGAAAAAGTAGAAACATTCACAAACAAACTCAATTCTAAAAGTATTTAAATCTTTAATTTTCAGGCACGTAAATAAAATATATTTTTGTCTCCATCAAGTTTTTCCAACAAATCCACATTCAGCTGAAATGGGAAGTAGCTCTTTTTTTAAGTACCCACGATTTGTTATTCTAAAGTTGAAACAAATCTAGCATTTAAGTAAACACAGGAAAAGTTTACCTTGCCTCTCGCATTAAATCCAGACTCACGGTACACAGCATTATAAAAAAGAGAACTTTTCCCATGACTATGAAGTTAATGAGATTCTGAAACAGAAAGTAGACAAAAATTTGTTCATATTTGTTTAAAATTTGTTGAGCAAGTGCCACTTGGGAATTAAAAAGTACAGAAGTGCACAGCTGCTGTCAGCATTTGTCAATTTTTTCACTTTTTTTAGTCCATTTTTATCAAGAATACTTATACTACTAGACAACTTTTCTCATTACACAGCATTAGATTAGATTTTAATAAAATCATCTAACTAGCCCCCTAACTAACTAACTACCTAAAAATAGGAAATAATCCGCATTGCAAATAATTCAGTCCATACTGTTCATTCTGCTTTCAATCATTTTACAGCTAAAGATTCACATTTACAAAAATATATTTACTATCTATGAACCCGTAGCGTGCATTCATAACAATATTAAAAATTTGTCGCATAAAAATCCCATCATCCGATTATCTAATACGGCAGACATTATATTCAACGATTATTGCGTCGTTGGACTAAAAAAAATCTATTGTATACTTGTTACACTCACTCAGTTAGTTAGTTAGTTAGTTACAAAGGTATACGTCTGGTTTCAAACAAAAACAGCATTATATGTTAAATGGGTCGGTAGAAGAGAATAACAAAAGAGTACGGAACAAAAACTTGAGACAAATCTAAACAAGTGTACTGATGAAGCTCTCTATTTTCTTCCCCTTTCATTCATTCTTATTAAAATCATAGTTTTGTAACAGAAACAGTTAAACACACCTGCGTCATCATATGCACCTGTTTTTCAGGAGGAAAACATATTTTTCCTACCATATATTGCACGCATTAATGCGCTTGGTTTAAGCTGCAAGTTATTCGGAACAACACTGCTGTTCTGGTTCTGTTACAAACATAGTATTAATATTATTTCTTTCCCTCATTTCCGTTTCACTTTCCATTATTTTTTCTTTATCCTCTTTCTCATTATGATACGCATTACACAGATGGGTTTGTTTTGTTTGTATGATTGAGATGTTTGTTTTCTCTGTTGCATGGAAAAAAATAAATCCAATTTTTTTTTGTACATACGTGGGCAACAACATTAAGGTTCATACTAGCCAATATTTGTGCAGATGTAGCTACACAGTTTTCAACACGATTTGACCTTTGTACTATAGTATTTGCACGCATTTGCACGCATTGGTGCTTGCTTTGCAAATTTTTTCGATGTATTTGTCAGTTTTTCAATCAGAAATTGTATGCATAATCTCCATCTCCAATTATTAAGCAACAACTGATTTTAAATTCCATTCATTTCATTGATCATAAAGTTAAAATGAAATTGATAGAAACTGTAAGACTTAAATATTTTGCAATCTTTTGCATTCATGATTTGATAAGTGATGTAAAATATATGATAATTAATTTGCAAATGAAAAGAAATTTTTTCCAGGAGACAGTTTTTTTAATTTTAGGGCTCAACTTCTCTACGGTGCGCAAATTAGTAACAATTAAACACGCAAAAAGCATTTATAATACTTTTAGCCTAAAAAAACGTGCATCAGACATAGCGAATAGATAATGTCATATGTAACTAACAACTAATGTAAGTTTATACTTTACAGACTTAAAGTTTAAATGAACGGCTCACATATTGTGTAAAAGAAGAAAAAATAATGATAGCGGAACAATCTGGAGGGCAGAAAGAAACTTTGTCCCATCTCATCTTTTGTGCAAAGTTTATAACAAAAAAAGTCTTTGGTTACAAAACGTATGTAGATTGTCTTGAGTTTCCTAAAATGTATGCAATTCCGAGAACTGAGTAATGTACAAAGGTTATATGATACTATCATGATTTTTCCTACAAAAATACACAGTGCGCGCAAAAGTTCTGAAAACTTTAGAGAGCTCAACTTTAATTTAATTTGCAATGCAAAAATTGACCTTAAAATCACAGTTGTGTCAATGAATAGTATACTCTGTGTGAACTTTTCGTGATCCAGTGGGAGTGGTCGGCTTCAAAAAATTCAAACATCATACATAAATTACAAAGGTGGGCTTTGTTGTTTGTTATTAGTTTGTGGGAAAGTTTGTTTACCATTTGTTGTACAAACAAAAGAATCCACATGTGAGGTCACAAATGAAATTTAAAGCTCATTAATACTAATTTTGAGACAAGTTCATGTCGAGTTTTATTTACAATACAGAAAAAGTTGGCCTTTGAATCGTCATATGCATATTAGTTAGTTGTTGTTTGTGTGTACAACGTAGGATTATATGCATGTACGTATTTAAAATGTTTTGCTCGAAAATCTCATATTAATAATACCTTAAGCTTTGTGGGTAGTTGGAATTATTTCTGTAGTTCCCGTTAAGCAAATGCCGAAGCAATAAATTTTCTTTTCTTGTTTTCCTGTGGCACCCTTTGTTAGGTAATTGAAAAAGATTTGTGTTTCCTTTACGGTACACATGGACAAACATCAGACTATTTCTTCCCTTTTAAAATTAAAATGCAGTCTTTGTCAATGAGCTTAACGTATGAAAGATCCACCTACTTTTAAAAATGGTAACTGGAAATGGCTAAGTTAGTTAGTTACTTAAATATTTTTTTAGCCCAACGCAGGGCTTATGGAACAATGCAGTAATTAATTTAAAAGATCACTAAGCATACTTTGTTAGGTAACCTGATGCTTTACAAAAATCAAAATTCGGAAAAAAATTCAAACCCCTGAAATCTGCAATTTCAACTTTAGAGAATCTTTAAAAAAAATCGAAATAATTTTAAATAATAGACGAAAATGTACCACCAAGTGATTAACAAACTCTTTTGTCTATAAGAAATATTTCAAACAGAAAATTTCTGTTTTCGATCAAGTATAAGTGTAAAACTGCCGTTAAATTGAATTTTTAACAACTTGACGTGGGAAAATTAATTTTTTGCAGGATTTGAAATCGAATTTCAATGTTGATTTCATTGCTTAGCAAATTGGCTTCATCTTCCTACCGTTCTTCTATATAACTATTCTATATGTATAACCTTGATAAGCATAAGTAAGTCAAACATGTTTTCAAATTTTGCAATGATTATAAAAACATAATTATACTAAACTAAACAAATTTCAAAGTTCTAGCTTATGTGTAACATGACTCTACTTCCAGCAAGAGTGATATGT
>Ga0210040_10008358_pt1 | contig 12308 bp, 10 predicted proteins | sample CryGeyCG12114_NA_FD_185462 | JGI IMG/M metagenome (GOLD analysis project Ga0210040, IMG submission 185462) | Groundwater microbial communities from aquifer - Crystal Geyser CG19_WC_8/21/14_NA (SPAdes) (version 2) | ecosystem: Environmental > Aquatic > Deep subsurface > Groundwater | place: USA... | reverse complement strand
CTTAAACTGCTGTCCAAGATATCGTTTTTATCGAATCGATGAACAGGTTGCAGTGATTTTTCAGGGCAAAGATATATTTCTTTGAACCCATTTTTTTTAACTATCATGAATTTTTCACAAAACCGAGAAAAAGTGAATTTGTCAACATCGTTATCGACCAAATTAAGAGTAACTTCATCAAAGTCTTCCGAGATTTTTACAAAATGTAATTTGTCGGCTATTTGTATCAAACAAGTGTTTATGAATCCGCTAAACATTGCCGAGCACATTGGAGACGCCTAGAATAGCAAAAACAAAAATTCCAATCTCCAAGTAACTTGATTAAGAGATTGAAAATAATATGAAAACTCTTACTTTGGTCAAAGACAATTTTTCTAATGTAAAAGATCTCAGCATGTTCAACCGAGTACCTTGTAATTCGCAAAGTACCACTTCCGTCGCATAACAAATTGTTGTCAAATTGGTTTGATTCAGCCAATTGACAGCTACAGGTGATGAACCGCGTTCCAACGTTGTAATTCTGTCGAATTTCTCAACTTTTGTCAAGTTAAGGATAACGAATTCGAATTTTTGATTAGCCAGGATCAACTTCTACATAAATATAAATCGTTATTTATTCAAACAATTGGTTGGGAAAATTTTAATTTCTAACATCAACAAACTTTTTTTTCAACCGGCACGAAAACATGCTGAGCTTCGAATTTCAATTCATGTTTGTTCTGCGTTTCATGCAAACTGACCACTTCTACAGATTCTGCATTTTTCCAAACAACCCATTCGCCTACTTGGCAAAGAAAAAAACCTTGTCCAAATTCCAATGTCTCCTGTAAAGAAAATGTCATGTTGCTAAATCTTCAAGAATTTCACGCTTTCTCAGAGTTGAGAAGTTTTTGCTCTGCTTTCGAGATTTTTTTTCAATGTAGGACATCAAAACCATATAGTTAAAATCACTATAATGATAATCCTTCTTTATTGCGCTTCACACCGCCGGAAAAAGATGAACAATTGAAAACTTGAAGTTTAATTCCTCATCTGTGGATGCTATGAGGTTTTGAAAAAAAGGAAACTTTTTTCTAAGATCAAAAACCAACCAACGCAAGAAAAATTGTCCGTTTTTCAAAAGCCTGTACGTCACTCAGACGCAGAGTCAACCTTTTATATAATAATTTGTTTTTCAAATATTTTTGTAATCTTTCTATGTACATCAACATTGGCAATGGTTTCAGTAAAAAAAGTTCACGATGCCTTATCTCAAAATTTGAAAAATTGTCATTAGTCATCACCCTGTCTTTCCAATAAACTTTAACTTTAATTGTCCTCCCTCACGGAGTTAGATCTATCTGATCCAAAGCTAAGGACGCTGCAAAATAATGATTTGAAATCAACTGTATTTTGGCAATGTGATTCCAATACCCTGTATCCATCAATTCGCATTCAGCATTCGCAAACGGTGCGAGATCCGCTTGAAGCCTTAGCTATGATTTGGCATCCGCATCATAAGATGCCGTGAACTATCACTTGGTATGGATCACAGATCTGAACTCAGGGGTAATTTCTAGGGTGATTAATCGGGAAAAATATTTAGAAGTGATGTTTTCCAGCTTGGCTGTTCTTTAGTGCTGCTAAAAAAAATTACGGAAATTAAGCAATGTGTGTTGTCTGTTTGAATTTATTTTGATTTGAAAAAAAATTGATTCAAAGGCCCAAATAAGTCTTTCATGCAGTAGTGTCGTTTAATTAACGTAAAAATGAAAACTCCCGAAAGTAAAAAATTCCTCAATGATCGACCAAAACCTGATTATGAGACCTGAAATGTAAGGAGATTTATGCCGTGCCTATCAACCTTAAAAACCATATTTTACAGGCTAGTCCACCCTAAAAATCAAATCGTACACGCTTGTCTGCCCTGAAAACCATATAATACACCTGTACCTGTACACCCTAAAAACTCTCCTATTAAATTAAGCCTGTCTACCCTGAAAAACCGTTGCGTATCGCGAAGTCGTTTTCTTTAGGTCGTCTTACTCTACGTCGTCATTTTTAGGTCGCCGACACTTTAGGTCGCGGTTCTTTACGTCGCTCAGAAGGAAATGAGCATGCTAGAGTAAAGTAAACAAACAGATTAAAAATTATTATAAATAAATGTTGATGCTCAGATTACAGTTAAGAATTATTAAAAAATTATAAAAATTATCATGCACAAAAATTACAAAAAAAAACCTAAGATGGCAGCAAAAAGTCTCCTTACTGTGGTTGACGACTGTGAAAATCGTGAAATCCTGGACTACATCAGAGCAATTGTAGTCCACATTGACTTTGAAGCATAAAGTTTTATCATCACTCACTTAATTATGAATATTTTATATTAGTTCTTTATAGTTCCATGACAAATGGCCCTTTCAAGGGCCACCAAAGTTTCCAAAGAACAAAGTCATTTAATTTTTTGCATGATAATTTTTATGATTTTTTAAAAATTCCTCTTTTTAATTAAAGCATAAACATTTATTGATAATTTTTTTTATTCTGTTTGTGTACTTTACCCTAGCATGCTTATTTCCTTCTGGGCGACGTAAAGAACAGCGACCTAAAGTGTCGGCGACCTAAAGAGTCGTTGACTTAAAAACGGCGACGTAGAGTAAGACGACCTAAAGTGAACGACGTCGCGATACGCAACGCTTCAGTACAGGCAAGCCCACCCTAATAATCATACAATACAGGGCTGTCCACTTTAAAATGCATACCATACAGGCTGGTCTACCCTGAAATTCATACCGTAGAGGCTTGTCCGCCCCAAAAACCACTTTATACAGGCCTGTGCACACAAAACATCATATTTCAGAGGCTGGTTCACCCTGAAAGTCAAATCGTACACACTTGTCCAGTTTGGGAACAATGCTCCACAGGTCTGTCCACCCTAAAAACCGTACTATACAGGCTTGTCCACCCCAAAACCCATACATTACAGGCCGATCTAAGCATAAAAACAATATTAAACATGTATACACGCCGGTCCACTCTGAAAACCATACTATGCAGGCCTGTCTACCCTTAAAACATAACTATACAGGCCTGTCCACCCTGAAAAATTTCCCATGCAGGCCCTTTCACACAAAAAACCACACTATACAGGCTTGTCTATCCTGGAAACTTTTCTTTACAGGCTTGTCCAACCTGAAAACCATAATATACAGGCCTGTCAATTCTAAAAACTTAACAAAACATGCCTTTCCACCCTTAAAACCACACTTGACAACCTTGCCCACCCTAAACATTATACTTTACAGGCTTGTCAACTCTAAAATCTATACAATAGAGGCCTGTCCGCCCTATAAACCAAACTATACAGAACTGTTCACGCTAAAATCTATACTGTACAGGCCTTTGCACCCTAAAAACTATACTTTACAGGTTAGTCCACCCTGAAAACCATGATATACAGGCCTGTCCACGCTAAAAGCCATACTTCTCAGGATAGGTCACCCTAAAAACTACAATATACAGGCTTGTCAACCCTGAAAACTGTACTTTACAAAACTGTTTACCCTGAAAACCATACTATTCAGGCTTGTACAACCTAAAAACCATATATTACAGGCCTTTCTATTTTAAAAACTCAAATAATCAAGCCCTTCCGACCCAAAAACAAAATATGACAGTCTTATCCACCCTAAACACTATACTTTACGGCTTGTCTACCTTGGAAACTATACTATACAGACCTGTCTACCCTGAAAACCCTACGTTACAAGCCAGCTCACTCTGAAAATCATACTTACCAGGCCTGTTCCCCCTAAAAAACACACTATGCAGGCCTTTTCGCCCGAAAAACCATATTTTACAGACTTGTTCACACTGAATATCGAACCGTACACAATTCTTCACCCTGATAACCGTACTTAACAGGTCTGTCCAGCTTGAAAAATTTACTATACAGGTCTTTCTACCCTGAAAAAAAAAACTACACGGCTATTTCCACCATTCCAACCTAAAAATCCCAATATACAAACTTGTTGTTTTTTAAAACTATTCTAAACTTGCTTGTTTACCCTGAAAACCATACTAAACAGGCTTTTTCGCCCTGTGAAACCTACCTAAGAGGCTAGTTAACCCTAAAAAACAAACCGTACACACTTGTGCACCACTGAAACCATACTCAACAGGCTTGTACACTCTAAAAACTATATTATACAGGTGTGCTTATTCTAAAAATTTAACTTAACATACATTTCCGACCCAAAAACTAAACCTGACAACCTTGTCCACCCTAAACACTATACTTCACAGGCTACTGTCCATTTCGGAATTAATAACAGTTGCCCTGTGTTATTTGGCGCCCCAGGGTTAATGAACAAATATTCAAAATCAAACCGTGAATTCCAAAAATGCTATGCCAACTAAATTCATATTTTCTACTTTTCAGTTCATTTTTTTGTCATTTAAAACTACTTTTTGTTAGCACCAAACAAACATTGCCATGTAACCTAGCGAGCAAATTTACTGCTTTTTGTGAAATGGACAGTAGTTAGGCATGAAAAACAAACCGTACACGCTTTTTCACCCTGATAACAATGCTATACAGGCCTGTCCACTCTAAAACTATAGTCATTTAACATACCAAGTAAGAGATTTAAGGGGGCCTAAATTTTTACTAGTTCTCGTTCCAAAACTGAGCATGTGAAAGGATTGAGAAGCAATTATTCGTCTTGCGAAACATTTTTCTATCAATTTTTGAAAGTTTTTTAATCCTTGTTACCTGGCAAACAAATTTCATTTTTAGTGAAAGTGGACTGCGGTCCATTCCATGCAAAACAACAGGAACTAATTTTTCCAGTATCTTGATTCTTTTTAACGAAACTGTTTCGTTCTCGTTTTCAAAAGCTTTCGAGTGCTGGGTGTCTCCCACATTTGGCGATGGTTTCCTTTTTTTTGAAGTTGACGGAGTTGTTGGAGAACCCAAAGGATCAATAAAACTTGCAGATTCTGACAGACTAAATCTTTTCATAATTTGCATGTTTTTCTCTGTTGCCGCAATTAATTGCGACCGCAAGGTTTTAATTTCCAAATCTAAGTCATCTCTTTGATTAAATTAAAAAAAAGATGATTTATAAACTTTCAAAAATACCAAGAGAGCTTTATCATTCAACTCTCTTAGCAATTGATTTACAGCAGAAGACATAAAAACTTGAAGCACCTTTTCTTACGCTGACTGTTCAATTGACTTTGACTTTGTTGAATAAAAACTTCCAAAATCTTATGGCTGGTGAGTCCCTCCATTCAATCCGTAACTCAAACTGTTTAAATATTTGCAAAAAGAGTCCACCAAGGTGAATAAATTTCCGAGAAAAACATAAAAAAACAAGATAACTTGAATCATTTTACCAACAAAAAATGCAGAAAAACTCACCTTCAAGTTCAACGATTTCCAAAAGATACAAATTGTGCGATTACAATGATCAGCAATGTTTTCCACTTAATTTCTCACGCAGTAAAATTAAGTAAAGTGAACCAACTCCTGGAATGCTCAGGGTGAAGCTTTAAAAGAGGCTGAGCAATATTAAGTGATCGGTACTTTACTCACTTTAGAAGGTTTTACAAGAAAGTTTTTCTTTGGGCGTGGTCCTCAGTACTGTTAGATGCCAGCGGATAACACTACCCGTCAAAGAGTTGAATTAAGTAATTTCAAAGAAAGATAGGCTAAACTTATTTGCTTCACCTGCTGATGTTTTTCTGGAAACAATATTATCAAGTTTACTATTAATTAAAATAAGATATTTGATAATACTCACCGAATCACAAATATCGAAAACGCGCCTAATCACTCTAAACCTTAATATGTAGTGCCGCAATTGTCGCTCACGATATGTCACCCGCATGTCGGTGTACCAAACAACAAATGAATTTCCCTATTGATTGTCCTCACAAGAAGCAATCGTGTTAAAACAAGTTCTAACAGTCGCAGTAGCACATCAAGTTCAAATTCAAGAAAACACAAACCTGCAACCCTTACAACCTAACTTTCAGGAAACCACTGAATACGAAACCTATTTCATCAAATAATACTATGATACCATCTACATAACACTCCACAATCCACTCCACCCACACCACACTACCAACTTCTGCTATGATGAGCGGAGTGAATAATGGCAGTTTTGGTTAGTTATAAGTATAACGTATACTTCGGCTCGTTCAAAGAAGGATATAACTTAAACGATTAAGTGTTTTCTTCATTGAAATATTGTAGTCACATTTTTTTCAATGCGTATGAGCTACTCTCTATGACATCCATGATGGTTGGAAAAGGTTCAGCCCAAACAATAAATTATATTTGTTTGACATTAAAAAATATGCTTGAATGGCGTGCCACTTGTACAGAAATTTTACTAAAACTTGCGTTATAAAACTAATTTAATCGAAGATAAAAAATAGAGGGATCACATCGGGGTTGCGCTCATGCCGTATTCAGTGCACTTCAAAGCACTCATTTCGTTGCCCACTCATATGTTTCACTCTTTGGATAGTTGACTCACATTTGCCAATTTTATCATTGTACCCATTACTGTTGTATTTGTAATGATTGCAATAACTACACATTTGCACACTCTCTTATTCCTTCTTACATTTTTTATAGCTCCTCGATGAATTAGGTGGCCTTTTAAAGGGTCAGTTCTGACTTAAAACACTATTTCACCAGTCTACGAACTTTTTGTCACAGACAATTTCTTTCAAGAAGTATATCACTAGAAAAGGATAGTACAAAACTACCATCAAATTTATTTGCTCTAAACACTTTAATTTTTTCGAGAAATTGAAAAAAAAAATTATTTGAATAATAATTTTCAAACGTTAAAGTAGAAAATTTGAAGACTACCAGACTACCACTTGATTCCCTTTTGTGCTGTTGATAACCTCCATTTTGAAACTGCAAACTGGAAAGTAATTACCTTTTAATAGCGGTTCAAATAATTTTTTTTTAAATTTTGGTTATTATTTTAATAAAAGCTATAGCATATTTAACTTATTGACAGTCTGAATATATGAATAAAGTATGCAATGATAGCGAATACAATAATAAAAAGTTCAACGATAAAAGGGGCAATAATGTGGGTCGAAAAATATAGAAGCGCAATAATCTGAGTTTGGAACGAAATGAGTTCTTTGACGTAAGAACAATGGTATGAGCGCAACTATTACTATGTTACCCAAAAAAAGTAAAAGCTAATTGTTTTTGCAATTTTGTCGCAACAAGGTTTGCAAATTTTGTGAAAAATATTCTTGCACATGTTTCAGCACATGTTGTTAAAAGGAGTTGAGGTGCAGTAAAAACTTCATTTCAGTTTACTCCAACATCTAAAATTTTACCGATGAAGATCAATTTTAAATAACCAATTTTTATTTAATCAACTTATAAAAAAAGGAAAAATTCATTAAAAAATTTTTAATTTAATATAAATAATTTTTTAGACCTCATTTTTCAGAGTTTTTCTGACTAAAGTTGCTGCTACTGATGAAAGGTTACTGAAAACACAAGTTTCCCGCAATCGCTGTACCGCACAAGATCTTGTTTAAAAGTTTGAGGATGATCTGCAAAATACTTGACCTGTTTTATCCTGAAAAAAATATAATATATTTTTTTGTTAGTCTTTTCTCTCAGGAACAGCAATCTCTACTGGATTTTTAAAAAATTCTTTCAGATTCAAATCTTCTGTTGTTGAAGTGGATTCAAAACGCAATCTACGTGTAGCTGAAAGCTTGAATAGTTGACACTCACAGTACAGTGTAGCTAAATTTAACTCTCATAAGTGAAATTTTGAACTCACTAAACTTTCAATGATGCACAACTTTTCTTACGTCTACCGCATATCTTGGTAATGTAATATAAAATATGTCTGTTTTGCTATAAACTTTTCACTTTTGCTTTCAGCTTCATATTCCTTAAGTCAATCAAATTAAAGCTTGATTGATGCATTTGCATAAAGTAAAGACAAAAAATCTAACAATATACCAAGGGTACACCCGGAGCTGTGTAAAATCGTACATTTCTACGTGCGTATAAATCCCTCAACCAATCGGAGCACTTTTCCAACTTCTCCTTACTGATCTGATTGGCTGGGAGGTTTACGCACGCAGAAATGTAGGACTTTTCACGGTTTCGGGTGTATCCCTACCACGTTGGTCCATATTCCTAAAAAAATTTGATTTCTGGAAACGAAATACGGGATTTTGGGCTGGTTTTTGTTTCTGCCCCGTGCATCCCGTATATAAGTTTTTGATATCACTTAATTCTGCTTCATTTTTATATACCTAATTAAGTCTTATGCAGCAGAAGAAGCAAAAACAAAGATGTGTCCGAAATCCGAAATTCGGGATTCAAATAATTTTTATAAAAGTATGGGCCACTTTGGTCTATTGACTCATTGCTATGAAAAAACCTTGAGCTCATACAATCGGTTGCTGAATGGTGACATGATATTCAGAAACAATTATAAGAACTCCTGTAATTACTGTACATATCATGTGATATTACTTTAATTTATAATATTAAGGTTTACACTTCGGCAAAGTTGACACTACAAATATCGGAAAAACAAGATCATATGTCCGCTTTTCAACATTATTGTGATATTTGGTTGCTTGAGTGACCCAACTATAACTTTGACTATTGAAAAATTTAAAAAAAAATCATTAAAAATTGTGATATCCGTGAAAACCACAATGTTTTTGCAAAAACTTATTTTTCAATTCGATCTGCAAAAGGTCTTGTAAAAAACTCACAATGAACCCAGTGAATTCCCTGGAAATCAAAAAATTTAATAATTCTTGCAGTAGTTGTGCTCGTGTCCGCACTGTTTGCTGAAAGCTTTCCCTCAAATAAAAAACGCCAAAACCAAGTAGACTGCGTATGGATAGGTGAAGTTTTCAGTGGTTTCAGCGTAATTTCCACGCCTAATTACTAATTCGGCATAATTGTTTACGGCGAACTGAATCTTTATCATAAAATTCCGTAAACTCGGAAAGGCAATGATAGCGCGGATCAACTACCTGCATAATCACGCTCTGGATATTTGGGTTTGACAAAGGCGTAGGGGTCGCATTCATGGATCTATTGGTCTTAATTTTTTTTTAATTTCCGAATTGTGCGTGTTTTCACTTCGAGGATCTCAGTAATGCAACGATTGAATTGCAAGTTATGGAACATTAAAGTAATCTTTCCAAGCAAGTCATGTACCCATGTGAATCCAGACAGTTACCAACTGAATCGGAAAAGCTAAAAAGAATTTGTCTTATTTCCAAATTTTTTCCCTTTGAAGTCCAATGAAGGAGACTAATAATCAAATCTCAATAGAGAATATTACTTAAACAATGTGAATTTATTCCTTATCTGGAATTTCTTAATGGGAAAAACTCAATAGGTTTCAAATCACCTACAAATTAAAAAAATTGGTTGCTAACCAAATTTTGCTAATTTTTTTGTTTCAAAGTAATATTCCTATTGACCACTCACCCTAACCTTAAATTTTTCAAAAAATAAATTTACCTCAGCAATTGAATCTGAAAATTTATATTAAACCGAAATTTTGTTAATTAGAATTAGATCGCCCGAACTATGATTTTTAAAAAAATTTCACATTTGATTGCTGTGGATTTTTTTTGAGCCAGTGTTTTTTGAAAATGTTAGGGTTAGTGTAAGTAGCCATTTGGAATATTATTAATAGTCAGAACCAAATTTTTTTGTTCTAACCTGAACCAAAATTTTTGATGGTACTATATTTTGCACAATTTCCTTTTTAAAATGCGTCATAACAAGCCTTATACTTCTCATATTCTTTATATTTTGAGTATTTAGTTCAAAAGAGAACAATGAACTGTTCCCACGGTTCGATATTCGAAACTTGGGTCTCAAAAGTGGGAACGAATCGCAAAAAAAAGTTCTTACGGAAAATTCATGCCAAGTTTAGATTTTTTGGCATTTATTACATTTTCCAGTTTTGAATATTTGAACCTCATCTCGCTATATGCACTTTTACATTCTCTTTAAACATCAAACAAGCATTTTAAGCTTGTCTGACAATAATTTTATGAATCTCTAGTAAACGTATCCAAGTCCAAAATGTAAATGAACTAGTTAGATATTAGTAGTATGTTCAATGAAATCGAAATTCTACAGGCTAATCGTTATTTACTTTATTCAAATCGTCACTATATAGTTAATTGATTTGCGGACTGAGAATTATAACACAATATAAAGTCATCGTATACAATTGCTTTTTTTTACCAACTTGGAAACTGTTTTTGTTTTGAACTTCATCTCAATTTTGTGGCATTAGCTAATTTGAAAATTGAAATTTGAAATGGAAATATTTATGCTCCCAAGAAGAACCTTATAAATTCCAAAAGTCAGGCTAAAATTTGACGCTTCTTTGTGGAAAGAAAGAAGCGTGAAGAAAGAGTTGAACAGTTACCGGAATACCCACTTAAACAGCTTTAAAGCCTTTAAAATTCAGGAAACCTATTTTAAAAAAAATTAATTACTTATTCGGTAAAAGGGGAAATTAAATTGACGGCCGCGCCCACTGGCCAATAGCTAGACTTACTTTTACGAACAAAATAAATATCAATTCTAGAAACTTAACGTACGTCAAAAAATCTGTGCCTCATTGAAAATTCCGCATGTTTTAAATTTTGCTCGGAAAAGTGAGTTTAGCTTTTGGCCAGTGAGCCCGGCTAGTCCAGAAAATTTCACTAACAACTCTGAAAATGAGTAATTGCATAATAAAATTACGTTCATGAAAAGGTTCTAATATATGAAAAGAGGAAAGCATGATTACTCTATTCTCAAAACTCAAACGGACGTCGAATACACACAAATTAGCCCTTAGCACTGCATTCCCTCCGTTTCAATTCTGCTCGGACTATACAGAGTAAGCCTTGGCAATGATACATGAAAATTTGAAAAAAATAATTTTCTATTTTCCTTACATCCATAGACTTATGCTCAACATTATTTCGAGAGCTCCTCCTTTAATCCTTTATAAATATTATTTTTGCATTGAAATAGCGCTACGGTTGACCGTACACATTTTAGAAGTCGACAGTTTCAGCGTTATAATGATTCGCACCCTCTAAGAAGGCTTCTTACCCCAGATAAATTAAAGTAAATTGAAATATAATTAAAAGCAGTTGCGTTATTCATGAGTCTTAAGCCCATTAAAAGTTTTAAAAATGCTTTCAAAATTAAAAATCTGCAACTGGAAATTAAAAAATTAGTTCAAAGCGACAATTTTTCAGGAAAATATACTAGGAACGAAAACCCTACATTTCCTAAAAATCAACAAATCTGATAAAAAACATGTGTCTCATTTTGAACTGACTGACCGACTGAAAAAACTCTACTTTCATTGCAAAATTCCGTGCATATGCATTCACACATGCACACGAAGACACTCTCACACGCACACCAAAGTAGCCCAATCATGATATGATATTTAGAGAGAAAAGGAACTAACAAAGGATTCTGATTTTCGTAGCGTGTGCTGTTGCCTTATCATTCCAAATTAAAGTAAAACTTATCCTAATGAAAACAGTTAAATAAAAAAAGAAAAGCGATTAAAATATCCAAATGCTGGTTTTCTATCAAAAAAACGGTGTGATTTTTAAAATTTTAAAATTTTCAGGACTTTTTCTGAGAAAAAAAAATATTTCGAGCAACCAGGTCAAAAGTTATCACTGAATCTTTCTTTACATTGATACCTCGATTCTGAAACTCTCTCTTTCGAAACTGACATAGCTTTTCGATGCCGAAACTCTACAAATGCTTATTTCATTTTTTTTTTCGATCTTAAAAATTCTTTTTCAGTATGACGTTTGGATTTTTAAAAGACTTTTACTTTAAATTAGTGAGTCAAGTAATTGCTCACCAGCCTAATTCTCCTTGTGTACTCTTCATAAGCTTCCGATTTGTTTACCAAATGTCTACACAAGCATCCAGTAGATTGTGACTTGCTTAAGTAATAATATAAAAACGTGTCCGGCTTATGCGGAACCTTCAAATGAAAGAGTTTGTAAGCCAAAAGAGAATCTTGAACACAGTAACTAGCTAAAACACTCCGAGTTTTCTCATCTCCGGTTTGTAATCTGGAAAATAAAAAAATTAGATAAAGAATACTTCACGGGTAGACTTACAATGTAAGTCCGAAATGTGTTCGCGAGCAATTTTCTTGAAAACAGACTTGAAGTCTTCCTTATACCTTCTAGTATATGCCTACAAAATATTGTAATCCGATGCGGTCGTTGAGCTTCACAATAAC
>Ga0210040_10008357_pt1 | contig 12309 bp, 15 predicted proteins | sample CryGeyCG12114_NA_FD_185462 | JGI IMG/M metagenome (GOLD analysis project Ga0210040, IMG submission 185462) | Groundwater microbial communities from aquifer - Crystal Geyser CG19_WC_8/21/14_NA (SPAdes) (version 2) | ecosystem: Environmental > Aquatic > Deep subsurface > Groundwater | place: USA... | reverse complement strand
AAAAAATCCCAAATAAAGTGTCACAAAACCTACTGAAATAACAAATGTAACAGCAGTCTATTCTATTTAAGACAAACTTTGACAGAACATCAAGATCCCAGTCTAAAAATGCTGCCGTTTCTAATGCCATCATTTTGAGTGACCGGCTTTTCTTCGTTCTGCCAGCTGCCGTCAAAGGATCATTTACTTCTGAACTCGTAGATAACGCAGTATCTCCCCATTTCTCAGAATTGATTAGGAACTGCGTCAAAAGTGTCAAAGGGCTAGGATCTAGAATCAGCACACATTTATCAACTTACTTATGTATTTCAGTGCTTAAGTGCATTTCAAACCAACTTGGTACTCATCTATAAACTATCAACTTACCAGGATTTTCTTTCGCAAAATGCTTTTGAAGTAATGTAGGATCCAACAAAAACTCAAACCAAAGAAGGGTCGAGTTTGACACTTCCATATTTATTTAGGTCCTCAAAATTATTTATGTATTTATCCGAAGTAAAAAAAATGCTTTCCTGTCCCTCCAAGACGAAACTGAGAGTCTAAAATTAAGTATCCTCCAACTTAAAGTAAGAATCCAAAGAGTGTGCAGCAGTTAGGTACTTAGTTGATGTTGATGTCCAAAAAAGTTATTGTAAATTAGATGAAAGACCGAAAGACGAATACAAAATCGTTCAGTTTACGTACATTCTAAATTTTTTTTAAAGAAGTTATATTAGTCAGGATAGAATACAAATACAATAATACTATACCTTGAATATTTTCCTCCCGGGCTACTTTATGGTACAGTAAAATATCAGCAACGTAGGGCTAAGAGGGAAAAAAATATTTTTAAACTGACAAAAATCTTTCAACGGAGTTCAAGTATACGAAAAACGTCTACAAAATAGTAAGTGCGAATTTCAAACAAAGCGTCTATTAGGCGCTCCTCCATGTTGGAAAAACATGTCGGACTTCCTTGCAGACAACAATTTGTGTGGACAACGTGTTTTGAAACTTGTGTGCAGGGGTAATGCTATCATCGCTGATGTTTTGAGACTGAAGGATAACATTCCAAGCATTTTTAGGTAAGTACTTTAATTATAATAAATAATTTGATGCATATTGTGTGTTACATCAAGTATCAAGCTACAAAAGCTTTGCCTCTCATTACCTTACAGGCTAGAAAACAAGACCGACATTGCGAAATATGGGGAGCTTATTTATGACCTCAGCTATTTTACTGCAGCGGATGCAATTGAATCGAAAATCGAGAAAAATGAGGTATAAAATTGATTTTGCTAAAGATTATAAAATAAAATATCGGTGGACTGCAAGACTGCATTGACTGTCTCACATATTAAAGCCTATGCTATACTGCCATGTAATTCACCGATCTTTTCTTCTAAATGTATAAGCTGATAATCCCGCAGCATGCAAAACTAGCCAATAACTCCAAAAGCGGCTCAATTGATTTTGGGTGTGTTATTTTTGAGAAAAGAGGCACAAATTAGCTATGATTGGCATGATTTCCTTTCAGTTTCAGTTTTTCAAAATTTATTTTCAATGATTTATCAGTCTCAAGACTTATAGGCTGTCCTACATGTGTTAAATAGTTTGCATACCTACGTAACAATACCTTTTTTGGTTTATAGCAACTGCGAGAACTGGATGAAGAAATCCGAGAGAATTACTTGGAGCTCCTGACAAATTTTTACGCTCTTTTCGAAAGCATCATACGATACATTTCTGAATTCAATAGATTTGTGGAAGATGCTCAAGAAGGGATTTACATACAGATGACTTTGGAATCAATTTTACATGATCCAGAAGGAAAACAACTAATGGTGATCACATTTGTCTACAAAAGTTATACGTTTTAATTACACCCTGTACACTATAACCACTCCTTCTTTTAGGTTGAAGCAATCTATTTGTATGGAGTTATGCTATTACTGGTGGACTATTACATTGAAGGGATAATCAGAGAGCGAATTTTGACCTCATTCTACCGATATGCTGGAATGCACCAGTCGTTAAGTGGTACAATAAATATTGATGATGTATGTAAACTATTCAGAGCTACAGGAATGAGTGTGAAAGCAAATAAAAGGCCCCAAAACTATCCTCAAGACTTTTTTCGGTAAGTTGAGATGAGAAACGGCATAAAGTTTGCTCCTACTATTTTAGCAATGGGCATTATATTGTTCATATTATTAATTTCCATTCTTTCAGACGAATTCCAATAAACCAGATATTTGTGCAAATGACGATTGGTAGGCTAAGATCGGATGATCTGTATCACCAATTGGGATCATATCCATTACCAGATCAGAGATCCACCGCTCTTTCTGGACAAGCGGCAATGCTTGTTGTCATCTTATTTTTCGAATCAGAGATTTTGCATGACGATTATGCTATGATGAGGGAAATCACAGATAAGTTTTTCCCTGATAATTGGGTAGTGACTATTCACATGGGCTTTCATCTTAACCTTATTGATGCCTGGAATTCTTTCAAAGCTGCTAAAATAGCTTTAGGAAATACAATTGAGTGGGCAAACGTTAAAAAGCTGACAGCCTTGAGAACACCAAAAATCAAAGTAAGCTTTAACAAAGCAATGAAGAAAATTTCAGTTTTTCAAATATTTTAACGTTTTGTCTTTTTCAGAAATTAAAGGCTGAAACAGAGTCCATATTAAGTGAAAATCTACTCACTGAGGATAACATACTAGAACGATCAAACAAAGTGGTGACTTTGTTAAGGGAATGCAATGTTCTCCTTAGGTGGCTAATGCTCCACGGGATTCAGTCCCTCTCGGAATCAAAGAAAGCCAAACAAGCCAGGGAGACAGTAGCTGCAGAAAGTGGCTATGATCAAATGCGCATTCTGAAACTCTTACTAGACATATCTCAAATAGAGCAGAAAGTTAAGGAGCTCATTCAAAAACTGTTAGGCGAAAAGCGAGAAAAATGGAATGCTTGTAAAACAGATGCACATAGTCGGATTTTGGAACTGGCTGAAGTTTTTGGTGGGAATCAACCGTTGACGCGAGTGGAAAAAAATGGTTAAAGATTAAATCTTGTGCATGCATTTTCTTCAGTAACAAAAAACTAAATTATTTTTCATCAAAACTTTTCAGAAAATCTTTGCCGATGGTTAAAAACAAAAGCTGGACAAATAGAAGAACTATCTTTTGACGAAATATTGCAGTCCGGACGAAAAATTGTGGCCTTCATTCGAGCTTTTGATGAAATGCTGGGTAAACTTTTTTAAAGCACTTATGGCACTTTCTAAAGGAAATAATACAACGCAATTTCTATCAACTTTTTTATTAGAATTTCACGGGCTGGAAAACGAAGTACAAGTACGCGAGTGGGTTAAAGCTACAGTTCAATCGCTTCATCAAATGCTCCGAACTGGCTCAATAAATGAAGACATATTAGTAACGGTACAAATTGTTGGTGATTTTGGTTACTCTTGGGGTCACATTATTGAAACATTCACGCCTCAAATGCAACAGCTTATAAACAAAGATCCTGCGCAAGTATCCAAACTTAGAGCTGTTTTCTTAAAGGTACATTCAATTTACTATAGAATGCATAAAGATTTAAATTTTCACTATTCTATTGGTACTAGAAAGTTAAATCTTAAGTTAATTTAATATTATGCTATTAAAATTATGAGACTTATGAATTATGAACACAGTTAAGTTCAGTTATGGATATCCCTTTGATGAGAATGGGCCAAGCACGCAGTCCAGATTTGCAACGCGTCTCTGCTTTCTATTCTATGGAGCTAGTCACATTTGTTCAAACAGTGCTGCAAATTATTCCAGAGACTGTGTTTTCAATCCTCCATCAAATTATTGCATTGCAAATTAACTGCATTAAAGAAATTCCCACGCGATTAGATAAGGGGAAAGTACGAGAATATGCTCAATTGGAACAGCGTTATAAGGTGCGTAGCTTTAGTCAATTTATTTGGTTTTGGTAATGCAGCACAATTTCAATGCTGTGATACACTCACTCACTCTCACTTTCCTCAGGTTTCAGAGCTCACCCACAAAATCTCAGTGCTCACTGACGGAATCTTGATGATGAAATCCACTTTAGTTGGAATAAATTTAATGGAACCAAAAAAACTGCTCGAAAAAGGGATTAGAAATGAATTGGTGCGCCAACTTTTACAAACTATGACAGAAAACCTTAGTTTTGATAAAACTAGCCTTCCAAAATCCATTTCTGCTGGTGCCAATCTTCAAAGTAAGTTAGAACTCATTGCGGAACAAGTTCAAGGTATGAGACGATCTTTGGAGTATATTGGAGATTACGTGAACACCAATGGTTTGAAGGTATCTGAATCTCAGATATTTAAAAACTTGATTCTTGTTGTTTACCATGTAGTTAATTATCAATATTCTTATGCAAGATTTTCCAAGAGGAAATTTCCCGTGTGATGAATTTTGTAATGGAACAAGCCTGCAATAATTTCACAAAGAACAAGATTCTCCATTTTCAATCACTCTACCAATCCAAAGAAGTTGCTTTAGCTGTAACTAACTACGGGAATTTCTTGCGAAAATTAGCTGAGGAACTGCTGCTACTAACGGATCCAAAAACAACTACTTTCCTTATGGCTACTAACACTTGGTATGATACGAAACTCCACCAGCCTGTGATAACACCTGATACATTTTCTACAATGGAGAAAGCATTGGACATACCAGGAATGCATGGCCTGGACAAACTGTTTTCATTCATGACTGCGGATTTACTGCAGAATTTTTTCCGAATGATAAAGAACGATTTGGAGGAAAAGAATGTCAGAGATGGACTCGCAGCTATGGAGTTAGGAATCACTCCCAATTTTAAAATTGTTGGGGAGCCTATGAAAACGTTTGCAGCTTGGGAGTCAAAAGTACTGTCTAAAAGTGGGAGCTATATGCTCCTTTTACAGAAAATCGGACAACTCCAGTTACTAAGAAAACGAATCCAGTACCAACTAACTGTAGCAGCCAATTCTAATGCTAAACAATTGTATGGCGCTATGAGTGTAACAAATAGGTATGAGACAAGTTGATAATATTCATTTATAATTTCAAGACATTATGTTTACGTACCTTTTGGTTTTATATTGCTTTAGTTTGATTGCCCTGCATTTATCCGAGGCATCCTCTTCCACTAAAAATGAATCATCCAGCAATCCAATGGACGATTCATTACTCCCATTGGAAATCACCAACTATTCGGAACTTCTGGGCATTTATGAACCCTTTTGGAAGTTATATGAAAAAGAAGTGGCACGTGCAACGCCATACAGTTTACCATTCTACCTTGTCCTGCTAGTAATTCAACAAATTCATAGATTTACGTATGCCAAAAGTGTTGGTAAGTGAGTAAGTTGGGTAAATCTACGTACAAAATGGCAACCAATTCCTAACATTCCGTATTTTCGTTCATTGTCACAGGAAGCCTTGCAAGTCGTAAAATGTCGGATTCTATAGACGGAATCCCATTTGTAGTTTCCATATCCACCCTAATGTGTCAACTTGCACCACAAACAGCATACGTCTTTGTAGCTCATTTGTGCCAATACATGAATTCTCTATTATGTCACCAACCATTGAATGACAATGGACTACAAGACCTTGCAGCCCTATTTTACTTCTTAGTCAATTTTTCGCGTCTCAGTCCACGGGGAGATGAAGTGAAAAATTGGATGCATCAGTTCATTCCATCATACTACATACTTCCTAACATAATCAGTAAAATTTCCCGTTGAATCGACGTCTCTTGTTTGTTACATATGACTTTTTATTAACTTATACTTGTTTCGTTTGAGCTGAAGATAAGATAAATAATTGTCAGTCCTTTTTCTCAAAAATAACATTACTAACTAAATATAAATTGGAATATTTTAAAATACAAAAACTCAGAATTTCAGAATCTTAAATCGCTCTAGAGCACTCTCAACAAAAGGATTGTAATCAGCTAACTCATCTTTCTTATGTTTACCACTATTACCGTTTGAACGATGACTTTTATTGTCCGTCGACACATTTTCTTTGGTTTTACTTTCCTGGCCATTTTCAGCAACTTGTAAAACCCATTCAACACCTTTTCTTAATGCTGAACTTAGCATTTTACTGTTCAGTTTTGGTACAGTATTAAGACAAAATAGGATACAGTTCACCTCATCCTGGACTTCACATTTGTATACCAGGGGGAAATAATCGCTCACTTTTTGCAGATATTTTTGCTTGAGCTCTTCATTACGACACACTAAATTTAGCACCACCATAGCGTTTTCAGGTTTTAGCTTATTTTTCATATTTGTCAGTGCTTCCTGATCTAAAAATTCGGGTGGTGGACATGAAAGTCCTTCAAAAACGCATTTATTGTCCGCGTCCACAAGAATCAAATCAAATCTTTTATCTAAACCAAACAGAACACATTTGTCAATACTTCTCAATTACACAACACAACACAGTATATTAACAATCTAAATCTAACCTGTGTTTTCCAAAACTTTGAGACCGTCGTCCACTACTACTTTCAATTTCTCATTATCCTTTGGCATTCCAAAATACTGCTCGGCAATTCTCACTATCTCACTGTCAATTTCTACACCGGTAACTGTCACCTAAAATGTAAATAAAATAGAATGACTTCGTTTTGTGCCATGAACTATGCATCCAAGAGCAAATTACTAACATTTGAAAATGTTTTGACAATGTAAGACGCTAGAAGTCCTCCACCTAATCCAATGAGTAGCACATCGGTACTCTCCTGTCTATCCACCCCCTCACTTTTGAAAACATGTTTCAAAATACCAAAAGCATTGATCATCGTGTCATGATGAGCTGAAGTAAGTTTTTTCACACTCACAGTCTTCATCACTTTGCCCCTCTTTTTTTCTGAAACCCAAATTATTTCTTGTTACCAAAACAACATTCCACTGTGTCACAAAACTCTTTTCAAACCACTTACTTGTCAACACAGCTGCCTCTGATTGAATAACATTGGGAGCATTCAAAAAGACAAGTCTACGCAGTACGTGACAATCAATAGTGATATCTTCAATAACAAAATCTCCAGCAAACTGAGAACTTCCTTTGTGAATTTCTTCTCGGCTTCCAAATTCCTCCCCTATGGTTAAGATTGGTCCCTGAAAACAACGTCAAATAACATGAGTCGTACTGAAGATTCTGATTTCTCACAGGGCGATCCCCCTGCATTTATTCCACAACACAATTCAAATAGTTCTGCTCAAGGAGATCGTACAGATCCAAATAAAAATGACAGCCGTCAACGTAGACGAACAAAACATGATGCAATGAGAACTGTAGAACCACTTCATCCTTCAACTTCTACAGAAGACTCCCTCAATAAACGTCCATCTAAGACTCACAGGAATCCTAATGCTGATTCTAGTTCCTTTCATAAAGGATTTCTAAGTTTATTGTCCACTACGAATGAAGAAAATTATCACGTAGAACAAGAAGGGGATGGGGAGAAAACTAACACAGCTACATTATTTGACTTACGGATCCAAGATAGATTACGAGTCGGGAAACTCATAGAAGAGTTGACAGAAACTACTGATGTAGTGGATACACTAAAGAAGCAAATGGATGCTAATAAAATCAGGTTTAGGAAAAGGAAGAGTGATTTGATGAAGAAAGTGGACGCACTAGGGGAGAAATGCGAAATGCTGAAAACTGAAAAGCAACAGCTACAGGATAAGTATTTAGCAGCCCTTAGGAACCTAGAGGACAACGTAAGCACAATTTCCGAGCAGTTTGAGTCCTCTGTGAGAGAAATTAGGGACTTGAGGTAAGGTCAATGTCAATTCACGGCACCATGCAATACAAAACACAACCAGTGTGAAAACTGTGATGGTTTATTGTCTAACAAACAATTTTCTGGGACACACAGGTGTGAAAATGAGAAAATAAAAGCAGACAATTGCAAACTAGAGGAAAAGTCGAATGATCTAGAGGCGAAATTAGAAGCTGCCAAGCAGGAAACTAAAAGATTAGGCCATTTATTAAAGTCAACGAAAACTAAACAGAAGTTATTAAAAGAGGAAGCGAAATTGCTCGAGACTTCTAGCTCGTCTAATAATTCAATAGACCCAAACATAAGGGATGCAAAAAGTGCTGAGTTGAGTAGTATTGGGGAGACACAACGATTATCCAATGCAAGCCTGTTGGGAGCAAGTGGCAATTTTGAGCAACAAGGACACATTGGACGACCAAGGATTCAAAGCGAAGAGGAGGAAGTTCTGCATGATCTGTTCTTTATTTTTTAAATTTACGTATGTGCACGCAATAATTAATAAAAAAACTTATTGGTGACCAATAAAAATTAACTTGACAATGCTAAAGGTAAGTTACTTACGTTTGCTCCATTTTCGGAAGGGGAAAATGCTCCAAGTTCACCATTGAGCTCATCTTGAATTTTTTCAAAACTTTCATACTTTTGCCCACGCACTAAGTGAATAACTATCAAACGAGCAAATCCAACGTTTTCGGCCAATTTTAAACGCCCTTCATGAGTTCCAAACATCCATTCAGCTTCTCTATAATACATTCATCAAAGAAATTGTTCAATTTTTAACAAGTTTTGCAAATAAGATAACTGTAATAGTGGAAACAATGATAAAATCAAATACCTTCCTTGAGGAACAATGAAAACTGCAAATGATCTGTCTGGTGCAGCCCTCAATATTTTGGGTACATCAGCAATGTACAAAATGTATCTATCATCCCCCGATGCATTAGAAGCTCCAAGTCGAATGGCTGGACTAGGTTTACTTCCAAATCCAATAGATTTTAGACCTTTTTTCAAAATGGCGAAATTTTGTTGTTCCTTAATGACAGCTAATAATTCATCCAAAGAATCAAATCGAGTGATGGACGAGAGCATAGCTAGACTTGTGGCCTCGATAACCTAAATTGCATAAAAATGTCATGCATACTTGTATAGAAGAAGGTATATTGATATTGAATATTCAATTCAGATTCATAGCATAGCTTAGCTACTTACTGGTTTAATTCCTTCCGGCAATTTAATTTTCGTGAAGACCGTCATAAAAACAGGAAATACTACCGAATTTAGCCGACTTTCCGCAGAATTTTCCGCTGCATTGCAACGTATCAACCTTATCATCCATCCCAAATTGTGGAAATATTTCAAAAGATTTTCAGCAACATGCGGCTGGAGTAAAGATATACATATGAATCGTCCACCTTGCTTGACAACACGTCCAATTTCTGAAAGCATTTTCGAGGATTTCGTATCCACAAGTACTGAAATTTTTCCATCCGATTTTTTAGGAGGCGGAGGTGACAATGCATCGTATGTTCCTTTGTCCAAGACGCAGGAGAATGAAGAGTCCTGCATCACGTTAGATAAATATGAAACATAATTAAACAATAGATAACCTATTTAAAATAATCTGAAAACAGACTGGACAAAGAAGTAATATGAAAATAGCAAAACAGTAAGTACAGAAAATGCTTCCATATTGGTAACGTCCTGTTGAAGAAATTTGAGAGCTACATAGCGATTTTGCATTTGGTTCACAACCACTTTACTGATGTCAATGCTGATTTGATTACTGCAAGAGTACAATAATGAGAATGACAGATAGATAAGTGAAACCGTTCAGATATGCTGAGGGAAATGAGCTGTATAATGAATGATGTGTAACTGGGGGCTTGGTTCACCAATCTAGATACGAACAGCGAGAGAAAATGTGAAAAAATATACCAAATTCCAGCTGAGTACAAATCTGCGCTCAAAGTCGAGTTGCCACATCCAACAATTAAGACGTTATCTTTTGGAGAGATGTACTTGTGAAAACCTTCCGCAAGGTCGTCATATTCCCCATACCTAAGAAAAATTTTGTAAGTCGTTAAATAAAATATTTAGCACGCATGTAAAAAGTTTGTAGCGGTAGCGGCCTTTGCAGCACTTACCATTCAAAGGGATCTTCTTTCCGTTTTCGAAAGAATTCATTCCAGTAGTTCTCGTCAGCGAATTCTTCGGAAGTTTTTGGCAATAAACTCATTTCGCAGGGTTCATAGGCACACGATTTTTTCTTTTTGCTCTTTCGATTCCTGAAAACATGAGCAATAACGAAGCAAATCCTCAATAATAAATTGGTCAACAAAGCAACGTTCGTAAATCTTATGTCAAGTTACTCACCAATAAGTAGAGTTTTTTAGATAGTTACTTAATTATGCAAAAACTGACTACTTAATTTGGATACAAAAATAAAAGCGTGCATATGAAAACAACAACGCTCACAATTGTTCACAGATAACCACACATGTGCGATTTAAAATACGCGCGCTCCGCACAATGGCTTTAGCTGCTCCACTTGTTTATTTAGAACACAAACCACAGCAGTGTGCCACATTCTTCATGAAACGGCCCCATGTTAGTTTTTTGAAACAGCTGTGATTCTAGCATCTACTTCCAACATTCAAACAAGGATAAAAAACATTTGTTTGTAATAAGAAAATAAATGAAAGTTCAATACTTAAAATTTTAATTTAATAGCTTTTGCTAGTAGCATATTTGTTTCCGCCCACGAGGCTTCCATAAATTATTATTGGTATCCAGAAACTATACCGAATTTAAGCTCAAATGACCTACAGTTTGCAGTGTTAAATATGCCTTCGGAAAACGACAAATGACAAATGGAGATAGTAACAGTAAGGTAATACATCATGCATTAAATACTATGCTTTATAACAGCCCCTAAATCACTCTGAACCCGCGTGATTGAGCGAAAGTCTCCAATCGTTTCCTTCAAAATGTAAACTACGTCATGATTGTCATTGACTCACTCACTCGACTGACGAATTTTTCCGCCGCTAAATCATTATTTGAAGATCATTCTCCGTGCATCTTGAATTGAAGCATACTATCAACCGTGAAGGCATAGCATATTTTTTTGCGTCTTAACTAAACTAACTAACTATTTAGTACATTAACTAACTAACTATGAGTGTATGCCCTCTCTGACTATGAACTCCTTACGGCTATGTTTTGACGGAGTGCGTAATACACGTACGTACGTGTATACCTACATGGTGTATATAGTAACTAATAGTACTATAACTTTGCTCTATATAGCCTCTAGAAAAATCTTCTATGAAAATCCTCCATGCATTCACGAAAAACGGACAAACAGACACACGTATATACTGTGCATATGGTACTTCTGCAGCTACCGCTACTACCGTACTTTACGGTAATTTTTATATAGTTTAGCCAAGACTCACAATAAAGCTCCCATATGCAAGCTAAACGGTAAAATATATTTGTTGGTCGGGATAGCTCTTTCGCACGTAGTGTACGCCATTGACTTTACTACTGCCACTTGCCACAGCCACAGCCACACTACTACACGGCAAAACGGTTGTGAAAAAAACGACGCAACGCGTTATCAGTCGCTGGTCTTGGTAGGTTGCATTGTCAGTAAGGATTAGAGGTGTGCGCCGTCGAATCACGCCGTCGTCGACGCGGTTTTTTGGTCAAAATTTCATGCCGTCGCCGTCGATGCGCCGTCGATAAGAAACCACTGCCATGTAATTTTCAAATAAAAAATTTACAAAAAACTGTTTAAAATTTGTAAATATCCGCCAGGAAATGACATTTTTCAAAGTAAAAATTTCAAAACTTTCTCGGCCAAAATTTTTTGCTAAATTGTAGACAGTTTAATTTTTGACCCCCAAATTTTCTGAAAAAAATTCGCGCTCTTGTTTGGAAAATTCAATGGTTGATAGTAAAATCTATGGTTTTCCGCCGCCGTCGAAAATGATCGACGTCGACGACGGCGTCATTGCTGTCGGTTATAAATTACTCTCTACGCCGCCGTTGCTGATTCTTAATCGACGCACACCTCTAGTAAGGATATAGTCAGTGATTGTATAGGAGGATAGAGAGAGGAGGAAGATTATAGCTAGATAGATTCAATGAGTAGGGGGAGATCGTCTTGTTGCTCTGTTCCACTTTTACCTTTTTAGTTCCTTTCCTAGAGCGAAAAAAAGTGGTTTGCTAGTTTTCTATTGTTTATTTATTTTGCCGTAATTATTATTGTTCAGTTGAAATTTCCAATCAATTAAGTGTGACTTTCCTGGAAACTTAGGACTGATTTCATTGTGGCTTGGTTGACATCGCTGCTAGCGTGCTAGCTTTGGATCGACGAAAATCTTTAAATTTTTTGGAGCCTCTCAACGAGCGGGCTTTTATTTAGGTAAAGGTCATGTTTATATACGTTTTAGAATTAAATTGTGGAGAATGTAGTTGAAAT
>Ga0210040_10008356_pt1 | contig 12310 bp, 2 predicted proteins | sample CryGeyCG12114_NA_FD_185462 | JGI IMG/M metagenome (GOLD analysis project Ga0210040, IMG submission 185462) | Groundwater microbial communities from aquifer - Crystal Geyser CG19_WC_8/21/14_NA (SPAdes) (version 2) | ecosystem: Environmental > Aquatic > Deep subsurface > Groundwater | place: USA... | reverse complement strand
GTACGAGTAGAACCTCTTATTTTATTTAAGTAAGCTAGGCTAGATATTATATAGATAAGTCGCGGTAAGGTCTATTATATATAGGTAGGGTTTTAGTATAACTTAAGTTAACTATAGAACTATAGAAAGAAGAGTTATATCTATATACTTATATTTATAATCCCGAATAGGAAGCCTTAGTATAGTATATTAGTATATTAATATAGTCTATACTACTAAGTTAATATATTAGGGTATTACCCTTTCTAGTAGTTATATAACGGACCTCGAGTCCTTATATACTAGGCTTCCTCGCAAGACCTTCCTATATCCTAATCGTAGCCGCCCTATAGCTATAGTCCGTAACATTACGATACGCGACGGTAATGATACTATCGAGCTAGAAAGCGAAAAGACTACGATCGGAAGAAGAGATTCTAATAGAGCCTATAATCTTGCATTAAGGGGTTCGTTGCCGCTATTTCTGGTGGTGGCTCGCATCCGCCTTAAAACCGTACTGGCTCTAGCCGTAGATATCCCTGCTCGAGAGCATCGTTAAAATTGAACATCCACAAACGGCAGAGAACACAATGCTAACAAGACTAAGGTTGAGAGCTCATCGCAGGGCGGCCACGATAAAGCGTAGTGGACAGGTTGTGCCCGGCTAGATGCCTGCGCAGCATCGACGTTGAACCATCACGTGACGAATCGAGCTTGGTCTTTGTAACCATAGCAGTGCGGGATTGTTGCTGGCCGACCCTATTTTCGCCATAGGTTGTCCGCAGTTCTTCTACTTTCTTTCGAGTACACTTTATTCAGACTACACCTTGGCCAAGGCGTACCGAGCGATCTCCCTGCTGGCAACTCTAGGCTTAGAAGACAGTCCCCTCTGGCAGCATTTGGAGCCGCAACTCCTTCCTTCAGCCATAAGGGGCGTCTACCGCGGCTTGTGACGGTGTCAAATTCAACACATTGGACTGGTTAGTGGGAAAAGCACCACTTAGCACGTCGATTATATCATAAATTCGAAACAGGGAAACATCTGCCTTCAGAGCATCCAAATGCGCTATTGCCGGTATTCCTAAGCCACTGCATTCACCGGTGTAGAGCGAATGCCAATTGTCGCTCGCAATCTACATCCTACTCGTGGTTACCATCCCCCAACTTGTTCTCACACGATCAGATCATATCTCCGTTGCAAAGAACTCCATCATGACACAGCTGAAGCGCTAGTTCCAACGAAAACCACCAACACCGCCGTGTAGGTAGCCACAATGGCCAAAATCGTCGCTGGACTCTCATCTTCGCCCCAGAGGGAAACAACAAAGGCAAACAAGAGCACAGCAATGCAGACAGTCAACAACGTGAGAAGAGTGCCTCCTGTCAATACCATCAATATCATTGGCGCCAGAAGCGACAGCGCGCCAAAAAGTGCGAAAGAAAACCTTTTTACAAATGCCTCAAGGTCTCGGCGTGCCCTGGCAGCTGGACGGGAGCCAATTGGTAATTGTGGCTTCTTCTCGTCGAGAGAAGAATAAGATGGTCTGTCTCTTCTGGTGGAAGGCAGTTCTTCCATAAGGCCAACCGCTTCTATCATATCTCTTTGGAGTTTGAAAGACGAATTGATCAAGTATGGATCACTCTCAAACTCCCCTTTAGAGCTGGCCGAATACTTCTCCATCAATTCCCAATTGATGATCGCTTTTGCTGAATCGTGTTTCAGAAATGTAGAGTCTCGGAGTAGAAGAAAAGGAAGTGGTGTGTACTAACAGTATTCATCCAACAACCGACCAACACTTGTAGATCTGTCCCGATCAAAGTGTAGATCGCGATCTATAAGCCTGACCTCTCGCATAATTTGTTCCTGTAAGCTACTGAGGTACATACGATTCAGTATCGCTAGATCCACAATGACCCGCTTGGGAGATTTCGTGGGGACAATTAGGTCTGGGAGGCCGATTCGAGCTATCTCATCCCCCAGGCCCAAGTCACGCAGGTCTGCCTCACGAGCGGGCTGTCGATGAGCGGGCTGCGAGTCTCGTAGAGCGACTCCGATTGTCTTCCCAGGGTCCATCTTAGAAACAGAATACTGGGTTTCACCAATGCAAGGGTTTGTGGGGTAAAATAAATGTGCGTGCTCAGCAACGCAGTCAAATCGAGGTGAGATTTTGTAGTGCACTATAAGTGGAGATGCGAGACAATTACCTGGAAAGCTGCAATCAGCTGGTGTTACAGGCATACACGAGAGCAATAGCACATTTTGTACGGTCGATCTTTTGTGCCAGCCATGAAATCGCTAAATGCATTTGTGTTCCTTGCTTCCATTTTGCAGTCCGGGTTGAATTGTTTATACACAGTTGAGGGAGTATTCTCCTGTCTGACTACGTTCATGTCAGTGTGTATGCTTAGCCAGATCAGCTATCCAGCCTAAAGGTGTACTAGATCCTTAAGCTAGGGGCATGATGCCTCTAATAGGACTGTCGAGAACAATTGCATAACAATGCTTACTGGGTTTAAATCGTGCAAGTAATAAAATTTCGTATAATGGTTGTCTTATATGCTCTTTAACATCCTTTCGCAAAGTTGCCAACATCGAGGAACAACTCTAACATCTCTGCACATCTCAAGCCAACGCTCATTTCTCAGCGGTCCGCATTGGCGACGGCTGACGACTGGCACTAGGCGAAGGAGCCATTGTTCTTAAAGTACAGTCCTCTAACAAGATAGCTCGATCACTATACCTCTCTTCTTCGCCACCTTTTTACGCCGTCGTCGCACTTCTGTTAAGCTTAGCGGTCTTTGGGGTCGTTTTGTACTTGCCGCGTCGGACGACTTTACTACGCGTTCGGATATCGAGTAGAAATGCAGCGATGGTGCCTGCGCTATAACGATATTAGTCGTCGAGGATACGACGGTTATAGCACCCACATTACGATAATTGCGGTACTAAAGTTAACTTTATAGAGTCGGTAGACTAGTACACCTATATCGCTAGTTTAGAGGGGCTTAGAGTATTGTCTAAAGATAACTAATCGCATACGATTTATAAGTAAACCGAATACTACGATCTAGACTACGGTCGAGAAACTATTTGCTATACTGTTTATTATTAGGGAAAGGCGCTAAAAAAAACTTAAGAATACTTAAGATTATAAGCTAAAGGAGTATAAAATATACTACTCCTTAAAGCTTCGTTTTATTAGCTTATTATATAGTTTATATAGCTCTACGTACGAAGTAAAATATTTATAAGATAGTACTCTTATTATACTATAAATAGTTAATAAAGAAGAATATCGTTCTAATAATAGATACTATTACGGTTAATACCTAGATGCTAAGATATCCTATAATAATACCTTCGACTATTCGAGTCGTAACCTTCTATTATAACCCTCCGTACGACTTTTTATTAATATAATTACGTTATCGCCTACGTACGCCTTACCTCGTAATATTAAGTCGTACCGCTTTAAGATACTCGATAGGGAGGCCTATAACACGATTTACGATTTACGATAAGACCTTACTCGACTCGACTCGAGCGATTACGATCGTAAAAGCAAGATTTAACTAGAGCGATTACGATTATAAAAGTACGATTCACGATAAGATAAGATTTATAATAAGATATGATTTACGATAAGACTCTTACGATAAGACCCTCGCGATAAGACCTATAATAAGATTTATAACTCGAGTAGTAGAAGGCTTTAATAAGTATAAAAGATAAGTATAAGATTTATTACTACTAAAACTTATTATAGAATATTACATTAACTAAACTAAACCTAAGAGCTATATACTCGTTAAAATAGCGTAATACCTATCTCTTTATTTATCTTATACCGAAACCTTCGATTCTCTATTTCTAAAAAAGATCTCTCTTAAAGATATTAGATCTTCCTTCGCTCTTAAGGCTACTAGTAGATTTCTAAGCGACGATTAAACGATCGTAGATAAAAGAAGAACGCTCGACCTATAAGACTAATAAAGACGATCTAGACCTTAACTTAAATGATAAGGCTAATAAGAAGTCTACTTAGAATCTACTTAGAATCTACTTAGTTATTTTAGTAATACGCTACTAGTAGAAGAAGAAGTAGCTTATACTTAACTAAGAACTAGTATACTCTCTTATAGCGATCGCGAATTACCTCTTTATCTTTTAGTTACTCTAGTTAGTAAAGACGATCTTAATTTACGATTTCTTCTTAAACCTACTAACGAGAACGATAAAGCCGAGATTAATAATTTAAACGAATACTTTTACGTAGAATATAATAACTTTAAGTATAAGACTATAAGTACTAGTTAAAAGATTATTAAAAAGAATATAAAGAACTTCTAGATAATAAATAAACGACTAGCCGTTATTTATATATTAAAGGTACTTCTTAAGACTAATTATATAAGAATAATTAAAGCCTTAAAGGTACTTTAAATAAGAGTTAGCTATTATAAGGTATAGAGTAAAAGTATAGTAGAAGATATATAATTAATTCTCTTATAAGAATAGCGAGAGTAAGAATATATATAAGCGAGATACGCTTATAGATAATAATAGTATAGGTATAAGTATATAATATAAGTTGACAAGAGTTTATTTAAATAAGTAGCTATATTTAAAGTAGTATATATCCTTTACGTACTTTATTAGCCTCGTAAGGTCTACTAGACTTAATAAGTAGTTCTTATAGTTTTAGTAGTTCTATTATTATTTATTTAAGCTTAGCTCTAGGAATATTTCTTTTAATTAGTTCGTAATTCGTACTAGTCGCTTAGCGACTCTATTTACGAGGTTTACCTAGCTATAATTAAGCTAGCGTATAATACTATCTCTCTTTAAGAGTAGTTCTTATTCTAAGAATAGTTCTTAGTAATAATATAAAAAGTCGCTTACGCTTATATAAATATCGTAAGTCTTCTTTAATAAGATCTTCTATTCCCCTCTTTATATCTTTAAAACGAAATCGTATACTTAAGCGTCGTTAATAATTAATTCGTATAGCTTATTACGATTCTAACGCGATAGCTTCTTATTTAAATTACTAGAGGCTAGGTCTAGTATATAAGATACTAAAAGGTAACTTTCGTTATTAATATTATACTCGAAAGAATATAAAGTACGACGATTAGTTTTTAGAGAACGAGTATAGCTTATTAGATCGTAAGAAGTTAAAACTTTAAGAAAGAGTTTATCTAGCTTAGAGTTAAGTATCTAAGCGAGTATAGTAGTATATATCTAAGATAGCTCGTCTTATAACCTAGTAAGCGGCTAAAATATTAGTTTAATAGCGGTCTTTAGCCTCTATTTAGCGCTAGTTAAACGCGCTATCTCGCCGGTAGAGTAATATAGTAGTTCGCTATTCGTAGGTCCTCGACGCGCTTAATGAGGAAGAGGGGTACGAGTCGAATAAGCCTAAGCTATTAATATCTAGTAGCTAACTTAATAACGAGCTAGTTGCTTTTAATAATATAGAGCTATCGCTATTATTATCGCTAGAGTATAGTTAGGATTTTATCGGTAAAACGCGGTAATAAACTCCTTAGGTATATATTCTACTAGTTCTTAAGTATTCTCTAAGTCTTTATATCCTAACTACTTAACTAGGTATCTTAGCTATTCTTATTATTTCTAGTAGTTTAAGATCTTATTAAAGTTATAGATTTCTTTCTCGTTATCCTTATTTAGCTATAAGGATATTTAGAGTTTAGCGTTCTTTAGCGCTAGTTTAAGGAGTAATATATAGAATATTAAGTAAATTCGTATATTCTTTAGTAGGTCTAGAATAAATATTACTAGTTTTTTCTTCTTCTTAATCTTAAATAGTTCGAGCTTTATATAGTTTAATTTCGAGCTCGACCTCTTTATTTTAATATTTTTTCTAAGTAGATAAACGAAGTCTCTATCTTCTAAGGTTAATTCCGCGAGCCTTTTCTTATTTATATATTTTATAGATCTTTTTATAAGAAACTTAAAGTTAGTCTTAAGTTCTTTATAAAGTTCGTAGAGTAATTTAATCTTAATAGTTACTTTTTAGTTAGATTAAAGTAATAGAACGTTCTTAAGCCTTAAGTAGAATCTATAATTAGTATAAAACGAAGTCTTACTATTTACTAATTTATAGTTATTAAAGTAGAATTATATAACTAAAAGTAGTTCTATTTAATTATTTTACCGATAGTTAATATATTCTTAAAGGTATTATTTAAGAGTTTAATTTATTTATTCGATTAGACTATTAGTCTAAGAGTAAAATAATATTAATATCTTATACTTAGTTATTAATAGCTTTATTAGGGATTTTTAGAATTTAGATATAAAGAGTTTATCTTAATTAAATACTACCTCTTTAGGTATTTTATAGTTCGCGAAGATTATACGAAGAAATTCGTAAGTAAGATCTTCGGCGATTAATAACTTAAGGTATAATTTAAAATAGAAATATTTCGTAAGTTTATTATAGATAATAAGAATACTATTATAAATTATACTTATAAGAGGTTTCTTTAACTTAAGTAGCTTTATAATATAGTTTAAAGTAATTAATTTCTAGGCGCTTATAGGTACTTTTAAGAGTTATAGTAAGCTATAAGGCTTATATCTATTATATTTCGTTAAATTATAGATCTAATAGTTCTTAATTTATTATTTAACGTATTTTCTAATTTCTAACTATTAGTAATCTCTTATAATTAATTTAATAGTTTTATTTACTTCTAGGTATTCTATAGTAAGGTTATTATAGTAGAGTAATATAACCTCGTCTTTTTCTTTTAAACTTAGTTCTTCTAGTTCTAGTATAGCTAAAATACGTAATTTATTAAGGTTAATAGGTAATATATACGTAAGATAATCTTATTTAGCTTATAAAATCGCCGTTAAACTTAATTTTAGATCCTTTATATAATCTAGTCGTCGGCTAAGAGTATTAACTTAACTATTCTTCTTTTTTTTTAACGTAGAAGATCTAGAAGTTATAGATCGCTAGTACTTTAAACTAGCGTACTTACCTTTAATTAAGTTATTTTATAGTACTTTAGTATAGTAGGTTCTTATAGTTTAAATATACCTTAATCGTATATTTTAGTCCTTTAAAGTATACTCGCTAATATCGAAATAGTTAATAATAGCTAGTAGTTTTTTATTATAGATATTATAGTTTAGTTCTAGTTCTATTATTTTCCTAGAATAGTATATAATTAAGTAAATCTTTTTATCTTCTTTACTTTATATTAAAGTAGTAGCGATTACTTTATTAAAGATATTAGTTTCTAAAATTATTTAGAAATTAGAGTTAAAGATAGCTAGTAAGAATATTATAGTAAAAGTTTTCTTTAATCTCTTAAAAGCCTCTTAAGCTTCTTAGATTATTATAAATATAGTTTTCGACTTCTTTATTAGGTTAATAAGTAGTATTATAATTCGTAAATAGTTCTTAATAAATCGTTAATTAAAATTAGTAAAGTTAAGAAAAGCCTATATATTCTTAATAGACTAAGGTTTTAGCTAGTTAAGTATAGCTTTAATCTTCTTAAGGTCTATTTATATTCCTTCTTAAGAGATTATATATTTAAGAAACTTAACTTTAGATTTATAAAATTCGTATTTCTTTAGCTTAACTAGTAAAGAGTAATCTTTTAGTACCTATAGTACTTTCTTAACGTAGGTAATATATTCGTTATACGTTTTTAAAAGGATAAGGATATTATCTAAGTATATTATATAGAAGATATTTAAATAGCTAAGTAGAGTATCGTTAATTAATTTCTAGAACGTAGCTAGTATATTAGTTAGGTTAAATAGTATAATATAATACTTATAAAGTCTATATTATATACGAAAAGCGATCTTCTATTCGTTATTATTCTTAACTTTAACTTAATAATAAGTATCTTAAATATTAATAGCTATAAAGAACTTTACGCCTTAAAGGCGATCTTATAGTTTATTAATTTAAGAGAGTAAGTATATATCTTTAATTCTAATATCGTTAAGTTTTTTATAATCGATATAAAGGCGAAGACTTTCGTTTTTTTTAAGTACGAATAGAATTAAATATTCTACTTTAGCTTTCTTAAGATTATATAGCGCGGCTTAAATATAACCTTTCGCTAAGTATTTCTTTAGGTAGTCTTAAAGAGCTTCTTCCTTCTTACTTAATAGTAAATATAGAGTAGGCCTTTAAGTAGAAGCTCGTAAACCTACTTTTATAACCTATTCTACCTACTAAAGTAGAATAGGCTAAAGGTAGCTAAGCCTATCTCTCTCTACTCGAGTAGAGAGAGTTCTCTAATCTTCGTTCTACCTAGTAGGAGCCTATAGGTTACTCGCCTTAGGTAGGTTATCTACCTAACTCTCTAACCCTCTATAACGGTAATATAGTAGATTTTTTAAGATTTTCTATATTTTACCCTTTATTATTAGTTATAAACTAATAATAACGAGTTTTTATAAATTATCGTAATTCTATTACGAAAAGTAAGCTTAGAATTATAAGAATCTTTATAATAATCCTAGCTAAATTTAATTAAATACCTACCCTCTTTAGTTAGCTTAATCGAGCTTAGTAAGAGTAAGCGCTATAGTAAGAGCCTACGAGCTCCTATTTATAGAATAGAGGGATAGGCTAAAGGTAGCTAAGCCTATCTCTCTCTATTTAGGTAGGAAGGGTTCTCTAACCTCGAGCCTACTCTACTCCTATTTTACTTAAAGGCTTAACTAAAGGCTATTAATGGTATTCTACCTAGAATTTAATAGTTAATTTAAAAACTCTAATTAAATTCTAAAATAGTATCGTTATACCTATATTAACTACTTTTAGAATAACTAGGCTAAATAACTACTTACTACCGAGTTCGCTTCGAATAATTATATTTTAGAAACTAAAATTACCTCGTTCTTTACTACTTATAGTCTTTATTCTAAACTAACTACGGTTCCTTAAGACTAATTATCTAAGTCTATAAGATCGAGTAAGCTAAATATAGCTAAGGCTAACTAGTTTATTAATAAGATAATATAGCTTTACACTTACTTATAAGAATAAATTACTTATATATAGGCCTACTGCAAAGCTTACGCTATAGATAGATTACTATCTTCTAATTCTAAATAGAGTAACCTCGTTTAGCTAGATCTTTATAACGTTCGAATTAAATAACTAGTAAAGAAGATAAACGATAAGAATACTAGTTCTTTTAAAATATCGAAGAAGATTAATAGCCGAGCTTATTAATTACGCTTACCTAAGATAATACGTATCTATAATATATTTTATACCTCTTTTCTTCGCTTTTATAATACCCACTACGTCTTTAAATAGATATAGCTCTCTTCTCTACTTATTATAGTAGCTAACGACGAAGAAGAAGAGAAGAAGTTTTAGGAAGTAAAAGAAGTCTTAAACTCTTATTAGTTCTAATATAAAATACTATAGTATAAGATTAAATAGAAAGATTATAGTTCTACTTAAAGCTATTAAAAGAAAGTAGTTAAGAACTATAACGAACTCCTTCTTAAATACTATAAGCGATACTTAATAAATATAAGTCTACTAGTAGCCTACGAGCTAGATAAAATAAGAGTAAGGATTAAGAAGTTAGAATAAGAAGAAGAAATATACTAAATAAAAGCTATAAGAAAAGAGCTTAGAAAAGTTAATTATACTTAATACGCTATCGTAGTATTATACGAAGGTATTTTAAGTATACTAGTACTTAGTAGTAAAGCTATATTATAATACTTAGTAAAGTAGCTTTTTCGAAAGGTTTTTATTATAGCTTAATAATAAGCGTAGTCTTATCTATTATAAGTAGATAAACTAGCTTTATAAGCGACTAAAAGGTATTATAAATTAGCTTAATCGACTAATATAAAAGATCCTACTATTATACTACTATATAAGATAATATAGTACCTATATTTATAGAAGTAATAGTATATTAGTTAAATAGTTATAACTCTTATTAGGTATAATATAGTCTTCTTATACGAAAAGACGAGTTAGTATAGCTAATAAGAACCTAAGCTATTTCTCTATACAACGATCGAGTCTACTTCGAGAGACGAAAATAGAAAAACTAGCGTAGAAGCTAGGGTACTAGCTTATTTATAGGATATTAAGAGCTACTTTAAAGGCTTAAGAACGACCCTTTCGAAGAGAGAGGTAATATTACGATTAATACTTAAATACTAAGGTATTCTATAATATTACCTTCGACTATTCGAGTTATAACCTTCTATTATAACCCTTTATACGACTTTTTATTAATATAATTACGTTATCGCCTACGTACGCCTTACTTTATAATAGATATAGTAGTTATAAACTAAATAAACCGTATTAAATAAAGTTAAATAGTAGTATATACCGAAGAAGTAGATTTAAAAAAACGCCTTTTATAATCGATATTAAAGTAATTTATATAATAATCTAGCTTAAGGCTATAGGGAGTTAGCTTATTCTTTAGTTAAATTAATTCGATTTATACTTCGTAAATAATCTTAGCTCTAAGATAACTCTACTAGTAGTAGATAAATATAGACCTTATCGTTTTAATAAGCTAGGTTTATATCTATCTACGGAGTCTAGTTTTATACCTAAACTAAGGTATACTAAAGCTAAATACTTAGTATAAGTAAGTTCTTAGTTAAAACGCTATATATAACTTTTATTTACTCTTTTCGTTATTAAAGTAAGTAAGTAGAAAACTATTAAATAGAGATATAAATAAGAACGCCTAAAACCTATAATCTACGTAAAGTAATAGAGCTTAAAATAATTTTCTCTTTTAGTATTAGATAATAAACTAAGCCTTATATAATATCTTAAGCGCTAGAAAAATATAATACTAGCCTCTATAAGCCTTAGCGAGAGTTTATTTAGATAAATAGTAGTTAATTCTTAAACTATTTTACGTCTTATTAGATTATTATTAGCTCGTATATATAGTTATACGAGTAGCTATAGTTCTACTTAAGAAACGAGTTTATTTTATTCTTTCGCTTTATAGCTTCGATAAGAGTATAAAGCGAGGTTATATTATAAAGTTACCTTACGACTTTAGCTTTATAGCCTTATACTCTATAACTTATAGTACCTCGCTTCTCTTTAGTTACTATAGCTTTTCTCTTTATCTAGTAACTAATTAGTTTACTTAATCCTTAGTTATAATAAGCTAATAAAAGACGATATTATATTATAGTATACGTAGCGAGAAGTACTAATAATAAATATCGAGCTATAAGTATAATAACTATATTATTCTTAATAAAGCGTCTCTTTACGTAATTATAATAAGAATAAATATAGATTATATAAGAAGTAACTTTTTTAGAGAATATAGGATTTATTTATAAAGGTAAAAGAAGTATAAGTTAAAGTTTAAAAGAAAACTAGTAGTAGTACCTACTATATACTACGCGATAGAAGTAGAAAGCTATAAAGAGATTAGTTTATAAAAGTAAGATATATCGCTATACTAAATAATCCTTAAGGTAAATACGAATTACGCTTATAAATAAACGTTAAGAACGAGATTTATCGTACTCGTATATACCTAGAACGATTACGTTACGAGTTTATTTACCTAAAGTTATACCTAAAATATACTTTAATAGAGAGTCGATAGTAACTTTACCGGCTAAGCCTTACGGATAAAAAGATTTAATAACGAGTAAGCTCTTAATTAAGCGACTCTATTTTCGTTAAAAACTTAATATAATCGTAGTAATAAGTATATAGCTAAGAATAGTAAAAGCTAATCCTTATAGTATACGTAAATAGTAGTAAAAGGGTCTAAATATAAAATTTTATCTCTCTTTCTAATCTCTATATACGAGAAGGTAGCTTATTTAAATTCTTAAAATAGCGTTAGCTAAAACGCGATATAAAGAATATTACTTAAAAGATAAATACGTAGAAGGCTTAAGAAGTAGTTACCGCGTTATACCTACTATACTACTAGATTAGCTACCTTTATAATACTTATTTAATCTCTACTATTAGATAGTAGTTAAAGACGATATATAGCGCGATTAAGAAAGCTACGCTTACGATTTTAATAGTATTATTTTATATTCTATTAGTATTAAAAGCGTATTTATAAGAAGAGAGTATAGCTAACTTTTACCTTTTAACTATACGTAAATAGCTAGCTCTTTTTTATATTAAGCTTAAGCGACTAACGACTAAGTAGATAATTATTATTATTATTATTATTATTATTATTATTATTATTATTATTATTATTATTATTATTATTATTATTATTATTATTATTATTATTATTATTATTATTATTATTATTATTATTATTATTATTA
>Ga0210040_10008355_pt1 | contig 12310 bp, 11 predicted proteins | sample CryGeyCG12114_NA_FD_185462 | JGI IMG/M metagenome (GOLD analysis project Ga0210040, IMG submission 185462) | Groundwater microbial communities from aquifer - Crystal Geyser CG19_WC_8/21/14_NA (SPAdes) (version 2) | ecosystem: Environmental > Aquatic > Deep subsurface > Groundwater | place: USA... | reverse complement strand
TGTAAAACCAGTCTCTGGCTGGCACTTTAACTAGCAATAAACTTTTAGCATTTAGCTACCAATACTAAATACTCCTCTCGTCCTCTTGTTTTATTTCTCAAAAACTACATAACTGAGATCGGTTTCACGCACAAGCAAAAAACTTTAAAAACCAAAAAAGGATTTTAAAAGTAATATGGAGTTTTGTTAAATTTTCTTTGGAATGAATAGTGCGTTACCTGGGGACTTTGGACACAGTGCGAGTGCACACCCTTGGATTCTGCTATTGGCTAGAAGTGGACAGATTTGTGTGCCGCTACAAACTGCTCAGTCTCACCACTTGGCCCCAAGTGGATCTAACAAGATTTCGAAATGGACTTCGTGGGGTCTCATTCTTTCTTCTGGACGAACTCCGATTCGATCGAGAACGGTTTTTTGTCGGAGCTTCTAAAGTGTTCTTTAAGGATTGTCGACTGGTAAATTTTAGAAAAAAATTCAATTTATGTATGGGAAATGAAAAAAATTAAAAACAGCTAGGACCTTCAGAAATACTCAAATGTTAGAGTGTAGAAGAATTGAACCAAAATTTTAAAATTTTCCAGAGTTTATTGATCTATTACAGCTTTTAGAATTAGAATCATTGCGATCGGAAAGATTGGAAGACTTGGCAGTTTTAGTGCAAAAAACATTTCGTGGATTTTGTGTACGCAGAAGATTCTTGAGATTTAGAAGAGCGCAGATAAAAATTGTTCACTGGTGGAAATCGAAAAAAGTGAGTGACAATTACTCAATTGTGTTTTAAGAATCACTAAAAATTTACAATGCTTTCAACTCTGTACACAGTTCATGAGAATGCAAAAATTGAGTTTACGTTTAAGAAAAGCCAGAAATGCTGTACGGATTATCACATGTGTATATATTCGTTGGAAGGTAAAAATATTCCTGAAATTTATAATATTATGGTTTAGAATAATTAATTTAAATTGTTCTATTTTTTTAGGCAAAATTGATGCTACTGGCATTGGCCACTGCAATAGAAACTAAAGAAAACTGGATGAATCCTAGGAATGAGGAATGGCTCGTCGTTCCCAAATATTTGGCCAAATCTTCATCTGCCGTTCGCTCTATTTTTCATAAATATAGGGTGAGAAATATAAAATTCTTGTGTGGCAAATCTAAAACAATTTCAATATTACATTAGATCTCTGTCTAGCAAAAAAAAAGAAAGAACTGTAGGTGCTAAAAAATTCAAATTATTTATAAGCACTATGTCGGGCAAAAAGTTTTCAGACCCGACCAAGAAATAGTTTTCTTAATAAATCTATTTTAAAATCTTTTTTTAGTGCCTACAATATAGAAAAAGACTAGACCAAGTAGAAAGAGCCCGACTACGTGAAAAAGCCACTGCGTCCGTACTTTTCAAAGGGAAAAAAGCCTCATACCCCCGAAGGTACTAACTAACTATCTACTATATCAAAAACCGTAAAAATTTCATTAAAACTATTCATTCAAACCTTTTCAGCGTATCGCATCCTTATTTGGGAGATTACATTCGTTTACGGCAAAACTCACAATGGCGTCGGCGAAATGGCTCCTCAACCCAAGTCGTATTTGCCGATCTCATCAATAAAGTCTCACGATCCAGTGGCAAAGTAAACCCCACAAAAACATTTGCCAGCCAAATTGCATAATATATTGTAAATAGTTTAATTTGTTACATGCAGCTACTGCCACTGGTAGCTTGCGTGACATTGACGGCTATAGAGTTTTTGGATCCCCGAAGTCTTGTGCCCCGTTATGTGATCCCATTGGAACAACTGAGCGGGGTGTCCGTATCCCCATATGAAGACGACTTCGGGACCATCCATGTGTCCTGGCATGATGAGTTTTGCGCTCCTCATGCAGACCTCCATTCTCAAAGTATGTCAACATGGCCAATTCTAAAATATGCTTTACATTCTAAAGCAAGTCTAATAACATTTGCTTCGGTTGTAACTAACTGATGATGACTTTAAACTTTTGTTGCTTTCTGGAGATGACCCCTTGTTTTTAGAAGAAGAGGAGGAATCTGTGGACACGCATTCGGATATCACTATGGCTTGTGTTTGCGGGAGCACGACGGAGAATTCGGCACTGGCAGCGGCCACCAAAGCCATCAGTCATGGCCAGAAGAAAGGGGATGTCTTATTTCATACACTTCATTTGATTGAGATGATTTCTAAAATCTATTTGGCCCACAAGTATTCCCCTAGGACTCCTAAGACTCGGCTCCAATGTCTCTCTGTACGTGTGTCTAGCAAGTGAGTGGATCAGAGAAAAATTGAAAATCCTAATTCAAATACAGTATACTTTTTAAAATATCTTAAACCTATTTCAAAACACTCAATACAGTTTTTTTGCTCTATACTTTGTCAACGCTCGGTTTTCATTTTGAAAGCCACATCTAAAATGCACACACATACTCATGTTTTCCACTGTTTTTAGCATTCCCTGCATTTTTGCCTCAGCCAATGGTCGATGGGAACGAGTAGAGGTAGAATTGCACCGTGTGACTAAATCTGGGAGCCAACAAGAACCATTGCTGGAACCAGAGGAATGTGGTCAAGACGGGTTGGACGCGTGGACCATATATAAGAGGCAAGATTGTTCTCTGAGTCCAAAAGATGTGCGCATAGTACGGAAGCCTAGCAAGATCATTTTGTATCTTCATATCCCATAAATTGTGTGTAAAAACTTACTATAGTTTTCTTCCCAACACTGTATTATTTATAATTCCACTTCGGAATGAATCGAAATAAAAATCAATGATAATAAACCTGTATGATGTAATTTTGTGCATTGCCGTGGAATGTTATGAAGTGAAATGAAATTCAACTGAAAACTATCCCTTCAGCTAACCATAACCATGCACATTTGGGTAGGAATAGGTAAATGCTTCAGTTTTTTTAGTGTGTGTGACCCGCGCGTCTGGTTTACAAAGCGTGCAAAAGAAAGCCCTAGCATGCATGTAGACAGACGCATTGCAGTAGTAGGCAACTTTGGAGTTGGAGTAAAAACAAGAGTGTAGATTCCAGAGAGCTACCATATGCATGCGCCTTATTGATTTCCCATCCAAGCAGAGAATATAAACGGTGCTTGTAGCCATTTCAGTTCCAGTTTGAGCCAAACACTTGATTCAAACACATAATATACTATAGGTTATAGTCTCACGAGCTGAGTCTCAAAAAAACTGTGGAAACTTTATCCTGGCAAAAAATTACAGTAAAAGTGTGAATTTTTTTAACCAAACTACATAAAAGTATATAGTTGTTTTTAGAAATTATGGAATTGAATGAAACTGTAAGTGGTCAGAATGGAACAGACGCTTTTTTTGGGACGACCGAGTCAGATATACCATTTACTGCTATGTTGAAGAATAGTACAAGTGAGTTTTATTTAAACAAGAGTTTCCAGAGAAAGTGAAAAAATTCTTGCTGTAGTTACATTACTATTTAGGGAATGAAAATTCAATGTTCTTCGATTCTAAGGTGGTAGAAAATTTGAAAATCTATATTTCAAATCAACAATTATTGTAGATATAGCAAATTGAGCTTCAAAAACTTGATTCATTAAAGCGTTGAAATTCATAAATATTTCAACACTTGATATTTTTAAGCAAGTTGGTGAAAAAAGTTTACCCTATAATTACGATACATGGCAAAAATTTAGATATCAATTTTGATATGCATGTACATTATATGCAAGCTGTGTAAAGCAGAGCAATATTTTTTTTGCAAAAGGCTCTATTAGAAAATTGAAGCCAAAATATTGTACTTTTATTTTCACACAGTGTACGTGTGAACCCGTGGATCGATAATTCACAGCTAAGCTCATTCATATTTCATAGGGAATTCCATGTAGTGCCATAAATTTTGTTGCTTTCACCTAATTTTCTACATGTACTCAATTTGGATAGTTTTTGCACGTTTCAGGTAAACTGTGCTCATTACCTTTTGGGATTAAAATGGCATCTATCAGGATTTTTGCAGGAAAATGGGATGCTAGCATTTAGTAACAGGGTTCTAACGAGGCAAAGCTAAACTTAATTAGTGTCAGGTTCAAGATGCTTCAATTTTTTTTGCATAAAAACAATATTTCATAAACTTAAACCTGGTGATGTAATTTTTGTAGAATTGCCATTACGTGCAAAATGTGAAAATTCGTGGGAATGTGCTGGAGACTATGTGGAGTGCCGACTTTTCACCTGTAAATGTATTCTGGGCTATGCTCCTAGAGATGATTATCCCAACATTTGCGGTCGTAAGCAAACTCTCCTGTCATTGAAAACTTAAGAAAAAAAGTCAAATTAATCAAAATTAATCCTAAGAAACCACCTAAAAGTTATTGATTCTTAATTTTCGTTAATTTTTATGTAAAGCATTAAATATCTGTAGCCAGTTTGTTTTTTTACATGAATTTCTGACTGATGAAAATTTTTCCTGTAAATGTGTCATATTATTGTTTTTGTTTAGCGGCGAGTGAAAAAAGAGTGGAAATGCCTCGGACGGATCCGACAATGATTGCAGTTGTCATTGGTCTCATCTTCATGTCCATCACCCTTTGTGTCGTCCTCAGACTTTTTGCCAAGTCAGTTTGTTATTCAGTATACTATAGTTCATTTCAGAGTAAAAAAAAGTTGCCCCATGTTATTTGGCTATCCCCGACAAATGGTCGATTTTAACAAAGTAAATCACTAAATCTGTAAAATGTTGTGGCAACAATAATTCATTGCTCATTTTCTCAGTTTAAAAAAATTATTTGAAAAAATTATTTGTTTACATTTTGTTGACAACGAAACATCCAATGCCAAATAACCTACCGAAAAAAAAATTCCATTTTTTTCTGAAATGAACTATAGTCAACTCTGGTTTTCATGTAGTTTCTTACTTTTCCATTTTACCGATGTTTTCCATGAATAAGTTTTCTTTGATAAAAAACAGCACATGTAAATATTTCCCTAAAACTTGGTGTAATAATGATTGTTGCTTAGGTCACGTATCATTCTCCGCACATATTAAAAAAATCAAAATCAATGCATGTTTAATTTCCCATATTTTTGTTCCAAGAATCCAGCAATGTACTGGGTTTAAATTAGCTCAAAAAACGGAGAGTTTAGCCTGTGTGACAATCTTGTAATGAAGGTTTTCCCAATCGATCAAAAATTGCTGATTGCTTCCAGGGCCCGATTCCGAGAAAGCCGAACAATTTTCAACACACCCAATCCGCGACTCATGAACGTGTCCCTAGTGAAAGACTCAAAATCTCAGCTAAGACGCGGAAGTGGAGGTCAAAGGTCACGCCGTGGATCTGTATGGTCCATGGTCAGTGGAGGCGACGGCGCCACTGTACCCGACTCACGTCGTGGGTCCAATGATTCCATTTCCAGCCGACAAGATCCTATGAAAGGCACCACAAGGAATCCACAAATGTCATCTCCTACTGTTGGGTCCAAGCCCACTTCTGGGTCCATTCAAAAAGTGAAACCTGAACGACAAGCCTCAGTAGCCTCCAATTCTCATGTCTGATTCATGTTCATTGTCACACTTTACGCTCTTTATATTTTTTATCATTTTTCTGCGGGGAGGAGAAGCTCATCAAGATATGCCTGCTATTAGGGAGTTTGGGATTACATGTCGTCGTAGTACGACAGATCAGATGAATCGTTTCATGTGTTGTACAGATATCCCATCTGTCCTATGAGCGACCGATGAGGCACTTGAGCGACCGATGGGGTTCATCTGTTCTGTTCTGCTACTTGCTACGTAAAATCCCTAACTCCCTATTATCTATACTGTTTCCCCGCGCGCCCAAATATTCACTAAGCTGTCAAAACTATGAAAAAGTAACTACACGTTGCAAATTGTTGGTGCTCATTTAAATCTTTTTTTTTTCCCAAATGACGACGAAACCTTCAGTTTATTATGATTGAAATTTGAAGATAGGTCTTAATTAATTGAATAGAATAATACATGTAATCATTTCAAACTATATGAATTATCTCGACTTTGTCCGATATATCGTAGAAAGATTAATTTTTTCGTTTGTTTGTACTGCTGTTTGTGGAAGCATTTTTCAAGTTGTGCTAAAAAGTGCATAATGCATATTTGGCATAGGTGATGAATGATTGCACTGTCCCAACAAGTGTGAGAAATACTCATTTCATAATAAAAGACGCAACAACGTGATGAGATAAATAATAATGATTGGTTTTGACAGGACCGAGGTTTTGGGCTCATCACCATATTCCAGTGGACCAATAATGTAAAAACCTGTTTGCCTATCCAAATATTTTCATTTGTCTAATCCAACTTGTAGTGCCTTTTTCACCTTTATTGCTATACTAACTAACTAAGATTCAATGTTATCAAATCATCGCTTCCGAAATGTAACTAACTATGTACGCACCCCGGTCCATGTAAGCTTTTAGACAGCTCCCTGTCCAAATCCACATTAAAAAATGGAAATCCATATGACATTCAGATAATATAATGATGGAATATTAAGGTTTTTGAAATTAATTTCTATGAGTGGACAATTATTCAGAAAATAAAGAGTGATGTGGATGTTCATCATCATCATATCCTTATTGGCCTACTTTGGTGTGTCGGTGTATGTGAGCACGGAATTTCATTATTAAAATGGAGTCAGTCCAAAGCTATCTGGCTTTGGCAATGCTTACTTTTACTGGCATAATTCTGTATAAATTCTATTAAATACTATTGATAAATAATATAAATTCTGTAGGATTCACCAAATGATTATTGGTACTTTTTTTCCTTCGTCAAGATGCACTGGATGATGTTTAGCATATAATTTCGTAACTGCTGCTATATTCATAATATATTGCCTCCATTCATTCACATTGATTACCCTTTCAACTTATATAATAGTTTCAATGTTCCGATTCGTAATCTTGTTTTTGAGCTCTTTTTTCAAAGACAAAGCGTGATTAATCGTCCCACTCATATAAAACTTTCTATCAGTTGGCTACAAATTCTTCTATGTAACTAATATTTTTACGGCTCAGCAATATAACTACGAATGAGAAAAAACCAACAGTAGTAACATTATTCAGAATGCATAGCCATATAAAAAGTTGTAGGAAAAAATTATTGCAGCCTTTAAAGTTTGGATGCCCCTCAGACAGTTTCATTCACGTATTGTGCAGACAATTATCATTAAAAAAACTGAAATTCGATATGGCAAATTATTTACTAGTTCAAATTTCATACGTTGTGACCCTCATTGCATTGTTTGCTGCAGTTTTAAAGCATTCGTGTCACGTACGACTGGTTTCAAATACTTGCATTTTCCAAATCTGCTCAACGTGAGTTAATAGTTTGTATTTAAAAAATAGGATTGTTTGGCCCAAGACTTGATCTCAAAAAATTTGGCAGCCATCTATGACATTGAAAATTTCACAGAATGCCAAGGAATACCGAGTAGAGGGGAAACATTATATGTGGATGCTGGCAAAGCATACATGACATGTTTTCTTTGGACTCATCACAAATTTGTAAGTGTAAAAAAAAGCTTATTTACGACAATTTGAAAGGCTCTATCTTTGTACTTGACTGTTTAGTGCTTTCGACAATGTGCAGCCACCTATGTAGGAATAGTGAGGGCTGATGGAAGAATAAATAAAACAAAAGTGCGAAGCATGATGGTTGTATATCCGAAGCAATATAGACCATTTTTGTACCGGGCATCTGTTGTGTGTTTTTCAGGTACGGTATTTTAAGATTTTACTACTACGAAAACTTTCCGAAAACAATAGTGCTCTTTCACATGCTATACTTTTCATAGCCCTTATTTTTAGAACTTAAATAAACAAAACGCAACTCACATTTTTGGGTTCAATCGACACAACTTAGTCATTTTTATTTTCAGGAAGTATAACAAAGAATATAAGCCTATAAGAAATGGGTGAGCCACGATTTCTAGGGCGAAATCTCTGTGCGGTTTCTACAGCGAAACCTAGAGCTCTTCTCCAAGAGAATGTGTCTCTTAAAAACTTGTCTTGAGTTTTTATACTTTATTTTCATAGAGACAAAAACAAGATTCCTACACAAATCTAGGAACATAAACTACATGTACTGGGTACTTAAGGTACCGTTACATTTTTCTAGGTCACTACACAAACAAACAAACCTTGAACTTTTAAACTCCATTCTTTAGACCTTTCCTAGAAAACTTTCATTCTTGCAACATTCCTAAGCTTTACTTTATTTTTACTTACTTACTAACTAACTCAAACTTTGACCATTTTTCAACGCACTATTGTTATGGGCATAACACATTAGGTGAAAATGTTTGTATGGGTGTGTTCTAAATATTTCTCAACTTCTTATTCTAGAATATATCCGTCCAGTAAAGTAATCATTAATAGAAAAATTCCCCAACCTTCAAAAAACTTGATAATTTTTTTTAAATAAACGGTCCATTAGTCCAAACAAATAGTTGTAAATAAAAGAAACCGGCAACAATAAACTATAAACTGATCGTCGATATGGGCTGTAGAATTTCTGCAATAATTGATTTCCCCCATGATCATCTTTAATTCTTATTTCTGAAAATATTCAATGATATGCAGAAACAAAGATTGAAACAAAAATATACATCATGCATGGCATACAGTTTATGTTGCATCAAATTATTATTTTAATACTTCCCGTCTAAATCAGCATGAAAATTATGGAATTGTGTCCCAAACCCTGGGTATCAACACAAAAGCACAACATAAATAGTATTTTCATGTGTCATGCAGTAAACTGTTGACATTGACAAAAGCAGGCGACTTTATGAATGAAAGGAAGGTTGGAAGGTTGAGCCGAATGTAGTATCAAAAATATCCCGCGCGCGTAACTTTCCTACACTGGTGCTATTGAATATTCGCAACAAACTTAACGCATACTAAAAGGACGTGGGTGTGTTTTATTCATAGAAGTAGATTACTATATAACATACAGTAATACAGTTTTATTACGGTTTTGTTTTACTTCCCCAGCTTCTATGATATATCACGCACGAATATAAGTAATAATTTTCATAGGAACATTTCTCACTCTTCAGAATTTCATTCAGTTTGACTTTTATTTGAGCAAATCGATTTACTGTCCATATTATTGCCACTACTATCACTAATTATAGAATCATTCCTTTCGTTTAACGACGAGTTGGAATGGGCCGCAGAAGATTCCACAGTTTTTGCATAACTACTGCTCTCGTCATTTCCATTGATGGAGTCATCACAAAATTCCAGTTCACTGGCAGCCGACAATTTTATAAGATGAATACCAGAACAAGTGATTGCCAGTATTCTATTATTCACGTACAGAATATTAAGCACGGGACTGGGCACACCTAATTTTCCAAGTAGCACCCAATTTGAAATCTCAGCAACATATCGGTACAATAAAACCGTCTGTAAAGTAACAGAACACGGCTAAATAAGTATAAAGTATTCAGCAAAAATTCTAATTCACTACACTCACTACACTATTTACGTACACAACCAAAAGTACCCAGAATCACTTGATACTCATCTTGTTCCGCAGAAGATGAGGAATCATCAGTACTGGCATTATAAATAGGGCAAACACAAGCTGCTTGAATACAATCAAATCGGTCGCTAAATTTCATCACATGGCCTTGTCCAAATCCATCTTCCACAACATTTCTGCCAAAAATAATCAGTATTAAGGACTGACTGTGAGTATTGTGAGCCATAAAGATGATGAGAAAGCAGAAATACTAAAGTTGCCTTTTCTAACTTACGTGTACAAAAATGCTGGAGATGCAGCAGAAGTAACTAAAATATTCAAATCGCGTGACCAAGAATAATAAGATTGAATCGAGTTGACCATTCCTCTATACTTATGGATAGCGGTTTTCCCAGCTTCTTCATTTTCAGAGGTAATAGAATCTACATCTTCTTCATCAGCAGATTCTTCCTTTTCAGAATTGGAATTGCTCAATTTTTTGGGTTCATTCTTCTGCTCATTTTCATTGTCTGGTAATAGCAGAGTCAAACCTGCCTCTTTATTGTCACAAAGAACTTCTCTTTCTGTTTCATTTGCCGGATCAAATGAAAATGTGATTGGACTGATTGCAATCGTATTCTTAAAAGGATCAGCAATTTCCGTTCGAGCCACCGGGGTTGAGCAAAGATTATATGACATTTGTAACATTGGTGGTTTGGGAAGATCTTTTAACGGCACAGTCCAAATATGCAGTGATCCATCTTCGCATCCACATATGGTCAATCGTCTGGACAAAAGAAAAAAACTGACTGTAGTATGTTTATAACCATTTTCTAGAAACGTTTTTATGAGATACGTACTTTGCAGTATCTTCAATGGCTACAACATGTAGCCTAGTCACGATGGATGCAAATTTTTGACTAAGTTCTGGAAAATAAGTGTCAGTGGGAACTTTGACAAACGTTAAATCCTCTAAATCCGATTCAAACGCATGAACAGAATGATCCGAGCCACTCAGAAGAAAAATATTACCCTATTTACGAATCGACAAAAATTTACATTTTGTCTATATTGCAAGTAAGGATTGCAACATAAAGCTAACAAATACAGGTTAATTTGTATCTATTGGTACCGGACTTCCAGATGATTTCAGTATAGGTACATGGTACAGATGATACGGAACAAAAGGTAAGCGAAAACTTTTGCAATGTTGGCCTAAAAGTTTCAGTTGATTATAGTTAAATGGCTCTTCTAGATCTTTCGTTGTTTCACGGGGTGACCAAGGACTGCATAGAGATGAGTTGTCTTCCGACGAAAAGGCACATTCTAGAGCTGAAGAACTTGTCCAGGATGAGTAAATATTTAGATACGATCTTGCTGTGTATTCTGGATCTGCATATTCCAGTACCTGGCTTTTCTAAATTAGAAAATTTAGAATTAGAATTTTACCAAACAATGCATAAAAAATCCGCACCGCACTATGATATATATGCAGTTTTTAGGTGTCTTTATCAAATTTACCTCAACAAAAGCCACAGCTAAAACTGGAAAAATGTCCACATAGGCATCAATTGCAACTATCTCAGCATCATCTACATAGAGTACATACATAACAAGTTGAAGATTTTTAATGTGTAAGCATCCCATAAAGATGAAATCAGATTTGAACTGATACGATCTGATTGCACATTTTCATATTAGTATCACGTTAGTATTTTCATGCTAACTAAAATTAACGATAAAGTTAGGCCTTACGAGGTAAATCGTACAAATGTATTTCTTCTACAGTGAAGTCATTCGTATTACTATCGAGACTGTATGCATATACTTTCCCCTGATCCCCAGTGGCCACTAAAATTTGATCTCCCAATTTCACAGCAGAATAAATGCTTCCTTGCCCTGGAATCGTTGTAAATTGCTCTTCTTCCATAATTAGTTGGTTCCATTCAAGAGTACGAATTCATTGCAATCGCCACCAGTCCTGAAGGATAGTTCTATTGAAAACTTATTAACTAGAATAATTTAATAATGTTAACTTCAACTTTCGAAATGTACTGCGGGTTCTGCCTGCCTTTTACAAATTGCTGAGCTTGTTTACAAATGCAATTCCCGCCTCAACTACTCACTTAAATTTTACTCCTGTCCTGTCGCCTGTTGATCGCGAACACATAGCAATAACATTACTATTTGTTAGGTTAGGTTGAGTTGAACAGTTTTGATTTGATAAATAGCAGCCGGACCCTATACGAGTTTTGCACGCAGTGATGCGTGGCCGTGGCCAATGTGGTAGTAAAAACAGGATTTTGGCCATGCATTTTATAACTACCCCAGTTGCCCCAGTAGTAAAAAGATTAGTAAAACAAATAGTAATCCGGGCCCACTGGCCTATGGCCAGACTCACTCTTACGAGTACAAATTCTACCTTACCAAATTTTCAATGATCCCAAAATTTAGTGACGTATGGCAAGTTTCTAGAATGTGATAAAGCGACGCCTTAAAAATTTTAAAAATATTTGTTTGTTTGCTTTACCACATTCTAGAAACTCGCCATGCGTCAGCAAATTTTGGGATCATTGAAAATTTGGTAAGATAGAATTTGTACTCGTAAGAGTGAGTCTGGCCATAGGCCAGTGGGCCCGGCTAGTCAAGATAATTTGACCAACATCACCGAAAATGACTAATTGCACCAATATGTTACTGAAGTAGTGCTATTATGAAAAGAAGAAATGAAGAAATGGTGATTAAAGAAGCCCTAACAATAATATATGAAAATAAAAACAGTACTTCCCCATTTCCCATAATTTCTGCTT
>Ga0210040_10008354_pt1 | contig 12313 bp, 14 predicted proteins | sample CryGeyCG12114_NA_FD_185462 | JGI IMG/M metagenome (GOLD analysis project Ga0210040, IMG submission 185462) | Groundwater microbial communities from aquifer - Crystal Geyser CG19_WC_8/21/14_NA (SPAdes) (version 2) | ecosystem: Environmental > Aquatic > Deep subsurface > Groundwater | place: USA... | reverse complement strand
CGCCGCCACCGAAGCCGCCGCGATCACCGCCGCCGAAGCCGCCGCCGCCAAAGCCGCGACCACCGCCACCGCCGCCGAAGCCGCCGCCACCAAAGCCGCCGCCGCCGAAACCGCCGCTGTCGCCACCACCGAAGCCGCCGCCGCCGAAGTCGTCACCGCCGAAGCCGTCGCGCTTGTCGCGCCCGCGTCCGCCACGATTGCCGCGGCCACCCTTGTCGAAACCCATAACCCTATTCGTCTTCCCGACTCGCCCGATATCCTCTCAAGGAAGCCCGCACCGGACGATGGCACAAGTTCCCAGGCGCGAAAGCTTTGCGCCTTAATCACCCTCATATCCGATTCGGTGAAGGGACGCGACCAGAATCTGCGACAATTGTGGCAGAAATAGTCCGATACTTGCGCAGGCGTTACCCGGGCGGCACAGCTTGCCGCATGGACGCCGCGCTTTTGCTTCTTTCCAGCCCCGCTGCCTGGGCCGCGCTGGTCACGTTGATCGTGATGGAAGTGGTGCTCGGGATCGACAACCTGATCTTCATTTCGCTGCTGACGAACAAGCTGCCGGAGGCCGGTCGCGCGAAAATCCGGCGGTTGGGCATCGCCCTGGCGCTGGTTCTCCGCCTCGTGCTGCTTTCCACCATATCCTGGCTGACGGGGCTGACCGCGCCGGTGGTCGACCTGGGCCTGTCTGCAACGGACAGTCGGGGCGAGCTGTTGTACGAAACCGCGTTTTCGTGGCGCGACCTGATCCTGCTGGGTGGCGGGCTGTTCCTGGTGTGGAAGGCGACGCGGGAGATCGGCCACACCATGGATGACGGCGGCCATGGCGACCAAACCGAATCGGGGGTCACGACAAAGGCGACGCTGACCGCGGGCAGCGCCATTGTGCAGATCCTCGCCCTCGACATGGTGTTCTCGGTTGATTCGATCCTGACCGCGGTCGGAATGACCGATCACCTGCCGATCATGTTCGTCGCGGTGATCGTGGCGGTGGTGGCGATGATGGTGGCGGCCGAACCGCTTGCCAATTTCATCAGCCGCAACCCGTCGGTGGTGATGCTGGCGCTCGCCTTCCTGCTGATGATCGGACTGGTGCTGATCGCGGACGCGTGCGGCGTGCATGTGCCCAAGGGATATATCTATGCGGCCATGGCCTTCTCCGCGTTGGTCGAGTCGCTCAATCTGACCTCCCGCCGGCGCAAGGCTCGCGCCGCGGCGAACGACGCGAGGCATTGAGCGTAGCGGTCGGGACCGCTACGGCACATCGATGACCGTTTACCTTCATGAGGAAGATCTGCCCGCCGGCGTGTTCGCGCCGGGCGCCTCGATCGCCGTTGACACCGAAACCATGGGCCTGATCACGCCGCGCGACCGGCTGTGCCTGGTGCAGCTGTCGGACGGCGGCGCGGATGAGCATCTGGTCCGCTTTTCGCCCGACAGCGATTATGCCGCGCCCGAGTTGAGCGCACTCCTGGGCGATCCGGACCGGCTGAAACTGTACCATTTCGGTCGCTTCGACATTGCCGCGATCGGCTTCTACCTGGGCGTCGATGCCGCGCCCGCCTGGGACACCAAGATCGCGTCGCGCCTAGTCCGGACCTATACCGACCGGCATGGCCTGAAGGAGCTGGTGCGCGAACTGCTGGGCCTGGACATCAGCAAGGCGCAGCAATCCTCCGATTGGGGCGGCCCGGTCCTGTCCGACGCGCAAAAGGAATATGCCGCGTCCGACGTCCGCTACCTGCACCGGCTAAAGGACGAACTGGAGCGGCGACTGGCGCGCGAAGGGCGTACCGAGCTGGCCCAGGCATGCTTCGACTTCCTGCCCACCCGCGCACAGCTGGATCTGGTCGGCTGGCCAGAGATCGACATCTTCGCCCATGCCTGACGCCGCTACCCTCGCCGCGCGATCGGCACGCGCACGCTGGGCGCGCCCGGGAAGCCGGCACGACCGGATGATCGGGTTCCTGCGGATCTCGCTGCCGGTCATGGTGGGGGTGCTGACGGCGTTTCTGGTCATGGCACCTCTGACCACGGGCGCCGACGTTTCGTTCGTGCTCGACAAGAACAAGGTCGCGGTCGCGGCGGAGCGGTTGAAGATCCAGGCGGCGCAGTACCGCGGTCAGGACAGCAAGGGACAGCCCTTCACCCTCAACGCCGGGCAGGCGGTCCAGAAAAGCTCGGCCGAGCCGATCGTGCAGATCTCCCAGCTCGCCGCCTCCATCCAGCTACCCGACGGCCCCGCCCGGTTGCAGGCGAACCACGGCCGCTATGACATCGATACGGAACAGGTGAAGGTGGACGGACCCGTGACCTTTCGCGCGGCCAACGGGTACAAGCTCGACACGCACGACGCGACCGTCGACTTGAAGGCGCGGCGGATGGAAAGCGGCGGTGCCGTTACGGGTACGCTTCCCCAGGGCAGCTTCAGCGCCAACAAGATGTCGGCCGACCTGGAAAACCGGGTGGTGCGCCTTGATGGCCGGGCCCGCTTGCACATCGTGCCCAGCGGGGCGAGATAGCGGCCATGCGTGCCACCGTCTCCTTCGCCCTGCTTCTCGCCGCCCCGCTGCTGGCCACCGCGCCGCTGGCGGCGCAGTCGCGCCACAATACGGACGCTCCGCTCGATTTCGGCGCGGAGCATATCGAGGTGCAGGACAAGGCCCATCGCGCCATCCTGTCGGGCAGCGTGTCGGTACGCCAGGCGGAGATGACGCTGAACGCCCAGCGCGTGACGATCGCTTATAACGGGCAGATCGAAAAGCCGCAGGCGACCCGCGTCGATGCAGCAGGCGGCGTGGTGGTTACCCGCCCCGACCAGTCGGCGCGCGGGCAATATGCGATCTACGACCTTAATCGCCGCGTCATCACCATGCTGGGCGGCGTGCGGCTGACCCAGGCGGGCAACACGGTGAATGGCGGCCGGCTGACCATCAACCTCGACACCGGGCGGGCGGTGATCGACGGGTCGTCGGTTGGCGGCGGTGTGCCGGGTGCGGGCGGTACGACCACCACCGCGCCGAGCGGCAGGGTCACCGGCACCTTCTCCGTTCCCAAGCGCAACTGACCCCTTCGGCGCGCGGGGGTGCTCCGCGTGCCGGTTTTCCCCCACTCGCGGATGGGGTAGGGAACCGCTAACCTCTTGCTGCAAGGCGACAAGCGCATGGACGCGACCACCACCCTGGATACCACGGCGCCGGCGAACGAACCGCCGGTCGCGCGCGGGCTGCAGGTCGTGTCGATTGCCAAATCCTATGACAAGCGGGTGGTGCTGACCGACGTTTCGCTGTCGGTCGGGCGCGGCGAGGTGGTCGGGCTGCTCGGCCCCAACGGCGCGGGCAAGACGACCAGCTTCTATTCGGTCATGGGACTGGTGAAGCCTGACTCGGGTCGCATCATGCTCGACGGTGACGACATCACCGGCCTGCCCATGTACCGCCGCGCAATCCTGGGCCTGGGCTACCTGCCGCAGGAAACCAGCATTTTTCGCGGGCTGACGATCGAAAAGAACATCATGACGGTGCTCGAGCTGTCTGAGCCCGACAAGGTCGCACGCGCGGCAAAGCTGGAGCGGTTGCTCGACGAATTCGGCCTGACCCGGCTGCGCACCGCGCCCGCCATGGCCCTGTCGGGCGGTGAACGTCGGCGGGCGGAGATCGCGCGCGCCCTCGCGGCCGACCCGTCGATCATGCTGCTGGATGAGCCGTTCGCGGGCATCGACCCGATCTCGATCGCCGACATCCGCGACCTGGTGAAGGATCTGAAGCGCCGCGACATCGGCGTGCTCATCACCGACCACAATGTCCGCGAAACGCTCGACATCGTTGATCGCGCCTACATCATCTATGACGGCCGCGTGCTGTTCGCGGGCAGCCCCGAGGAACTGGTTGCGGACGCGAACGTCCGGCGGCTTTACCTTGGCGAGGGTTTCTCCCTCTAGCTCCATGCCGGCGCTTTCTGCCTTGACCGCCCTGCGCCCGGTGAGCCTCCCATGAGCCTCGCGCCGCGCCTGGACCTCAGGCAGACCCAATCGCTGGTGATGACGCCGCAGTTGCAGCAGGCGATCAAGCTGCTGGCGCTGTCGAACCTGGAGATCGAGGCGTTCATCGCCGAGGAGATCGAGAAGAACCCGCTGCTGGAAAGCCCCAAGTCGCTGATCGGCGGCGATGAGGAGGGCAGCCGCCCCGGCCAGCCGGAGGCGCCCGAAGCGCGGGGCGAGGTGGACGGCCTGGTATCGGGCGCCGTCGACCCGCACGAACCGGGGCTGGACCTGGATTATGCCACCGAAAGCCATCAGTCGGACAGCCTGGCCGATGGCGGTGGCGGGCAGGACGGCTCGCTCGGGCTGAACGGGATCAGCGGCGGCAACGGTCTCGGCGGCGACACGGCACCGGACCTCGACGCCTTTGCGTCCGCGGACCTGTCCCTGACCGATCACCTGCTGGCACAGGCGGGCATCGCCTTTGGCGACGGGGACATGTTCATCGCGCGCGCGTTGATCGATGCCATCGACGAGGCAGGCTATCTTCGCGCGGACCTGACGGAGATCGCGAACCGGCTGGGCGTGGCCCGCGTCCGGGTCGAAGGCGTGCTGAAAACGGTTCAAACCTTTGATCCGACCGGGGTCGGCGCGCGGGACCTTGCCGAATGCATCGCGCTCCAGGCGCGGGAGGTCGACCGCTACGACCCGTGCATGGCGCGGTTGATCGACCATCTCGACCTGCTCGCCCGCGGCGAGCTGACCCGGCTCAAACGCCTGTGCCAGGTCGATGACGAGGACATGGCCGACATGATCCGCGAATTGCGCGGATATGATCCCAAGCCTGGCTGCCGTTATGGCGGGGAGGCAGCGCCGGCGGTGGTGCCCGACCTGTTCGTCACGCGGACCAAGGCCGGCTGGTCGATCGAGATCAACTCCGCCACCCTGCCCCGCGTGCTGGTGAACCGACGCTATCTCAACGAACTGACCAGCGGGCCGCAGGACAAGGCGTCAAAGGCCTGGGTGTCGGACGCGGTCGCCAGTGCCAACTGGCTGGTGAAGGCTCTCGACCAGCGCCAGCGCACGATCATCAGGGTCGCGACCGAACTCGTCCGCCAGCAGGAAGCATTTTTCCTTCACGGCGTCTCGCACCTGCGCCCACTAACCCTGTCGCGCATCGCCGAGGCGATCGAGATGCACGAATCCACGGTCAGCCGCGTCACCAGCAACAAATACCTGTCCTGCGCGCGCGGGCTGTTCGAGCTGAAATATTTCTTCACCTCCGCCATCCAGGCCGCCGACGGGGGTGAGGCGGTGTCGGCCGAAGCGGTCAAGAACGCGATCCGCGGCCTGATCGCGAACGAGGGCACCAAGGTGCTGAGCGACGACACGCTGGTCGAGCTACTGCAGAAGCAAGGCTTCGACATCGCGCGGCGGACGGTTGCCAAATATCGCGAGGCGATCGGCCTGGGCAGTTCCGTCCAGCGCCGCCGCGCCAAGGCGCTGGGCGGTTAACGCACCGCTCTCTCGAAGACGAACAATCGGCCAGAGCCCCGCGGCGATCAGTCGTCCTCGTCCTCGAAACCGACAAGCGCCAGCGCGCGCGCCTTCATCTGGCGCATGGCGCACCAATGCACCAACGCCTCTTCTCGGCCGTGGGTGACCCAGACTTCTTTTGGCGAAATCTCCATCAACGTGTCGGTCAGTTCGTCCCAGTCGGCATGGTCCGACAGGATCAGCGGCAGTTCCACATTCTTCTGCCGCGCCCGCTGGCGCACCCGCATCCAGCCGCTTGCCATGGCGGTGATCGGGTCGGGCAGGCGGCGCGACCAGCGATCGTTGAGTGCCCCGGGCGGGCACATCACGACATGCCCGGCCATGTCCTTCTTGGACGCGCCGGCGACGGGCACCAGTTCGCCCAGCCGCACGCCATGATCGGCGTAGAGGTCGCACAATCGCTGCAGGGCGCCATGGATGAAGATCGGCGCTTCATGCCCGCGCTCGCGCAACTCCGCGATCACCCGCTGCGCCTTGCCCAGCGCATAAGCGCCGACCAGCACGCAGCGGTCGGGGTTGGCGTGGAGCCGCTCCACCAGCTTGTCGATCTCATCACCCGTATCCGGGTGCCGAAACACCGGCAGGGCGAAGGTCGCTTCGGTGACGAAGATGTCGCAGGCGACCGGCTCGAACGGCGCACAGGTCGGGTCCGGCCGGCGCTTATAGTCGCCCGACACCACCACCCGCTCGCCCCGGTAGTCGAGCACGATTTGTGCGGAGCCGAGCACATGGCCGGCGGGGACGAAGCCGACCTCCACCTCCCCCATCCGGATCGTCTCGCCATAGGCGACCGGGTTTCCGGCCTGCGGGCCGTAGCGGCATTCCATGATGCTGAGCGTTTCGGGGGTCGCCCACACTGCTTCGTGCCCGCCGCGCGCGTGATCGGCATGCCCGTGGGTCACCAGCGCCCTTGGCGTCGGCTGCGACGCGTCGATCCACGCGTCGGCGGGCGGGACATAAATGCCATGGGGATGCGGTTCGATCCAATCGCCGAGCCGCTGGGAAGCCTTCGCCATCACCGCTCATACGCGCGAGGGGCGCCATCGGTGCCGCCCATAGCTGGGATCGAAAGCGCCGTTGCACTCGTTAGTCGGCCAAAGCACCGCTTTCGGAGAGCCAACATGGTGATCAGCACCTTCTGGATTATCGTTGTGTTCATCGGCGCCCTGGGGCTGGCCGGTGCGATCGCCTGGGCCAAGCTGTACAATCGCACGACGCCGGAGGGTGATCGGCGCACCGAACAGGCCACGCGTGAGCTGTACGAGAACGGCACGGTGGACGATTCGACGCGCAATCGCTGACCGGCGCCGCACAATTGGGTATCGGTAGCAGGCGACCTATATCGCACCGGAATGACTGAACTTCCCGCCCCGCTCGCCGACTGGTTCGCCGCGCGGGGCTGGCGGCCGCGACGCCACCAGATGGACATGCTTGCCGAGGCGCGGCGCGGGCACCACGCGCTGCTGGTCGCCGCGACCGGCGCGGGCAAGACGCTCGCCGGCTTCCTTCCGACGCTGACCGAGCTGATCGAGGCGGGTGAGCATGACGGGCTCCACACCCTCTACGTTTCGCCACTCAAGGCGCTGGCGGTGGACATCCAGCGCAATCTCGTCACCCCGATCGAAGAAATGGGGCTCGACTTCCGGGTGGAGACGCGGACCGGCGACACCCCCTCCGACCGCAAGGCGCGCCAGCGTGCCCGGCCGCCCCAGATCCTGCTGACCACGCCCGAATCACTGTCGCTGCTGCTGAGTTATCCCGACGCGCAGACCATGTTCGCCGGGCTGCGCACGATCGTGGTGGACGAGGTGCACGCCTTTGCGACCGGAAAGCGCGGCGACCTGCTCTCCCTCGCCATGGCACGCTTGCAGCGGATCGCGCCCCGCCTGCGCCGTGTCGCGTTGTCTGCAACGGTGGCGGACGCGGACGGCTATCGTGCGTGGCTGGCCCCCGATGGCGACATCGACCGGGTCAGCCTGGTGCGGGGTGAACCGGGCGCCGACCCGAACATCGCCATCCTGCTGCCCGAGGATCGCGTGCCCTGGAGCGGCCATTCGGGCCGCTATGCCGCGCAACAGGTTATGGCGGAGATCGAGACGCACAAGACCAGCATCGTCTTCTGCAACACGCGCAGCCTGGCCGAGCTCATCTTCCAGGACCTGTGGAAGGTGAACGCGATGAGCTTGCCGATCGGCGTCCATCATGGCTCGCTGGCGTTGGAGGCACGCCGCAAGGTGGAGGCGGCGATGGCGTCCGGGCGGTTGCGCGCGCTGGTCGCGACGGCGTCGCTGGACCTCGGCGTTGATTGGGGCGACGTCGATTGCGTGATCCAGATGGGGGCGCCCAAGGGCTCTTCACGCCTGCTCCAGCGGATCGGCCGCGCCAACCACCGGCTGGACGAGGCGTCCGAGGCCATACTCGTGCCCGGGAACCGCTTCGAATATCTGGAAGCGCGCGCGGCGCTGGACGCGGTGGAGGCGGGCGAGCTCGACCCCGACCTGTTCCGCCCCGGCGCGCTCGACGTGCTGGCGCAGCACGTCATGGCCTGCGCGTGCGCCGAACCGTTCCGCCGTGATGAGCTGCTGGACGAGATTCGCTCCGCCCTGCCCTATTCGGCGCTGACCGACGAAACCTTCGATCAGGTGCTCGGCTTCATCCGCGACGGCGGCTATTCGCTGCGCGCGTATGACCGGTTCAAGCGGCTGACCCAGGACCCGGACGGCACATGGCGCGTCAGCCACCCGCAATTCGTTCGCCAGCATCGCATGAACGCCGGCATCATCGTGGAGGCGACGATGCTCAACGTCCGTTTCCGCAACGGCCGAAATCTCGGCAAGGTCGAGGAAGCCTTCGCCTCCAGCCTCAGCCATGGCGACACCTTCTTCTTCGCCGGGCTGTCGCTTGAGGTCGAGAAGATCGACACGGAGGACCTGATCGTCCGGGCCACCAAGCGGGAGGCAAGGATCCCAACCTATGGCGGCAGCCGCATGCCGCTATCGACTAACCTCGCCGATCGGGTGCGGCGGTTCCTGGCCTCGCCCGACGAGTGGCACCGCTTCCCCTCCGATGTGCGCGAATGGCTGGAAATCCAGCAACGGCGCGCGGCGCTGCCGCAGCCTGGGCAGTTGCTGGTCGAAACCTTCCCGCGGGAGGGGCGGCACTACATGGTCGCCTACAGCTTCGAAGGGTGGAACGCGCACCAGTCGCTCGGCATGCTGGTGACCAAGCGTATGGAGGCGCAGGGGCTGAAACCATTGGGCTTTGTCGCCAACGATTACGCGATCGCCTGTTACGGGCTGGAAAAGGTCACCGACCCGGCGAGCCTCTTCTCGCCCGACATCCTGGAGCATGAGTTCGTCGATTGGGTGGAACGCAGCCACCTGCTCAAGCGGGCCTTTCGCGAAGTGGCGGTGATCGGCGGGCTGGTCGAGCGCCAGCACCCCGGCCGGCGCAAGACGGGCAAGCAGGTCACCTTTTCGACCGACCTGATCTATGACGTGCTGCGCAAGTATGAGCCGTCGCACCTGCTGCTCCAGGCCGCCTGGGCCGATGCGCGGGCGCGGATGACGGATGTGGGGCGTCTGGCGGCGCTGCTGGACCGGGCGGCGGAAACGATGCTGCACACCGACCTAGACCGCGTCACGCCACTTGCCGTGCCCGTGCTGACGCTGATCGGGCGCGAGCGGGTGTCGACGGGAAGCGCGGACGACGCACTGCTGATAGAGGCTGAGGCGTTGGCGGCCGAAGCGATGCGGCTGGATTAAGCGCCGTGCCCCCACGCGTTGGCTCGCGTCACAACAGCGCGTTCACCGCGTCCATGAACCGCGCCAGGCTGATCGGCTTGGACACATAGGCCTCCGCCCCCGCCGCGCGGATGCGCTCCTCGTCGTCGCGGCCCGAATAGGCGGTGACGGCCATCACCGGAATCGAGCGTAGTTCCGCGTCCGCCTTCAGCTGCACGATCAGCTCATGCCCCGTGACATGGGGCATCTGGATGTCCATGATGATGAGGTCGGGGCAGAAGGATCGCGCGCGGGCCACCGCCTCCCGCCCGTCGCGCACCGGCTCCGCCACGAACTCGTGCGCGCGAAGCAAGTCGCAGAACAGCTTGGAGTTGAGTTCGTTGTCCTCGACAACGAGCACCCTTTTTGCCACCGGCTCGTCGACCGCTTCTTCCATTATGGCGATCTAGGCAATGCGCGACACCGATACAATTGACGACCCTGCGGCGCTGGCCCTGCGCGCGCTGGTATGGACGCTGGGCGAGCCGGACCGCGCGTCGCGGCTGCTGGCGGTCACGGGCCTCGATCCCGCAGACCTGCGGGCCCGCGCCGGCGACCCGGCCGTGCTCGCGGCGACGCTGAGCTTTCTGGAGGCGAACGAGGCGGATTTGGTCGCCTGTGCGGATGAGCTGGCCGTGAAGCCCACCGCGCTGGTCGCCGCACGCGAAAGGCTGGAACGGTGAGCCGGCCGCTGCTGATCACCGATTGTGACGAGGTGCTGCTGCACATGGTGCGGCACTTTGGCACTTGGCTGGACGAGGCAAAAGAGCTCGACTTCCATATCGAGCACGGCCCCTGGGAGGAGCGCATTCGCCGTCGCAACCAGGGCGCGCCGCTGACCCAGGATGAAATGTGGTCGCTGCTGGGCGAGTTCTTTCCGGCGGAGATGGACCGCCAGACGATCGTGCCAGGCGCGGCGCAGGCTTTGGCGGCGCTGTCGGAGTTCGCCGACATCGTGGTCCTGACCAACCTGACCGACCAGTGCCAGCAACCCCGGATCGAGCAGCTTGCCCGCTTCGGCATCCGTCACCGGGTCGAGTGCAACCAGGGCGGCAAGGGGCGCCCGGTCGCCGACCTGGTGGCCGAACATGGCAACCCCGTCACCGTTTTCGTGGATGATCTGGCCGTGCACCACGAATCGGTCGCCAAGCATGCGCCGGGCGTCCACCGGCTGCACATGGTGGCCGAGCCGAAGCTCGCGCCCAGTGTTCCCCCCGCGCCGCACGCCCATGTTCGGATCGATGACTGGCCAACAGCCCAGCGCTGGATTGCCGACCGATTCGACGCGGGTGTTCCCGCCGATCATACCGAAGGAGCCGTTGCATGAGTGTTGACCAGAAGCTCGCCGACCTTGGCCTGTCGCTGCCCCAGGCGGCGGCGCCGGTCGCGTCCTATGTTCCCGTTGTCGAGGCGGGCGGGATGCTGCACGTGTCGGGCCAGCTGCCTTTTCGCGACGGACAGGTGGTGACCGGGCGCCTGGGCGAGAACACCTCGCTCGAGGAGGGCCAGGAAGCGGCCAAGCTGTGCGGGCTGATGCTGGTTGCGCAGATCAAGGCGGCACTGGGCGGCGACCTGTCGCGGGTCCGCCGGGTCGTGAAGCTGGGCGTCTTCGTGAACTCCGCCCCCGGCTTCACCGACCAGCCCAAGGTCGCGAACGGCGCGTCCGACCTGATGGAGCAGCTGTTCGGCGATGCAGGCAAGCACGCCCGCGCGGCCGTGGGCGTCGCCGCGTTGCCGCTGGGCGCGGCTGTTGAGGTCGATGCCGTGGTGCAGGTCGGCTGATCCGACCGCGTGGGGCGGCAAAGCGATTGGCCATGCCGCCCCGTCGCCCTATCTACGGCTTGTGAGTTCCAGCACCGTCACCGCCCGCTTGTGCGACAGCGTCGCCGCGCTTGCCGCCGCCGATTGGGATGCCTGCGCTGGAACGGCCAATCCGTTCGTCGGCCATGCCTTCCTGACCGCGCTGGAAGAATCGGGCAGCGTCGGCGGACGTTCGGGCTGGCAGCCCTTGCCGATCATTGTCGATGGCGAAGACGGCCGCCCCGTCGCCATCGCGCCCGCTTATGTGAAATCGCACAGCCAGGGCGAATATGTCTTTGATCATGCCTGGGCCGATGCGTGGCAGCGGGCGGGCGGGGATTACTACCCCAAGCTCCAGATTGCGGCGCCCTTTTCCCCCGTGCCCGGCCCCCGGCTGTTGCTCCGCGACGAGGCGGCCGCCCCTGCCCTGCTGGCCGCGCTGGAGGCGGTGGTCGACCAGAACGGGCTGTCGTCCGCGCACGCGACCTTTGCCGCGCCCGACCAGGTTCCGCTGTTCGAGGCGGCGGGCTGGCTGATCCGGGAGGGCGTGCAATTCCATTGGCGCAACAACGGATACGCCAGCTTCGACGATTTCCTGGCCGAGCTTGCCAGCCGCAAGCGCAAGGCGATCCGCAAGGAGCGCGCGGCTGCGGTGGACGGCTTGGTGATCCGCCACCTGACCGGTGCGGACATTACGCCCGCTTATTGGGATGCGTTCTGGCATTTCTACCAGGATACGGGGTCGCGCAAATGGGGCCGGCCCTATCTCACCCGGCGCTTCTTCTCCCTGCTGAGCGAGGCGATGGGTGATCGGGTGCTGCTGATCGTGGCCGAACGGAACGGGGTGCCGATCGCAGGGGCGCTCAACCTGATCGGCGCCGATACGCTTTATGGCCGCTATTGGGGCTCCACGGAGGAAGTGCCGTTCCTCCACTTTGAGCTTTGCTATTACCAGGCGATCGACGCCGCGATCGCGCGCGGGCTCCGGACGGTGGAGGCGGGCGCGCAGGGGGAACACAAGCTGGCGCGCGGCTATGTGCCGGTGCCGACCTGGTCCGCGCATTACATCCCGGACCCAGGCTTCCGCCTCGCCATCGCCGAGTTCCTGCAGCGTGAGCGCGAGGCGGTGGCCGCGGACCGCGACTATCTGGGTGAGCTGACGCCCTTTCGACGCGGGGGTAGCTGAACGCCGAAGTCG
>Ga0210040_10008353_pt1 | contig 12313 bp, 13 predicted proteins | sample CryGeyCG12114_NA_FD_185462 | JGI IMG/M metagenome (GOLD analysis project Ga0210040, IMG submission 185462) | Groundwater microbial communities from aquifer - Crystal Geyser CG19_WC_8/21/14_NA (SPAdes) (version 2) | ecosystem: Environmental > Aquatic > Deep subsurface > Groundwater | place: USA... | reverse complement strand
TTGACGTATGCAAAGAGCAGTGTGGTGGAGAAGACGCTTCTCAGGGCTCACACCGAGAACAAGAAATTCAGAGTCATCGTTGTGGATTCCAGACCGCTTTTCGAGGGCAAGAATCTGGCAAGAAGTTTGGTAAGAGCGGGCTTGAAGGTGCAGTATTGCTTACTGAGTGGGCTGGCCGACGTTGTGGAAGACGTAACGAAGTGCTACTTGGGGGCTAGCTCCATGCTAGGCAATGGTCGGCTGTCCTCGAGAGCCGGCACAGCGATGGTGGCTATGATGGCGAAATCGAGTGCGCCAAAGGCGTCCGTGGTTGTGCTGTGCGAGAGTTTCAAGTTCACGGCCAGAGTCGCGCTGGACAGCATCGTCATGAACGAGCTCGGCGACGCGAATATGCTGGTTGAGAAGGAGGATTCTGAAACGTTTACCTCGACGGCACCACCTCCACCATCACAACCGGCAAAGGGTGGAAAAAAGGGCAAAGACGACGATGAAGCAGAGCAAGAAAAGAAGCGAGGGCTCGAGGGATGGCAGGACCAGGCGAATCTGCATTTGTTGAATTTGATGTACGACATCACGCCGGCCGAGTACATCGATATGGTCATCTCGGAGCTGGGAAGTCTACCACCAAGCGCTGTACCAGTGGTGAACGGTCCTGGCGGTGACGAATGATGAGATCTACAATGGAACGATGTCTATGTTTTTCATGAAATGGGAACATGTCAAGCCTTTTCAATCACGAAATGCATGTTGTAGTTTGAGAACAAGGTTAGCGTTTTCCCGGTAGTCTTTCTGAGAACGTATAGGGAAGTTCCGAGTGATATCCGAATGGTTTCAATGCCTAGGTAAATCTGCTTATCGAGGCCACTTGTCACCGACCACGTTGGTCGGCCTGCTGAAGCACCACAAGCTCCTCTGACATTCTCGTCTACGTCGTCCTCAACCCGATTCGACTTTCGAAAAACTAGCATCTCATTCCGCCATGACAATTTCTGACGCCCTTCATACCGAATCTCGTCCCTTCGTTTTCTCCATTTACCGGTGCTAATAGATCGTCAGCTTCCCACACACTTTTCTCCCAGTCCTCGATCTCGATGCGTACCTTGATGAAGCCGATGTCCTGGCTCTTCTCTCTGAAGCATTGACGGCAGATGTTGAGGTTGTACTTGCGGATCAGACCGGCAGGGTGAGTGCAGACGCGGCTACAAGCGAAGAATTCGTCAGCATTTCTGTCCTCCAGCCCAAAAATAAAGAAACCTCGTGGCTTTCTCCTTCACTTTTGTCCACTGCTCGTCTTCTCATCTCATTTTCCCTTTTCGCTCCAGGCCGATGGTGTTCTTTTTCTTTCCAGGACGTGGAAAATTAACTCACCAGGATCGTGCGCCCTTGCCGTAAGTGCGAGGGCGGCTGTACCAGACGGACTCGTGAGACATGATTGCGGTGGCTTTGTTGCAAGCTGGCTATTGCTTGAGGAGTTTGGGCGCACTGCGGTAGATGGTGTCAGTTGCTGACTCTGATAATTTTCCTTTTCGATTCTGCGCGTAAAGAAGTAGACTCACAAGGTGGCTTTGAAGGGGGTTTGCTTGTCGGTGTGTCTGGTTCGCAGGAGACGGTGGATGTTTCGCGCGGTTTGGTGCTGCGCTTGAACTCGGAAATTCAGAAAAGTGCTGCCAAGATGTGCGCAGGCCCGCACAATTCGGAACACGTGCTTTTATGCCAAGATGGTACCTTGACTCGAGTGATCGACCACAGCCTCGCCATGTGAGTCGGGCTGCTTACAAGGCTATCGTATCCATCCGTGACTTCGACAATAATGGCAATTGGCGCTTCCTACTCGCAGCGAAGGTTCCCCTAATAAACCACCGCGGACGTTGACCCAGCTCTACGCACTATGGTAAGCACGATTACTGCCTCACCATCACCGTCCCGAACAACATTCTAACCATCCCTCCAGTCGCGCGACTCGTCCCACACATACGTGCACATGCACTCGTCGCGGCTGGCTGACCTCTTCGAAGAGTTCTGCCACCCGCCCTCCTCGACCTCCAGCGCGGCACCGACATCTAGCGGTCAACCCACCACCGAGTCCGGCATGGTCCAGCTACCGGGGTATTTCCTTCCCTTCGAAGAAATTCACCTGCCTCCACACCTCATGCCCTTGAACCCCGAGGACGAGGACGACGTCGTGCCCGATATGCATGCTGCGTTCGGGATACAGCGAGCGCTGGGTCAGGACACGCAGGCAGGAGGGGAGGGAAGCGGCGCAGGTGCTCAGAGGGAGCCGGCGTGGAGGGATCTGGGGCTGGAGAGACTTCTCGATGCTGGAACAAAGGAGGATGGAGGTGTAACCAAGGCGAGGAGGGAAGGGAAGAAGACAGGATTGCTGCTTATGAGGTGAAGATGCTGTTAGAGAGGACACGACTGCTATGATCATTATACCCAAGCACGACAGAACGCCTACGATACTAGTACGCTATGCTATGACACCCGGAAACACACCTTCATATCCTAACAACGTCCACTCTGGCACGCTCGAACACATTGTGGGGAATGTTCTTCGAGGTCCGTTCGTCCTCCGCCATGGTTCTGGGTTGCAGCGACATCTGCGAGTACGTGCCAGCTGCTTTTCGCTTGGACAACGAACCTGGGTTGACCACCATAACGCTCTCAACGACCTGTTCAGAATTTAGCACGTGTGAAGCGTAGAGTTGTCGGCTACTCTTACCTTGACTGAAGGCGTCAACATGCTCGGCAACAGCAATACATCAGGCTTTACGTTCAACCACTCTCCTAACTTCATGTAGCCCAGGTCAAGGCAAGCTCCTGTGGCTTTTCCTGCGCCATGGGGCAGCTTGTCTCTGGACATTGGCGGGTATAGTGGGAAGAAATGTCTCTGCTCAATCAGGTGCCCTGGTAACCTGGTCAAAAGATCCAAACTGCTACCTTGAGATATCTGCTCGCGGCTCAGCTCGTAGAGAATGTCTTGACTGGAGATAGCTACTGCCACCTCGTTCAGGGACACAACACACGGATTTGGCAGCATCTTGACCTGTTTCGGCAGGTTCAAGTCCTTTTTGGGAATTTGTTCTTGAGGCCAGGAAACGTGCTTGCTGATGGCGTCGCGGACACTTGGAACAAGAATGATGGTGATGTTGGGAACACTGGAACATAGTCTCTGCAGTGGAGCAGATACCCATAGTCGAAACAAAGCTGCCATGCTTGCATCTTGGGAAATGGCCTTGACTTCCGGCAAGTCGAAATCTCCATTGGCGATCATGGGATGTTCTATGTCGATGAAGGGGCCCGTCAAAATAAGTGCATCAACCATATCATCTGCGGCCTTGGTGCAAAGTGCCTGGAGTGGCTCGAATTCCAGGTTGTCCTCTGTGGTATAGGGACCTGAGCCGAAGATCACGTTGAGTGGCTGCCCGGTCGAGTCCTCCGAGGCTCCCAACTTCTCGTTGAATGCATCGAGAGCGCTTGGTGCTGAGGCCGGCATTGGCAATTGTGGAACAGTCAGAATTTCTTTAACCGTGAAGTATAGACCTGAAGCATTCGTGCCTCGCAAGGCCACGATTTGTCCGGGGAAAAACGAGAACGATGGTAGTGCGTCAACTTTCAACTGTATTCTTATGCCAGCTCCCATCCTCCGCGAGGTCTCAAGGACGAGGGATGCCGCATTGAGTTTGCCCTCGGATGTGTCTGAAGCAATTCTCCCGACCGCGACGACCTCGTTCGTACTCTGAGCCGCCGCGCTGCCGAAAGCGGAGTCTTCAAGATTGTGATGTTTTTGTATCAAAGCTGCAAATTCGTCGATGCGCTCATCTAGTATCTCTGAAGAATCGGAAAGACGCATTGACATAGGTTTGTATCCAAACTTCTTGATGTCTGTGTTCGCAACGACACGGACTCGAGGTTCTGGATGTGGCGCTATTGGTGCCTCAGCTGTAGGTAGATGATCGTTAATGCTCTCTATGATCTGACCAGCGTTCTGGCGCTCAGAGAATGAAACGCCCCTGCTGTGGTAAGTCACATATCCGTACTGCACGGAATTGTACATACTGTGCTGCTTCAACGGGCGCTTTCATAGCTGTCCTTCCAGGCCTTGGAGCTGTCATGTCTGGCTTGCTGACCTTTCGTGGTAGTGGGGAATCGAAGTCCGCTTTTCGTTTCGCGCTCGCCTGGCGTCGTGGCATAGCATTCGGAGTGAGTTCGTCAAGCCTGCTCAGGTCAGTTCTCTTGCGTTTCATCCGTACAAAGTGTGTTCATACATTCCAAAGACATCTCCATTCCCAACTGCCCTGGGTGTTGCACTAACTGTGGGCTTCCTCTCCGAACCTCTTGCTGTGTGTTTGCCCTGGTGACTGCGCTCGAGGTTGTCCTGGACGTCTTTCTGAAACATCCTTACAGTCGCCAAATCGAGTGTCGTTTCTTCTGATCCCATCTTGAGGCAATAAGACTCCCACTTGTAGAACAGCTCCTGTGCCGAGATGGAGTGCAAGCGCATGATTGACTCGAGGACGCCCATAATATCTTCACCAAGACTAGGCTTTGTAGGCGCGAAAAGCGCGTTGACGTTCTCCTTGACTTCTGCCATGTTTGCTTCTAATTTTGCGATTCAAGGCTTGTAGTGGTTGTCGTGAAGGGAGTATCAGGAAATCTCGTGCTGGCTGTGTGTGAGACGCGTTCACTATCGATCGCGTCGGCCAAACTCCACGAACACCGACCGAGACGCGTAAAGAGGGTATATGACGTAACGCGATTTTTCTAGCCATAGCTACCTACCTACCTGGTGAAGGCATGCCAAATAGAACAGCCCGGAAGTAGATGTATATCAAAAATATATAGTCTAAAATACGCGTCTTTCGGAGATAAGAACAGTAAGGTGACATTTATTCTGACATCCGTCCTAAGCCTACTGTGCACCACTGCGAGCTTTATCTTATGCTCCTCTAGATTTCGAGATTTCCCAAGATAATTCAAGCACCCTGCTCGTATTTAGCGAAAACATCAGTCTCGGCCGCTGCAAACTCTTTCATGATAGCGTCGTGCCGCGCTTGAGATCTCGGCTTGATATCACAAGGGAAGTCATTCGCACAGACCAAAAAGCCCTCACTGTAGCCAGTTATCGGGTCAGTATCAGGCTCAACAACTTTTCCCGAGCTATCCTTCCCAGGCTTGAACGAGAATGCCCACAACAGCTTCGCCATCGCCAGGAACAAGTTGCGTTCCGCAAGATGGATGCCCGGACCTGGACCTCGTCAGTTAAATTGGTAATACATCGGACGGGGACTGCCATACACAAGCGCCGTCCACTGCCATATCCCCAGTGGTCACGTTTCTCGTGGTCTGCTGACGCAGCCAGCTCCGGCGCAAGGGCGATGCCATATGATGTGTAGTGCTCTGGATCAAAAACTTCAGGGTTCTTGAACTTCGTAGGGTCGTGTTGCATGCCCCATGCATTGATAATTACCATGCTCCCTTTGGGCAAGAGCTTACCATCCACCCAGTCGTCTGTATCATGTCAGTCGAGAAAGTGAGGCCGGAATCTGCAAGATGCGAACCTTCGGCCACGGCATGAGGGAAGCCAAGCGGAACAACAGGTCTCCATCTCATTGCTTCTTTGACAGTCGCCGCCACATAAGGTAACTGTCCATAGTCAGACCAGACAGGTGATCTATCTTCGCCTACTACGGCGTCAATTTCCTTCTGCGCTTTCGCTTGCACTTCCGGCCATTTGGTGATTGCCTGCACAAACGAGATGATGATCGATGAGGATGTGTCGGATCCCCCTTCCATCATGACACCTCCAAGGAAGTACAACTGATGGTTGTTGAGGCCAAGCTTGTCGTTTTGATCAAGCACGATGTCCATGAAGGAATCTTTACTTCCGGAGGCTTCCCGACGCTTAACGACATGCTGGATCATATCGCTGTAGAGCTTGTTCATCTCTTGTTGGACATCCGTCGCTCTGCTTCGCCACATGCCGAAGACCTTTTCTGGGATGTGGTGGAGAAAAGGGAAGATATCCACTGGCGGTGTAGCTGTTACAGCTATTAACATGTTTACAGATCGACCATGAAGTGATTTACCTCCTGTCTCCATGATCTTGGACCAATTCTCCATGAGATCGTAAAGTCTTTGCATATGCGATGTCTCGCACGAAGGTGTGCGCACTCCGAATACTATGGTACACTTTGATCAGTACATGGACTCACGGTTTTCCCAGATACGACTCTTACGCAGACTCATAATGATGCTGTTGCTATATCGCTTGGGGTGCAGCATGTGATGCTCCGGATGAGTTGCGAAGTCTTTCAACATCTGTACTGCTTCTGCATTCTGCAGTACGATGTGCTCTTTCTCCACCATTGATTCCATAAAGTGCTGGTGAATCAACTTTCTAAAGGCTCGCCACGTATTCCCGTAGTTCATCACGAGCAGGTGGTCTGAGCCAGTGATGAGGTCAGCAACATAAGACGCAGGACGATTGCTGTAAATTGACGACTTCTTGTCCACAAGCTGTTTGACAAGACGTGGGTCGGAGAGGACGATGGCTGTACCCGTGCCGAGTTTGAGTGAATACATTCCGCCATACTGCCTTGCCCATTCAGTGAATCTGCTGAATTAGCTCTTGCCTTTACATTGAAACACGAGTTTACTTAAAATGTGCCCCTTTCGTAGGCATCTGATGGAGGTTGCCGATGAGTGGTAGAGTTGGGGGACCTACCGGTGTTAGCTCCAACAAAATCACGGACTCGCACAGTGGTTTTCAGCACACCATTGGGCATGTCTTTAGATCTTCTCCCGATATAGAAGAAGGAGTATATGGCAAGGGCTACTATCAAGCACCCGGCGAAGATGAGACCCGCCATGGTAGATGTGGCGAGCGGTTTCGCTTCAATTTGGTTGAGGACAGTATTTAATAGAACTTTGGAAATAACTAGATGTCCAGGTTCATTGTAGAGGTTCACTGTTGATTCTTCGCAAGGTGACCCTTTCGAAGCCTCTCAGGAATATCATGATCCTGACCCGGCAGGTCGGGATACTTGATGCGGGGTGCAGGCATAGTACACCCCCAGATCGCGGGCATGCGAACACAGTCCAATCTGGGGAGGACCACGGCCGAAAGCACGACTGGTTCTACCATAGCGTCGAAGTAAGTTCCACGATCTGGGAACCGTACCATCGCTACTAGTAGGAGTTGAAGAGAATCCAAGGATCAGTGGTGCCCGGTACCCCGCGTTTGAGATTTCAAGACCGAGGAGAAATAACTCCGCTCGTAGACTCGAGACCTGCTCCTTTGTTGTAGATTGAGCTACCGTCAATTGAATTTTGGTTGGTAACAGTGAGTTTCTTGCACGATTGGTGTCTGCTTTCCACTTTTACGGGAGCAGGTGTGCGTTATTAACCGGGACACCATCAATGCTTTGGTCACAATCAATCGAATTCAACCTCTCGATATCCTCGTCTTTGAACTTGAAGTACAGCTTGATATGTTCACGCTTGTAATTTGCACCCTGGCGCCTGTTCCACCTTAGCTTTGGCACAACTATACATGCTAAGTTATGTGATTCGACTGCCTCTCGGTGCTAGATTGGTGGCAGACTCTCCCTACACACTGGACACACCAGCCTCAAATTCATCCAGCCTTCGAGACAATTCGCATGAAAGATATGCCTGCACGGAGTAACCATGTAGTCCTTTTGCTCCAGCCAGCTTGTACTCCTTGTAGCGCCTTCATCCTTTGCAACCACTGGTACATCAATCTCGTTCATGCAAATCGCACAATCAAAGGTCTTCCTCGTCTTGTCGTCCTGGTCTTTGGCCTCGGATGCAGATGCCAGAGCACCAATTGGCATGCCTGCAGCCTCAAGATCATCATCTCGCAAGATTGGATGATAGTCGTATGCTGGAGGACACCATGATTCTTTGACGAGCACTCTCGGACCAAGAAAGTGCTGGCTGACAAGCACTCCAACCTGTAGCCATACCCAGCCAAGGAAGAACAAGGCTGTAGTGGGGTTCGCCTGAACAGAGAGGACGTTGCGGTCGTCGACGTACCAGTAGAGGATGGGTACTGTTCTGAGCATGCTAGTGCCAATGACATATTCCCAGCTCAGTGCTTTCCTACAGTTTCGCATGACGTTGCGGTATATTTGTGGCAGCCAGAAAGATAAGTAGCAGAAAGCCAAGGAGTTCGCGTATGCTGCTCTCAAAGTGTACGGCCAGGACGTCGCCCACAGAGAGAAGAACATAAGAATGACTAGCGTGAAGTAGAACCTGCTGTAAACAGCCGCGAAAGATGCCCGTTCAGTTGGGACTTCGGCCGTGAGCTCTGCGTCCTGGTCAGATGCTACGATGATCGGTGTAGCTCCTTCTGGTCTTGGAGCTGTAGCTGGTAGTGGTAGACCTATTGTACCATCTGCACTTGTCGGTACTGGACCAGCAGTGGGTGCGGGCGTAGTCCTTTGGTGTCTTTGCATTTCAGCTCTCGCAGGATCTCCCACTTGCACCGTCCAGATATCGAACACGAACTTGACCTCCAGGAACGCGACATGGATGCAGCACAAGAAGGCGGCAGCGGCGAACATGAGAAAGGCTGACTGCTCTATCATGAGGAGTGCAATTATCATGAAGAGCGTCAAGCCATCACCCAGCGCTTCCATGCCGATTGTCTGATACGAGATCCTGCTCCGAGTCGATGGTGTTGCAGCTTGCTCCATCTGTCGCTTGAGAAGCATGATTTGCAAGCCGATAATGATGATATAAGCCAGTAGAAGGCGTCTGACAAGTGTCCAGTACACTTCCATTTTGGGTCCGAAGACCGTATCCGCTTCTAGGATGTAACCACAATCGGGGGAGAAGATCACGGCTGAGAAAACCATAGGCGGCGCATCACCCATGGGTGCGCCCTCTGGGTGTTGAAGTTCTTTCTCGATGTCCAGCAAATATTGTCTTCCATTCTTGCCGCTGGTCACAGGCTTCGCTTGTAGCCACATGATCATTTCACAATTAGGACCTGAAAATAGTGGATTGTTAGGAGGCTCTGTCAAAGCTCTATCCCAATACGCATTCACAGTTCTATTGATTGTGTTCTGTGCAAGGCGATAATCTCCATCGTAAAGTGAGAATTGTGGCAGAACAGGAATGGCATCGAACTTTCCGCTTGACGTGCTTACGATGATAACGCCGCTTTCGATAAAATGGACGCCTATAAGGCTTGCTTGCCATCCAGTCCCTGGTGCAGACTCGGACTCGATAGAGAGACTGACCCTGATCTCGCGCGGATATCCATCTTCAGGCTCGTCAGTCTCTGTCAGAGAGAGTATGACGTCCCCTTTCGAATCTGTAACATTTCGCTCAAACCGATCGGTGAAGTAGTCATGCTCGGGGTCGATGGCGGTAAGATTGACATAGACCTGGTCATATGAAAGACTCGATCTAGAGAATTTGCCGCGTACTTCGCCGTTTAAGTCGTGATAGACAGCGCGCTCATTGGACTTGAGCCATGTTGACACATACTTCTTCCGACTGAGATCTTGTGCTGCAGGGAGCAGGTCCCACGCATATGTGTCATTCTTCCGAAAGCCGGTCAGATTAAGCCATTTGCCTTGCTGAGGATTGAAGTCGCCATAGGCAGAATTGGTAATTACATCGACATCTCGCTGACGTTCCTCCTTGAAGTGTTCGGTGTCGAGCCAACCGCGTCGTCTTACAGGTTGGTCTGGCGTAAAGAATATGAATAACAGCAATACTATCAACAGTACAACTCGAGGTCCTTCCATGCGATCTCGTGATATCCACGACTACATGGCGTGGTGATGGTAGATGACGGAGGTGGATGAGCAGGCTTGATCTACGCGTCCTTCCTCCTCACTCAACCAATCGGAGTCGTCGCGACTCCGCAATGCAAACGTTCAGGAGAACACAACGAGGACGAACCAGAGACACAGATTCCGACAGATTCCTCATCAACGCACTGAGCGTGTCAATCATACTGTGCCTAGATACAGCGTTCTAAGTTCACCATGGCGAGCTCGATGCCTATCCCTCTTCCGCCGCGGACACCCACCCCTCCCCCTGACGACCATCCTTCGGGCACAGACCAGCCGCAGCCACAATCTATAGCTTACGACCCAAACTCCCTCTCACCTTCACCTATGAAATTCGACGACAACACAATGACTCCTGCGACTCCCACGACTCCATACTTCTCACCGCCCACACCAGATCGTCGGTTTAGTACTCAAGATGGTGGCCCGTTCAATTTCCAGTCCGTGTCTATGGCGAAATCTCCCGTGGTCAAATCTGTTCGTGGCTCCCCTAGCCCTAGTCCTAGCCCAAGTCCCATATCCGGACCCTTCTCGACGCCTCCCAAGCACCGGAGGATTGCTAACCTAACCTCCCAGAACATTGGACAGAGACGAGGACACAAATACAAGCACAGCTCTGTATCACACCAAATATTCCTCGAACCTCCACCTCGCGCACCACTGGCTTTACCAAACTCTCTACCCATACCTACGTTCGCTGAGTGTCGAGCTAGCATGACGAAGGATCAGAACATACGGTTTTATTGGAGCATATGTCACATGCTGGTAGCAGGCTACACGGCATGGAACGCACACAGCTCGGCGGCTATGGAAGCGCTGTCACATCTGATATTCTACGATTCGTTGGGCGCGTTGCTGTGTGTATTCGTGGAGGTACTGAGCAATTTTGAGGTGTGGGGAAGATCCAGCATAAGACATCCCTTTGGGCTACAGAGAATGGAGGTCATAGCTGGATTTGCGTTGTCCGTATTGCTGATCTTTTTTGGGTTCGATCTAATATCCCACAATGCAAAACATGCTCTGGAAGGGGTTGGTAATGAGCCACATCACCCCCACGGTCATGAAAGGGTTTCAGCAGGGACGATCGATTTGACGGCAGTGCTGGCACTGGTGTCAACATTGATTTCTGCTGTTGGATTGCAGAATCACGCTAGGATCGGGAAGGCAATGCGATTCGCGGCTATGGAGAGTCTTCCATCAGTGTTGAGCAATCCCTCCCACTTCCTGACGTTGTCGTGCTCAGCAACGCTCTTGCTGTTGCCACTACTCTCGCTTCACACTTATGTGTTCATCGATAAAGCGCTATCCTTGAGCATTGCGGCGTCCATGCTTTTTTTGGGTGTACACCTTGGGAAGAATGTTGGTTCGATGTTGTTGATGTCCTACTCTGGGAAAGGAGTGCCTGAGGTCATTCGGGACATTGAGGCAGATCCGTTGGTGAAGAGGATCGAGCAAGCAAAGTTTTGGCAGGCTCACTATGGTGTGGGTATGGCCAATTTGAGGCTGAGAGTTGTCGGCAGCGAAGAGAATCTGCTGAAGCTGCGTGAGAGAATCAATTCATTGATTCGGAACCGGTTGAGTGGCGGCTATGGCAGTGGCGGCCAGAAGTGGGAAGTGTCAATCCAGTTCAAGCTCGATCGTGATTCTGGTCATAGCCACAGTCATGTACACCATGGACTCGGACTTAGTAGTGGATGAACCAGACATCCTGTACAACAGCAGCGAATTTATTGCTTTCATCTGATTCCTATTTCTTTGACCCTGAAAATCCCCTTCTGCGACAGGGGTGTGCCCGTGCTTCTAGTTCGATAGGTTGTTATACAGATTCTTTGGTGCGAACTGAGTCAAGTAAGAGGTGCAAACTCTCCCGGATAACGCTTGCGTGTGGATTGCTAATCCAAGCATGTTCATGAACAACCTCTTAGGCACCCTTCTTCACGGTAATGATCGATTGCCTCAGCAGTCCGCCCTCCATTGGTTTTGTTTCCCTAGCACCCACCTCTTGAATCCTCCTCTTAATCTTGTCCAACAACTCCTGCGCTTCCTCCTGCGTTGCCTTCCTCTGCCTCTTCCGGCTTGCAACCATCAACTCGACCTTCTTTCCTTTGTCCAGAAACTGCTCCATCTGCTTCAGCTTCAGGTCCATGTCATGCTCACTGATTGCCCAATTTAACTCCAGCGTCTTCGGCTTCTTATCCTTCTGCGCAAGTGCTCTCTGCCTTTCAGCTTCCGCCCTCTCACGGATCTGTTTCAGTAGATCCATCTTCTCGAATATCTGCACGATGGCGGCATCCTGCGCACCTGGTTTGCTGAGTTGGACCACTGCTTGCGTTTTGCGGTCAATGGTGCGAAGGATGCGTTTGAGGTAGTCAGGTTCGCCTAATCCGCCGTCCGATTGTTTGACGCGCACCATGGGTGTGTCAATGTCTTCATCCTTCGTGAATTCGGCCAAGCTGTCGCGTGGCTTAACCTCATTGTTT
>Ga0210040_10008352_pt1 | contig 12314 bp, 9 predicted proteins | sample CryGeyCG12114_NA_FD_185462 | JGI IMG/M metagenome (GOLD analysis project Ga0210040, IMG submission 185462) | Groundwater microbial communities from aquifer - Crystal Geyser CG19_WC_8/21/14_NA (SPAdes) (version 2) | ecosystem: Environmental > Aquatic > Deep subsurface > Groundwater | place: USA... | reverse complement strand
CATGATCCGCGGGCTGTTCCTGGGCATGACCCGCAAGCAGATGGAGTCCCGCGTCGACGAGATCGCCGACTTCACCGAGCTCGGCGACTTCCTGTCGATGCCGCTGCGCACCTACTCCACCGGGATGCGGGTGCGGCTGGCCCTCGGCGTGGTCACCAGCATCGACCCGGAGATCCTCTTGTTCGACGAGGGCATCGGCGCCGTCGACGCCGCCTTCCTGGAGAAGGCGCGCGACCGGCTGGAGGAGCTGGTGAAGCGGGCCGGACTGCTGGTCTTCGCCTCGCACTCCGACGAGTTCCTGCGCCGGCTGTGCACCTCGGCCATCTGGATGGAGCACGGCCGGGTCAAGCAGCGGGGGGGCCTGCGCGAGGTCCTCACCGCCTACAAGGGCTGTGATCCGTGGCTCGACGACGCGGCGAGCCGCACGTGACCCTCCCGCTCGCCGCGCCCGTCGCCGGCTCCGAGCGGCCCGACCGGGTCGTCGCCGTCGTCGTCACCCACCGGCGTCCGGTGCTGCTGGCCGAGAGCCTGGCCGCGTTGGCCGGGCAGAGCCGGCCGGTGGACGCGGTGGTCGTCGTCGACAACGGGGCCGACGAGGAGACGGCCGCGGTGGTCGCCGCGGCCGACGTCCCCACCACCTACCTGCCCTCGCAGCGCAACCTCGGTGGCGCCGGGGGCTTCGCGCTCGGCATGCTCACCGCGCTGGCCCAGGGGGCGGACTGGGTGTGGTGCGCCGACGACGACGGTCGCCCGGCGGACGGCACCGTGCTGGCCACGCTGCTGGAGTGCGCCGCCACCCACGACCTGGCCGAGGTCTCCCCGGCCGTCGTGGACAAGGCCGACCCCGACCTGCTGGCCTTCCCGCTGCGCAGGGGCCTCCGGTGGCGCCGGGAGCGCGCCGACTTCGCCGGCCTGGACCTGCTGCCCGGGTACGCCTCGCTGTTCAACGGGGCGCTGTTCCGCGCGGCGACGCTGGACGCCGTGGGGGTGCCGGACTACCGGCTCTTCCTGCGCGGCGACGAGACCGAGCTGCACCGCCGCCTGGTCCGGTCGGGGCTGCGGTTCGGCACCTGCCTGCAGGCGGCCTACCTCCACCCGGAGGGGACCGAGGAGTTCCAGCCCATCCTCGCCGGGCGGCTGTCGGCGCAGTACCCGGCCGACGAGACCAAGCGCTTCTTCACCTACCGCAACCGCGGCTACCTGATGGCGCAGCCGGGCATGCGGTGGCTGTTCCCGCTGGAGCTGGTGCGGTTCTCGTGGTTCTTCCTCGCCCGCCGGGACGTCGCGGGCCTGCGCTCCTGGCTGGGTCTGGTCCGCGCGGGACGCCGCGAGCGGTTCACCCGCCCCTGAGGGCGGGCCCCGCTCAGCGCTCGGCTTCCCCGAACGCCACCCGCCAGGCCTCCTGCGAGGTCAGGTCGTCCCAGGCCGCCCGGTACTGCTGCGACAGCTCGGGGAAGCGGCGGCGGATCTCCCGGTTCAGCTCCAGCGACCGCTTCCCGAGCCGCTTGGCGGTGGCCGGGTCGCGGTGCCGGAACGTGACGCCGCGGCCGTCGGCCGTGCCCACGGTGGCGCTGTCGAGGCGGGAGAGCACGAACCACTGGGCGTCCTGGGCCGGCACCTGCAGCTGCGGCCGGTCGTCCACCGGCCGGGCCGGCCGGACCGCCTGCCGGGCCGCGCGCAGCAGCGCCTTGGCGATGGCGACCTTGCCCACCGGGGGCTCCGCCATGCCCTCGACGACGACCGCGTCCATCTCCGGCTCCGGGACGTCGGCGGTCACCACCCGGCTGTCGGGGTAGTGCTGCTGCAGCGCGCGGACGTCGGCCAGGGCCGTGGGCAGCGCGGCGAACACCGTCGCGGGCCCGGCGAGGAAGTCCTCGTAGGCCTTCACGTGCAGCGCGACCGCGGAGTACTCCAGCTTGAGCAGGTGCTTGAGGTCGGCCTTGACCGCGCTGGCCGGGATGCCGCCACCGTCGGTGTACGGGCTGTGCAGCGCCGCCGCGATCAGCCGGTTCCGGGCGAAGAAGTAGGCCTGCCAGTCGCTGACGTCGTCCTTGTCGGTCCAGGCCAGGTGCCAGATCGCCGCGCCCGGCAGGGTCACCGTCCGGTATCCGGCGGCCTTGGCCCGCAGCCCGTACTCGGCGTCGTCCCACTTGATGAACAGGGGGAGGGGCAGCCCGATCTTCTCCGGCACCTCGCGGGGGATCAGGCACATCCACCACGCGTTGTAGTCCACGTCGACGCGCCGGTGCAGCGCCGGGGTGTCGCGCAGCGAGTCCTCGGCGAAGTCGTGCTGCATCTCGGCGTGGGCAGCGGGGCGGTACAGGAAGGCGTGCCGGTCGACGACCTCGCCCATCGTGTGCAGCACCGAGCGGTTCTGCAGGTGCAGCATCTGGCCGCCGACGAGCATCGGGGTGGTGGTGTACCGGCTGAAGGTGAGGGCCCGGTGCAGGCTGTCGGCCTCGAGCTGGACGTCGTCGTCGAGGAAGAGCAGGTGCGTGGCGTCGGTGTGCTCGAGGGTCTCGTGCATGGCGCGGGCGAAGCCGCCGCTGCCGCCGAGGTTGCCCTGCTCGACCAGGTGCAGCCGGTCGCCGAGCGCGTCGGCCGTCGCCGCGAAGCCGGCGTCGTCGCGCACCTTCTTGTTGCCCTGGTCGGCGACGACGACGGCGGTCAGCTCGCCGGAGACCACCGGGTCCGACGCGATGGTCGACATCGCCGCGACGCAGTCGGCGGGGCGGTTGAAGGTGCAGATGCCCACGGCCAGGCGACCCTCGCGCTCCGGGGCGCGGGTGGCGTACCAGCCGGCCTCGACCAGCGTGAGCTCGTCGTCGGCGACGAGGTCGAACCAGTACCAGCCGCCGTCGACGAACGGCGTGAGGTCGAGCTCCAGCTCGACGGTGCCGTCGGCGGCGACCGCGACCGACCGGTCGTGGACGGCGGTCCCGTCGGCCTTGGAGCGGTGCAGGTCCACCCGCCCGGTCCCGCGCAGCTCCAGCCGCAGCAGCACGCTGGGCAGCGTCGTCCAGCGCCGCCAGTAGCCGGCGGGGAAGGCGTTGAAGTAGGTGGCGAACGAGATCTCGCCACCCGCGGGTACCGCGCCACCGGCGCGGTCGGCGACGCGCAGCCGGTCGGTGGTCTCCTCGACGTAGAGCGTGCGCACCTTCGCCGGGTCCTCCGTCCGGGGCAGGAGGACCCGCTGCAGGAGCGTGCCGGACGGGCCGGCGACGTCGGCGGCGCCGGCGACGTCCGGCCGTGCGGTGGTGGTCGTCATCGGGAGATCAGTCCTCCAGCCGGCCGTCGAGCGACCCGCCCTGGTCGAAGAAAGGCCGGATTCGGTTGTCGAACATGGTGAGGGCCGACCCGATCGCCATGTGCATGTCGAGGTACTTGTAGGTGCCCAGCCGGCCGCCGAAGAGAACCCGCTTCTCCGCGGCCTCCTTCGCGGCCAGTTCCCGGTAGCGCTCGAGCTTGGCGCGGTCCTCCGGGGTGTTGATCGGGTAGTACGGCTCGTCACCGGGGGCGGCGGAGCGCGAGTACTCGCGCACCACCACGGTCTTGTCCGCGGGGTAGTCCCGCTCCGGGTGGAAGTGCCGGAACTCGTGGATCCGGGTGTAGGGCACGTCCTCGTCGGCGTAGTTCATGACCGAGGTGCCCTGGAAGTCACCGATCGGCAGGACCTCGGTCTCGAAGTCCAGCGTGCGCCAGCCCAGCTCGCCGGCCTCGTAGCCGAAGTACTTGTCGATCGGGCCGGTGAAGACGGTCGGCACGTCCTGCGGCAGCTCGTCGCGGACGTCGAACCAGTCGGTGTTCAGCCGCACCTCGATGTTCGGGTGGTCGGCCATCCGGGTCAGCCAGGCGGTGTACCCGTCCTTGGGTAGACCCTCGTAGGTGTCGTTGAAGTAGCGGTTGTCGAAGGTGTAGCGGACCGGCAGCCGGGCGATGATCGCCGCCGGCAGCTCGGTGGGGTCGGTCTGCCACTGCTTCTTCGTGTAGCCGCGGATGAACGCCTCGTACAGCGGGCGCCCGATGAGCGAGATCGCCTTCTCCTCGAGGTTGGCGGCCTCGGCGGTGTCGATCTCACCGGCCTGCTCGGCCACCAGCGCGCGGGCCTCGGTGGGGGAGAAGCTGCGGCCGAAGTACTGGCCGATGGTGGCCAGGTTCATCGGCAGCGAGTACGTCTGCCCCTGGTAGATGCTGAAGACGCGGTGCTGGTACTTCGTGAACTCGGTGAACTGGTTCACGTAGTTCCAGACGCGCTCGTTCGAGGTGTGGAAGAGGTGCGCGCCGTAGACGTGCACCTCGATCCCGGTCTCCGGCTCGGGCGCGGAGTACGCGTTGCCGCCGATGTGGTCGCGGCGGTCGATGACGAGCACCTTCTTGCCCAGCTCGTTGGCCACCCGTTCGGCGACGGTCAGACCGAAGAAGCCGGAACCGACGATGACGATTTCGGGGCCGGATGAGGTCACGCCTGCCCACGATACCGGCAGGCACGGATTCGGCCCGGCGTCATCGGGACCGCCCTAGCTCGCGCGGAGGGCAGCGACGAGCCAGTCGCCGACGCGCGTGCTCTCGAAGGCCGGCCCCTCGAACAGCTCCACGGGGAAGCTCACCGTCCATGCGCCGCCCCGGGTGCCGCCCGGGTCCCAGTCGGTCGAGTGGAACGTCACCTCGTCGTCCTCCACCTCGAGGGCGAAGGACGTGGGCGCCTGGCCGTCGGTCCGCAGCCGCTCGACGACCTCGTCGTCCGGGAGCCCCTCCAGCGACTCGAGGAACGCGCGCCGTTCCGCGTACTCGCCCAGGGGGTTGGCGTACAGCCCCCACCACTGCTGGTAGCCGGAGAAGGGCTGGGTGGCCAGCAGCTTGATGTGGTCGGTGAGGACGACCCCCGTCTCGTCCCGCCCGGCCGCGCCGGACGTCTCGCGGATCGCGTCCGCGAGGTCGTCCACCGGCACCTCGTCGGCCAGTTCCTCGCGGCTCTCCTCCGTGGCCAGCGTCGGGAAGCTGCCGTCGGGATACGGGACGTCGTGGGCGAGCTTGCCCAGGTCGACGTCGCGGTTCATCCACTCGCGACCGTGCGCGGAGAGGTTCAGGAACAGCAGCACGGTCAGGACGGCGAAGGCCAGCCGGCGCAGGGGCAGCCCGGGGGCGGCCTCGCGCGCCCGGGCCAGGAGAGCGGGGCCGACCGCCGCCAGGGACAGGACCCCCGCGGCGAGCAGGCACACCCCCAGCACCAGGAGGATCCGGTGGAACAGGACCCCGCGCGCGGCCTGCCCGACGACCAGCTGCACGACGCCCAGCAGCAGCACGGTGATCCCGAGCGCCTGCAGGCCGCGGATCCGCCGGTGGCGATCGCCGTCGAGCACCAGCAGCCCGACCGCCCCGGCCAGCGCCGCCCAGAACCAGGGCGAGGTGCCGATCGTCACGAGGTGGACGTAGGAGTCCTCGCCCTGCACCCACTCGGTGGCGTGTGCGGGCGGCAGGCCGGCCGCCACGTACTCGACCAGGAACCGGCCCAGCCACGGCGACACCAGGACCAGCGAGGTGACCCCGGCGACGGCCACCTCGACCAGCCGGGCGCGGTCGCGCCGGCGCCAGGCGGCGACCACCAGCACGCCGAGGACGGCCACGAGCGCGTAGAGCACGTAGAGCCAGGCGGCCAGCGCCAGCGCCGCGCCGAGACCCACCCCGCGGCGCCAGGAGGACGGCCCCCGGACGCTGCCGAACCAGACCAGCAGCGCGGGCAGCGGGAGCACGACGAGCCAGGCGTAGGGCTCGTAGGCGCCGGCGAACATCAGCGTCTCGCCGCCCAGCCAACCCGACCGGGCGGCCGGCAGGCCCACCACGGTCACGGCCACCAGCAGCGCGGACAGGCGGGTGCTGCACGTCAGCCGCCACAGCGCGAACGCCGCCACCGCCGCCAGGTACAGGGTGACGATCGCCACCCACTTGTAGACCCGCCAGCCCTCGACGTCGGTGAGGTGCGCCACCGCCCCCACGACCCAGAACCAGCCGGGGGAGTAGAACGCCGGCACGTCCCGGTAGGTGTAGTCCTGCAGCGCCAGCGAGTCGGCGAAGCGGGTGGCGTACTCCATCCGGAACGACTGGTCGCCGAAGGGCCCGGAGAAGTACCAGTCGGTGCCGTTGAGGGAGATGAGGCTCAGGGCGGGCAGCAGGGCCGCCACGAGCGCACCGGCCCAGTGGGAGGCCACCGGCGTCCGTCGGGTGAGCAGCCAGGCGACCAGCGGGGCGGCGGCCAGCACGAGGGCCGAGGTCTGGTACTGCCCGCGCAGCTCCGACACCGGCGGGAGGAGCAGGTAGCCCAGGGCGACCGCGATCGGCACGAGGACCCACGGCGCGGCCAGCCGGAGCCCGGCCGATCTCCCCGGCCCGTCCGACGACGGTGCGCTCGGCGCGGGCCTGGTCGTCTCCGGGGACACCTGCGTGCTCATCTCCGCCCTCGGGTCGTCTCGCCGAGCCGGGTCCGGGGGGCCACGGCTGCGTTCCCAGCATGCACGACGGCTCCGGGCCGCCCCGCCGGCAGCGCCGAGATCGGGTGCGCGGGCGGTCGCATCTGCCCCGGTTCCCCCGCCCGTTACGTTCTCCGCATGCGACCAGTCCCGGCCGACGCCCCGCTGCGGGTGGTGGCGGTCACCTTCTCGCCCGGCGCGGTCCTCCGTGGCTTCGTCGAGTCGATCGAGGCGGCCACGAGCCGCCCGGTGGAGATCGTGCTCGCGGACAACGGCTCGACCGACGGCGAGCCGGAGCGCGCGGCCGCCGAGCACGGGCACGTCCGGGTGCTCAGCACCGGGGGCAACATCGGCTACGGCGCCGCGGCGAACGCCGGCCTCGCCGGGCTCACCACCGGCTACGCGATCGTCGCCAATCCCGACCTGCACTTCGAGCCCGGCTCGATCGACGCGCTGCTCGAGGCGGCGGAGCGCTGGCCACGGGCGGCGACCATCGGCCCGGCCATCAAGACGCCGGACGGCGACCTGTATCCCTCGGCCCGCGACCTGCCGCGGCTGTCCACCGGCGCCGGGCACGCGCTGCTGGGCTGGGCCTGGCCGGCCAACCCGTGGACGGCGCGCTACCGCCGCGAGCGGGAGGCGCCGCGCGAGCGGCCGGCCGGATGGCTGTCGGGGTCCTGCCTGCTGGTCAACCTCGAGGCGTTCTGGTCGGTGGGCGGCTTCGACCCGGGTTACTTCATGTACTTCGAGGACGTCGACCTCGCCGAGCGGCTCGGCCGGCGCGGCTGGCTGCACGTCTACGTGCCCTCTGCCGTGGTCGTCCACGAGGGCGGCCACGCCACCCAGCGCGACCCGTACCGCATGCGCCGGGTGCACCACGCCAGCGCGCTGCGCTACATGTCCGGGCAGTACCCCGGCCGGTCGCACCTGCCGCTGCGCGGTGCGCTGCGGGCCGGGCTCGGCGCCCGGATGCTCCTGTCCTACGTCAGCGGCCGGGTGGCCGCCGGCGCCCGGTTCCAGCGCCGGGCCGTGGACCTCGAGGTCCTGGACGCGGGCGGGGAACGCCGGTCGACCGCGCCCGCCGACGGTTCCGGGGAGCGCTGAGGTGCGGCACGCGGTGATCATGGCCGGCGGGTCGGGCACCCGGTTGTGGCCGCTGTCCCGGGCCCGGCGGCCCAAGCAGCTGCTCGACGTCGTGGCCGACGCGGACGGCGGCGCGCACAGCCTGCTGGCCGAGGCGTTCGCCCGCCTGGAGACGGTGCTGCCGGCCGACCGGATCTGGGTCTGCACCGCGGCCCGCTACGCCGACATGGTGCGCGCGGCCCTCCCGCGGCTGCGCCCCGACCGGCTCGTCCTGGAGCCCACGGCGCGGGACACCGCCAACGCCGTCGGGCTCACCGCGGCCCTCGTGGCCGACGTCGACCCCGGTGCCGAGCTCGCCGTGGTGAGCGCCGACCACGTCATCCGTCCCGTCGAGGTGTTCGCGGCGGCGTTGACCACCGCCTACGACCTCCTCGGTCCCCGGCCGACGGCGCTGGTGACCCTCGGCGTCACGCCGACGTCGCCGGCGACCGGGTTCGGCTACGTGCAGAAGGGTGCTCCGACGGAGGTGCCCGGCGCGGCCGAGGCGGTGTCCTTCCGGGAGAAGCCGGACCGGGCGACCGCCGAGGCGTACCTCGCCTCGGGCGACTACCTCTGGAACTCCGGCATGTTCGTCTGGCGGGCGCAGACGGTGCTCGACGCGCTGGCCGACCACCTGCCGGAGTCCGCCGAGGGCCTGGCGCGCATCGTGGCCGCACCGGCCGGGCCGGAGCGCGACGCCGTCCTCGCCGAGGTCTTCCCGACCCTGCCGAAGATCAGCGTGGACTACGCGGTGCTGGAGCCCGCGGCCGCGGAGCCGGGGCGGGTCGCCGTCGTCGACCTGGACGTCGAGTGGCTCGACGTCGGGTCGTGGCCGGCGCTGGCGCACACCCTCGAGGCCGACGACGCCGGGAACGCCGGACGTGGGCTGCGGGTGCTGCTGGACAGCTCCGGCAACGTCGTCCTCTCCGACGACCCGGACCACCTGGTGGCGCTGCTGGGGGTCCGCGACTGCGTCGTGGTGCACACCGCCGACGTGACCATGGTGTGCCCCGTGGGCGACGCCGAGCGGGTGAAGCAGCTGCTGGCCGAGGTCGAGGCCCGGCACGGCAGCCGGTTCGGCTGAGCCGGGTACCGTCGTGCCCCGCTGACCCACCCGAGGCGGGCACCGCCACCTCGTCCCCCGGAGCGCGCCCTGAGCACCACCACACCGGCCCGTCCGCCGGTGACCGCCCCTGCCTTCGAGTCGGCCTTCCGCCCGGACTGGCCGCTGGACGTCCGGCGCACGCTGGGGGTCCACCTGCGCGGGGCGGGTGACCCCACGCTGCGGTTCGGACCCGACGGCACCTGGCGGGCGACCACCACGCCGGACGGTTCGGCCACCGTCCGGATCACGGTGGTGGCCGGGGAGGTGCGCACCGCCGCCTGGGGGCCGGGCGCGGCGTGGGCCGGCAGGCGGGTGCCCGGGTGGCTGGGCGCCGCGGACGACGCGGCCGCGCTGGACTGCGGCGGCCACCCGCTGCTCGCCCGGCTGCAGCGCACGACCCCGTGGCTGCGGCTGGGCCGCACGGAGCGGACCTGGGACGCGCTGGTGCCCGCCGTCCTGGAGCAGAAGGTCACCACGATCGAGGCGCATCGCGTGTGGCGGGCGCTGCTGCGGCTGGCGGGGGAGCCGGCGCCGGGACCGGCCCCCGAGGGCATGCGGGTGCCGCCGGCACCGCGCCGGCTGCTCGAGGTGACCGACTGGGAGTGGCACCGCTGCGGCCTGGACGGCGCCCGTCGCCGGGCCCTGCGTGCCGTCGCGTCGGTGGCCGCCCGCATGGAGCCGCCCGAGGCCCGCGACTCCGCCGATCTCCGGCGCCGGCTGACGACCGTCCCCGGCATCGGCCGGTGGACCGCGGCGGAGGTCGTGCAGCGGGTCTTCGGCTGTCCCGACACCGTCAGCTACGGCGACTTCCACCTGAAGAACCAGGTCGGGTTCGCGCTCACCGGTGCCGCCCGGACCGACGACGACGCGATGATGGCGCTGCTGGAGCCGTGGGCCGGGCAACGGCACCGGGTGGTGCGGCTGCTGCTGGTCAACGGGGTGGCGCGGGCGCCCCGCTTCGGCCCGCGCAACGCGCCCACCGATCACCGACGGATCTGAGGAGCGCCCGGCGCGGCCCCTCGCACCGCGCCTCCGCGGTCAGCGGGGCTCGGCGAGCAGCCCGAGCAGGTAGTCGCCGTAGCCGCTCTTGCCCAGCGGCCCCGCCGCGCGCACGAGGCCGTCGTCGTCCAGCCAGCCGTTGCGCCAGGCGACCTCCTCGATGCAGCCGACCTTGAGGCCCTGCCGCTCCTCGACCACGGACACGAACTCGGTGGCCTGGCGCAGCGAGGCGAAGGTGCCGGTGTCCAGCCACGCGGTGCCGCGGTCCAGCGCGGTGACGGTGAGCCGGTCCTCGCGCAGGTAGTGCTCGTTCACCGCGGTGATCTCCAGCTCGCCCCGGGCGCTGGGACGGATGCCGCGGGCCACGTCGACGACGTCGCCGTTGTAGAAGTAGAGCCCGGGCACGGCGTAGGAGCTCTTGGGTGCGGCCGGCTTCTCCTCGATCGAGAGCACCCGGCCGTCGCGGTCGAACTCCACGACGCCGTACTCCTGCGGGTTGGCGACGTGGTAGGCGAAGACGTGCCCACCGACCGGTTCGGGCAGCCGGGCCAGGGCGGTGCCCAGGCCGGCCCCGTAGAAGATGTTGTCGCCCAGCACGAGCGCGGCCGCCGCCCCGTCCAGGAACTCCGCGCCGATGAGGAACGCCTGCGCCAGTCCCTCGGGTCGCGGCTGGGCCGCGTACTCGATGCGCATGCCCAGCCGGCTGCCGTCGCCGAGCAGCTGCCGGAACGCCTCCTGGTCACCGGGCGTGGTGATGATCAGCACCTCGCGGACGCCGGCCATCATCAGCGTGGAGAGCGGGTAGTAGATCATCGGCTTGTCGTAGACCGGCATGAGCTGCTTGCTCACGGCCTGGGTGATGGGGAAGAGCCGACTTCCCGTGCCACCGGCCAGGATGATCCCGCGCATGGTCGGGCACGCTACCCAGCCCGGACCGCTCAGGCGGGCTGCGTGCCCACCCACAGCCTCCCGACGAGTGAGGTCCCGCCCGCCGTCGCCGCGGGTTCCCAGCGGGTGGCCCAGCCCTCGGCGTGCAGCTGCACGATGGCCGCGCCCAGCAGTGCGCCCAGGTTGACGGCGGTCGTCGTGCTGACGGCGTCGGACAGGTGGACGTCGACGACGCCGTCGCCCTCGCCGCCGTAGCGCACCACCACCGGGAACTCCGGCAGCGCGGCGCTGGCGGTCCGGAACGCGGCCGCGACGGCGTCCAGCTCGCCGTCGCGCGGCAGGAGGTCGGCGCCGGGGGAGCGGGAGCCGACGACGTCGCGGGAGCCGTAGGGGAAGAGGTCCTCGCCGGGCAGCCGCACCAGCGGGCGGGTGCCCTCGTCGGGCGCGGGCCGCTCGACCGCCAGGCCGCGCACCACCGCGACCGGCACGCCGTCGAGCTTGCCCTTCACGAGGTCGGCGGCCGACGCCAGCTCGTCGACGACGGCGATCCGCGTGGTCTCCAGCCGGTTGCCGTGGGCGTCGACGGCGCCGCGGTGGTCCAGCAGCGCGGGGATGCCCGCCGAGCCCACGGCGACGTCGGTGAGCCCCTCGCGCCAGGTGCGGCCGAAGGTGTCGCTCACCACCACCGCGACGTCGACGCCGAGCAGCTCGGCCAGCCGGGCCCGCAGTGCACGGGCGGAGGCGTCGGCGTCCTCGGGGAGCAGCACCAGCGAGCCCTGGTCGACGTTCGACGCGTCGATGCCCGCGGCGGCGACGACCCAGCCGTGCGGCGTCTGCACGATCTTCAGCGGCCCGCGGCGGGCGACCACCCGCACGGTCTGCCGGTCGATGGCGGCCTGCCGGGCCGCCTCGCGGTCGGCGCCGGGCTCGACGCGGACCAGCGCGCCCTCGACCTTGGAGACCACCTTGGAGGTCACCACCACGACGTCCCCGCCGGCCAGCCAGGGTGCCGCGCCCGCGATCGCGCCGGCCAGGTCGTCGCCCGGCGCGAACTCGGGCAGCCCCGCCACGGGGAGGACGGAGACGCCGGCCGGCGGCTCAGCCACGGTGCGCGGCGTCCAGGGCGGCGCGGGCCAGCGCCGTCGTGGCGTCGGGGGAGGACATGAGCAGCGGCACCTGCCGGACGTCGACACCGGGGACGTCGGCGGGATCCTCGGGGGCCACCAGCCAGGCGTCGAGCAGGCCGCCGTCGGACCGGGCGCCGTAGTGGCGGCCCACGCCCTCGGCGCTGACCTCGATGCCGAGCACCGGCAGGCAGCGGTCGGCCATGCCGCGCACGACGGCGCCGCCGACGATCGGCGAGACCCCGGCGATCCGCGCCGGCGTGGCCAGGAGCGCGTCGCGCAGGCCCGGGACGCCGAGGATCGTGCCGATCGAGACCACGGGGTTCGACGGCGCCAGCAGCACGGCGTCCGCGGCGGCGAAGGCCTCGGCCACGCCGGGGGCGGGGCGGGCGGCGTCCACGCCGACCTGCACGAAGGCCGAGGCCTCGAGCTCGGCGCGGTGCCGCACCCACCACTCCTGGAAGTGGATGGCACGCGGCCGGGCCGTCTCCGGATCGGTCACGACGACGTGCGTCTCCACCCGCTGGTCGCTCATCGGCAGCACGGTGACGCCGGGCTGCCAGCGGTCGGCCAACGCGGCGGTGACCGCCGAGAGCGGGTACCCGGCGTCGA
>Ga0210040_10008351_pt1 | contig 12315 bp, 7 predicted proteins | sample CryGeyCG12114_NA_FD_185462 | JGI IMG/M metagenome (GOLD analysis project Ga0210040, IMG submission 185462) | Groundwater microbial communities from aquifer - Crystal Geyser CG19_WC_8/21/14_NA (SPAdes) (version 2) | ecosystem: Environmental > Aquatic > Deep subsurface > Groundwater | place: USA... | reverse complement strand
CTTTTACTGATAAATTTTGAACTCGTCTTCCATCCAATTCATATTTACTTGAGCGTGACCACAATGCTATATAGCCCTTTTATTCTGTTTTAAAGAGTTTGCTATTTCGTTTACCATCCATATGCCAGAATATTACATATGCGTGTTTTTTTTTGCTAGTGTGGCATGAAGTGGGCAGAAATTACATTGGGTATGTTCTGGTTCATGCTCGTCCGTCACACAGTGAATTTGTGGATATTTCTTGTTCCAAACATAACATAGTTAGTACATAGTATGAGTTAATATTTGCTGACCAACTGCATCCTAATGAAGGAGACCACCATTTATAGCGCACAATAAACTCATTCTTGCAAAAAACCAAGACGAGACCATAAGCCTTCTTGTGAACGAAAGTTTGCACAATTCCAGTCCAGAGCATGCCATGCAGTCAAATTAACAAAAATGAAAGCTATCAGTCTGACATGTATTCTATATCGAAAGCTTATAACGTTTTGCACGCAGGCCTGTTTTATTCTCCATAAATGGCAACATGAGTCATGTTGTACTCTAGTGCCCAACGAATTTTAGGGGCAAGGATGATTTCCATGGAATAAAGGTTGCAGATAAACAATTTATTATAATTCAAGAACACGATTGCCAAAACAATTTCATACAGTATTACGTTACATAGTATGCAACCTTTGTTTATAGAATACGTTAACTGAATGTGTTTTTCCATACAGCAACCTCAATTGCAATGAAATTGATTCCCAAAAACACCGTAATGTTAGGTACATTACGGTTTAGTTAATAATGCTGAATGCTAGACTATAGCCAATACGAAGCACGAACTTTGTATTGCTCTTATCTAACATTTTTAGAAATTACATTGATCTCCCTTATAAAACATTACCTCTTTTATTTACTTGTTCAATTATGTGGTAATTATTTTGATTAAGCAGGTGATTCCATAATTTTACTGCTGTACTCATGATTCCCAATAGTCTACTTTCCAGTTGCATTAAATCAAATGACTGGTTAGAAGCGCACATTTTTACCTGTACAGTGAAAATGACTGTATCGCTTCCATATTGCAAGCTACCTATAATAAACAGCCAAATCTAACGAAATGGATATTGTATACACTATACACTCAAATAATACACATCTACCGAATATTATCAGTAGCCGACCAATAGATTTTACTGTCAGTCAAATTTAGTACGCCATATCTTAAGTCCTCCTGGCTATTCAGTTACGTAAAGTGAAAGTCTAAATTCGCAATACAGCATAAAAAATAAGGCTGAAACAACATTCAATTCATAAATAATTCTTTAGTCGGCAGTAAGTTTTTACATATCCCATTTCCTTCTTTTCAAATCCCCTGAACAGAAATTAAAAACGTTTTTACAGTCAACCAAACATACCTTGCAAAGGTTTCTCAATCGTCTTCACTATGTATCTAAGTAAACTGTGGACAATTTCATTGAGCCAACCAAATTCAGTCTAACATTCGTAAATAGACTCCCCCATTAATTTTTTGCATGACGAACATATTCATCACTCACCAACAGTGCAAAAGTGTGCAAAAAATGGCGAAACACAAAGCATCACCATATCATGTTTGTTCCACCAGAATTACTCTCTCACTCTATCCGTTGCATACCAGATGTATGCGTGCATCAGAGCATTCTAAAGACCTTGATAACGTACATTATCTGTAATAATAATATTTCCTTCCATATTCATCAGCAGCTATGAAAATTATTGTTTATTTCCATATTCCAGGCCATTATCGAACATAAGGCACAACACTGGATTCCCTATAGCTCTACTTTTATTGGCCAACTTCATACGCTGCAATCAACGGGCCCACAACTTTTGTTTTCCAAAGCAACCAGTACCTGTGATTACTCGCCAATACCTTCGACACAGTTATTTTGCGGACACAGTCCATCATTTGCTCTGTGCCTGCCTACTTTTCTCCTTCGCTGATCGATTGACAGGATCAGTTTCAATGCTGTATACGCTGTGTATATTTAGTTGGAAACCTTTGTCATTCAATCCGATCACTTTACAAATTTCTATCATCATTAGCACTTTTGCCATCCCATCAGTTGCTGTGATACATACATACATGCATTAGGATCAACAGTGTGCGTGGATTCTTTGATTAATTTCAACACGAGAGCTTCAACTAGTGTCCCTGGCCATTTACTCTAAAAGGACGTAGTGAAATCACACTACTTGGAAAGCTAAGAAAAATGAGCATCACCGAAATTCAAGTGATACAACGAGTTGTACCCACAACTACGAAACCACCAAAACTTTTCCTCCCGAATGGTAAGCATTTTTATACGCATGTAACAAAGATACGTACATAGTGACAACACGGGTGACTGAATTTGAATGCACTAATTTTTCTTCGTTAGTTAGTCACTACTCTGGGATGCTATAGACAAGCCTTTTTCCAGTCATTGAACTTAACGAATTTTGTTTCTCCTTGTGTACAGAAGAGGATTGCAAGGAAGACTCAGGCCTTGTCATGAAATTGGACGGCATTAAAGTAAAGGATGCATTGTCTTCCACTAGTGGGAAGGGAATAAATTCCCAAATACCAAGGACTCATGTGCCTACTAAATTATGTAGTAAGGGATCCACATTGGTCACTACAGGCTCAACATGGAGAGTCCCATACTTTCTGCAAGTAGCGCTCCATTCTTTCACCAATATCAAGACCAAGGTATGCGTCTTTTTATTTATTTTTTCAAAAGTGCATTTTTCAAAGGAGCTAGAATGTTTTTTTGCACATTTCTTGTGGATCTATGACGTCATAAAGAAGCCATGGATTGGTCTAATAATTGTTCAAGAACTTGGTTGTTTTGTCTGCTGTCTGCTGTATTGTAATGGCAATTTTGTTTATTTTAGGTGGACACATTTACCAGGAAAGGAATGGCTGAAATTCCAACAGTGCTTTTCTATACCAGCTTTCTAGTCCTTGCAATTCAACTGATTGCATTGTCTGCAATCCTTGTGATTTCGATTCAACCTCCGGGCTTGTGGTTCTTGCTAGGATGTATTGCAATTTTGGGATACATGTTTGCTCACACTGCAGTAATTGTACCACTGGATATGAACAAAAAATCTCATATTTTTCCTGTTGAGCCTGCTAAGATAAATTAGCAATATTCTAACTATTTAGTTTTTTTTCTCTTTCCAATGTTATGTATTGTCTACTGACATTGTGCATGATATGGCTCTCAACTTTCTTCGACAAGTACGACTCGTTTGAATGAATATTTTCTACGATTTTTTTCTATGCATGTACCTATACTAGTAGCGTTAGCGTTTGTGTGTGCTCGCTCAAGTCGTTAAATAAAAAGACTGGCTGTATGCAATATAAATGTTATTACGTATTTGGGATTTTTCATGTATAATTCAAATATTAAACGACGAAAAAAATTACTGTATTTTTGTATTGGTGTGAAAATGGAGGATGTTTGTCAGTGATCTGTTGTACTTTTTTTGTGGCATGTTTTTGACTAGGTAGTAAGTAATGTACTGGGTGTGGGGAAAATAGAGATAACTATTTCTTTGCTACGAATTGTATAGAGAAAGCAAGTTACCAGAATGAGAAAGCTCGATTTGAACAAATATCCAATCTTCACCACTCCATCAAAGAGTTATTCTATTGATAATAGTTTTGTGTAATCTTGATGAAATGTGATTGTAAATCTGTTTGTGATTCATCGCCTTGTAATACAGAGAGCTGAAATAGCAATAATGTATGTGAAAAATTGTCAGTAGAAATAAGACTTGTTCTGCATCACAACAATGCATTCATGACAATCAACAGTCTATAGTTGCTATTTATTTGCACGTGCTATATTGCACATCAGTAGCATGTGTTCAGTTGAATAGCAAGTTATGATAAATAGTTTCAATTCCTGTTGTCAAGCCCTGAAAAGTTGAAAATGTGTACAGTTGCTGCTAAGCAAGATATCATTATATGAATAATAATAAACAGAAGTATTTACTGATTTTTCGTGTGCGTTTAATTAATCATTTTAAATCACAATATACTACAAGACTACAGTATAGCTTGGATCATAACTCAATTAACACAGAATAGGACAATTTTCTCAATTTTATATTTATTGTTTGTAGAATTTTGAGAATTATCTAAACCACCAGTCCTTATCCATTGACAGAAGTTTGGGAAAACACTACAGCACAACTGATGTGTAGTGGCAGTCCGCAATTTGTGCTGCTTATATTGGCTGGAGTGAGTTACTTGACTTCATGTAGTTTCAAACGGACTTCCTACGCAGAGTGTCTAATTTTGCAGTGAAGATTGAGACTTCAAACTAAAAGTGAAACAAATAATTAACTCTCGATGCAACTATTGAATTCTGTCTTTTCATGTAGCTTTACAGAGATAAACTTTTGTCTCTAATGCAAACTTTTATCTTACAGTAGTTTGAGCATCTGTAGATTAAAAGTAGGTTAACAAGCAAGCAAATGATACAGAATAGGCTACTGGCTGACATATAGGAAAGTCTCAATACGCCGTGTTCATTGAATTTGGAATATATCTATCTGATTAGGGCATTATTGCAAATTGATATGATTAAAAAAGTTATACAACGATACAAAAGTTTCTCAAACTAACTTCTATAATATGTGTGAAAAAGTGTCAAATAATAATTCAAAAACTAACTTGTATTGCATTATAATATTCTCTACTTACAAACTGAATTACTTGAACAGCTGGAAGTTTCAGATGTCAATAACTTCCTAGGAATACTGCATAATAATCAACATAGCATAATGCGTTAAAAGCAGCATGATTCTTTTCTATTGCATTCTATTGTGTTATAATTTTATTGCTTTCACATGACCTCTAGAAATCGAAAAGTAATCATAAAACAAATTCGAGGCATTATTCCTTTTGTAGAAGCAAATATTCCAGCTCAATAACGGTTTGTTAAATTATAATATACTCTCTTCTACAAGGAAGGATTGGTAAATGGGAAAGCTATCGCCATTGGTGAATAACATAAAAAGTGTATTTAGAGGAACTCAAAAAATAGCCGTATCATCAATCTCATTCAAATTTGTATGTGCTCTGCACTCTCTAAGAATTATATGAGACTACTGGCCACGGTAGATAGAAAATGTTCTCATAAAACGATTAGGAAATCGATTTTATTCCATCTGAATGGCAATATGTACTCTGCTTCCGTTTCTTTCTGTATGCATCCTAAATGTAAATTGACTATTTATGATTTAAACCCTTTGTATGTACAAGTGAAAGAAAGCAACAACGAATGGTAAAAATCCAGCATTTTAGCCAACAAAAACCTGTTGTATATTTCCTTTTCTCCGTACAGCTTTCTCCCCATTCCCACATTTTTTCTAACAGTAAAAGTTTAAACATTCATCAAGTTATTCTGGAAAGAAAGTTAGTCCGTTTTTTGGGCAGAGCTATAAAATTGAAATTCTTCATGCATTTTCACCCAAGCATGAGAAATAGAAGAATGCCAGTAGCAGGTTTCAGTCTCAACTAACGACTTTTACATGTCCACTCAATTGTTTTAGTCAGCTGTAACTAAGTTTACTCTGCATCAGAATGTTGTTGCTGAATTTTCCCAAGTTGTAAAGCTACTTTTATCAGACATAATAAGAAATCAATAAGATGGAAAATACTGCATCCAGCTGTATAATGTGTTTCTGTTTTTAGCTCGCAAAATTTGAATCACATTCTTTCCTGTAACTGAGAAACACATTTGAATTTGGATGCAGGGTATTAAATTTGGCGTTCAAATACTACTTTATTCCGAATGAAAAATAGATCTGAGATTGGAATGACAATATTCTACTCTTTCAGTCAGTAAAAGCATAACTTTCATCCCTACTTTGAACATGAAAAATGTATGCTGTGATCCTTTGGAATGCACTCTTTCCACAGTAAGTTCTTTGAATCATTTATATGAACACAGCATAAAAAGTGTAAAAACAACCTATATAATTTTAACATATAACAATACCTAACCTAAACACGCAATACTTAAATATAAATTGTAATTTTCTCTATCCTAATTTTTTGTAAAAATTCGTTACATAAGTGAAAAGCAATGAAATGAAAATATCTCAAGAATACGAGTTTGATTACGCAAGTACTATGATAAACACTTGATGATTTCTCCTGAAGAGGATGAAGCGCTGCAATCATAAAAAAATTGCATGTAGACTGAGGGACTTGAGCGATTTTTTTTGACTTTATGCGTCCACTTGATTTCCAGACATTTCCAATTCTATTTCGTTCACAAAATTAATAATATCTATAAGAGAAGCCTTGCACAGCAAGTAATTAGTGCAGGCGGTGGTCAATTGATTCTCTGTCAATACGTAGTGCAAACGAAACAAAGACATTTACACAGTCTTATTGGCATTACTTACTATTCTAACAGGCTTAGCTTGTACAAGAAGCCCAATCAACCTATTAATTGAACTACATATAGCCTAGAAAGCAACCAAGGGAATAAGAATTTGCTACGCTTCATTTGTACTCTATCTGGTTGTGATGTGAGAGAACAAGTTAGTAATATTGTGTTTAGTTAGTCTGACTACAGAAAAAATGTCTCCACATAATTAAATCCAGCAGTAGGTAGAAGAAAAGGACATACCAAGGTTACCAAACCATTTTGTATACAGAAAGTAAGTAGAAATCATAATCACTCATGCAAAAATATATGTACCACAATGGCTTTCTACGAAACCACCACCCTATGGCTTGTAAATGACGGGAGAATAGAACTGTCTTCATTAATTTACATTCCTTATTTATTGTAGCAATGACTTTAGAACTTTTATTCCTCAATTAGATCTCTATCTCTATACATTGCCTGTTGTCTATGAATTTCCCACACAGCTCCAATCTCTTTAAATGCAGGCCTAAAAATTTGCTTTCATGTTTTATCCCCTCTCACCAGTATAACTTATCCGACCCAAATACCTAATACTATATTTTACTCCTCACATTCTTCTCATTTACATCTTTCTGATGGATCTAAAAGGCAAAAGGACCAACTGACTAACTGTGCCAAAAACAAGCATAAAATACAGTACACTGGAGCCACTGGAACACAGGTCATAAACTACATACCATGGTAACGAAACACACACGGTGCATAACCAATTTGGCATGTAAAACCAAAATCGACAACCATGTGCCTTTTTGGGTAAAAAAGAGTAAAACTTTATACATTTCTCCGACCTTACTGCAAATAGTAGAATGTTGCAACTTCTACCTTGCACTCACAAGTTGTAAGGATCCTTTTATCAAGAAAAACGTGGCAGCAGCAGAGAAATGTTCGCTTGCCCACACCAATACACTACTTTGGTGAACACAACTTCTTTGCTCATGTAGTCTGTCTGCGTACTGCTGTGCTAGCAACCCACCTTGTATCCCATGCAAGTGAAAGAACAACTACTGCTGCTCACTAACTAACTAAACGTGTGCACGCAGAATACCCGGGTAGTGAAACTTACTAAATTTTTAGAGAGCAAGGAAACGAGTCACTCAGTCATCCCACAGTGTCTCTCTATTTCACACGTATTGCATAAATCTATCAAAACCTGAAGACAGTTCTCATACGCGTTTTCCTCTTCTTGTGCTCCTGGTATCGTTAGCCGCAAAGGAATGAAACCTCGTCTGTCATATTTCACAGTTTGTCAACTTAACAACCTTATTGGACCAAAAAGTTTGCGTGAATTGTAAGTTTTGCAAAAGATAGTAGATGGTAAAGAAACCCTATAGCGAATTCTAGGCCCCATGTATTTACTTTTTGTGGTTGTCGGTTTTCAGGTATTCGATTGTAAACTGTCTTTGTTGTTTGCAGTTGTAGCAAAGTCAGTATTCTATCAAATCGGGATTATTGAGACAACCAATAGGGATTGTTGAAGCCCCCATATGCTTTTTTAGATGACTATGTAGTAGTACATGTTTCCGTGACACAACATTTTTTGTCTGTATACACTTCAGGATAGTTTGCTGGTGCAACCTGTGAGCAAACCTACCGAACGGTGTAAAAGACAAGCATAAATCATTATCGGCGTACGGAACATAGGAACCAAAAGGGATCATCATAGTTGCCATTTCCTTTCAAGTTTGCAATAAAACTGGAAGGATTCACAACCAGAAGCACCCAGCTGTATAACATATGATAAGAAGAGAATTAAATCTTTTTTTTTGTGGTGGCTACACATTTGTTATTTGTTGTTGTTACCCATCCGGACTACATGCTGTGTGTCAGTTAGTATAAATATAATAAGGTTACAGCGAGTTTTCTCCAAGTTTCCTAGTCTATATTATTGTTCCAGTTCCGCAACAACTACTATTATTACGACAATTTTTATGACCTACGTGGTTTTCTCACCTGTGTATAGTTTCCTCGTAAATGAGCAGCTCGGATTGGCTCTCTTGTGCTAAATGTGAAGTGGATTCGGGCCAGGCTTCTCAGATTGATCTGCAGAGTAGTCAGCAGCATTAGTTTTCTTGGACAACATTGAACTACTCTCTCAGAAACTGTAAAAAAGTGGGATCGCTATTGAGGAGAAATGTTGCTTTTGGAAAATTGTGTAAATACTGTGATTGAGCACTCTACTGGCAACTACTACTTTTACTAACCAAAAGTAAAGTAACTATAACTTTTCCTCCTATGGTTAGTTAGTTAGTTAGTTAGTTAGTTACAAGAATTTTTATCGTAGTTAGTCTCATTTGGACAAGAGACTACAAGTTTTAAGTTTTTAATCTTACTCTTTGAATTGTTTCAACTGCCTACAAAGGATTTGAAGCAAGAGTCTCTCATGTGGAAGTGCACAACAAAATGTCTTGGTTGTTAGTTAGTTTTCAAGTCTACTCATCCACATGCTCATGCAGATGGATAAATGAGCCTAAAAATAGCAAAATGATCTATATTTCTCTGTTCTCTTTACAGTGATCTAGCCCTCTGGGAGAGAACAGCGAATACAAGGAATAAGAAAATCACTCACTTTTTTCATGTGTGTCTCGTGTGTTTTTATATGGTTCCCTCCATGTCGTAGTATTTCTTAGCTTCGTGTTCGTACACAATCCCAAGAAGAATGAGTGGAGTGGCTATTAAGTGGATGAGCAAATCTTTTGCCGAAATCAAAATAAATGATTGGGGCTACCAGTTTTGACTAGCTTTTACTTGTGGTGTCGTCTCTAGTGCAAAAATTTCTCCTCGTCAGTGATCAAGTAAGAGCGATAGCTTTTGTGAGGAAATGTCAATGATGATGCTAGTGATAATGCCATGTCTAACCAGTGCTGTGAGCAAAAACAGTTATTGCACTTTTGCTCGAAATGCTCCCATTTTGACTACGGATGAATTTTGAATCTTCGTGTAAGCCAATAATGTGTGTGCAGCATGTAGTTTGTCACGTTTGTAGCTCTTGTGAAGAAGTCATCTTTTAGAATAATGAAACCACTTGGGTGGCTAACTACGACTTCAAAGACGAGTACTTGGGGAATTCGGTTCTTCCCGAAAACATAGTCTTATTGTTATTATATCTTACTTTTCACCAGTGTGTCCAAAAGCTATTCAAAACGTGTGCTTCTAGACGTGTTCCTGGTGGGCTTTTCCCGTCGACTCCGTACATCAAGAAAATGCCTATTCGCAAAGGTCATGTGGCTCCACAAGCTACCCTCATTGAGTCGGTTATCCGGAAATTCGATAGTCAGAGTAAGTTGATATGCATGTTCCTTTTCATGCACTTCTGCTCAACATATTTATTTGCCTGTGTATTCATTTCAAGACTGTTGTTTTTTGTGTCATGCACTCGTCTTCGGCTTATTAAGAGCGGGTTACTTATGAACCCCGTGTCTGATTTATTGCATCGAGTTATTGCCCTTTTAAGTAAAACGGTTTGGAAATGTTATGCTATATTGTCCGTTACACTAGGATTGATTGTTTTACAGTGTATCTTATCTTTCAGTAAGTGCGCAAGTTTGATTACCTTTTGAAGTGAATTTTTTTTATTGTTTACTTTTACTTTAATAACTTTAATTTCAAATCTTCAAGTTACAGTTGAGTAGGTGTAGAAAGGAGCTAGTACACGTGCTTTTTTAGAAAATGCTTCTCAGTATTATGTATCTATTGTTAGTGCATTTCTTCAATTTGCTTCTTATTTCATCTTTATACTATTTTGATTACACGTGTTGTCAGCAAGAAAACAATTTAAATGTACAAACGTGTCTACGTATCGTTTAATTTCAGCAATTTATAATGGCATCTAAGGAATAAATATTCAAAGGTTAGGGTAGGAAAAATTGCAAGTTAACCATTGCGTGTCCAGATAGAATTTAATTTTTTTTATCTTTCAGTTTGCATTGAAAGACAGAACTGACTGGGACTGACAGTGAGTAGTTTGCAAATTCATCGCATCCTTTTAAGACAGAAACTGGCATTTCTCACGTTTAGGAAGCTATAAAATGCGAGATACCCCTTACATACACAAGAGTCGATTGCAATCGATTTCTCTAGTTTATAAAGATTTACTGTTTTTACTATCACACTTCTGAACCACCCAAATGTTTCTCACTTCAGTACTTTCACTCATTGCCATTTTACAGTTCCCTTATTCTTTGAATTTATCATGCTAAGGCTAGATGCGAGCTGCAGCAAATAAAGGGTTTGTATGAACTATTTAGTTTTTCAAATCTAATACTCAATGATTAAAAAACACATTTAGCTTCTGAACTCTAAAGCATAGAATCAAGAAATTATTCATCAGCAATTGATTGAAATTATTTTATGTTCAGTAGAAGCATTATATGCTACAAAATGGGGAGTGTTACTTACTACTACTAGGCAGGGCAATTACTTTGATGAAATAACTCGTTCCCGCGTGCAATACTAATGACGCCCCAGTTTAGTACATGCAAGTATGATCCTCTTATGGAACCATATGGCTCCATAAGATAGGTTGTTACCAAAGTTTAAGCTTAATTAGTTAGTGACAAAGGGTATCTGCTGGTCTGTCTTTTTTCTAGACTGTAGACACACCCATGACTACAAATCTAACCAGCTAATCATTACTGGTGACTCGGTAGATTGTACGATGATACAAACTTTTACTTTGCTTACAAAACGTAGCCTAGATGGCTTTTAGATAGCAAAAAGTTTAAATGTCTTATATGGAGAATACAGAAACTAATGGATTTCGCAGGTGTGCATGTGTGCATAATATAATATCCGGACATGGAAAATTAATCGAGTCCTACCTCGTGCGAATCCCATATTAGATTGTATAAAGTCAACAGTTCATGTTTACGTTGTATAGATGTCTTGTTGACACCTCACTGAAAGTTTATAAACTCTGGGGTGACACTTGTATTGATTTTTTTTGCTACAGTCCTTTTATATTCTATGGGATAGAGCTTTATTTTTGGGCGTGTATGAGGAACTTATTGTTACCTTTATTAATTGAACAGATCGAAGCTACATTCTGGGGAATGCTCAGTCACCGGATTGCTCCATCATATACTGCAGTGACAGGTTTTGTCGCATGAGTGGCTATAGCCGAGCCGAGGTGATGCAAAGACCCGCCTTATGTACATTCTTGCATGGACCACTCACATCTTCCGTAGCTATCACTCAGATGCAGTTATGTCTGTCGGCAGAAGAGGAGAGGCATTTGGAAGTCCTTCTGTACAAGAAAGATGGTATGAATTACATGTCCTCTTTTATTATCATGCTTTTGATGATAATGTTGCCGAAATTTGTACGTTCGTTTGTGACACTAACAACAGAGCCTGTTGCATAAACTCCGGCCTCCTGAGGAGACTTGTTTGTGCCAAAGAAAGTTGCTTCTGACTCACTCAGCGAGTACGAGTATGTTTAGGCATGAAACTAAATGGCATGAATCGTATTTGCAGATCTACCAAATTGTTAATGCTGTTTTAGGAATTTTTGCAAAATGCTTTTGCATAAAGATGTTGATGGTGCCCATATGGTTATGTGAAGACATGTTTAGAAAGTTTGTGTTTACTGAAACAAGCGAGCAACTTAATAAAACTTGAAAATCTTAAATTTAGTTGCTTAAATATTGACACTAAAAATTATGCTAGTTGATAGCAAGATTGTTTTTTAAGGCAGTAAGAATTTTTTGAGAATGTGAGGATTGAAAGATTCTAGGAGTATTTTTGGGGTTATTAACATTTTATTGCGCCGAGCCGACATAAAATGCTTTAAATATTTTGTATGGAAAATCCGCTTACAACGATTTGGGAATTAAAGGTTGAAATGAAAT
>Ga0210040_10008350_pt1 | contig 12316 bp, 13 predicted proteins | sample CryGeyCG12114_NA_FD_185462 | JGI IMG/M metagenome (GOLD analysis project Ga0210040, IMG submission 185462) | Groundwater microbial communities from aquifer - Crystal Geyser CG19_WC_8/21/14_NA (SPAdes) (version 2) | ecosystem: Environmental > Aquatic > Deep subsurface > Groundwater | place: USA... | reverse complement strand
TGGGCGCTGTCCCGGCTCCCGCCTGCTCGGCGCCCCGACCTCCTGCGGCGCCTGGATGAGGCGACGGCCGGTCGGGCTGTGGCGTGGGTGTCAGTGGAAGGTATCGGCGTCGCCCCGTCGGTGCCGACCCTGGGTGACCGCCCAGCCTCCGGTCACAGCATCGTCGGCGTCGCCCGCCACGACCGGACGACCGTGAGGTCTCCCAGAGGTGCGCACGTCGAGGCCGTCGCCCGGTGCTGGTCCCGCGGGCGCTCACTGGCCTGGCTGGCCGACGGCTGAGCGCTCAGCCCGACCCGGCCCGACCCGGCCCGGTCAGGGCAGCAGGTCAGCCGTAGGTCTCGCGGTCGCTGAACAGGCTGCTGACCGACTCGCCCGCGTGGATGCGGTGGACGGCCTCGGCGAACAGCGGGGCCACCGAGCGGGTGACGATGTTCGGCAACTGCTTCTCCGGCGGCAGCGGCACGGTGTTGGTGGTGACGATCTCCACCACGTCGGGCTCCTGCTTCAGCCGCTCGATGGCCGGCCCGGTGAACAGCCCGTGGGTGCAGGCGATGGAGATCTGCCGGACGCCCTCCTTGCGCAGCACCCGCAGCAGCTCGATGATCGAGCCGGCGGTGGCGATCTCGTCGTCGAGCACGATCACGTCGCGCCCCTTCACGTCGCCGACGATCCGGTCGATCACCACCGAGTCGTCGGACTGGCGCTGCTTGGAGCCGGCCGCCACGTCCAGGCCGAGGTTGCGGGCGAACTCCGCCGCGACCTTGGCGTTGCCGAGGTCGGGTGAGACCACCACGGTGTTCGACAGGTCCTTGCGGCGGAAGTGCGCGGCCAGCTCGAGGACCGCGCTCAGGTGGTCCACCGGCACGGAGAAGAACCCGTGCACCTGCGGGGCGTGCAGCGCCATGGTGAGCACCCGGGTCGCCCCGGCGGCGGCCAGCATGTCGGCGACCAGCCGGGCGCCGATGGAGATCCGCGGCGCGTCCTTCTTGTCCGAGCGCGCGTACGCGAAGTGCGGGATCACCGCGGTGATGTGGGCCGCGGAGGCGCCCCGGGCCGCGTCCATCATCAGCAGCAGCTCGAAGAGGTTCTCCTGCACCGGCGGTACCAGCGGCTGGACGATGTAGACGTCGCGCTGGCGGCAGTTGGCGCGCAGCTGGACCTGCAGGCAGTCGTTGCTGAAGCGCGTGGTGCGGGTCTGGGAGAGCTCGACGCCGAGGATCCTGCACATCTCCTCGGCGAACTCGTGATGGGCGGAGCCCGAGAAAACGGTGATTTCGCCGGTCACAGGCACACCCTAACCTGGTTCGCGGGGGCTCCCCGACCGCGTCCGGGACGCCCAGGGAGGTGGTGGATCAGCCCTCGAACTTGTAGCCGAGCCCCCGCACGGTGACCAGGTAGCGCGGGTTGGCCGGGTCGGGCTCGAGCTTGCTGCGCAGCCGCTTGACGTGCACGTCCAGGGTCTTGGTGTCCCCCACGTAGTCGGCGCCCCAGATGCGGTCGATCAGCTGGCCGCGGGTCATCACCCGGCCGGCGTTGCGCAGCAGCATCTCCAGCAGCTCGAACTCCTTGAGCGCGAGCTTGACCCGGCTGCCGTCCACCGAGACCTCGTGCCGCTCCACGTCCATCCGGACGCCGGCCGACTCGACCACGTCGGGCACCAGCTCGACGTCCTGGCCCCGCCGCAGCACGGCGCGGATCCGGGCCACCAGCTCGCGGTGGCTGAACGGCTTGGTCACGTAGTCGTCGGCGCCGAGCTCCAGCCCCACGACCTTGTCGATCTCGGAGTCCCGCGCCGTCACCATGATCACCGGCACCGGGCCGCGCAGCCGGAGCTGACGGCACACCTCCGTACCGGGCAGGCCGGGCATCATCAGGTCGAGCAGGACGATGTCGGCCCCGGCCCGGTCGTACTCGGCCAGGCCGGTGGCCCCGTCCGCCGCCTCGACGACGTCGAAGCCCTCCTTGCGCAGCATGTACGCCAGCGCCTCGCGGTAGGACTCCTCGTCCTCCACCACCAGTACCCGGGTCATCGGACCTCCTGTCGCTCGTCGCGGCTCGTGGGCTGGTCACGCCGGCGGCCGCGGCCCGCCAGCGCGGTGACCGGAGCCACCGGCCCTTCCTCCCGGCCCGCGTCCTGGTCACCGTCACGGGGGTCGGTGGGCTGCAGGTGGGCAGGGATGCGGATGGTGAAGGTGGAGCCGGCCCCCGGCTTGCTCCACACCGACACGTCGCCGCCGTGGGTGGCGGCGATGTGCTTGACGATGGCCAGCCCGAGCCCGGTGCCGCCGTTGGCCCGGCTGCGGGCGTAGTCGACCCGGTAGAAGCGCTCGAAGATGCGGTCGACCTCGGGAGCCGCGATGCCGATCCCGTTGTCGGAGACGGTGATCTCCACGTAGTCGTCGTCGCTCATCGCCTGCACGTGGGCCGCGACCACCACCCGGGCGCCGGGGTCGGAGTAGACGACGGCGTTCTCGACCAGGTTGCCGACCGCGACGCTGAGCTGGCGGGCGCTGCCCAGCACCCGGGTGCCCCGGGTGCCGGCCACGGCCAGCGAGACCTGGTGCCGCTCGGCGTCCACCCGGCAGCGGTCGACCGCGTCGACCAGCACCTCGTCGACGTCGACCTCCTCGGGGTCGGCCAGCGGGTCGTCGGCCTGCAGCCGGGACAGCTCGATGATCTGGGCGACCAGGTCGTTCAGCCGCGCGGACTCCACGCCCATCCGGCCGGCGAAGCGGCGCACGGCGACCGGGTCGTCGGCGGCGTCCTCGACCGCCTCGGCGAGCAGCGAGATGGCCCCGATCGGCGTCTTCAGCTCGTGGCTGACGTTGGCCACGAAGTCGCGCCGGGTCTGCTCGATGCGCCGGGCCGAGGTCTGGTCGTCGGCCAGGATCAGCACCTGCTCGTCACCGAGCGGCGCCACCCGGGCGGTGAGGAAGGTCGACGCCGCCCGCGGACCGCGGGACACCTCCAGGTCGACGGTGCGGATCTGCCCGTCGCGACGGGTGGCCCGGACGAGCTCGAGCAGCTCCAGCAGGGCCAGCCGGCTGCCCCGGGCCAGACCGAGGTTGCGCGCGGTGGAGGTCGCCTCGAGCACCTCGTCGTGGCGGCCGACCAGCACCCCGGAGGAGGGCAGCACCGCGAGCACCTCGGCGAGGCCGTCCGGCACCACCGCCGCCGGGGACTCGAACGTCTCCGGGGGCGCGGGCCGCTCCCGGCGGGACCAGCGGGCGGCCAGCAGCCCGAGGGCCAGGCCCGCGACGAGCGCCAGCACGACGGCCAGGGCAGGGTTCACACCATGATGGTAGGGGCCTCGCGGCGGCCCTCGGCGTCGCTCGGACGGGGGGTGACGGGGCGTCCACAGACCGTTCCCGACCTGTTCACCTGGCGTTCACCGGCCCTCCGGCTCGCCGTAGTGCCCCGGCATATGGTGGGCGACGATCCAGCCACCAGAGGGGAACGACCATGCGGGACTCCTACCGCGAACAGCTCGACGACATCCTGGCCGACCTCGTGCACATGTCGCAGGTGGTCTCGTCCGCCGTCCGCAGCAGCACCACGGCCCTGCTCGAAGCCGACATCCACCTCGCCGAGCAGGTCATCACCGACGACCTCAAGCTCGACCAGAAGCAGACCGAGGTCGAGGCCCGCGCGTTCCAGCTGCTGGCCCGCCAGGCCCCGGTGGCCGGCGAGCTCCGCACCCTGGTGGCGACCCTGCGGATGGTCACCGAGCTGGAGCGGATGGGCGACCTGGCCGCGCACGTGGCCAAGATCGCGCGGCTGCGCTACCCAGAGATCGCGGTCCCGCCCAACCTGCGCGCCAACTTCGTGCGGATGGGTGACGTGGCCGAGAAGATGGTGGTCACCGCCGGCCAGACCCTCAACGACCGCAACATCCAGAACGCCCAGGAGCTGCGCTCGCGCGACGAGGAGATGGACGAGCTGCGCCGCACGCAGTTCCGGCTGCTGCTCAGCGACGACTGGGACGCCGGTGTCGAGGCGGCCGTCGACGTGGCCCTCCTCGGCCGCTACTACGAGCGGATCGCCGACCACGCCGCCTCGATGGCCCGCCGCATCATCTACGTCGTGACCGGGGAGTTCCCCGAGGACGAGTTCTGGCCCCAGCCGTAGGGGTCTTCCGAGCCGCGGCTCGCTGATCAGCGGTCCGCGCAGGTCAACGGCGTCCCGCGCCCCTCGAGTCCCTCCCGCGCCCGGTGCACGGGGCGCGGGAGGGAGCACGGGGCGTGGCGAGGGCGACGGGGCGCCGGGGCGGCTGCTGGTTGAGCGCGGACGCGGCGCGGCCAGGTCGTGGACGGATGCAGCGTCTCCACAGAGCAGACGCCGCTAGGAGCGAGCAGGGCTGGGCGTCCCGCGCCCCCAGGTTCCTCCCGCGCCCCGTCCACCGGGCGCGGCAGGTGCCGACGGGGCGCGGGACGGGCGTCCTACTTCTTGCCCTGGTTCTTGACCGCCTCGATGGACGCGACGGCGGCCTCGGGGTCGAGGTAGCGCCCGCCCGGTGAGGTGGGCCGGAGGTCGTCGTCGAGGTCGTAGACCAGCGGGATGCCGGTCGGGATGTTGAGCCCGACCACGTCGGCGTCGCTGATCTGGTCCAGGTGCTTGACGATGGCGCGCAGCGAGTTGCCGTGGGCGGCGACCAGGGTCACCTTGTGGGCCAGCAGGTCGGGCACGATCTGGTCGTACCAGTAGGGCAGGGCGCGGAGCAGGACGTCCTTGAGGCACTCGGTCCGTGGGCGCGCCTCGGGCGGCAGCCCGGCGTACCGGGGGTCGCCGAACTGCGCGAACTCGTCGTCGTCGTCGATCGGGGGCGGCGGCACGTCGTAGGAACGGCGCCACGTCATGAACTGCTGCTCGCCGAACTCGGCCAGCGTCGAGGCCTTGTCCTTGCCCTGCAGCGCCCCGTAGTGCCGCTCGTTGAGCCGCCACGACCGCGTCGTCGGGATCCACAGCCGGTCGGCCGCGTCCAGCGCGAGCTGGGAGGTGCGGATGGCCCGCCGCAGCAGGGACGTGTGCAGGACGTCGGGCAGCAGGCCGGCCTCGGCGATCAGCTCGCCGCCGCGGCGCGCCTCGCGCTCACCCTTCTCGTTCAGGTCCACGTCCACCCAGCCGGTGAACAGGTTGAGGGCGTTCCAGGCGCTCTCGCCGTGCCGCAGCAGGATCAGAGTTGAGCTCATGGCCGCGAGCCTAGTGGACCTCGATGCCCGCACCCGGAGCCCTCGTGCCCACCCGGCCGAGTGGTCTGACCAGGGCTTCCGGGCCCCGGTCGGCGCTCCCGCGGCCGGTCGCCGCCGCGGTGCTACGCTCGCCCAGCCAGTACGCGGGAGCTCGGAGGACCGGGCTGAGAGGGTGGCTGCCCCGCCTCCGACCGCTCGCACCTGAACCGGGTAATGCCGGTGGAGGGAGGATGGCTGATGACGTCCGTCATGCCGCCTGACCAGACCACGCCCGTCCCGCCGCTCACGGCGACGACGGCACCCGACCGGCACGCCGAGGTGCCGCGGACCCTCGACGAACCCACCCCCAGGGCGCTGGGCACGCTCGACCAGCTCGGCCTGTGGGGCAACCTCGGGGTCAGCCTGCTCGGCTTCAGCGGCGCACTGGTCGTGCTGCACCCCTACGGGCCGGACGCGCCGCCGCTCACCCTGCTCGCCGCCCTGCTCGCCATCCTGGTCGGCACGGTGGTGGGTGCCGGAGCGGTCGCTGCCGCCGCGGTCGCCGGCGCGCGGACCGGCGCCCCGGGCATGGTGCTGCTCCGCGGCCTGTTCGGCATCCGCCTGTCCTACCTGCCGACGGTCCTCAACCTGGTGCAGATGCTCGGCTGGGGCGTCTTCGAGGTGGTCACCATCAGCACCGCGGCCGCCCAGCTGCTGCCGGCCGTACCCCGCTGGGTGTTCGTGGTGGTGATCGGCGCGGCCACCACCCTGCTCGCGCTGAAGCCGCTGGGCACCGTCCGGCTGCTGCGGCGCTACGTCACCGTGGCCATGCTCGCCGCGATGGCCTACCTCCTCGTCCAGCTGCTCCGCTCGCCGCTGCCGCAGGCCCCGGACGCGGGGTGGGCGGGGTTCCCGATCGCGGTGGACACCGCCCTCGCCGTGGCCATCTCCTGGGTGCCGATCGCGGCTGACTACTCCCGCTACTCCCGGACCAGCCGCGCCGCGGCGACCGGGCCGCTGCTCGGGTTCAGCGTCACCCAGATCGGCTGCTACGCGCTCGGCCTGCTCGCGCTGCTGCAGGTCGCGGGCGACCCGGACCGGGTGTTCTCCTCGTTCCTGGCCGTGCCCCTGGGCGTCGTGGCCTTCGCCGTCCTGGTGCTGCGCGAGCTCGACCAGTCCTTCGTCAACGTCTACTCCTCCACCATGGCCCTGCAGAACCTGCGGCCCCGCTGGGACCGCCGGGTGATCTCGGTGGTCGCGGGTGCCGTGATCACCCTGCTCGCCCTGGCCGTCGACATCTACGGGTTCGCCAGCTTCCTGTCCCTGATCGGCTCGGTGTTCGTCCCGATGTTCGCCGTGCTGGTGGTGGACTACTTCGTCTTCGGCGGCAGCCGGACCTGGGACCTCAGCGAGCAGGCGCCGCCCCGGCCGCTGATGCTGCTGCCCTGGGCCATCGGCTTCGTGGTCTACCAGCTGGTCTACCCCGGGCAGGTGACCTGGTGGGCGGGCCTGTGGGAGGGCGTCGCGTCCGCGGTCGGCTTCGCGCCGCAGGTGTGGATGAGCGCGTCGCTGCTCTCCTTCGTGGCGGCCGCTCTCGTCACCGCCGCCATCCACCTGGTCCGCCGCACGGCCGGGGCCCACCGGTGAACGCACCCGAGGAGAGCACCGACATGACGTACCCGCAGCCGGACCCGGCGCAGGTGAGCGCGACCCTGGACGCCCTCCGGTCGGCCACCCCGCTGGTGCACTGCATCACCAACATCGTGGTGGCGGGCTTCACCGCCAACGTGCTGCTCGCGCTCGAGGCGTCCCCGGCCATGGTCGAGAACGACCACGAGGCGGCGGACTTCGCCGGCGCCGCCGACGCCCTGCTGGTCAACCTGGGCACCCTGTCCGACGAGCGCACCCGGGCCTGCCGGGCCGCGGCCGCCGCCGCGCACGCGGCCGGGACGCCCTGGGTGCTCGACCCGGTCGCGGTCGGCCCGCTGGCCTACCGGACCGAGCTGGCCACCGACCTGCTCGCCTCCCGGCCGACGGTGATCCGCGGCAACGCCTCGGAGGTGCTCAGCCTGGCCGGAGCCAGCGGCGCGGGCCGCGGCGTGGACAGCACGGCCAGCCCGCAGGCCGCGCTGGAGACGGCACGCGACCTCGCCCACCGGACCGGGGCCGTGGTCGCGGTCAGCGGGGCCGTCGACGTGATCACCGACGGGGACACCGTGGTCGAGGTGCACACCGGGCACCCGCTGATGACCCGGGTGACCGGAGTGGGCTGCGCACTCGGGGCCGTCGTCGCGGCCTGCTGCGCCGTCACGCCCTCGGCCCTGGACGCCGCGGTCGGGGCCACCAGCCTGCTGACCGTGGCCGCCGAGCGCGCCGCCGCCGAGAGCCGGGGACCCGGCAGCTTCGCGGTGGCCCTGCTCGACGAGCTGGCCGCGCTGGACGCGGCCGCGCTCCGGGCGGCCGTGCGGTGAGCCGGCCGGTCGACCTCGACCTCTACCTGGTCGCCGACTCCACCCTCTGCGGCGCGCGGGGGCTGGTGGCCACGGTGGCCGCGGCGGTTGCCGGCGGGGTCACCCTGGTGCAGCTGCGCGAGCCCGGGGCGACCACCCGGGAGCTCTGCCGCCTCGGCACCGCCCTGCAGGAGGTGCTCGTGGACGCGGGCGTCCCGCTGGTGGTCAACGACCGGGTGGACGTGGCCCTGGCCGTCGGCGCGGCCGGGGTGCACCTCGGCCAGAGCGACCTGGACGTGCGGACGGCGCGCCGGCTGCTCGGCGACGAGGCGGTCATCGGGCTCTCGGTCAGCACGCCCGGCGAGGTGGCCGAGGCCGAGCAGCTGCCCGCCGGGGTGGTCGACCACCTCGGCCTCGGCCCCGTCTTCGCCACCGCGACCAAGCCCGAGGCGGCCCTGCCGCTGGGTCTGGTGGGGACGGCGGCGCTGCGGGCGGCGACCTCGCTGCCCACCGTGGCCATCGGCGGCGTCGGCCTGCACAACGTGACCCAGGTGCGGGCGACCGGGGTGGACGGGGTGGCGGTGGTCTCGGCCATCTGCGCCGCCGAGGACCCGGCCGCCGCCGCCGCCGCACTGCGCAGCCCGGGCGGGAGCCCGCGATGACCCCCGCCGCCCCCGTCCCCGGGCGGTCCCGCGAGGGAACCGTCCCCGGGCCGACCATCCCCGTTGCCCCCGTCCCCGTCGTGCTCAGCATCGCCGGGCTCGACCCCAGCGGCGGCGCCGGCGTCCTCGCCGACGTCAAGACGTTCTCCGCCCTCGGCGCCTACGGCACCGGCGTGCTGACCGCGGTCACCGCGCAGAGCACCCAGGGGGTGACCGCCGTGCAGCACCTCGACCCGGACCTGGTCACCGCCCAGCTGGAGACCCTGCTGGACGACGTCGCGGTCGACGCGGTCAAGATCGGCATGCTCGGCGGGGCGGCGGTGGTGCGGGCGGTCGCCGACGTCGTCCGCCGGCGCCGGCTGCCGCACGTCGTGCTGGACCCGGTGATGGTGGCGACCAGCGGGGACCGGCTGCTCGACCAGGAGGCGGTCGCCGCCCTGCGCGACGAGCTGCTGCCGCTCTGCGACCTGGTCACGCCCAACCTGCCCGAGGCCGCGGACCTGCTCGGCGAGCCGGAGGCCCGCGACGAGGCCGGCATGCACGACCAGCTGGGCCGGCTGAGCGCGCTGGCGCCCGGCGTCCTGCTCAAGGGCGGGCACCTCGACGGCGGGGAGAGCGTGGACCTGCTGGCCGTCGACGGCGCCACGACCCGGCTGAGCGCCCCGCGGGTGCGCACCCGCAACACCCACGGCACCGGCTGCGCCCTCTCCTCGGCGGCGGCGGCGCTGCGTCCGGGCAGCAGCGGCTGGCCCGAGGCCGTCCGGGGCGCCAAGGACTACGTCACCGCGGCCATCGCCGGGAGCGACCAGCTGCAGGTCGGGTCCGGGCACGGCCCGCTGCACCACTTCGTCCGCCTGTGGGGACCGCCGGCCTGAGCCGGACGCGGTTCGGCGAGGATGACCGCGTGTCCTCCTCCACCCACCCGGCCAGCACCCCCACCCCCTACGCCGTCGTCACCGGCGCGAGCAGCGGGATCGGGGCCGCCAGCGCCCGCCGCCTCGCCGCGGACGGCTTCGCGGTCCTCTGCGTCGCCCGCCGGGGGGACCGCGTGGCGGCGCTGGCCGAGGAGATCGGCGGCACCGCGCTGGCCTGCGACGTCACCGACCCCGAGCAGGTGGCCGCCCTCGCCGAAGCGGTCGGGCCGCGCTGCGACCTGCTGGTCAACAACGCCGGCGGCGCCTTCGGCCAGGAGCCGGTGGCCGAGGCCGACCTCGACGCCTGGCAGCGGATGTACGCGGTCAACGTGCTGGGCACCACCGCGGTGACCAAGGCCCTGCTGCCCGCGCTGGTCGAGGCCCGCGGGCAGGTGGTGTTCCTGACCTCGGTCGCCGCCGACGGCCCGTACGAGGGCGGCGCCGGCTACTGCGGCGCCAAGGCCGCCGAGCGGGCGGTGGCCGGGGCGATGCGGCTGGAGCTGGTCGCCACCCCGGTGCGGATCGCCGAGATCTCCCCCGGCATGGTCCGCACCGACGAGTTCTCCCTGACCCGCTTCGAGGGGGACGCCGGGCGGGCGGCCAAGGTCTACGAGGGCGTCGCCGAGCCGCTGACCGCCGAGGACGTCGCCGAGTGCGTCGCCTGGGTGGCCTCCCGGCCGGCCCACGTCAACATCGACCGGCTGACCGTCCGCCCCCGGGCCCAGGCCGCCCAGCACAAGGTGCACCGGGTCAGCGCCGCGACGGCCTAGCTCTCGACGGGGTGGGTCCCGACGCGGCCGGCGTCGCCGTCAGCCCAGGGCCTAGCCTTCCGGGCATGGCCCGCACCGTCGCCACCACCACCGCCGTCGAGCGCGAGGCGCTGCTGGACTTCGTCCGGCCCCGGCACCACCTGCTGCTGGTGACCGCCCGCGGGGACGGGCGGCCACAGCTGTCGCCGGTCTCCGGCGGGGTCGACGAGCAGGGCCGGATCGTCATCTCCTCCTACCCCGGGCGGGCGAAGGTGCGCAACGCCGAGCGGACGCCCCAGGTCTCGGTCTGCGTGCTCTCCGACGACTTCGACGGCCCGTGGGTCCAGGTGGACGGCGACGCCGAGGTGCTGCACATGCCCGAGGCCGAGGACGCGCTGGTCGACTACTTCCGCTGCATCGCCGGCGAGCACCCCGACTGGGACGCGTACCGGGCGGCCATGCGGCTGCAGGACAAGTCGCTGCTCCGGATCACCCCGACCCGCTGGGGACCGGTGGCCACCGGCGGCTTCCCCGCCAACGTCGCCGCCCGCCTCGACGCCTGACCTGAGGAGCCCCGTGCCCACCCAGCACCTGGACATCACCACGCCCGACGGCGTGGCCAACGCCTACTTCACCCGCCCGGACGGGAGCGGGCCCGTCCCCGGCGTCCTCCTCTACTCCGACGCCCTGGGCCTGCGCCCCTCGCTGGAGCAGCTGGCCGACCGGGTCGCCGCGGCCGGGTACGCCGTGCTGGCGCCCAACGTCTACTACCGGGAGAGCCCCGACCCGGTCGGGCACCTGCCCCGGCCGGTCGACCTGTCCCGGTGGTCCGAGCTCGCCGGACTGCTCGGTCCCCTGATGCAGTCCATGGACAACACGGCCGTGCTGCGGGACGCCGAGGCCTACCTCGGCTTCCTCGCCGCCTCCCCGGACGTGGCCGAAGGACCGGCCGGGGTCACCGGCTACTGCATGGGCACGCGGCTGGCCCTGCGGGCGGCCGAGGCCTTCCCCGAGCGGGTGGCGGCGGTCGGCGCGTTCCACGGCGGCGGGCTGGCCACCGACGCACCGGACAGCCCGCACCTCGGCCTGGGCACCGTGCGGGCCGAGGTCTACCTGGGACACGCCGACCACGACCCCGGCATGCCGCCCGAGCAGGTCGCCCGGCTGGACGCCGCGCTGGACGAGGCCGGGATCACCCACCGCACCGAGGTGTACCCCGACGCCCCGCACGGCTACGCGATGGCCGACACCACGGCCTTCCGGGAGGACGCCGCCGAGCGGCACCTCGCCGAGCTCGTCGCCCTGCTCGCTCGCACGCTGGCCCGCGACTGAGCGGCAGCCGCAGCGGCCGCCATGCGCTGTCAGCCCGGGGGGTCCTCGGGCGGGGCGAGGTGGGCGAAGGCGGCGAGGTTGGCCGTCGGCTCCCCGCGGGAGCGGCGCCAGACCCACTCCCGGGTGATGCTGCTGGCGAAGCCGAGCGCGACCACCGGGTTGAAGCAGCTGTCGGCGGTGTCGGCCACGGTGCCGAGCACCTGGTCGACCGCCTCCACGGTGACGGCCGCCAGCGGCAGGGTGCCGGTCAGGTAGACGTCGCCCAGCGCGTCCAGGCTGAAGCAGACGGTCCGCAGCTTGAGGTTGTGCTGCAGCAGCCACCGGTAGAGCGCCTCGACGTTCTCCTCGGGCGCCCGGGCGACGAAGGCCCGGATGCCGAGGCCGTAGCGGCCCACCTCGAGCGCGCACTCGGTGACCAGCTTGGTGGTGCCGGGCAGCGACACCGTGAAGACGCCCGGCGTGCGCTCCGACCAGGGCAGGTCCAGCCCGCCGAGCACCTCGCGGACCACCTCGGACGCATCCCGGCTCACGCCGTCAGCCTAGTGGCGCTGCCCGGCACGGGCCCACGGAGCGGTCGGCGACGCCGCCATCTCACCGCGGTCGGCAGCGACCGGGGGCGCGGGCTCCGGCACTAGGGTGACCGGACATCCGCCGGACGGCCCCGGCGGCCCACCGCCGGCCGAAGGAGCTCCTGTGCCGCTCAGCCCCACCCGCCTCCCCCGGAGGCGCAGCGTCGCCCTCGCCGCGACGGCGCTGGCCCTGGTCGGCACCGCCGCCTGCGCCCCGCAGGACGCCACCCCCGCACCGGCGCCGGCGGCGAGCGCGGGCAGCGCCTCGCCCGCCTGCAGCAAGGACACCCTGCCGCTCACGACGCCGGGGACCTTCACCGTGGGCACGGACAAGCCGGCGTACGAGCCCTGGTTCTCCGACGACGACCCGACCAACGGCAAGGGCTACGAGTCGGCCGTCACCTACGCCGTGGCCCAGCAGCTCGGCTTCGCCCAGACCGACGTCACGTGGATCACCGTTCCCTTCACCAAC
>Ga0210040_10008349_pt1 | contig 12316 bp, 9 predicted proteins | sample CryGeyCG12114_NA_FD_185462 | JGI IMG/M metagenome (GOLD analysis project Ga0210040, IMG submission 185462) | Groundwater microbial communities from aquifer - Crystal Geyser CG19_WC_8/21/14_NA (SPAdes) (version 2) | ecosystem: Environmental > Aquatic > Deep subsurface > Groundwater | place: USA... | reverse complement strand
AGTAAAAAGATTTCACCCGCACTTTAAATCCCGAATCCCGGTCCAAGAAGAAAACGCAAATAAGCCAGAAATTAATGAAAACGGTTGGCTACAGTCCACAGAACTCAAAATACCCTAAAATAGACTACTACTCTCACATGATATTATTAGTTAAATTAACAAATAATTCGAAACAGTATACTTTTTTTAGTCGAAGAAAAAGAACGGGAACGGGAGCCTTCAAAACCCGAATTTGATTTCGAAGTGGGCAATGAAAGTGGCTCTTCTCCAATTACTTTCCGTATGTAAAGCTTTTAAGTTTTGCCAAAAAAATTTCCAAATTTAGTTTGAAGACTTTTTTTTACAGGAAAAAGGTTAAAAAAATGGAAGAAAAAATTTGAGGAATTGGACGAAATTTCAGCGGAAAATTTACCTGTTCAAGTTGGGCAAAGAGCAGGCAGATGGAGCTTGTGGGGACTTTATTATTGTAGCAATCGATTTGGACGATACAAAAAGTTTCATGGATATTACATTTCACTGTGTATTCTGCTAATCATTGGTAATGCAAAGCTGCAGTGCCTGAAATTTATAACTGCAGCTAATTAAATACAAAAGTTTTTTTTCTGCTATTTAGCTCAAGGAACAGCCTTCAACCTAGTCTACTTTTTGCGAAAACATGGCGGTATGGCTTTCGTAGTAGTTTTGCTTATGGTATACTTTGGGTTTGGATATCCTCTGTTTGTATTGGAAACTATGATAGGTAAAGCAAAAATCACAAAATTTCTGAAAAATTATTACATGTACTATGCAATATTTTCAATATTTTTGTTTTTTTAGGGCAATATGGTGGCCGAAAACCAACGCAATTGTTCCGCTTTATGTGCCCTGCATTTGTTGGTCCACAAAAAATATAATTGACGTTTTACAACCTTAATTAAAAATATCATTTAGCTCAATTTAGTTTATTCTTTTAAAGGCATCACACCAGTACTTTATATTCGGACTCTAGCGAGAGCTGTCAACAGTTTTGCAATGTTTCTTTACTCTTTATTTTTCTGCTGGGACCTTTACTTCTGTGAACCGGCATACAGTCCTTTACGTATATTAGATATCTCTATTAACTACAGTCAGAACTTTTAAATACCTTGTATTTAATTACTCATTGAAATTTTTTTAGTATCCAAGTTTTTATCAACGGAAGCTACAGTTGTAGAATTCTCAATTTTTCGACATTCTAGCCATCATCAAGATTACATTCAAGTGACTACTAACGGATGGCTCTTTACAACCTGTTTGATATTTCTCGCGGTACGTCAATTTATTAAAAATGTTTTTCAAACGAATTGAAAAGTCGATACAAAATAAATCATATAGCACAGGTTCTTCTAATCATGGACTTAAAAACATTTGCGAAAATCGCCCGCGTATTCGTGAAAGTTGGCCTTCTTTGTATGTCTGGATATGTAGTGATCATCTTGATTCGTGTCATGAGTGCCACTGAAGGAAATTATTTAGATTCTGTAACTCTGCGGCCTTTATTTTCCACATTGAGTCCGAAATGGATCCATCTATTTTCAGGAAATGCTTGGATTGACGCTTTGTTCTTCGTCATCAATACCTTAGAACTGGGGACTCTGATACATGGTTACTTGGGTTCCAAATTATTTTATCATTACAGAACGTACAGGTAAAAAATTTGGATTTATAAACCACAAAAGGGGTTTTTAAACTGTGTATAGTTGGTATTTCTAACTTTTTGGTTTGCAGAGACGGGTTTTATTTCATACTGGCTGTCATATTTTGGAATATTTTGGCAGTCACTGGGGGCCTCTTATGGATAGGCTATATAAGTGTGAGTCAAAAGCAAATGGATCTCGCAACTGAACAATTGCATGGTCATTACGGACTCTTTGTCGTTTTTTTACTCAAACATATCCAAGCTGAGTACACAGTGCGAGTGGAAACAGATATTTTGTTTTTCAATGCGTTTTTTTATTCCATAATCGGCGCAGCAGGTATTCCATGCAAATGAAAATTTAGCGAATTCTCATAGGGAAGCTTCAATTTTGCTTAACTTTGTGCAATCAGGATTCATTGGGACCATTGGATATTTGATTATTCTTGTGGACAATTTGTATCCAGTAGACGGGCACATCATTATCAAATTTTGTCTTATCGTCGCATTCTCACTTGTTTTTGGAATACTGGTTCCTTCCAAACTTTTAACAGAGGTGAGAAAAATATGTGACCAAAAAATAAACAGATTTCATTAATTTAGAGTAGGGGGGTTTTACAACCTACTTTTCATTTTTTTAGGAGGGACTCAGATTTCTTATTTATCTAGATTTTTACATCAATCATACATGGAGCTCCCTATTTGTTGTCAGTGCATATTTTGCAGCCATTGTATTCGGTCATCAAATCGGGAAATTTCTTCATGATTTCCTCAACATGATTCACTTGAAAGGATATCAATCCAAACAGCACACGTATTACATTCCCCGGATTTTGAGTGGTTGTTTCTTAGTGATTATGACTGTAATTTAAAAATAAAGTAAAATATCTTGACTGCAATACTAAGTTGGTAAATTAAAAATATGTTTTTTTTTTACAGTTTGCCTCTATTTCTGCAATGTTTAGACGTCATTACCCACATCAAGGTCACAGTAGTTGGAATGGCACCTCAAGCTATGTAGGAATTAGTTTGTCAGCTGCACCCGCTGTTTTAATTACAGTTACAGCCATGTGCATTGTAATGACTACTAAAGTATGAAATTTTCGAAAACATCTCTCGCATTGTTTCTATTTGGTGTTCAAATATATTTGATGAACAGGAAATTTTACATTTTATAGAAACATGGGGAATCCGCATTCGCGCCTAAAAGATGGTGGTACAATAATCCACATCACACATCCGTTTGCTTTGCAGACTTCATGAATTTTCAATTCTCCATTCCTCAAGCCAAAAAGCGAAGAAAGAAGCATAGCAATAGCAGTTCTGATTAATTTTGGAAAAATAAATATTTTGAATTTTTATTTTGGTTACAAACAAAAAAATAACTAAATAACTCAAATATAGATTTCTTCACTAAAATATTAACAGCATTTGTTTAAAACATTATCACTCGGGTTGATGATTGATTAAAATGTTAAGATATGAAGTCAAACGAGCTTCCTCTTTTTCATTCAAAGGTGCAATACTTTTAGGTAATGAGGACATTGTCAAATTTTCACCCAGCAGAGCAATCTAAACAACATTTGAAATCAAGTAAATACATTGGAAGTTTACAGTATTCCATTTGAAACTCACTCAAAGATTTTACTCACCATAAACTCCGCATGCGACGCTGTATAAATTGAAAACTCCCTAAGTGGTCCATTTTCAATTTTCAAATTTTTCCAAGGCAGAATATCACTAACAAGTAGGTCAAAAATGTACAGACAAGTGGATGTTGCCACATACAGAACAGAATGACGCCGCACGCTCCACTTTACAGCTATAACTTTTTCAGAACAATCTAGGGATAGGATTTGTCGTTTTTCAGTAGCTTCATAAAATTTGCATTTGCCATCTTCATAGCCAACCTAGAAAACAAATTTTCTCTTTCTCATTTTCTCACTGAAACTGGATATAATTGATATTGATTGAATGACTAAAAAATCTATTTTGAGGAAACATACAGCAAGCAAATTCAAATCAGCCGCTAAATCAAAACAGTTCACTTTTGTCACAGCTTCGTCATCTTCAATGTATTTGAAAAAGTCATTCTTTTTCTCCTCATGAATTTCTCCATGAACAACAAATCCGTTGTTAGTTCCCAATAGCAAATTGATTGCATCAGTAGAAGATTCTACCCATGATGTAAAGTATGTAGTACTCAAAATACAGTTTAGCTCTGTATTCAAATCGATTTCTTTCCGAACCGTCACGTGTATTGTAGACCACGCTGAAATATGTGACGCAAAATTTGAACTGGATCCTACTATAGTTTCAGTGGATCTGAGGCATCCCCATGAAATTAAATGACCTTCACGGTCTAATGATAAAATCTAGAAAATTTATTTCATTTTATTAGTCACTATGAAGTAGTTCACCACTCTCAATCAGACATTTTTAACATACCAGTAATGAAGCCTTGGTTTCAGGTAGAATGGAGAGACCCACAATGCCTGCTTTGTGATTCTTGGGCGCCATGCAGCCTAAAATCAAGTCAGCCATGTTTCGTTTTCGAACTTACATTTAATAGCAAAATTAGAAGAATTTGTGATTTTAGATTTGAAAATTGTTTACTGACTAGTAGTGACACTAGGAGTCCTGATTGTACTCCCATTATAGTTTGAATGATAATGTGATGGTTCAAGAAGATTCCAAAAATTTAAGGCTCCATCTTTATTTCCCGAGACTGCTAGCTGCGCAACAGGATAAAGCCTAAGAGCAGTTACAGTACCCCAAACTCGAAGAAAGTATAAGGGCATGCTAGGCTCTTTCATTGACCAAACAGTGACGATACTTTTGGATGTTCGTTTTCTAAACAAAAAAACTTAAATTAAACTGGGATACCTCGAGCTTTATTTTACAAAGTCAAATTACACCTTAACCAACACAAATCGCCTTCATCACACTTACTTTTGAGAGGCATTGTTAGTGCACGCAACGTATTCCCCTTGAGAAACAAGTAGACTCATCGGCAACTTACTTAAAATGGACAAACCCCGACTGAATTTTAGACTCGTGAATTTGGTATCCCCATCAGGTAGTTTGAGAGATTTTTGAGATTCAAGTACCCAGAGCATTACAGGACTAACTTTCATGACAAATTTGGATAGCCCTTCCCAGTTTTTGGAATGTTCATAGAATCCTCCTGTCTCTAGTTTAGCCTCTGGATTTGATAACTCTGTACCTACGCCTAAGGCTTCCTATTTAATAAAAACTTCATATTTTAATCCCTGTATTAATAATAGAAATTTCGATTAAAATTTGTAGACGTTTTTCAACCTCTCTCAACATGGCAAGCGATTTCTCAGAACTTGAAGTTACAGACCACATTGGCGGTTTTTGACTCCATTTATGTATCACTTCAATTTCCTCCGTTTGTTCACTTTCGTCCATTCTTTCGTTTTCAGTTTGCGTAGACATCTTCAAATGCACAAAATTACTCCAGCTTGACTATTCTACTTTGTTTAGAAATTTATAGCAACATTACCTGTGTACAATTAGAATTAGCAAATGATGCCATAAATTGTTCATAGCTGCACGAATCCAAATGCAATAGTTCTGCCGACACAATATCCAATCGAATCATGCTTCGCAATTTTTTGCCTCTGGAAAGTCTCGTCTCCTGCAAGTCAATCCAATTAACATAACATATGGAAACTCTGCATACCATAGAGCAAATGTTACTATGTTAAAAAATGGCGTACAAGTATAGATTTTCGTTGGCTTTGATTAAAATCAAACATGGAATTAGTAGTGGCAATATTTGAAACTGATTTTGTCGGTATTTGCGTGCTAGTAATACTGTTTCGGCGGCCAACTGTCTCAATTTTTTTAGTAGTGGTGAATTTTTGTTCGTTGGATTTGTTGGATATTGTTTGGATTTGTACATTAGATGGGGACATTTCAGAAACCGAATCTTCTTCATCCTCGCTACTTGTGGTTTCACTTTGATTTTGGTTATCATGTAAACTCAATTTTCTTTCTAGCTCTTCGAACTCGTTTAGACTGTCATTTCTAATCATCGAGATATTGCTTTTGTTCAGATTTTCTTCTTCTAAAGAACTCATTTCTGCATCTTGTCCACTTTTGGATTCGTAGCCATTGTCTTCTTCTGTCTCTGAGATTTCTTCTTCAAAGTCTGATTCGTATTCCTGAAAAATGAATATCAGGTGTTCAATTTGTGTTTCAGGTTGCAAAAATAAAGGTGACGTTTACCTCAAAATCATCATCGTATTCTTCGGGCTCACTTTCAACTTCTACAACTTTTGGAGGGGCCTGTTGGATTTTTTTATATGAATCCTGTGTGAAATTAATCCTGGATCAGCAAATACAAAGACTGATTGATTTAGTTTCCCAAACTTAAAAAATTACCTGCTTAATACTTCGAGAATCCATCGTGCTCTTATTGCGATTGAAATTTGGGACCGGTTTAGCTATTTTTGCATTGGCAGCGGTAGCAGTAATTGCTGGTTTTATAGTTGAAACTTTCGCAATTATTTTAGGTTTGACTGCATTGCTGTCGCTGGTTACAGATTTGATATTTTTCGTAGATGATATTCCTGTAGTTTTTGGTTTCCCAGTTTTTGCCGTTAAACCTCCTTTGAAGGGAGGGGTTGTGGAATTACCGTAAGCTTTTTCTATCAATCGCTTTTGCCTTGAAGATGGATCTGAAACCTTTATTAAAATTTCTACGTTCAAATACCATTTTCAGATCTGGATTGTCAAATACTAGAAAATTACCTGTACCTCTTTGGTTCGATTCATGATTGTAATTAGTTGTATTGTATTTTTTGTATTTTTTCTTTGCGAGACTATTATTTATTTCGATGGACTAAATTGCAACACTAAGGGAATTCCAAAAATTCTGACGAAAAAAGTCTCTATGTGACTATGTAGTGATGTATCCTTCACATTCACTCATGCATTTTTCAGTGTGGCCGTCTTTACTTGCTGCGGCACAACAAACCAGTTGCTAGGAAACTAAGCGTCCAATTCTACTTCTGCAGTTCGTCAGTCATGTGTTAATTATGCGTGCGACAATTTTAAAACATTTACTTATAGCACAAAATTATGTTTACGTAATAAATTTAATTTAAATTATTATGCATGTGTGAATGTCGTAATTTTAGATTGACGACGGAATGCAAAAATTATAATTACATTTTAGCATGCATAGACGCAATAACAATTTCTTGCCAATACAAAAAGTTTGTATCTTTTAGTTAGCACGATTTATAATAAAAATGTATTTAACAGCAATAGAATACTAAATACTGTAAATACATTTATTTACTGGCTTCTTGACTAGTAGGGTTTGGGTTTGGAGGTGAGGGTTGAGCAGACAACCTTTTCTCCTTAATTGCTTCCAATTCCTTAGGATTGGTTGGTCTCCGCACATAGACATCATCAACCAAACATTTTTCTTGCGTTTGCTGTTCCTCCTCATCATCGACTGACTCAAGTTTATATTTCTCTGCAATTTTCTTTTCATTTCGCGCTTTCCAATCCAAATATTCTTCCAGAATTGGGTCAAAATCTCCCAAAAAATCTTCTTCGTATAAAAATGCCGCATTCTCCATAGAATTCACAGCCTTTACAGCTGAAAGAATCACATCATCCACTAAAAGAACTGATTGAGGCAAGAATTCATAAGCAGTCCGCTCAGCGGTGTCAGTAACTTGTCCGACAAATTCTTTCACATTGGGATCATCCTTGAACATGGTTTCCAAATCTAATTGACCCAAAGCCAGTAGTGAAGCAATAGGCATGACATCTTCCATGAATTGGCCTGCAACTTCTTTCAACTGCTCTAATCGTTTTGGGGTGATGTCTAGCTTTACATGATTTTTTAGTTCATTTATGTCTTCAAGAATTTCTGCAGTTCGACGCATCTCTTCTAATAAGGCGTCTGCAACTCCTGATGCAAATCCTAATCGTTCTTTGGAAGTCTTGGGACGTAACTCTTGAAATGCAGATTCTAATGCGGAAAAAATTGCGGATTCTACTTCTCCTCCATATTTACGCGACCCAATTGGTGCATAAACAGATTCAATGATGTCTTCAATTATCATTTGGACCGCCTTGTTCCTGAGAATAGCATTGCGTACTAAATATTCCACAGTCGGAGCGTTTCGTAACGAGATATCGTCGTCCATTGTTTCTTCGTCATCTTCCTCCTCCTTATGACCCACAGGAATTATGTGCACTTCACAAGTGCAGGGAATCAATGCATTTTTGTTATTACGAAGAAGTGGGTAGTTGAATCCTTCTTTGCGACAAAAACTTGCGAAGGTTACCGCGTCGTAAGTACGACCGTTGAAAACTTTGGTACGAAGGAATTTTTCGAATGGTGTGATCCGAATTAGAGCACGTAATATGTTTGGCGTGTGAAGTCCTAGAAGTTCTCGAATTTTTGTGGCCAGACTCTATCAGAAATTATATGAAATGAAATGAAAAAAAAAGTTATCTGTAGTTTGATTTTAAAGTCGAATGGCAGTCTGTGTTACAAAGAAAAAGAGCAAGAAGTTTATTAAAATTTTATTCCGCGCCCACGACCTCTAACGGCATAGTTAGAGACACTTTGTGACTCAGATTAAAAGTAGCCGACATGTTTGTGTAATTTTACTATATGCTTACTTTTATCTTGTTGAAATCTTGTAGTCCCATCCGATTGAGCGCGGTGGCATCTACATTCACTAATCGACGTCCATTGATATGATTTAATACGAATCCTTCCTTAAAGAAAAACCCGAATGATCGTTTTTCGCACTCATTCACTGCAGCAGTAGAATTGAAGCAAAAAAAGCTAAAAAATAATTTATTTACTAACTTTTATTTCAGGAAATCCAATAGACGCTACCCATTCAGATACTTGCCGAATATTCCAGGCACATGCAGGAGGTAAATCAAAATCTCTAACTGCAGTGACTTTTTTGGGTCCTAAATTAGGTCTGGCCCGAATGATGACTTTTTTCAGCTCCCTGTATTAACAAACCAAAAAAAATTTTTTTTTTTTTGCTTCATGCACTACTTTGAAAAATCCAAACTGAAAAAAAGCTTTACTTGTCAGATAGATACTCAATGTGAATCTTTTTCTTGGCTAATTGAGCCAAATATTCAAGCCATGCAGCCCTGTCCTTTGGAATTAAATATTCCTTTTTCCTCTGTTGAATTACTTTTGGGTCAATATCCAATGACTTTCTAACTGATCTGGACCTATCATCATCACTTTCTCCATTATCTTTTTCGTTCCATTGATAATCTGAATCTAGCTGACTATCTGTTTCAAAACGTTCCGTGCTAAATATTCCTGCATGGGTAGTAAGCCCAATATGTGGTTTACTCTGTGTTCCAGCTTTCGATTTTGCTCTGAACAGTTGCTGAAGTGTTGATCGAGCCCGCATTTTGTTCATTGCGTCGGTTTGTGCTTGTATTACGGACCTAGTGGCCATTACTTTTGTTTGTTGAAACTTATAAGACATATCTGCGTCCGTTTTGGCACCCATGCTTTGCAATACTTTCAGTCTTGCAGCTGCATTTTCTATTTTGACCTTTTTTCCGGATTTTATGGAAAATGACACGAGCGCTGGCACTCCATTTTCTGCTGTTTCATCTGCTGATCCTGGAGGAGTTGTGGAATAATCCGTACCATAGTCATCTTTGGCTATCTTTACTGGAGCCACCGATGGTCTTTTCTTGCGTGTGCTTTTGGAAATCATTGATTGTTTCATTTTTTAGACGTTGAAGAATTATAACTGCAAGTATGAATTAATTATTTGCTTCTTTTCTTGCTCATGAAACAATATTCCCGAAAAAGGAGATTTTTGTGTTTTACAGTGAATAGGTGGATTACTAAGCCAACATTTCGAAAATTTTCACGTTTCGCTTTATTATTGGACAGCTGTCTTCTTGGTTGGTGAAAGGTTTCTCGAAAACATGATGATTGAAGTCAATCACAAACTTGGACAAAAATGTTGTTTGGATTTAAATTGGAGGAAAAAGTTTCGTGGCAGATATGCGGACCGAATTTTAGGGTGTTGTTTACAGAAATTTTGCGTCTTAACCAATATAACAAACTATCTGTGGGGGAAGGGGGTTTTAAATAAAGCAGATTAGCAGACAATGACAATAATGACCATCATGGTTATGACTGTAGACATGCATGGAAATATAGCTACTGACAAAACTTATGCCTCAGCCATAGGGAACAGGGACAGAGATAACCCAACCATCGGAAAGGAAACGCCAAATGCAGAAATCCGTAGCTACGAGGCAAATTCAATTCATGCGCAAAGATATGTGTATTATTTTTGGAGCGAAACAGAAAATACAAATTTTCGAGTAAATTAAATTAAACAATTTAATTTATTATTTTTTTGTGCTGCACTGTTTTATTAATGCACGCAATACCTGTCGCTTTGTTCAGAGCACTTGATTTATATTGAAGATCTTAATTAACATGAGATCGGAAGATTGGTAAGCTTGATTTTTGCATCGAAGGAATGGAATCAACTTTTTGGATCAACTTCTAACCTTGAAATTTATCTGTAGATTTTGTACAAATTGTATTTTCAGACTGGTCCCGGTATTTGCTGAACACTTATCCTAGTTTCTGGATAAATCGCAATGCCCAGCAAAAAGAAGAAGTATAATGCCCGGTTTCCACCGGTAAGAATTTGCATATAATCTGTGAAGAAGTTTACTCTGTTGATCTTGATTTCATTCCATTCGCTTTTATCCTGTTTTCAGGCCCGCATAAAGAAAATCATGCAGAGTGACGAAGAAGTTGGTAAAGTGGCCCAAGCAGTTCCTGTTATTATAAGTCGCGCTTTAGAATTATTTGTTGAGTCATTACTGAAGAAGGCGGAAGGTGTAACTCATTCGCGGAATGCTAAAACGTTGACGCCCTCTCATTTGTAAGTTATTGAAGTTTACTTTTCTAGTGGTATTATCAGCAACAGTTTTCAGTCCAAGATAGGGTTTGTGTGATCAACGTGTCCAATGTCCAAGTCCACACCGATCGTTAAAAAACTATGCAAAAGTCTGCTGTTAACCTAACCTGTAATCCATCATGAATCATTTCATGGTTCATCATATCATTTCGTGGTTCATTCAATCTATAGTATCATTACTGTTTTATGAGTTCATAGTTTCCATTCCACTCATAACTCAATGATAAAAATACCTATTAATTTTTTACTCCCAAAAATAAAAAAGTAAAATAACCGCTGAAATCCATGTCTTAAATCACATATTAGTAATCATGCGTTATGCGTTATAATATTTTGAACCGAAAGAATTTGATTCCACACGCTGGAAATTTTTTGTAGCGTAGCATAGAATAGGATTAAATTACCAAATAAATCTTTAGGCAGTTTAAAATCATATAAATTATCATCTAACATCTAAATGAGGAGACTGTTGTTTAGAATCGCATCATATGCCTCTATCTCGGGCTCTGGTTGTTATTATTGCCTGAAGTTTTAAATCTAATCTTGCATTGATAGGAAACAATGCGTTTTGGCTGAACAACGATTCGATTTCCTGAAAGATCTCGTAGCTACTGTACCAGACGTGCAAGGGGAAGAAGAAAATTTGGCAGAAACTCCTCGAGTGTCGTCGTCACATAATCCATTTACCTTTCCTGCATCAGCATCATCTTCCAATTCCGGTGGATCCTCTGTACACTTGTCAATGCCCCCAGATCACCATGAAGTGACACCCAGTCAGGCTTATGACCTTAGCGGTGGCAGTAGAAGACTTCATATTTATGGGAGTGGTTCAAACCCGTCTCATGTAGAACACGACCAACATGAGGTAGGACCAGATCAACCGTCATATTTACCTTCTACGGGTTCCACTAGCGGTTTTCAAACGGGGGTACCTGCTTATAATGTCCCACCATCACCTGGAATCGGATTTTATCAGGATTCTTTGGAAACACAAACTTATGGGCAACAACAACAGCAACATCCCCTTGCTTTGATAACTAGTGGTAGTCCTTATGCTTCTCCGAATCAGACCTCATATCCGTCTCCGTCGTCTGTTGGTCACAACCATTCATTTCAATTAAGTGAGACACGACAATACAACAGTACAACTTTTTGTCTATCTGTTTTTGTATTTTTTATTTAGTATTAATACAAATTGTTGGTTTTTACTCTTCTAGAAACTCATGCTCATTCGGGAACCCCGTCCCAAAGTTTTCATCACCATGAAGCACATGGAAACAGTTCTCAAAGTTAACCAGCTCTTCTATACACTTGGCGTTATGAATATGAATAGGATCCTTTTTTAGTTTTTTTAGTTTACAGGTAAAGAATATTATTTTTGTCATTATGCACTTCTATGATTCGAATGGTTTGAATATTATCATTCATAATTGTTTACTCCTACAATACTTACAAGCAACCAGGTTTTTGAGCTTTGGTTGAGTTTTGAACAAATAAGTTAAATAGTGTGTACTATTGTTTATATTTTGGGTGATCCTTAGTTTTTCGTCACCACTTTCATTTTTAATTTATTGCTATGCTGGTAAAATGAAATAGGAAACGAGGGGAGAAATATAACTGTAAGTTATGTAAACTCAGTGCTTAGGGGCTGCAATGTAATGCGTTTCTT
>Ga0210040_10008348_pt1 | contig 12316 bp, 7 predicted proteins | sample CryGeyCG12114_NA_FD_185462 | JGI IMG/M metagenome (GOLD analysis project Ga0210040, IMG submission 185462) | Groundwater microbial communities from aquifer - Crystal Geyser CG19_WC_8/21/14_NA (SPAdes) (version 2) | ecosystem: Environmental > Aquatic > Deep subsurface > Groundwater | place: USA... | reverse complement strand
ACACGAGGTCGGTCGAGCGGTACAGCGGTACGCCAGGCGCGTACTCGAAGCTGGAGTGCACCATCCAGTAGGTGCCGCCGACCCGGCAGATGCTCGGGTCGGGGTGGAACCCGGGGACGACCGGCGTCAGCGTCACTCGTGCCCACCGAGGAACGGGTTGACCGGCAGTTCCACCCGGGTCGGTGCCGCGATGGTGCAGTCGAAGCGGTGCCTCCCCGAGCCGGCCTCCACCACGTCACTCCCGTCGGGCAGCACCACCTCCGCCGTGGTGTTCGGCGGCACGGTGACGTCCAGCGTGAACGCCGTCCCGTCCAGCGACCAGGACACGGCCGCCGTCCCGTACGGGGTCTCGTGCGTGGCCGCCGCCGAGGTGATGCCCGGGCCGGGCCGCGGCGCGAAGCGCAGCCGCCGGTAGCCGGGCGCCGCCGGCGCGAGGCCGGCGACGGTGCGGTGCAGCCAGTCGGCGACCGAGCCGAGGGCGTAGTGGTTGAACGACGTCATGTCGCCGGGGTTGATCGAGCCGTCCGGGAGCATGGAGTCCCAGCGCTCCCAGATCGTCGTCGCACCCATCGTGACCGGGTACAGCCACGACGGGTCCTCCCGCTGGAGCAGGAGCTCGTAGGCGGTGGCCAGCTCGCCGGCGGCCGTCAGCGCGTCGGTGACCAGCGGCGTGCCGAGGAAACCGGACGCGATGTGGAAGCCGTCCTTGAGCACCTGTTCGGCCAGCAGCTGCCCGGCGTGCTCCCGCTGCGACGGCGTCAGCAGGTCGAACTCCAGGGCCAGCGAGTACGCCGTCTGTGAGGGGTAGGACACCCGCCCGCTGGGCGTCACGTACTCCGCGCGGAACCGCTCGGCGGCCCGCTCGGCGAGTTCGGTGAACCGGGCGCCGTCCCGACCGAGCACCTCGGCGGCCTGCGCCACGGTCCGCGCCGACCGGGCCAGGTAAGCGGTCGCCACGCACTGCCAGGGAGTCCGCGCGGCCGCCGGGTCGTCCGGCGGCGCGGCGGTGTCCAGCCAGTCGCCGAAGGAGAACCCGCCCTCGGGGAAGTCGAGGTCGGCGCCGGCCCGCGCGGCGAAGACGTCGATCCAGGTGGTCATCGAGTCCCACTGGGCGGCCAGCACGTCGGCGTCCCCGGTGCGCTGGTACAGCACCCAGGGGACGACGACGGCGGCGTCACCCCAGCCGACCTCGGCCTGCTGCGGGAACGGCATCAGCTCCAGGAAGGGGACGTACATCGGCACGGTGCCGCCGTGGTCCTCGAGCTGCTCGACGGAGAGGTCGGTCAGCCAGGAGCGGAGCATGCCGGCGGTGTCGTAGAGGAACGACGCGGTGGGCGCGAACACCTGCAGGTCGCCGGTCCAGCCCAGCCGCTCGTCGCGCTGCGGGCAGTCGGTCGGGACGTCGAGGAAGTTCCCGCGCATGCCCCACACGACGTTCTCGTGCAGCCGCTCCACGTCGGGGGCGGAGCAGCCGAAGGTGCCGGTACGGCGCAGGTCGGTGTGCACCACGACGGCTTGCAGGTCCGCCGGCCGCAGCTCGCCGGGCCAGCCGGAGACCTCGGCGTAGCGGAAGCCGTGGAAGGTGAACCGCGGCTCCCAGGTCCGCGGGCCGGTGCCGTCGAGCACCACCACGTCGGTGGCGTCGGCCGCCCGTAGCGGCCGGGTGCCCAGCTCACCGAGCTCCAGGACCTCGGCGTGCCGGACCGTGATCGTCGTGCCGGCCGGGGCGTCGGGCAGCGAGAACCGGATCCGGCCGACGAGGTTCTGACCGAAGTCGACCAGCGTCGCACCCGACGGTGACGTGCTGATCTGGCGGACGGGCAGCACCTCGGTGCGGCGGACCGGCGGCCCGGTCGGGGCGACCAGCGTCGCGACGTCGAGGGACCCGGTCTGGACGAGCGCCCAGTCGACGTCGTCGAACGATGCCTTGGACCAACCGGGGAGGTCACGGGTGAAGTCGACCGTCTCGCCCTTGTAGAGGCCGGCGCGGGTCAGCGGGCTGGGTGCCGACCGCCACGTGTCGTCGCTGGTCACCGTCGTCCGCGAGCCGTCGGGGTGCTCCACCTCGAGCTGCACGAACGCGCCGGTGCGGTCGCCGTACCAGTGCCGCTTGCCGGTGAAGCCGAGGTAGCCGGCGAACCAGCCGTCGGCCAGGTGCACGCCGATGGCGTTGGCGCCCTCGGCGACCAGGTCGGTGACGTCGTGGGTCTGGTACCGCAGCCGGTGGCGGTAACTGGTCCACCCCGGCGCGAGCACCTGGTCGCCGACGACGGAGCCGTTCAGCTCGGCCTCGTAGACGCCCTGCGCGGTGGCGTACAGCCGGGCCCGGACGACGGGCCGGTCGAGCACGAACTCGCGGCGCAGCAGCGCGGCCGGCTCCTCACCGGCGTCGGCCGGGAGCACCGGGTGGACCAGGGTCGCCGTCCAGTCGGCGGGGTCGAGCAGGCCGGCCTCGACGACGGTGTCCGCGCTCCACGCGGACGGCTCGGCGTCGCCGACACCCCAGACGCGGACCCGCACGCTGCGGCACTCCCGGCTGGTCAGCGGCGGTGCGCCCCAGGGGACGAGCACCGACTCCTGGCTGTCGACGCGTCCGGAGGTCCAGTCGCCGATCTCGAGCTCGTACGCCGCCTGGCACCAGTCCGGCAGGTCGGTGCGGGAGACCCAGGACAGCCGGGGGGTGGTCTCACCGATGCCCAGCGGCTCGCGGTGGTGCTCGAGGGTGACCGGCTCGACCGTCAGGTCGCTCATGCCAGCGCCGCCGGCCCGCTCGGGGGCTCCGGTGCTCATCGGGTGTGGTCCTCCAGGGTGCAGGTGTGGGTGTGCTCGCCGGGGCCGGCGACATGGGCACTGCCGTCGGGCAGCACCACCTCGGCCTCGGTGCCGGCCGGGACGACGACGTGCAGCTCGAAGCGGCCGCCGTCCAGCGACCAGGACGACTCGATGCGGCCGTAGGGCGACTCGTGCGCCGCCTCGGCGGAGGTGAGCCCGCCGCCGGGCCGGGGCTGTACCCGGAACCGGCGGTAGCCGGGCTCGGTCAGCTCGATGCCCGCGGTGTAGCGGTGCAGGAACGAGATGACCGCGCCCTTGGAGTAGTGGTTGAGGCTCTCGAACGGCACGCCGTCGGCGGAGACGCCGTTCCACCGCTCCCACACCGTGGTCGCGCCCCGGTCGACCATCACCAGCCAGCCGGGCTCGCTGTCGCTGCGCAACAACTCGTACGCGACGTCCAGGTGCCCGGTCTCGGCCAGCACCGGCAGCAGGTACGGCGTGGCCAGGAAGCCGGTGCCCAGGTGGGTGTCGGCCTTGCGGATGAGCCCGACCAGCCGGTCGGCGACCGCCGGCCGCAGCTCGGTCGGCACCAGGTCGAAGGCCAGGGCCCGTACGTGGTCGGCCTGGGTGTCGGGCACCAGCCGGCCGTCGTCGTCCAGGTACTCGGCCTGCCAGGCGGCCCGCACCTCGGCGGCGAGCCCGGCGTAGCGGTCGGCGTCCTCGGTGCGACCGAGCACGGCGGCGATCCGGGACATCAGGCCGGCGCTGTGCGCGTACCAGGCGGTGGCCACCTCGCCTTTGTCTGCGGCGACGAACGCGCCGAAGTCGGCGATCTCCTCGCCCGGCACCAGCCACTCGCCCCAGTGGAAGCCGGTGTCCCAGAGGAACTGCTCGTGCGGTGCGGGCGCCGGTCGCGCCGCGACGCGGGCGGGGTGCCGCTGGTCGCGGGCCATCCGTTCGGTGCGGTCCAGCCAGCCGACCATGGTCGGCCACAGCTCCTCGAGCACCTGGACGTCGCCGTAGGCGCGGTACAGCTCCCACGGCACGACCACCGCGGCGTCGCCCCAGCCGGCCGAGCCGTTGAGGAAGGCGACCGGGCCCTCCCGTCCCTCGCCCTTGGCGGCCGGGCTGATGTTCCCGATCGTGCCGTCGGGCCACTGGTCGGCGGCGACGTCGCGCAGCCACTTGGTGGAGAACCCGGCGACGTCGTACAGGAAGGCAGCGGTCGGCAGGTAGAGCTGCCAGTCGCCGGTCCAGCCGGCCCGTTCGCGGTGCGGGCAGTCGGTCGGGATGTCGCAGACGTTGTCGCGCAGGCTCCAGAGCGCCGCTGCGTGGAAGCGGTCGACCCGCTCGTCGCTGCAGGAGAACCAGCCGGTGCGGCGCAGGTCGGTGTGCACGACCACGCCCCGGACGTCGTCGACGGTGAGCTCGCCGGGATGGCCCTCGATCCGGGCGTACTGGAAGCCGTGCGTCGTCCGGCGAGGCTCGAACACCTCGCCCGGGACCCCGGCCGAGACCACCACGTCGACCTGACCGGCCGGCAGCGGCTCGGGCAGGAACGGCACCGCCGGACGCAGGTGGTCGGTGGTGACGTCGCCGTCCGGGCCCAGCCACTCGCCGTGGGTGATCGTGAGCCGGGTGTTCGCGGGGCCCAGGTCGGTCAGCCGCAGCCAGCCGTTGACGTTCTGCCCCAGGTCGACCAGGTCCGCGCCCCCCGGCAGCCGGGTGACCGACACCGGCACGATCTCCTCGACCCTCCGCACCGGCGGCGCAGGCGAGTCGACCAGTCCGGCGTACTCGTGGAAGGCGACGACGACCGGGGCCCAGCCTGCGTCGTCGAAGCCGGCGGTGTCCCACCCGCGGGGCAGCCGCCGGAGGTCCACCTGCTCCCCGGCGATGAGGTCGGCGGCCAGCACGTGGCCCTCGGCGCTGCGCCAGTCCGGCCCCGTGCCGACGACCGTGACCTCACCGTCGGGGTGGGTGAGCTCCAGCTGACCGAGGAACGCCAGCCGGTCGCCCCACTGGTCGGCGGCCCGGACGATGCCGATCTGGCCGCGGAACCAGCCGTCGGCCAGCACGACGGCGAGCGCGTTCCGACCGGCCCGGACCGAGCCGGTGACGTCCAGCGTCTGGACTTGCAGCCGGACGTCGTACTGGGTGAAGCCGGGCGTCAGCTCGGCGTCCCCGGCCCGCTCGCCGTTGACGAACGCCTCGTACAGCCCCTGCGCGGTGGCGTGCAGCCGCGCCGAGACGACGGGGCGGTCGACGTCGAACTCGAACCGCAGCAATGCGGCCGGCCGCTCGCCGGGGGCACCGCCGGGCATGATCCCGGGCTCGATCCAGCCGGCCTGCCAGTCCTCGGCCCACAGCAGCCCGGTCTCGAACCAGCCGGGCTCGGACACCGGGCTCTCGCCCAGGTCGGTACGGACGGCGACCTGCCACTGCACGCGCTGGGCCGAGGCGAGCGGCGGGCCGGCGTAGGGCACGAGCAGGCTCTGGCCGGATCCGACCCAACCGGTGTCCCAGCCGTTGTCCGCGGTGAGCCGGTACGCCGTCTGCTCGCGGGCGCCGTCGGGCAGCCGCCAGGACAGCCGCGGCGCCGTCGTCCGGATGCCGAGCGCCTCGTCGAGGTGCTCGACCCGCAGCTGGGGTGGTGCGCTGCTCACAGTGCCGGGACACGCTCGGCGTGGTGGCAGGCGGTCAGCGTCGCCTCGACCAGCCGCAGCGGCGGGCGCTGCTGCACGCAGACGTCGGTGGACAGCGGGCAACGCGGCACGAACGGGCACCCGGTCGCCGACGCGGCGGCGGCCCCGGCGGTGCCCATGCCGAGCGCCTCTCGGGCGGCGCGGCGGGCGGCCTGCTCGGCCGGGCGCGGGACCGGCGCGGCCGAGGTCAGCGCCACCGTGTACGGGTGCCGGGGGGCGGAGTTGACCGCCTCCACCGGGCCGGTCTCCATGACCTGGCCGCGGTACAGCACGACCGTCCGCTGGGAGAGGAACCGGACGACACCGAGGTCGTGCGCGATGAACAGGAAGGACAGACCGCGCTGGTCACGCAGGTCGGCGAGCAGGTTCAGCACGGTCGCCTGGGTCGACAGGTCCAGGGCGGACACCGGCTCGTCCAGCACGACGACCTTCGGGTCGCAGACCAGCGCCCGGGCGATGGCGATGCGCTGCCGCTGGCCGCCGGAGAACTGGGCGGGGTAGCGGTCGACGGCGTCGCCGGGCAGGCCGACGGACTCCACCCCGGCCCGGGCCCGCTGCAGCGCCTCGGCGCCGCCGACGCCCATCAGCCGCAGCGGCTCGACCAACGTCTGACCGATGGTGCGCGCCGGGTTGAGCGAGGAGTACGGGTCCTGGAACACCACCCGCAGGTCGGCGACCTGCCGGCTGCGCTGCTTGAGCGACATCGCGGTGATGTCCTGCCCGTTCACCCGCACCGTGCCCGACGACGGCTTCTGCAGGCCGAGCAGCGCCTTGCCGATCGTCGACTTGCCCGATCCGGACTCCCCGACCAGGCCGAGGGTCTCCCCCGGCGCGATGTCGAAGCTGACGCCGTCCACGGCCGGTGCGGCGGTGCGGGCCTTGCGCCCGGAGCCGTAGCGGACGACGAGGTCACGCACCTCGAGGGCGGGCACCGTGCCCACGCGGGACACGGCAGTGGCGCCGGCGGCGGCGGCGGTCATGAGAGGGCTCCAGCGGTCGGGGCGGACGGGACGGGAGCGGTCTCGGCACCGACCCGGTCGGCGTGCCAGCGGACGCCGGCGTCGTGGATCTCGTCGACCCGGATGCACAGCACCGAGCCCTCGCCGTGCGCCGGCAGGGCCGGGAACGGCACCGTGCACTCGTCCTGGGTGAACTGGCAGCGGCCGGCGAACCGGCAGCCGGTGGGCCAGGACCCCGGTGCGGGGACGGTGCCGGCGATCGAGGCCAGCCGGGTCGGCATGGGCACGCCGTCGGGCACGTGCGGGTTCGCCCCCAGCAGGGCCATCGTGTACGGGTGCGCGGCGTCGTCGAGCACCGGCGCGGTGCGCCCGGACTCCACGACCTGGCCGGCGTACATGACCACCACGTCGTCGCAGATGTCGGCGACCACGCCCAGGTCGTGGCTGACGATCACCACCGAGAGACCGGTGTCCCGGACCAGCGCGCGCAGCAGGCTGAGGATCTCGGCCTGCACCGTCACGTCCAGGGCGGTGGTCGGCTCGTCGGCGACCAGCAGCTGCGGCTGGCCGGTCAACGCCAGCGCGATGCACACCCGCTGCGCCATGCCGCCGGACAGCTGGTGCGGGTAGCTCTTCAGCACCCGGTCGGCGTCCACGATGCCGACCTGGCGGAGCAGCTGCGCGGCGACCTGCCGGGCCTCGCGCCGGCCGACGCCACGGAACCGGCGGATCGGGCCGATCAGCTGGTAGGCGACGGAGAACATCGGGTCCAGCGCGACCATCGGTTCCTGGGAGATCATGGCGATCTCCCGGCCGCGGACGGCGTTGGCCTGCTTCTCGCTGAGGCCCACCAGGTCCCTGCCCTGCCACAGGATCGACCCGCCGGAGACGGAGACGCCGTCCGGCAGGAGACCCAGCAGCGAGCGGGCGGTCATCGTCTTGCCGCAGCCGGACTCGCCGACCAGTCCGAGCACCCGGCCCGGCTGCAGGGCGAACGAGACGTCGCTGACCAGCTGCGGGCCGTCGTCGACCGACACGGTGAGGTCCCGGACCTCCAGCGCCGCCGCAGGGTCGGCCGGCGTCCCGTCGACGACCCGCACCGGCGCCGTCTTCCGGGTGCGGGCAGGTGCCTTGACGTGGGCGGCCTTGCCGGCGAGGGCGTCGGCCAGCACGTTGGCCGCCACGACGGTGAGCGCGAGCACGACACCGGTGGGCACCAGGAGCCAGGGCGCGTCGTACACGTGGCCCGAGGCGTCCTGGATCATGATCCCCCAGCTGGGGTTCGGCTCGGCCGGCCCGAAGCCGAGGAACGCCAGGCCGGCGTTGATCAGGATCGCGATGCCGAAGAGCTGCGCTGCCTGGACGGCGATGACCGTGGCCATCGCGGGCAGCACGTGCACCGTGTTCACCCGGAGGGAGCCCAGGCCGTTGACCCGGGCGGCGTCGACGTACAGCCGCTGGCGCACCGACTGGGCGACGCCCAGCATGATCCGGTAGACGGCGGCGGAGATCAGCACGCCGAGGATCGCCATCACGATGTAGGTCTTCACGCCGATGACGCCGATGACGGCCAGCAGGATGATCGTCGACGGCAGCGCCATCAGGATCTCCGTCGTCCGGCTGATCACCTGCTCGACCCGGCGGCCGCGCTCGGCGGCGATCAGCGCGAGCGGGATGCCGATGCCGAAGGCGACGAGCACGGTGAGCGCGGCGGCGAGCAGCGGCTGGGCGCCGGCGGTGAAGATGCGACTCAGCAGGTCCCGACCGAGCGGGTCGGTGCCCAGCCAGTGCGCCCCGGAGGGCAGCGACAGCCGGTTGGCGAGGTCCTGCTCGTTGATGTCGTAGGGCCGCCAGAGGGGTGCGGTGAACGACAGCACCACGACCAGCAGCAGCCAGCCGACGGCGATGGCGGGGCCGGGCCGGCGCAGCACCGCCGGCAGTCCGCGGCGACGCTGCGTCGGCGGGACGACCTCGGTGGAGACGTCGTCGGCGGCGTCGAGAGGCAGGACGCTCATGCGGTACGCACCTTCGGGTCCAGCGCCGCGACCACCAGGTCGAGCAGCAGGTTGGTGAGGACGACGACCACGGTGGCGACGATGACCACGCCGATCAGCGCGGGGAAGTCGTGCGCGGAGACCGCGGCCTGGCTGGCCTGGCCCAGGCCGGGCAGAGCGAAGAGGTTCTCGATGATCACCGAGCCGCCGAACAACGCGATGAACTGGATGCCGAGCACCGAGACGACCGGCACGCTGGTCGACCGGAGCGCGTGCACGTAGCGGATCCGCCAGGCCGGCGTCCCGAGCGCCCGCAAGGTGCGGATGTGCTCGGCCTGCAGGGCGTCGCGCATCCCGGCGTTGGCGGTGCGGGCCACGATCGCGGCACCGCCGACGGTGAGCGCGAGCACCGGCAGCAGCAGGCTCTTGGCCCAGTCGACCGGAGAGTCGGCGAAGGCCACGTACCCGGTGGCCGGCAGCCAGCCGAGGGAGATGGACAGCACGTAGACGAAGAGGATGCCGACCCAGAAGACCGGCAGGGACAGCGCGACGCCGCTGCTGGAGGTGATGAAGGTGCCGAACCGGCCGCCGCGCACGGCGGCGGTCACACCCAGGAACACCCCGACCAAGCCGGAGAGGATCGTGGCGAAGAGCGCGATGAACCCGGTGACCGGCAGGCGGGTGGCCAGGTCCTGGCCGATGTCCCGGCTGTCGATGATCGACGTCCCGAGGTCACCGCGGACCAGGTGCCCGAGGTAGTCGAAGAACTGGGTGACCAGCGGCCGGTCCCAGCCGAGTTCGGCGTTCTTGGCCGCGACCTCGGCCGGGGTGGCACCCGGCCCCAGCACGATCGCGCCCGGGCTGCCGTCGGTGGCGTGCACGAGCAGGAAGCTGATCAGCACGGCGACCAGCACCGTGAGCACCGCCAGGGCGAGCCGGCGGGCGAGGTAGCCGAGCATGTCCGTTCCTCCTCCGGGAGAGCGGGCCGGTGGCCGCGGGCAGACCCGCGGCCACCGGCCGGTCAGCGAACTGGGGTCAGCTGACGGGGGTGATGCTCGACAGGACGAGGAAGCCGTTCTGCCCGGCGAAGGCCGGCGCGGCCACCTTGTCGGCGTTGTAGCCGGTGTAGATGAAGTCCTCGTAGACCGGGATGAACCAGCCGCGGTCGGTGATCGCGGTGTTCAGCTGGGTCAGCGCGTCCTTCTGGGCGTCGCCGGTGGCACCGAGGGCAGCGCCCAGGGAGCCCTCGATCGCCGGGTCGGTCGCCTTCTGCAGGTTGACGAACCCGCCGACCAGCACGCCGGCCACGAAGCCGGCCGGGTTCTCACCGATGCCGAAGGGCCCGAAGAGCATGGGCTCGGTCTGCGCGGCGGCGAAGACCGCGTCGGTGGAGGTGGCGGTGACGAAGTTCATCGTCACGCCGATCTCCTGCCACTGCTTCTGGATGGCGATCTGGTCGTCCGCCGGCTGGCCCAGCACGGTGATGTCGAAGGAGAAGCCGTCCGGGTAGCCGGCGGTCGCCAGCAGCTGCTCGGCCTTGGCCGGGTCGTAGGCGTACTGCTCGTCGATCGCCGGGTCGAAGCCGGCGGCGGACTCGGGGAAGAGCTGGGCGGTCGCCCGGGCACCCGGGTGCAGGTCCTTGACCAGCGACTCACGGTCGATGGCGTAGGACAGCGCCTGGCGCACCTCGACCTTGCCGAACGCCGGGTTCGTGGTGCCGAGCTTGTCCGCGACCGGGAACCCGACGATCGTGCCGCCGGACTTCACGATGTCCCGCTTGCTCTGCACGAGGTCGATCGTGCTGCTGTCCAGCTGCGTGGCGACGTCGGCCTGGCCGGAGACGACCGCGTTGGCCAGCGCCTGGTCGTCGGTGATGACCTTGACGACGACCTTGTCGAAGGAGAAGGCGTCGGCGTTCCACGCCTCGTCGTTCTTCTCCAGGGCGTACGAGCTGCCCTTGGTGGTCCCGCTCTGGGCCAGCGTGTACGGACCCGAACCGTCGGGCTCGGTCGCCAGCGTGTCCGGGTCGGCGACCGCGTCGGCGCCGACGATCGTCCCGTAGGTGTCGGCCAAGTTGGTGTCCGGGCTGGCCTGCGGCGCGGCCCAGGTGATGACCACGGTCTTCGGGTCGGGCGCCGCGACGTCGGTGATCTCGGTGCTGCCGCCGGCGGCGAAGGTGTTGTAGGCCGCGAGCTCGGTGTCGCTGCGCCGGTCCAGGTTGCCCTTCACCACGGTGGAGTCCAGCGTCGACCCGTCGGTGAAGGTCACGCCGTCCTTGAGGGTCAGCGTGGTGGTCAGGTTGTCCGGGCTGTTGGTGAAGGAGTCCACCAGGCTGGGCTGGATCTTGCCCGTGCCGTCGGTGACGAAGAGCGCGTCGTACATGGTGCTGAAGAACTCGAACTGACGCTGGCCGTAGAGCAGCGGGTCGTACCCGTTGGGGGCGGCGTCGGCGTCGTAGGCGATGGTGACCGTGTCGGTCGCGCTCGAGCTGCTGCCACCGCCACCGCTGCCGCCGCCGCAGGCGGCGAGAGAGGTGAGCGCACCGGCGGCCAGGACGGCCACCCCGGTGCGCATCAAGGAGTGGCGGCGCAGGGTCTGCACCTCGGGGGTCCGGAACAGCTTCATACCGGTCTGGCTCCTTCGCTTCGTTACGGAGGGGTCATGTCGGCCGGGGACTCGGCCGCACCGGGATCCCGGCGTTGGCGGCAACGATGCGGCGGGCTCTCTGGTGACGTCAGGCACAATGCCGACCAATGGAAGACAACTGTGGCGTGCGCCTCAGTGCCGATCGTGAGGAGCTCCGGCCATGTCCGAGGAAGTGCCAGCCCAGGCCCGCGTCCGCGGCCGGCGCCCGGCCCAGGGCGAGCCGGTGGTCGACCGGGCGCTCGCCCTCCTCGACGCCTTCGACGCCACGCACCCCTACCTCACGCTGAGCGAACTCAGCCGGCGCAGCGGCATCCCGGCCAGCTCCGCGCTGCGGTTGGCCGGCCGCTTGCTGGAGTGGGGGGCCCTCGAGCGTGACGCCGCCGGGCGGTTCTCGATCGGGCTGCGGTTGTGGGAGGTCGCCTCGCTCACCCCGCGCGGACACGGTCTGCGCCAGGTGGCACTGCCCTTCATGGGCGACCTGGAGGAGGTGACCCGGCAGCACGTGCTGCTCGCCGTCCGGGAGGGCGACGAGGCGCTGATGGTCGAGCGGCTCTCCTCGCACGGTGCGGTGGCGGCGCTGTACCGGCCCGGCGGGCGGATGCCACTGCACTCCACCGGTGTCGGGCTGGTGCTGCTGGCCTTCGCCGAGTCCGAGTTCCAGGAGAAGGTCCTCGCGCAGCCGCTCATGCACCAGCCGGAGAAGGTCCCGGTCTCCCCCGCCGCGCTGCGCCGCACCCTGGCCGAGATCCGCCGCGACGGGTTGTCGACGTTCCGCCGCGGCGCCCCGGGGCCGATCGTGAGCGTCGCCGCGCCGGTGCACGACGCGCAGGGCACGGTGGTGGCCGCGCTGTCGGTGGTCGTGCCGGCGGAGAACGCCGAGCCGCGACTGCTGGGTCCCGCGGTCCGGACGGCGGCCCGGGGCATCTCCCGCGGGCTCGGCCTCCGGCGAGCACCCGGTACCGCCTGACCGGACTCCTCTGCCATTGGGCGGCAGCGGTGCTGATCACGGTGAGCGGCGTCACGCATGCTCGCGGTCGCGCTGACAACGCTGTCGACCACCGAGGAGCGCCGTGCCGATCCACCCCGCCATCGCGGCGAAGCTGCACCTGCTCCAGGGAGTCACGTCCTTCGAGGAGGCGATGGCCGACCCGGCCCAGCGGGCGCTGCTCGACGAGTTCATGTCGATCACCGGCGCCCCCGAGCCGCCACAGGCGCAGGTCCACGACGCCGAGACCCTCGG
>Ga0210040_10008347_pt1 | contig 12317 bp, 10 predicted proteins | sample CryGeyCG12114_NA_FD_185462 | JGI IMG/M metagenome (GOLD analysis project Ga0210040, IMG submission 185462) | Groundwater microbial communities from aquifer - Crystal Geyser CG19_WC_8/21/14_NA (SPAdes) (version 2) | ecosystem: Environmental > Aquatic > Deep subsurface > Groundwater | place: USA... | reverse complement strand
AGATCGAACATCTCTTGGTCCGGTGGCCAGCGGGGCGCCCAGTGTGGCATCGAGTGGGTGAGCATATCGGGTGTGCGGCCCCCAATGGCGAGTGATGCCATGTATGTGCGTGTTGCGGCGGTCCAAATGGCAGGTCCGTGGAGGTGCATGGGGACGGAGACTTCAGAGACGGTGGCGCCAGCGGAGGTAAAGTGGTCAGTGGCGGAACGGACAATTTCGGCGACTTCGGTGGCAGTACCAAGAGCTGTCAAAGATTCCGTGATTATGCCAACCTTGAGGCCTTTACCGGCCGAGGAGGAGATGGAAGAGACGAAATCAGCAAGTTCTTGAGGATAGTTCTTGACGTTCTGGCGTAGAGGTGATTCAGGTGTCATGCGGCCATCGAGGCCGTCGTAACCAGCTACCACGGTGAGCATGGTTGCTATATCTTCGACATTACGTGCCATGGGACCGCAGTAGTCGATCATTGGGTGCAGGCCAGCAATTCCTGTATATGGGATGAGACCATGGGTGGGCTTGAGGCCGTAGACCCCAGTATATGCAGATGGCAGGCGGATGCTGCCAGCCTGGTCCCCTCCCATACAAACATCGACATCATCTCCAGCGTGCTCCAAACCCGAAACACCGGCTTTTCGAGCTTCTCTCAGTGCTAGCAAACACGCGCCACCGCTTGTGCTGCCGCCTGTGTTATAACCTCGGAGCCATGGGTTGTGAACTGGACCGTTTGCGGAAGTGTAAGACATCGGCGTCAAAGAGTAATTCTCACAAGTCGACGTGCCGACTATATTCGCGCCCGCCTCCAACAGTCTCCTGATTATCGTGGCATCAATTTGTGATATGGGATACTTTCCATTCTTAGACGCGAGTTGAGGAAATGTCCCGGCTGTGTAAGGCAGCCCTCCCACTGACATGTTGTCTTTGATGGCTATTGTTCGGCCTTCCAGCAAGTTCGAAGTAGGTTTCGCGGCCACCAAATTTGTCCTATGGCTCCATGCATTGTGACTGTTGTTCTGTTCTTTCCAGTATTTCCTTTCTCCGCCGCTGACAGGTATTGGATTCAGTCTAGGATCGACGTAGTCTGGTAATTGCTGTACGGTGGCGGTGGTGAAGTCAGCGGCTTGTAACACAAGTAAATACGCTTCCTCGTCGGTTTTCGTAGCAATACGAATGTTGTTCTTTGCAGCCACATCGTGGAGTACGTCAAGTGTTACACTAGATCTGTTGCATGTCAGCCGTGTTTCAGAACGTTCTGAATGAACCACATACTCGAAGCCCGCAGGCAGGGCAACAATAGACATTCTGCCTGTCTCTCGGTCGTAGATCTGTGAACAGTCAATCAAGAACTAAACAGCATTATGTACTTCTCGTTTCAAGCCTCCCAGTAGAGACACAGCTAACAGCGCCGATCTCCGTTCACAAGCGTGGATCTCCAACTGTTCGCACTATGCTCAAAAAAAAGGACCAAAACAAGAACTCGAGAAAGAGGATGATTAGATGATGGAGAGCGGGTCGTCCTCGCTGAAAGAGCGCGTACTCGGACAGTCCTTGTGCAGAATCCGTAGGCGGGATCACGGATCAGGAACAGCCCTTGTACCTCACCAAATCACAAACACTGAGATGGGTCGAGTCAAGCAGCGACTCGTTGTAGCTCCAGACCTCAAAGAGAAGTCGGTCAGCATTAGTGAGGCTGACCGGACATACATTCTCGATCGCGAAACAGTGACGCAGTCAGAGAACACTGGAGAATAGTGTGCTCGCAACAAGGCCTATGTGATTCATCGATCGCCATAACAAACAATGTCTCATGGCATCGGAGATCTTTGGTAGGGGCCTGTTGTGTGTCTGTTTCGAATCTCTCAGCTTGAGTTCAAATTGCATAGCTGGAGGAAGAATAAAAGAAGACCGTGAGCGTGATCTCAACCAGGCCAACTCGCAAGGCTGAAACGCGTCCGGGCCTTCTGCACAATGATGTCATTACTCGTGTACGACACGAGCATTCTTTCTACATCACCTCCTTATTCGCCTCCTCTTTCCCCCTGCCACGATGAGGTACCAGTCATCTCTACCGACGATCTGGGCATGGTTGCCGATGACGAGCAATTACCAGCAAAGACCGACCATGCCGTGCAGCAGGTGAAACAAAAGGCGCCGCGTAAGGAACGACCTCCCAGGAAATATGTCTCGAAGCATTTCACGACCAGAGCTACGAGGAGTGCCTTGGAGACAGATGAAGAAAACGCCGACGCTAGCCATAACATACCAGGAGAGTCTCTGAAGCCCAAGCAGGAGCTCCTGCATGTAGCAGCTGGCTTCGATACGCCACCCGCCACACCCGCCATACCCACTCCTACAGCACACATAGTCCACGGCCTCAACATCGACGAGCTCTCTTCCGACTCTCCTCTGACCGATGTCCCGAGCGACATTGGGCCCGACCCATTCTCCTCCTCCGACGAGCAACCCAGCAAGGTCGTCGCCATCAAGGCCAAGCGCAAGCACTCCACGAAGTCCCCCTACTTCCCACATCGCCACCGTCCACGAGCAAACTTCATCTCAGCCGTTCTACCATTTCCACCGCTCTCAGCCCCTGTTTTCGGTTTGATGCAAGAGAGACTATCAGCCGACCCCTTCCGTCTTCTCCTCGCAACTATCTTCCTCAACAAAACCCCCGGCGAGCGCGCCATGCCAGTCTTTTACCAGCTCATGGAGCAGTACCCCACGCCCTCTGCGCTAGCAGATGCGCAAGTCGAGGACGTGACTGGCATAATCCGTCATTTAGGATTCCAGAACCAGCGTGCGCGGAAATGCGTTGCCATGGCGAAAGCGTGGGTTGCACGCGCGCCCGAACGAGGCAAGCGGGTGCGGAAGATGAACTATCCGGTCAAGGGCGACGGCAAGGACGTGCGAGTCGATGAGATGCTGGACGACGAAGACGCGCGGGTGGCCTGGGAGATTTCGCACGTGCCCGGTCTCGGCCCGTACTCGCATGATTCCTGGCGCATCTTCTGCCGTGATACATTGCGATTTCCGTCGCTGGCGCCAGAACCAAAAGGCAGATACACACCATTTCCGACGACGCCGTCCTTCGAGCCCGAGTGGAAGCGTGTACTGCCGACAGACAAGGAACTCCGCGCTTACTTGACTTGGATGTGGCTCAAGGAAGGATGGGTTTGGAACAAGGAAACAGGCGAGCGGAAAAAAGCAGACGACGCGCTTATGGCGCGAGCACGGGGTGGTGGAATCGTGGTTGAGGAGAGGGAGAATAATGTGCTCAGTGTGCAGGGCGTAAATGAGACAGAAGTCGAGCAGAAGATTGAGATTGGAAAGGTGGAGAAGCCGGCTGGAGACTTTGTACCATTGGATATGTAGGCAAAGGAACCGGTGCTCCCAATAACGAGTGAACCTAACCATGATATCTTCGTTGCGAGGTATGCCGACGCGGTATGAGGCTTAAACTCGCTATCAACGATAGAAGTGCCGCGAAAGCCAGCATAACCTTTTCGTATTTGTAAGTGACCATCCACAACCCGAATAGGAGGGACATCGCTCCGAGACCTCATAGGCAGAAGGAAAAGAAGAGGGACGCTGTCGTTGCGCAATCCGAAGAGGTGAAGGACGAAGTTGCAAGACAATCTGAACTGTCTGGATGAACAACTCGAGGCGCAGATCAAACATATTAGGGACATGGGAGGGTGGTGCGGAGGCACTGTGAAGAGAAGTGGGAGCTCCGTCGGGGCAGGGTCGGAGTTCTTACTTGCTGGTAGGCGGCTCACTGTGGCGGACATAATAATGCGGTTCGCTGTGGGGATGGTGTTTCGGCTAGAATGGAGTGAGGAGGACGTTTAAACCTCCCCAGTGAAAATATGCGGGATTTCGGTTGCAGGCGCTGCAGAGTATGGAGGCTTTCATGACGGCGATGCCGGAATGTCGTTGAGCTCTAGAAAAAACAAAAGTGAGCCTAGACGATGACGGACCTTGTGAATGAATATATCGCTAGTCAGGCGGCATAATCGATGGAACCATCGAGTTTAGTAGTTGTCTGTTGGCGAATTTGTGCCATACACAATCTTGGGTATCAATATCCAAACTCCTCATTAACCTGAACACAAAAATGAACTTCTCATCTTAACCTTACTCCGGCATAGCAAGCTGGAACAGCTCTTCTTCCTCAATTTCACCTCCTGTTGGGTAGAAATCAGTGTCAAACAAGTTATCAGCCAGCTCATCTGCCTCATCTTCCTTGATACTTTCTTCAAGCGACTCGTGCTCACGAAGTCGGAACCACATATCGCTCTCGACAGGTGGCTCTCCATACAGATTTTTGAAGTCTTCCGGATGGACCTTTGATTGGTCAATCTTCGGCTGCTGCTGAATTGTGGTCTTAGCTTTGACTCGCTCATTATTCGGTACTATCGATGGTGCCTTCTTGGCTTTGGGAAAGCCAATGGTGTTCTTCGATACTGGTAAAGGTGCATTTCGTGACGGTGCAGAAGCCATGTTGCTGGTGGTCTTTGCACCCAGAACAGTAAAAGCCGGCTTCCTTCGCTTTTGCATAGAACTCTGCGTTGCCTTCGTTGCTGCAGAAGGTGCAGTTGAGCTCGAATCTGATAATGCTGCGGCTGCTGATCGTGCCTTGATTGTATTTACTCTTGACTCTCTTGTCGTCTTAGGCCCTGCTGCAATCATGGCGTCGACCTTGCCGTCGAGCTCCTCGTCTCTCGGCAGACATGGACGATCGTTCTCGATCGCCAGGAGCATTTGTCGTTCCTGTTCCTCTTGGAACTTCTTATACGTCTCTTCCTCCTTCTTCCTTCTGACAGACATACCGTGCTCATCCTTGGGCGAAGTACAGTATTCCTCACCATACCCTCGGAACATGTTCTTGCCTTGGAATTGAGGGAATGTCTGGTCATACTCGAATTCGATAGGTGGGTCTGGTAGCTCGACTGGGTTTGGCGGAGCGTAGCCATACTCAGGCTCTTCGTCTTCTGGCTCAACGACAAGTACATCTGATTGGACAGGCTCAGATGTAGCAACTGTGATCTTAGACTTTGCTGAGCGATGTGCAGTGGAAGGCTTCTTGTTCGTCTTCAGAGAGAGTGGCGGAGCAGGTGTCTGGAAGGCCTGAGCCTTTGCATTGCCTGTTTTCGCTCCTAAAGGCGCACGATTTCGAGGTCCTGGTTGGTCGATCAGTATCGGTACTTACCATCGAAGGCTCATGTCATGCATACCAGGTGTGACCAAAGCATTCTTGTCCAACTTGATTCCACCATCTTTACCTCCAGCCTTACCGGTAAAACCGATTGGATTGTTCTCGTCATTCTTTGAGGCTCGAAAAGGGGTTTTGAAGTTGCCAGGGGTCTTTGGCTGGAGGCCTCGAACTCCTTGATTCAATGGCTTTCCGGCGGCAGTCGTGCGATGGGCGTGCACCAGGTTCTCCTGGTCTCGTGCTGCTAGCATTGTGGTTGATCACTGGCATATGATGTTCATCGATGAAGAGGATATCAAGGGATGTCGAGGTAGTCTCTGGCCGCTCAGATTCGACTGTGCTTGTGCAGCAACCTAAAGTCGCGTCGACGTCGATCATGCGAGATTATTGATAACGGTTGTCCTTAGCGACCGGCGACAGCCGCTGCCTAGCGGTATGGCTGAGGTGGGGCAGAGAACAACTAGGTAAGCACCGAGCTCCGGCTCCGCATGCAGTGCGCACTGGCACGACCATGCCACTGGCTGTGGCGCTCGGCGGCGGCGGAGCTGGTGGGCTGCAAGCGGTGCCACTGCCTGCCTGGCTGCAGTGTTGGGTGACTGAGTCGCAGCTGCTGAGAAGTGTGTGAGAACGCACATGAAACGTGACCCTGAACCCTTACCTACTATTGTATTGGCTTGCCCTCTCATCCTTATACTCTCGTCCTGTCCCTATCCAAACAACCAACTCCCTCCTCCTAAACGTCCGCCATTCTTCTCATCTGCTCTCTCCGATTCTGCCTTTCGCATTCGCCTATAATCTCAGAACAGTGTCCCTGCCAATTAATTGCCCACCATGGATCGGATTAAGGAGGTACGTCAGCTTGCACTTGCGCTCGCACCTTCCTTTGTGTCACGCAGCAGGCATCACCTGTAGAACACATGTACCCTCCCACCTGGCAGAATCAGTCCTGCAAACCCCACCTTCAGTTGCTCGCGGTTTTATACACAACCAAAATATCTCTTGCTTGAGCACTACCGCCTCCCTATCACAATCCACCGACTCTCTGCCTACACGATCCATTCACGACACAACCGACAAGATGAGCAGGTTCGCTAATTTCCAACAGAAAATGAACTCTCTCCGCATTGAGGCGGACGAGAACGCATCAAAGGCCGAAGAACTCAAATCCAAGGTCAAGGCTCTTGAGCAGGAGAACCTCCAAAAAGAACAAGAAATCACATCCCTCTCACACCGCAACCAGCTCCTTGAGTCCGAGGTCGACAAGCTCGAGACCGGCATCAAGGAAGCCAAAGCAGCTGCCAGCGACTCCACACAACACAGCACACAGAACGAAGCACTTCAGCGACGGCTGCAATTGCTCGAGGAGGAGGCAGAGAACGCTGACAAGACCTTGAGAGAGACCAACGAAAAGTACGATATGACATCCTACCCAAATTGTCATTGCTAATTCAATATCACAGGCTTCGTCAGACTGATGTCAAGTCTGGTCACTATGAGCGTAAAGTCCAGGCCTTAGAGCGGGAGCGAGACGATTGGGAGGCCAAGCACGAGGATATGTCCAAGAAGTATACCGACTTGCAGAAGGAGTTGCAAGAGTTGGAGATCAGCATGGGCAACATCTAATTGTCCAGCACCTTAGCGCCCTGCTGCAACGATGTGGATTTGAGACAAGATGTTTGAAAGTCCCAAGCATTATCGATGGTGGCATCCTCGGAGAGACGACTGGGCCCGCATAGACTACGATGAACACACCTACGATACCATGAGAATTGAGCAATGACAGCGTTGACCAGCATGATCGGAGTCAGGTCGCCTCCCGACGTGCTTTGGCTTGCTTGCTATTCTTTTCCCTCTGCTTCATCTTAGTGAATTTGCGTTCAGTCTTAGTCTCATATCGAAACTTCTTCCGCTTTGGCTTCGGCTTGTCAGGTTTGTCCTTCGGCTTCTCCTTGGTCCACTTTCTCTTTCCTTGTGGTGTTTTCTGGCCTGGCTGGACGTTTTTGGTACTTTCCACCACATCGTCTGGTTGCTTGTCATGCTTCTGCTCTTCAGCATCCGCCTTGATTAGACCTTCCTTAGTGACATCCATGGCTTCCACTGTCACAGTTGTGTATTTGTCCTCGTCGATGTACTCGGATTCATGGTCTATAGGAGGTGGCTCAGGACTAGGTAGTCCTTCCCAATCTTCCGTCGTGCCAGTTTCATCCTCGCTGTCTAAGTTTTGCGCCTGTGGTCTTAGCAGCGCATTCACTTCTTGAACATGTCTTTCAAGGTCTGCTTTTCGTTCTTCCCGTATCTGATTTGTTTGTCAGTACTGCAATGCTTTAGCTCGATGAAGTACGCACCTGCTTGCGCTGCTCTACTCTTTCTGCTCTTGCTTTCTTCTCCGCGATCTCTCGCGCGTGCTTCGCCCTCTCCAGCTTCCGCTTGTGGAACCCAGTCAGCCAGTCTTGCCTTGCGCTGGTATCGAAGGCAATCTCTTCCACCGCTGTAACTTCTATCTTTCGTTTCTTGGTCGGAGGTGCCATCTTGCTCTTACTCCGTCGTGGCCGTTGTCGTTCCCGCCTTGACTGATCTATCAGCGCATGCACGAAATTCTTCCAACTCCAGGTTTGAACAAACATGCCAAGCAACCGAGCTGTCGTAGCCGCTGCTATTGAACCAGCCTGCATCATCGAGGCCTGGTCAGGACTCAATGCTGCTCAGATAATCTCAACTCAGACAAAGCAGAAATACAGTAACCATGCGTTTCATCTCGCTATGCGCGCTGGCGGTAGCCGCTGAAACGGCTTACGGTTACCTGGACACCTCACCCTTCTTCATGTTCTCGCAGTCCGAGTATGTCCAGTCGCGATACACCATCTCGCCGCCATACTAACTCTGTCTCAGAATCCTCGTACCAACTTCGCAACTGCGATCAGCATCCTCACTAACGTCTGATATCTCCTCCACTCTCTCAACTTGTCCGTCAGACTTCTACATCCTAATTCACCAGCCCGGTGTCCACGCCGACGACTACCTCTCCTCCAAGAACACACCCACACTGGCCCGGTACCTAAAGCCCAAATCTAAGGACGTCAGATCTAGCGCCATCGTTCGAGATGTGCAAGGCGCAGTCGACACCTCGAAATGGACTTCCATCCTTACGTCTCAATGCGGCGTGACCACCACAGCGATTGATGCATCCACGTTATCCTTCCCAACATCATACACATCCTCTACTCAGCTCCTCACCATCTCCTTCCCCGCCGTACCGAAGCATGCGGTACCAGGAGTACTCACCCAACAAGACATCTTTCTTTCAAGCATCCTTGATATGCTGCCCACACAGAACTACACGGTTCTGTACGCCACGACTCCTACTGCAGGCCGTCTTGCCGAAGCAAATGAGTACACGATGGACCTTCCGCAGGGGGTCCTCCATACCGACTTGAAGCGTCACTTGAAGCGCGATCTCAGCTCTGGTGTCAAGAATGGGTCTAACGAAACGCTGGTGGAAGGGCCACTGTTCGAGAGATACCAGTTTATGGGACAAGGTACGTAGTATCCACTTTTTCTCCGTCGACGACAAAGAATTCTAACACAGTATAGGTATCTTCATGGGCCTCATCGCCGGCGTAATACTGCTTTCCATCCTCTACGTTGGCGTCTCCGCACTAGCAAGCCTACAAGTATCGTATGCAGCGTTCGACAAAGAGCAAGGACAACTGGCTGGCAAGAAGGGGCAGTAGTGTACCATACTGACATGAATTGTATCTACAAGTAGCGCAGCATTGAATCTTCTCGAAACCAATTCCTATCAAGTGTTACGAGTGGACAAGGCGAGGATGACGTGAAGCATTGTATCATTTGAGCGCTATGCAACAAAGCAATCGTTCCAGACAGTACTCACTGGCATTTGTGTCGGCGTGCAGGAAAGAATGTGCGTGTGTCACTCGGTCCCTCATAAATCCCTAACGTTTCATGCTGGTAGGAATGCAAATATGTACCTAGGTATCAAGCTACTACCTAACGTCTTGGACCAGAAAAATGGTTACACCCACTACTTGGCCACCTGGCGCCTATCTTCATGATACGCGTAGTGGGCCGTACTGGTCAAAAACGATGGAATTTTTACACGGCATCTTTCGTACCTAGGTAAGATTACAAGTTATATAGATTTAAGAGTCAATCAACCATTCAACAAACAGAGTGGGCAAAAACGATCATTTACGCTGATGGGGTGCCCGCCAGTATTACAGAAAACTTACGTCCAAGTGGCCTCACTGACACGTAGCTTATAGGCGTCAAGTTAGGCGGGGTGGCCACCCAGTGGGTGTGGCCACCATGTAAAAGAAAGAAAAGCCCTGTTCAGGTCGATTATTACTATAAGCTGCACATGCCCGAGCCTGCGAGCTTCGCGGCAGGGTAGAATATCTTGGGCGCGCCGGCGCCCATTTGCACGTTGATCGATCCGTCGCTCGCGACGGTCAGTTTCGTGCAGCCCAAGATCTCGACCACCGTGCTTCCCGCCGTAAATCCCGTGCCGCTGATCTTCTGGGTGTATGCGTTCCCATTCGCGCCTTTGTTGGAGAAGACGCCGACGACCTGCGCGTCGTTGTTTCCTTTTCGCATTGCGATCGTGTTTGCGTCGGTGTAGATGGGCATCGCCCTCCATATCGTGTAGCTGGGGTCGACGTAGACGGCCTGGTTGCGGATGTGGTTCACGGTGCCGATGAAGTTGTACAGCGTGGATGAGGTGTCGTATCCCGATGGCCAGATGGCTTCGCGGTTGTATGGGTCTACGGCGCCGGAGTAATGCTGTTCCTGGCCTTGGTAGATGATGGGGATGCCGTCCGCGAGGATGGTGAAGGCGATAGCGTTCTTCGTCAGGGCCATGTCCGAGGTAAGGCTGGCGAAGCGGGGCTGGTCGTGGTTTTCGAGGAACGTGCCTAGAAGGTTGGAGTCGCCGCACGTGGCCTTGATTGAGTTCACTTCGTTTGCTAGGTCGGTCATGGAGCCGGATGTGGACTGGAAGGCGCGTGTAAGCGGATACCAGAGTGGGTAGTTCATCAGGCCGTCCATGTCGTTTTGGTAGTCGCAGACATAGTTTGGGTCGCCGTGAAGAGCTTCGCCGACACAGTAGACGCCTGCGGCGTCGTTGAATGGCTTCCAGAATGATTTCTGGACGTGTTTGACGGTATCGATGCGGAGGCCGTCGATGTTATATTTGGATACTAGATCCGATATCCAGGAGTTGTAGAGAGCTTGAACGTCGGGACGGGTGGTGTTGAGATCTGTGAGCTCGACTTTCGAGTCACCGAGCCAACATTCCTCGACATTTTCCTGGTCGTCGTAGTTTGAGATTTGGCAGAATGGATGAAAGTATTCGGAGCTGTTGAACGGCCGGTACTTTTCGTAGTCTATCGTGGTCGACGAACCGTCAAAGGCGAAATGGTTGGCCACGACATCGACCATCAAGTACATACCGCGATCATGGAGTGCTGATGAGAGTGCTTTGAGATCACTCTCTGAGCCGAAATGTGGGTTGAGACTGTAGAGGTCATCCTGCCAGTAGCCATGGTATGCTTGACCATATGGCGTGTGGTCTTCGATGTTGTGCGTGACAGGAGAAATCCACACAGCTGTGAAGCCCATGTTCTTGATATAGTCCAGCTTGTTGATGAGACCCTGCCATGTACCGCCACAGTACTGTCCCACAGCACACGCCGCTGTTGTTGAGCCGTCGGTGCGAGCGAAACGGTCCGTGAGGACTTGGTATATGGAGCGACCTCTCCATTGATCTGGCGTCGCGGCTAGGGCTGCAGTAATCTGAAGAAGAATGAGTGATAGGTAATGCATGATGTTTGGTTAAGAGGATGACAGAACGCGCCAGGCGTAAAAGTGAGAGACGCAAGTAGAAGCGAAAGTCGTGAGAAGAAGGAACGACTGGTGTAAGGAACGAAAGTGGAAGAAGGAAGCGATCGTGTTTGTATATTATGGCTCTCCAAGAGTGAGTATCTTTCATAAGGGAGCAGACAGCAAACCTTTATGAAAACCTACCTACCTAGTTAGGTAGAGAAAACCTTTGCTAGTCGACTGACTTGGTAGCAAAAAACGTAAAAATGTGAGATGACTCTTGCCTAGACCCGGTACCTTGGTACAAGATTCCGAATTGAAGGGAGATCCGGCTGTCGAAGGGATAAGCTGTCTGCAAGGCTCTGTTCGACCATTCAACAGAACATGGGACTGAAAGCCGATGACATTATGGAGATAGTTACTTCAGACGTTGCACTTTACATGCATACGGAGAGCAATGCATAGAGCAGCGCAGAATGGTTCTTCTCTTCGATCTGTAGGTCAAGGCTAACGTGGTGGCTTTGGTTGTGGTGAAACACTGATTAATGGATGACGGGACAAGTTGCGACGTGAGTAATCTCACGCAAGGGGCAAATCATCCCGTGCAAGGCTGTACCAGGAAGGGCACACCGACAGCGTATGATCAGGTGTAATCAGTATGCACCTAGGTAGCTCCTTGTAAGATGACAGGTTGGTGGCTTGGTTATGAAACTGTGAAGTGATGCTACGGAAGAAGAGAGTTGACAAAGGAGCTCGGGACTATGAGTACTGACAGCTTCACGACAGCTTCACGACAGCATCTCGAACCTGCAATTCGGGGAGCACATCACGTGCCTGCTGGCAGCACCGGAGTTTCCCGTGCTTGCACGGAGAGAGCCGGCTCACGTGAAGTGAGACCGCTTGGCACTTGATGTCAACCGTGAACTTGCAACATTCGCTGAAGACGGTCAGGACCATCGAACCATGCTCGAAGACCAAAGATGATGTGGACAAGCAGTGACCCCAAGGAGTGTTGCTGCCCCAGTACTAGGACCTTTTGACGACGCCACGTGGCTAGCAAAGTGACCGAACATGCCTACCTAGATGGCACCAATGTGCTCATGTAGTGCCTCAGGACTACTAGGTACCTGGGCTCTTCCGCAATCATGCGTCACGTTCTTGTACCGACAGCTAGAGCCAGGTCATGAAGCACTGCGCAGTGAAAAAACATGTTCCTAGGAGCGAGATGCAGTTTTCATGATGTTCAACTATTCACAATCTCATTCCTTGG
>Ga0210040_10008346_pt1 | contig 12318 bp, 12 predicted proteins | sample CryGeyCG12114_NA_FD_185462 | JGI IMG/M metagenome (GOLD analysis project Ga0210040, IMG submission 185462) | Groundwater microbial communities from aquifer - Crystal Geyser CG19_WC_8/21/14_NA (SPAdes) (version 2) | ecosystem: Environmental > Aquatic > Deep subsurface > Groundwater | place: USA... | reverse complement strand
CGGCGCCGTGGCAGGCGCGCTGGCGTTCCGCCTCGCTGCCCTGGTCCTGCTGCTCGTGCTGGTGGGGCTGGGGGTGCTGGCCTACCGGCAGCTGTCGGGCGCCACCGACCAGGACCCGGGGATCGGGGCCGCTGCGGCGGTCACGGGAGCTCCGCGCGCAGCGGGAACGTGACGACCGCCTCGGTGCCGCCCTCCTGACGGGGGCGCAGCGCGATGGTGCCCCGCAGCTCGCTCTCCACCAGCGTGCGCACGATCTGCAGCCCGAGGCGGGTCGACGCCGCCAGGTCGAACCCCTCGGGCAGACCCCGGCCGTCGTCCTCCACGACGACGTGCAGGACCTCGGCCTCCCGGCGCACCCGTACGTCGATCCGCCCCGTCTGGGCGGGGAACGCGTGCTCGACCGCGTTCTGCACCAGCTCCGTCAGCACCATCGCCAGCGGGGTCGCGACCGCTGCCGCCAGCGCCCCGACCTCGCCGTGCCGCCGGATCACGACGGCCGCCTCGGGCACGGAGACCTCCGCGCACATCGCCAGCACCCGGTCGGCGATGTCGTCGAACGCGACCCACTCGTCGAGCGAGAGCGACAGCGTCTCGTGCACCATCGCGATGCTGGCGACCCGTCGGACCGACTCCTCGAGCGCGGCGCGCGCGCTGGGGTCCTGCAGCCGGCGCGCCTGCAGCCGGAGCAGGGCCGCGACGGTCTGCAGGTTGTTCTTCACGCGGTGGTGGATCTCACGGATCGTCGCGTCCTTGCCGATGATCTGCCGGTCGCGGCGCCGCAGCTCGGTGACGTCGCGCACCAGCACCAGGGCGCCGCGCGGCTTGCCGCCCGGCACCAGCGGCATGACGCGCATGAGCACGGTCGCGCCCTGCGCCTCGACCTCGGCCTCGCGCGGCTCGCGCAGCCGCACCGCGGCGGCGAGGGCGGCCGAGCCCCGCGGCTCGTCCAGCTGGCCCGGTGCGGACACCAGCGCGGCGACGGTCGAGCCGAGGTGCACCCCGAGCAGGTCCCCCGGCACCCCGAGCCGCCGGAAGGCCGACAGCGCGTTCGGGCTGGCGTACACGACGTGCCCGGTCCCGTCGAGGCGCAGCAGGCCGTCGCCGGCCCGGGGAGCGGTCTCCGGGTCGCTGGGGTCACCCGGGTACGGGAAGGTGCCCTCGGCGACCATCTGCAGCAGCTCGCTGGCACTGGAGATGTACGTCAGCTCCAGCGCGCTGGGGCTGCGTCCGATGCTGGCGTAGCAGTCGCGGGACAGCACGGCGACGGTGCGTCCGGCCCGACCGACCGGCACCGTCTCCCTCATGAGCGGCACGGGTCCGCTGCGGTCCGGCTCGCTGTCGCGCACCAGGCGTCCCTCCCGCCAGGCCCGCTCGAGCCGCCAGGCCCGCGCGGGCGCGTGCACCGTCCCGACCACGTCGTCGGCGTACGCGGTCGGCCCCGTGGTGGGACGCATGTGCGCCGCCGCCAGCCACTGCCCGTCCCGCCCCCGCACCCAGAGCACCAGATCGGCGAACCCGAGGTCGCTGACCAGCTGCCACTCCCCCACCAGGCGGTGCAGCCACTCCACGTCCGCGCCCTGCAGGTCGGTGCGCTCGTGCAGCAGGTCCGCGAGGGTCGACACCGCGCCAGCCTAGGAGCGGGCCGAGATCCCCTGGGAGACTGCTCCCCGTGCGGTGCTTCGGGGACGGCGACCCCACCTACGAGCGGTACCACGACGGCGAGTGGGGACGGCCGCAGCTGACGGAGCGCCAGCTGTACGAGAAGGTCTGCCTGGAGGGGTTCCAGGCGGGGCTGTCCTGGATCACGGTGCTCCGCAAGCGGCCGGCGCTGCGCGAGGTGTTCGGCGGCTTCGACCCGGCGCACGTCGCGGAGCTCGACGTCGAGCCGCTGCTCGCCGACGCCCGGCTCATCCGGTCACGACCCAAGCTGCGCGCCTGCGTCGTCAACGCCCGGGCCACGCTGGCGCTGCGGGAGCAGGACGGCCTGTCCGCCGTCGTCCGCCGCTACGCCACGCACGAGCCGGCCGTCGAGCGCTGGGAGCAGGTGCCCGCCAGCACCCCGGAGTCCGCGGAGCTGGCGCGGGAGCTCAAGCGAGCCGGCTTCACCTTCGTCGGGCCGGTCACCGCGTACTCGATGCTGCAGGCGTGCGGCCTGGTGGGCGACCACCTGGCGGGGTGCGACGTGCGCGAGGAGGTCGAGGCCGAGCGCGCGGCGGCGCTGCACGGCTGAGCGTGTCGGACGGCGTCCCGCGGGCAGCGCGCGGCGGCGCTGCACGGCTGAGCGTGTGGGACGGCGTCCCGCGGGCAGCGCGCGGGACAGGCTGATCGCCCGCCAGGTCCCCGGAGCGGCTGCTGCGCGCCTGCCGGTGCGGGCGGTCGGCCGACCGAGGAGCGCCGCTCGCACCTGACGACGTACCGACCGGTCGGTACGACCGTCGGTCCGGCGAACTCCGGGACCCGGCGTTCGAGCGCGCCTACGGGCTCGCCGGCACGCGGGCGCCGACCCGCTGTGCTGCTCGTGTGCACTCGTGCCGACCGGTGGGTGCGCGGCTCTGCCGGCGGACGGCCCCGCTCCCCCGGAGCACCGGGGCGCCGCCCGCACCGGCGAGCGAAGAGGGCCGCTGTCTGCCGGCTGGCCCACCGACCAAGGGCCTCGGTCAGCCTGCCGGCGCCCGCCGCTGGGCACCGGGGACGCTGCTGCGGGCAGCGCCGGTCAGGCGGCGGCGCGGGCCTGCACGGAGCGCAGCGCCTGCAGGAGGGCGGCGACGAAGACGTCCGGGAGCACCGAGCAGGCGTCGTGGTCCCCCTGGACGACGTGCGGCGCGACGCCGAGCGCCGCGGCCAGGTCGCGCTGCTTGCGCGGGGGCACCAGCCGGTCCCGGGCGGTCAGCACCACCGCGGCCGGCTGCGGCAGCGCGCCGGCCCAGCCGGAGCTGTCGAAGCGGCCGAGCTCGCGTCCGGCCTCGGCGACGTCGCGGGCGCTGCTGCGCGAGAGCTCTGCGGCCACCCAGCTGCTGTGCTGCTCGTCCGCCCCGGACAGCCGGATCGCACTGCGCCAGATCCCCAGGGGGAAAGCGCTCAACAGCAGCCGCAGAGCGCCCATGGCACGCCACGCCGCGCGCTGCCGCGGGTCGTGCCAGTCGAGCGCCGTCGCGCAGAGCACGAACCCGGACACCCGGTCGGGGTGGCGCTGCGCGAGCAGCTGCGTCACCGGGCCGCCCATCGAGTAGCCCACGACATGGGCGGCCCGGATGCCCAGCACCTCGAGCACCCCGGCTGCGTCGTCCGCGCAGTCGGCCAGCCGGAAGGTCTCCGTGCTGCGCAGGCCGCGGCCGTGCCCGCGCAGGTCCATGGCCACCACCCGGTAGCCGGCCGCGACGAGGGGCGCGTACTGCCGACCCCAGTTGAGGTCGCTGGCGAACATCCAGCCGTGCACGAGCAGCACGACGGGACCGGAGCCGCCCGAGTCGCGGACGAAGAACTCGCCGCGCTCGGGGACGACGACGGTGCGGCCCGGAGGCAGGGGCAGCGGCGGCACAGGCGCGAGCGGTCGGTGGCGGCGCAGGCGCTGGCGGACGGGGACGGTCACGAGCGTCGCCCCTCAGCCGGAGCGACGGGGAGAGCAGTGGCCGGCGCCGGGGACAGCGCGCTGGGAGGGCGGCCCGACCGGCTGGAGAGGGGGAGCATGCAGTCCTGGTACCCGCAGCCGTCGGACCGCGTCGGCGACGTGGCGCGACTCACCAGCCAGGCTGCCGCCGCGCCCGGCCGCGTGGTGACTCGGCTCGGTGCACCACTCCCGCCGCACCTGTCGTCCGGCCGCCTCGCCACGTGGCCCGACGCCCTCCCGCTGCCGCTGTCGTCCCGCGGTGTCGTGACGTGGCCCGACGCACGCCCGCTGCCGCTGTCCTCCGGCCGTGTCGGGACGCGACGTGGCCCGAGGCGGCACTCCTGCTCCTGCGGGGACCGCCTCGCGCCCCGGCAGCTCCCGGAGGCACCGCAGGACGGGGCGGCCGAGTCCGGCGGGGTAGGTCGTGCGCCATGGCCACCCAGATCCGGCACGCACGACCGGAGGAGCATCCCGCCGTCGCGGACCTGACGGCGTCCGTCTACCTCGACGAGGGCTGGAGCGACGAGGACTACGCGCAGGTGCTGCGCGACGTCCCGGACCGGGCCGCCCACGCCGACGTGCTCGTCGCGGTGGACGCCGACCACGTCGTCGGGGCGGTCACCGTCGCCCTCCACGGCGGCCCGTACGCCGAGCTGGCCGGACCGGGCGAGGCGGTCGTGCGCATGCTGGTGGTCGACCGCGCAGCCCGCGGGCGCCGGATCGGCGAGGCGCTGGTGCGCGCCTGCCTGGACCTGGCACGCGGCGCCGGCTGCCGACGCGTGCTGCTCTCGACACAGCGCGAGATGCGCGCTGCGCACTCGGTCTACGAGCGCCTCGGGTTCGTCCGGGCTCCCGAGCTGGACTGGCGCCCGGTGCCCGAGCTGCTGCTGCTCGCGTACGCACTCGACCTGGGACCGGTCTGACCGGACGACCGACCGTTCAGGCGACGAGCCCGAGCCGGCGCAGCTCCACGGTGAGGTCGTGCGGGCTGGTGCTCGCCATCATCGCCGCCTCCAGCGTGATGACGCCGTCGCGCAGGAACGACACCAGGTGCTGGTCGAAGGTCTGCATGCCGTAGTAGCCGCCCTCCGCGATGAGCTGGCTGATGGAGCCGGTCTTGTCGGGATCGGCGATGGCGTCGCAGATGCGACCGGTGCCCACCGCGACTTCCATGACCACACAGCGGCCCTCGCCGTCCGCGCGGGGCACGAGGCGCTGGCAGATGATGCCCCGCAGGCTCCCCGCCAGGGCCAGCCGCACCTGCTTCTGCTCGTGGGGCGGGAAGAAGTCGATGATGCGGTTGACGGTCTCGGCCGCGTCGGTGGTGTGCAGCGTGGACATGACGAAGTGCCCGGTCTCCGCCGCCGCGAGCGCGGCCTTCACCGTCTCGTGGTCGCGCATCTCACCGACCAGGATGACGTCGGGGTCCTGGCGCATGGCGGCGCGCATCGCCGTCACGAAGTCCTCGGTGTCGACGCGCACCTCGCGCTGGTTCACCATCGCCAGCTTGTCGAAGTGCAGCACCTCGATCGGGTCCTCGATCGTGACGATGTGGCACTCCTTGCTGGCGTTGATGTGGTCGATCATGCCGGCGAGGGTGGTGGTCTTCCCCGAGCCCGTGGGTCCCGTCACGAGGACCAGTCCGCGCGGCTCCATCGACAGCGACGCCAGCACCGGCGGCAGCCCGAGGTCGGCCAGCGGGATCGCCCCCACGCTGACGCGCCGGAACACCAGCCCGAACGAGCCGCGGGAGCGGAACGCGTTGACGCGGAACCGCCCCACCCCGGACATCGAGTAGGCGAAGTCGGCCTCGTTGGTGCGCTCGAACTCCTCGACCAGGTCGGCCCGCAGCACCTCGCGGACCATCTGCTCGGTGTCCGTGGCGGACAGGTCCCGGGTCTGCAGCTTGCGCAGACGCCCGTCGATGCGCACGCGGGGCGGCGAGCCGACCTTGCAGTGCAGGTCCGACCCGCCGCACTCCACGAGGGCCCGCAGGAACGGCTCGATGGAGGAGGTCACGAGCGCTTCTTCGGCCGGCAGCCCGGTGCCCTTGACCGGCCGAGCACGCGGAGTCGGCGCCGCGTCCGGCGGTCAGGAGCCGGTCCGCGCGCCCTGCTGGCTCAGCCCTGCAGGCCCGCCATCCACCGCTCCACCTCGGTGCTGGACCGGGGCAGGGCCGCGGACAGGTTGCGGCAGCCGTCCTCGGTGACGAGCACGTCGTCCTCGATGCGCACGCCGATCCCCCGCAGGTCCTCGGGGACGGTCAGGTCGTCGAGCTGGAAGTACAGGCCGGGCTCGAGGGTGAGGACGTGGCCGGCCTGCAGCGTGCCCTGCCGGTAGGTCTCCTCGCGGGCGTGCGCGCAGTCGTGCACGTCGAGCCCGAGCATGTGGCTGACCCCGTGCAGGGTCCAGCGGCGGTAGCGCTGGTCGTCCTCGGCGAGCGCGGCCTCGGCGTCGTCGAGCACACCGAAGCGCACCAGCCCCTCCGCCAGCACGCGCATCGCGGCGCGGTGCGGGTCGAGGAAGTCCGCTCCCGGGCGGCACGCGGCGAACGCCGCCTCCTGCGACGCGTGGACCAGGTCGTACACCTCCCGCTGCCGGTCGGTGAACGTCCCGTTGACCGGCAGCGTGCGGGTCACGTCCGCGGTGTAGAGCTCGTGGCCCTCCACGCCCATGTCGAGCAGCACGAGCTCGCCGTCCCGCACCGGGCCGTCGTTGTCGGTCCAGTGCAGCGTGCACGCGTGCGCGCCGGCGGCGCAGATGCTGCCGTAGCCGACGTCGTTGCCCTCGACCCGCGCGCGCAGGCCGAACACGCCCTCCATCCAGCGCTCGCTGGTCGCCCTGGCCTCGCCGAGCGAGCGCACGACGTCCTCGAACCCGGTCACCGTCGCGTCCACCGCCGCCTGGAGCTGGGCAACCTCGTGCTCGTCCTTCACCAGCCGCAGCTCGGACAGGTACGCGGCGAGCTCATCGCTCGCCTCCTCGTCGCAGGAGAACAGGCCCTCCACCCGCGCGTCGTAGCCGCGCAGCACCCGGGCCGCGGTGCCGCCCAGCTTGTCGAGCTCCTCGAGCGGGCGGGTCTCGATGCCCAGCAGGGCGCTGGTCGCCGCGAGCGTCGGGCGGCGGCCGACCCACAGCTCGCCGTACAGGCGGTCGGTGAAGAAGGCCGGGGTGGACCGGTCCATCGTGGGCGCCTGGTAGAGCACGGCCGCGCCGTCCGGGTCCAGCACGAGCACGGCGTCCGGCTGGTGCGAGCCGACCAGGTGCGCGAACTCGGTGCCCGGGCGGAACCGGAACTCGGTGTCGTTGGCGCGCACCTTGTAGCCCCCGGTGGGGACCACGACCCACTCCCCCGGGAAGCGCGCGGCGACGGCGGCCCGTCGCTGGGCGCGGAACGGCGCGCCGGCCGCCGGCTCGGGCAGCTCCTCGGTGCGCTCCGCCCAGCCGGACTGCATCAGCTCGAGCAGCTTGGCCGGGCGGGCCGGGTCGTGGCTCGCGGTTCCTGGCGTCTCGTCCTCGCTCATCGGCCGAGCGTACGGCCGCCGCAGGGGATCCGGGCCCTCCGCGCGCACCCGGTGCGTGCGCCCGGACCCTCGACCCCGGGTCGAGCCGAACGACCAGTCGTGAGGAGTTCCCCGGAGCGCCCGCTGGGGGCGACGGCGCCGCCGGGTGAGACTGGTGGCGTGAGCCTGGTCGTGCTGGTCCTGCTGACGGCGCTCGCCCTCGGCAGGCTGAGCGGCGGACGGGTGTCCCGGCTCGGGGAGCTCGAGCTGGACGGCCGGCGCCTCGTGCTCGTGGCGCTCGTCGTCCAGGCCGCGGGCGGGCTGCTGGGAGGACCTGCCTACCCGTACGGCCTGGCCGTGTCGGCCCTGCTCGTCGCCGCCTTCCTCGTGCGCAACCGCGGGCTGCGCGGGCTCGGCCTGGTCGCCCTCGGCCTGGCCGCGAACGCCATCGTCGTGGCGCTCAACGGCGCGATGCCGGTGTCCGAGCGGGCGGCCGCCCGGGCGGGGGTGCGCGACGCGGCGCTCGACACTGCCGCGGACCCGCGGCACGAGGGCGAGCACGCGGGGACCCGCCTGCGCGCTCTGGGTGACGTCGTACCGGTCCCCCTGCCGGGCCGGCCGGAGGTCGTCAGCGCCGGTGATGTGCTCGTCGCCGCGGGCCTCGGGCAGCTCGTCGTGCTGGGCATGCTGGGCTCGTCCGGGAGCCGGACCGCCGGACTGTGCCACCCTGGTCACCAGCGACCACAGCGACGAGGAGGACGACATGGCGAAGAAGGGCCGCAAGAAGCGCGCGCGCAAGAAGAACGCCGCCAACCACGGCAAGCGCCCGAACGCCTGACCACGGCGCTCCAGTCGGACGAGGCAGAGCCCTCGTCCACCCGGCGGGCGACCTGATCGACACGGAGCCCCGGCCGAATGGCCGGGGCTCCTTGCACATCCGGGGCCTCCGCTCGCCGACCTCTCCGCAAGTTCACCCGATGGAGTTCGGCGCCGGGGCTACCGCCTGCCGCCGCCATCGCCTACCGTGCTCCCCATGTCGACCTACTCGCCCGCGATCCTGCGGCTGCCGAGTGCCAGCCTCCCGGCGACGCTGGCTGCCGCCGGCTCTCTCGCGAACCGGGTGTGGCTCGCTCTGCTCGTGCTCGTCGTGCGTGCGCTGCCCAGCACGGGTGCTCACGGTGCCTCTGCCCTGACGCGCGCCCTCGTCCCGGCGCGTGCCAAGCACGCCCGCTCCCCCCTGATGCTGCGGCAGGCGACGCAGGCCGTGTCCGCCCGCCCCGTGGTGCGACCGGTGTCGGCGACCGGGACGGTCTCCGCCGCCCGTGCCGAGCTGCTCACCGGCGCCGTGCGGGCGCCGCAGACGGGGCAGTCGGACCCCCGCCGCCGCCTGAAGCTGCGCGACCTGGTCCTGCCTGCCGTGCTGCTCGCCGAGTTCCTGGTCGGCGTCGGCATCGGCTACTTCACCTAGACCGCTCCACCTCGTACGAGAGCCCGTACGGCCGTCGCACGGCTGTCCCTCCGCACCTGTCGACGGACCGCTGCACAGATCGCCTGCTCGACCTCCTCCTGCGGGCAGGACCGGACCGTGAGGCCGAGGGCGGCCACCTGAGCCGGCTGAGAACCGTGCGGTCGAGCATCGAGCCGGACGGCTCACAGCTGCGCGTGGACCCGCGACTGGGAGCGCGTCGACCAGCCCAGCTCCAGCTCGGCCCGCCCGCCCTGTGCCCGAGCGCCCTGTGCCCGAACTGGTCGCGGAGCAGTACGCGTTCGGCCCGAGCCCGACCTCCAGCGCACCCCCGGCGCCGGACCGCCACGCTCAGCGTCCAGACACCCTCCCGCCGCGCGCCAGCGGCGCAGCGCGGCGGCGGTACCGCCCGCTCAGGGCCGCGACATTCGACATCCGCTCGGCAGGTACGCGTCCGACCAGTCCGGGGACGGCCGGCTCAGCGGTGCGTGGCCTGCCAGGCGGTCCAGCCGGTCTGCACCATGTCCCACAGGTCGTACCGCGCCGTGAAGCCCAGCCCCTCGCGGATGCGGTCGACACGCGCGACGATGCGCGCCGGGTCGCCGGCCCGCCGCGCGACGATCTCCGGCGTGGTGTCGTGTCCCGTCACCTGCTCGACCATCCGCAGCACGTCCAGCACGCTGGACCCCTCGCCCCGTCCGATGTTGTAGGTCGCTCCCGGCTGGCCCGCGTCCAGGGCCTTGGCTGCGGCGAGGTGGGCGTCCGCGATGTCGGCCACGTGCACGTAGTCGCGGATGCAGGTGCCGTCGGGAGTCGGGTAGTCGTCGCCGAACACCTTCGGCTGCTGCCCGTCGGCGAGCGCCTGGAACACCAGCGGCACCAGGTTGAAGACACCCGGGTCACCGAGGTCGGCGCTGGCGGCGCCGGCGACGTTGAAGTACCGCATCACCATGCTGCGCAGCCCGTACGCCGCGGCGCAGTCGCGCAGCAGCCACTCGCCGACGAGCTTGGTCTCGCCGTACGGCGACAGCGGCACGCCCGGCGTGTCCTCGGTGACGAGGTCGACGTCCGGCAGCCCGTAGGTCGCGGCGCTGGAGGAGAAGACGAAGCGGTCGACCCCCTTGGCGCGACAGCCCTCGAGCAGCGCGACCATCCCCTCGAGGTTCTCGCGGTAGTACAGGAGCGGGTCGACGACGGACTGGCCGACCTGCTTCTTGGCCGCGATGTGCACGACACCGGTCACCCCGTGCTCGCGCATCACCCGGCGGACCAGGCCGCGGTCGAGGACGCTGCCCTCCTCGAAGGCCGCCCCCGGGTCGACGCGGTCCGCGGCGCCCGTGGACAGGTCGTCCAGGGCGACCACGGACTGCCCGTCCGCCACCATCGCGCGCACCACGTGCGCGCCGATGTAGCCCGCTCCTCCAGTCACCAGCCACGTCATGAGGACGAGGCTAGGGCCCTACTCGGCGCGGTACTCCACCTGGTCGATCTCGACGCGCACCTGCTGGATGCGGCCCATCACCCGGGAGCGCAGGTCGCTGGGCACCGGGTCGCTGCCGCAACACCGCGCGACCAGCGACTTCACGGCCTGCTCGAGGCCGTACTGACGCAGGCACGGGGCGCACTCGTCCAGGTGCAGGCGCACCTTCGAGTGGTGCTGCGCGTCCTGCTCGCCGTCGAGGTAGAGGTAGACCGCCTCGAGGACCTCGCTGCAGGGCGTCTCGTGCGGCTCACCGCAGCTCATGCCGTCGCCTCACCGGCGGCACCGGTGCGGACCAGGCCCCGCTCGACGGCGTAGTCGGCCAGCTTGGTGCGCAGGCCACGGCGGCCGCGGTGCAGCCGGCTCATGACCGTGCCGATCGGCGTGCCCATGATGTCGGCGATCTCCTTGTAGGAGAAGCCCTCGACATCGGCGAGGTAGACCGCCATCCGGAAGTCCTCCGGCAGCTCCTGCAGCGCCTGCTTCACGTCGCTGTCGGGGAGGTGGTCCAGCGCCTCGGTCTCCGCGCTCTTGAGGCCGCTGGAGGTGTGCCCCTCCGCCGCGGCGAGCTGCCAGTCGGTGATCTCGTCGGTCGGCGACTGCAGCGGCTGACGCTGCTTCTTGCGGTAGGTGTTGATGAACGTGTTGGTGAGGATCCGGTACAGCCAGGCCTTGAGGTTGGTGCCCTCCTGGAACTGGTGGAAGGCCGCGAAGGCCTTCACGAAGGTCTCCTGCACCAGGTCCTCGGCATCCGAGGGGTTGCGCGTCATGCGCAGCGCCGCGGAGTACAGCTGGTCCAGGAAGGGCAGCGCGTCGCGCTCGAAGCGAGCACTCCGCTGCTCGCTGGTCTCGGTCTCGACGGCGCCCACCTCCACGGTCCCGCGGCCGGCCGGCCGCACGGCGAACCCTACGCCCGGAGCGCCAGCCGAGCCGGGAGCGCCGACCGGGGCCGCCGTGCCGGTCGGGCCTGCAGTGCCGGTCGGGCCTGCAGTGCCGGTCGGGCCTGGAGCGCCGGCCGAGCCAGGGGTGCCGGTGGGCGTCCAGGTCTGCCATCGGGGTGCGACACCCGCAGGACCCGGGGGGTCCTGCCGGTGGAGCACCGGCCCGTGCTGCGCCATGCGACCTCCTCGTCGAGCTGCTGCTGTCCTCAACAGGGAGCTCTTGAGTGCTTGTTCCCGCACGCTCCCGGTGAGCAGCCGCCGTAGGATCGCCGCATGTCCACCGGTCACCACCCCGCCGTGGACCAGTACCTCGAGACGATCCTGGAGCTCGAGGAGCTCGGCATCGTCCCGATGCGTGCCCGGCTGGTCGAGCGACTCGGGGTGTCTGCTCCTGCCGTCAGCGAGACCGTCAAGCGGTTGGAGCGCGAGGGCTACCTCACCCTGGACGCCGACCGCGTCATGCACCTCACCGAGACCGGCCGGGCGTACGGCACGTCGATGCTGCGCCGCCACCGGCTCGCGGAGCTGCTGCTCGTGGACGTGCTCAAGGTCCCGTGGTCCCAGGTCCACGAGGAGGCCTGCCGCCTCGAGCACGCCATCAGCCCGATCCTCGAGGAGCACCTCGTCGCGCTGCTCGGCGACCCCGGCAGCTGCCCGCACGGGAACCCCATCCCCGGGTCCGCCAACGCCGTGGACCCGGGTCCGCTGCAGCCGCTCTCGAGCATCGCCGCCGGGCAGTCGTGCGTGGTGCAGCGCATCGACGAGAACCTGCAGACCCAGCTGGACCACATGCGCACGCTCGAGGCCGGGCGGCTCATGCCCGGCCAGCGGGTGACGGTGTCCTCGGCCGCGGACGGGCAGGTCACGCTGCAGGTCGACGGTCGCGGCGTGGTCGTGCAGGGCACCGTCGCCGACGAGGTCTACGTCAGCGTCTGAGCCAGCCAGTCGCGGACGACGGTCCGCAGCTCGTCGGCCACCTCGGCGCTCGTCCGGCGGTCCAGACGGCGGACACCGAACGAGTGGTCGGCACCGTCCACGACGTGCACCTGCACGCCGGGTGCGGGCTCCGGGACGCCGAAGGCGTCGCGCGCCCCCTGCGCGACGAGCCGCGGCACGGCCGGCGCGGCAAGCTCCGCGGCGCGTGAAGGACCGGAGCCGCGGGGGACGAGCGGGAACGCCAGGCAGAGCACGCCGCGCACCCCAGGCACCCGGTCCGCGGTCCGGCAGGCCACGCGGGCGCCGCTGCTGCGGCCGCCGAGCACGCAGGGCCGCGGCTCCAGCGCGGACAGCGCCGCCGTCCACGCGGTGTCCAGGTGCGGCGG
>Ga0210040_10008344_pt1 | contig 12319 bp, 9 predicted proteins | sample CryGeyCG12114_NA_FD_185462 | JGI IMG/M metagenome (GOLD analysis project Ga0210040, IMG submission 185462) | Groundwater microbial communities from aquifer - Crystal Geyser CG19_WC_8/21/14_NA (SPAdes) (version 2) | ecosystem: Environmental > Aquatic > Deep subsurface > Groundwater | place: USA... | reverse complement strand
GGTCTGTTCAGCGTCAAGGACGAGCCGGCCTACCTGTGGGCCGCCCTGGTGCTGCTGGCCGCCGGCGCGATCTTCCAGGAGTTCGCCGGGGTCTCCTACAACGCGATGCTGCCGCAGATCTCCAGCCCCGCCACCGTGGGACGGGTCTCCGGTTTCGGCTGGTCGATGGGCTACTTCGGCGGCATCTTCTTGCTGCTGACCTGCTACGTCGGCTTCATCGCCCCCGACGTGGGGTGGTTCGGGGTGACCTCCGCAGGCGGTCTGAACATCCGGGCGGTGGCGGTCTTCTCCGCGGTGTGGTTCGCGGTCTTCGCCCTGCCCGTGCTGTTCGCCGTCCCGGAGCTGCCGCCCGGTCCCAAGGCCCGGCGGGTGTCGTTCCTGGCCTCCTACCGGCTGCTCGTCGCCGACGTGCGCGGCCTGTACCGGCGCGACCCGAACGCGGTGTACTTCCTGCTCGCGTCCGCGCTCTACCGCGACGGGCTCGCGGCGATCTTCACCTTCGGCGCCATCCTGGCCGTCAGCGTCTACGGCATGGCGCAGTCCACCGTGCTGATCTTCGGCGTGGCCGCGAACGTGGTCGCGGCCCTCGGGGCGCTGGCCATGGGGGCTGTGGAGGACCGGATCGGGCCGAAGCGGGTGATCATGATCTCGCTGGTCGGTTTGATCATCAGCGCGACGGTGCTGCTCTTCGCCTCCGGCACCACCATGTTCTGGATCTTCGGGCTGCTGCTGTGCCTGTGGGTCGGTCCTGCCCAAGCCAGCTCGCGGTCCTTCCTGGCCCGGACAGCGCCGCCCGGACGGGAGGGCGAGATGTTCGGTCTCTACGCCACAACCGGCCGCGCCGCCTCGTTCCTCGCTCCGGGCCTATTCGCGCTGTTCTCTGCGCTCTTCTCCGACCGCATCGGTATCCTCGGCATCGCGTTGGTGCTGCTCGCCGGCGCGCTGGCCCTGACGAAGGTCAGGCCGCCCTCGACCACCCTCATCCGCCACGAGGTCGGCTGACGACGGCAGCAGCCGGGCCGTGGAACATTTCGGCCTGGTGGGTAGTTGTGCAAGAGCAACGGCAGACATCGAGACGGAGGTTGGGTCATGGCTGATCGTTCATTGAGAGGTACCGGCCTCGGGGCCAAGAGCTTTGAGGACGAGGCGGGGGTTGAGTTCGCGGCACGCCAGGAAGTGGGGTACGACTGCGCCCACCAGCACCACTTCACCCTGGTGTTCTCCGCGGAGGCCGAGATCCCGGCTCTGTGGGAGTGCCCGCGGTGCGGGGCCGAGTCGCTGCGCTCCGACGGGCAGCGTCCGGAGGCCAAGGAGGAGAAGCCCGTCCGCACGCACTGGGACATGCTGCGGGAGCGCCGTTCGATCGCCGAGCTCGAGGACCTGCTGGCCGAGCGGCTCGACCTGCTCCGTTCCGGCGACCTCGGCACCACCGCGTTCTCGCGTTCGTCCCCGTCGAAGAAGACGGCCTGATCCACGCCTAGCCAGCACCCGGTGTCCGCCACGGCGGATCCGGCTGCTGGCTTTTGCGCGTCCGGGGGTCTCCGCTCAGCGGTCGGCGACCTCACCGGAGATGACGCGAGGATCTGTCGACGGGCCGGGAGCCGGGTCGGCTACGGCCTCTCCCGGGATCACCTCGCCGACCCTCCCCGGCGGCTGACCGGTGGCCAGCCCCGAGCGGTTGACCCGGCGGGCGATGAAGAACGCGGCTGCCGCCCGGGGCAGCGGGCGGGTGAGCGGGAGCAGGAACAGGAAGCCAACGATGTCGGTGAGGAAGCCGGGCAGCAGCAGCAGCACGCCCCCGACCAGCACCAGGGCAGCGTCGGCCAGCTCGCCGGTCGGCAGCCGGCCGGTGCGGAAGGCGCTGACGAGCGCCTGCCAGGTGCGGTGGCCCTCACGGCGGATCAGCCAGCCGCCGACGAGCGCCTCGACGACCAGGATCGCCAGCGTCGGCCAGATGCCGATCCGGTGGCCGACCTGCAGCAGCAGCCAGACCTCCAGCGTGGGCAGGGTCACCAGCAGGACCAGCAGCAGTGCCATCGGCCAACCGCGCCGCACCCTCATCTCGCCACCGCCGAGCGGCGTCGCTCGATCAGCGACCGAAGCTGCCGGGTCCGGTGCCGGATCCCCCACAGGGTGGTCAGCAGCAGGGCCTCGACCACGATCCGCTGGCTCATCTTGGACACCCCGTGCTCACGCTCGACGAAGGTGATCGGCACCTCCACCACGCCGAACCCGGCCCGGAGGGCGCGCCAGACCAGGTCCACCTGGAAGCAGTACCCGGCGGAGACCACGTGCTCCAGCCCGAGGCCGAGGAGCGTCTCGCGGCGGAAGGCCCGGTAACCACCGGTGGCATCGTGCAGCGGGATCCCGAGCGAGATCCGCGTCCACAGGTTGCCGCCGCGGGACAAGATCTTGCGGGACAGCGGCCAGTTGACCACCGACCCTCCGGGCACCCAGCGGGAGCCGAGGACCAGGTCGGCGTCCGCGAGGGCGCCGAGCAGGCGTGGCAGCTGCTCGGGCTGGTGCGAGCCGTCGGCGTCCATCTCGACCAGGACGTCGTAGCCCCGGTCCAGGCCCCAGGTGAAACCGGCCAGGTAAGCCGCCCCCAGGCCCTCCTTGCCCCGCCGGTGCAGCACGTGCAGGTGGTCGTCCTCGGCCGCCAACCGGTCGGCCAGGTCGCCGGTGCCGTCCGGGGAGTTGTCGTCGGCCACCAGCACGTCCACCTCGGGCACCGCAGCGCGTACCCGCGCGGTGATCAGCGGCAGGTTGTCGAGCTCGTTGTAGGTCGGGATGATCACCAGGACCCGCTCGGTCGGGGTGGGTCGAGCAGACGACAGGGGCTCGGTCACAGCTGGCCTTTCGTGGTGCGGCGGCTGGAGCCGGCGCCGGTCTGGTTGCGCCGCCAACGGCCGGACACGACCAGCGCGACGCAGGCCAGGGCGAACAGGGTGAGGCCACGGTCCAGCCACGGCGCGAGCCGGACGGCCGGGGTCAGGCTGGTCCGCAACGGCATGGTGACCACCCGGTCGTCGGCGGTGAACTCCCGCGTCCGGGTCACCACCCGTCCGTCGCGGTCGATGAAGCCGGAGACGCTGTTGGTGGTGGCCACCGCGATCTCGCGGCGAGACTCCATGGCCCGCGCCCGGGTGATGGCGAACTGCTGCTCGATCTGCCCGGTACCGCCATAGGTGGCGTTGTTGCTCTGCACCATCGACACCTGGGCACCTTCGGTGATGGTCTCGTACACGGTCTTGTCGTAGGCCAGCTCGAAGCAGATGACGTCACCGACCTTGACCTGGCGTCCCCCCACCGGCACGTCGAGCACGCCGGGACTCGTGCCGGGGACCGACTGGGCACCCACCTGAGCCAGGATCGGCACCAGCGGCAGCAGCTGCCGCCGGAAGGGGATCCACTCCCCGAACGGGACCAGGTTCCGCTTGTCGTAGCGGGCCACGACGCCCTGCTGGGCGTCCCACCACAGGCCACTGGTCTGCCGCTCGTCCACGCCCGGACCCTCCATCACCGCCCCGACCAGGATGGGCACGCCCGCGAGCTCGGCGGCCGACTGCACCGTGAGCCGGGTGATCGCGTCCCGCGTGGGGTCGATGTCGGTCGAGTTCTCCGGCCAGAGCATGAAGTCCGGCTGCGCCACCTGCCCCAGCCGGGCCTTGGTGGCCAGGTCGATGGTCTCGGCGAGGTGGTTGTTGGTGACCGAGCGGGCCCGGCCCATGGCCTCGATCCCGCGTCCGGGCACGTTGCCCTGGACGATGCCCACGTTGACCGTGCCCCGCCGGCCGGCGAGGGGCTCCACCTGGAACCGGCGCAGCAGCTGCCCGGCCAGCACCAGGGCCACGAGCAGGACGACGACCGCGACGAGCGGGGTCCGGCGTCGGGCAGCGGGGTCGGTGGCGGCCACCAGGGGGTCGAGGCGCCGGCTGAGCCGCAGCACCAGCCAGGCCACCAGCTGACCGACCAGGGCGACGGCGAAGGACAGGCCGGACACCCCGACCAGGGGGAGGAAGCCGGCCAGTGGGGTGTCCACCGCGGCGTAGGCGATCCGGGTCCAGCCGAAGCCGCCGAAGGGGATCCGGGAGTACGCGAACTCGATGCCCACCCAGCACGCGGCAGCGGCCAGCGGCCAGGCGCGCAGCCGGCTGACGAGACTGAGCGCGACCGCGAGCAGCCCGACGAAGAGCGCCTCGAAGAGGATCAGCAGCGCAGCCACCCAGACCCCGAGGACGTGCACCCAGTTGATGGTGACCGTCAGCATCGCCAGCCCGAAGAGGTAGCCCAGGGCGAACGAGCGGCGAGGACGGCGGCCTCGGGTCAGCAGCGTCAGCGCGGGGATGCCCACCGCCAGCAGGGGCCACCAGCCGTACGGCTGCCAGCTCAGCCCGAGCACGATACCGGCGGCCACCGCCGCGAGGCCGAGCAGGGCGTTCCGGCCGCGGGCACTCGTCGAGACGACCGCACCGGGCAACCGGCCGCCGGGGACCCCGGTCCCGGGGGCGTCCAGGGTCAGGGCGGTCGGCGTCGGCACGGAGCGAGTTTAGGCGAAGGCGCCCTCGGCGAGGTGCACCGCGCGGCCGCCGGCCAGGGTGGCGACGCACGAGGGCAGCGGGTCGCCCGGGGCCAGCCGGGGCAGCCCGGTCGTCTGGTCCTGCAGGTCGTGGTCCACCTCCCAGACGGCGAGGTCGGCCGCCTGCCCCGGAGCCACCAGACCGACCCCGTCGTCACGGGCCGCCCAGTGCGCGCCTCGGGTGGCCGCGTCCAGGGCCACCGCGACGTCGAGCCGCTGGTCGGGGCGCATGTGCTGGACCGCGGCCTGCACCGTGGCCCAGCCGGCCAGCGGGGTGACCGGCGCGTCGGTGCCGAAGGCCAGCGGCACGCCGGCCCGGTGCAGGTCCCCCAGCGGGTTCATGCTCGCGGCCCGGGCACCGAGCCTGGTCTCGTAGAGCTCGCCGGGGCCGCCCCACTCCCGGTCGAAGGCGGGCTGGACGCTGGCCACCACCCCGAGGTCGGCCAGGGTCGCGAGGTCGGTGGCGGCGACCATCTCCAGGTGCTCCAGGCGGTGCCGGGCCGCGCGGACCGGACCCGGACCCAGCTGCTCGGTCGCCCGACGCAGGCCGGCCACCGCGGCGGCCACCGCGTCGTCGCCGATGCAGTGGAAGCCGGCCTGCACCCCGGCCCGGGTGCAGGCGACCAGGTGGGTGGTCACCTCGTCCTCGCTGAGGTAGCGGACGCCGCGGGTGGGGGCGTCGGCGTAGGGCTCGCGGAGCGATGCGGTGTGCGAGCCGACCGCGCCGTCGATGCACAGGTCGCCGGCCAGCCCGCGTGCCCCGGCCGAGGCGGCGCGGGCGAGGGCCCCGTCCGGGCCGTCGTCGGGCCGGGCCAGCTCGCCCCAGTAGCCGACCACCCCGATCCCGAGCTCGGCGGCCTCCTGCCGGATCCGGACCAGGTCCGCCAGCGGTCCGAGGTGCGGTCCGCCGAGCTCGTGCACCGTGGCCACCCCGTGCCGGGCGGCGCCGGCGAGGGTCGTCCGGGCTGCCGTCCGCCGTTCCGCGTCGGTGAACAGGCTGTCCATCCGGCCGCGGCAGGCGTGGTGCGCGTCCTGCCGCAGCCAGCCGTCGGCCTGGAAGCCCGGCAGGCTGCTGACGTCGGACAGCCGGTCGAGCAGGGCGGTGGACACCAGCGCGGAGTGCACGTCCACCCGGGCCAGGTAGACCGCGACGCCTGGGGCCGCGCGGTCCAGCTCCGCCCGGGTGGGCGGGACGGGCTCTGACCAGCCGCGCTCGTCCCAGCCCTGGCCGACCAGGACCCGCAGCCCGGGCCGAGCGGCCACGTGGGCCGAGACGGCGTCCAGCACGGCCGTCCGGCTCGAGGCGCCGTGCAGGTCGAGCCCGGCCGCGACCTGGCCCACCTGGATGGTGTGCAGATGGGCGTCGACGAAGGCCGGGGTGACCAGGCGCCCGGCCAGGTCGAGCTCGCGCGCCCCGGGCAGGCCGGCCACCAGGGCCCGCGCCGGGTCGTCGCCCCCGACGTAGGCGATCACGCCGTCGCGGAGGACGACGGCGGTGGCCTGCCCGCTCCCGTCCGGGGTGAGCACGGTGCCCCCGTGCAGGACGGTGGGCGGGGTGGGCTGGCCGTGGTCCGCCGGCGGAGGAGGGATGGTCAGATCTCCGGACGGTCCTCGTACGGCACCGAGAGCACGGTGGTGGTGTGGGTGGAGACCTTGCCGGCAGCCCGGATCCGGGCCAGCAGTGACTCCAGGTGGGCCATGGTAGACACCTGCACCTTGAGCAGGTAGCTCGGCTCCCCGGCCACCGAGTAGCAGGAGGTGATCTCGGGGATGTGTTGCAGCCGCTCGGGCGCGTCGTCGGGCTGGCTGGGGTCGAAGGGCTTGATGGCCACGAAGGCCGTCACCAGCAGGCCGAGGGCCTCGGCGTCCAGGACGGCCCGGTAGCCCTTGATCACCCCGCGCTGCTCCAGCCGCCGGACGCGCTGCTGCGCGGCCGAGGTGGACAGCCCCGTCTCCTTGCCGATGTCGGTGTAGGACATCCGCCCCTCGTGCGCCAGCAACGCGAGGATGCGGCGATCGAGCGGCTCCATGGCCGTATCGTGCCAGGATCTCCTCGTGGGCTCACGGCGACTGCTTCTTTTGGACACGGCCTCGCTCTACTTCCGTGCCTTCTACGGGGTCCCCGACTCGCTCAAGGCACCGGACGGCCGGCCGGTCAACGCCGTCCGCGGCCTGCTCGAGTTCATCGCCCACCTGGTGCAGACCTACTCCCCCAGCCACCTGGCCTGCTGCTGGGACAACGACTGGCGGCCGGCCTGGCGGGTCGAGCTGATCCCCTCCTACAAGGCCCACCGGGTGGCTGGCGGCGGGGACGCGGTGGTGACCGAGATGGCCTCCACCAGTGTGGGCGAGGCCGCCCCGGACGCGCTCGCGCCCCAGGTCCCGATGATCCTGGCGGCGCTGGAGGCGCTCGGGCTGCCCGTCGTCGGGCTGGACGAGTACGAGGCCGACGACGTCATCGGCACCCTGGCCAGCACCTCGCCGATGCCCACCGACGTGGTCACCGGCGACCGCGACCTCTTCCAGCTCGTCGACGACGGCCCACCCGTCCGGGTGCTCTACATCGCCCGTGGGGTGGGCAAGCACGAGGTGGTCGACGAGGCCTGGATCGAGACGAAGTACGGCATCCCGCCTTCGGCCTACGTCGACTACGCGACGCTGCGCGGGGACGCCTCTGACGGGCTCCCCGGGGTGGCCGGCATCGGCGAGAAGACCGCAGCCTCGCTGCTGACCAGCTACGGCGACCTCGAGGGCATCCTGAGCGCCGCCAGCCGGCAGGACAGCCCGATCGGCGGCGGCGTCCGGGCCAGGCTGGGGGCGGCGATCGACTACCTCGCCGTGGCCCCGACCGTGGTGGCGGTGGCGCGGGACCTCGAGCTCGGCGTCTCCTTCGACGACCTGGCGCTGCCGTCCGCCCCGGCTCAACCGGAGCGGTTCACCGCGCTGACCGCCGAGCTGGGGCTGAGCGGCAGCGCGGCGCGCGTCCTGGCCGCACTGGCCCGCGACCGCTGACGGCCTTCCGGGGGCAGACGCCGGGCGCCGGCGCGGACCAGTGCTCCGCAGTGCGCCCCTTGGGCCGGTGCCGGGCCCCGAAGGGCTCGATCGGGAGCAGCGGTCAGCGCTCGCGCCTGCGTCCCGGGGCGACCGTGGCACGATGCAGCCATGCCTGCCGCCTTGGTGATCAACGGTCCCAACCTCAACCTGCTGGGCAGCCGGGAACCCGGGGTCTACGGATCGGCCACCCTCGCTGAGGTGGAGGCGACGTGCCTGCTGACCGGGGTGGAGCTGGGCCTGGAGGTGGAGTGCCGCCAGTCCAACTTCGAGGGCGAGCTGGTGGAGTGGGTGCAGCAGGCCGGGGCCGACCAGGCCGCCGGGCGGTTGGTCGGCGCGGTGATCAACGCCGGGGCCTACTCCCACACCAGCGTCGCCCTTCGCGACGCCGTCGCCGGCTCAGGCCTGCGGGTGGTCGAGCTGCACATCTCGAACGTGCACCAGCGCGAGGAGTTCCGGCACCACTCCTACCTCTCCGCGGTGTCGGCCGGCGTCGTGGTCGGCTTCGGGGTAGCGGGCTACCCCCTGGCCCTCCGCGGCCTCACCCTCCTTGACTTCCGCTGAGCGTCGCAGACCCGACAGTTCTCTGAGGCCTTCGACAGGCTCACGGCCTTCGACAGGCTCAGGCAACGGGTGAACAGGCTCAGGCCGGCTCGGGGACGGGGGTGACCTCGGGCAGGGCGTGGCCGGCGTCGATCACCCGCCGGGCGCCGTCGAGGAACCCGTCGGCGTAGTGGCCGGACGGGAAGTCGCCCAGGTAGTAGATGCGCGTCTGCACCCGGGTGGTGGCCAGCGGGTCGGGCCCGAGCAGGTCGTCCAGCACCTGCTCGAGGTTGTCGAGGTCCTCCCGCAGCACGTACGCGGCCTGGGCGGCCGGCGCCTCCACCACCAGCTGCTCCGGGGTGCGGCCCACCGACACCATCGCGAACGGCTTGTCCGAGCGGAGGTAGTCCGACACCACCGCCGACACGTCGGAGATCATCGCGTCGGAGAGGTTGAAGCAGTCCTCCACGCTCAGCTCCCGCTCGGCGGCGCGTCCCCACAGGTGCTCGCGGCCGGTGAGCTCCCGGTCGGCGTCCAGCATCGCGCCGATCTCGGCGATCATGGCGCGGCAGCTGCGGTAGCGGTAGTTGAACGGGTGAGCCCGGAAGACCACCCGGACGCCGCGCTCCAGCAGCGCGGCCACGATCACACTGCCCAGCGGCAGGGAGAACACGCGGGTGTCCGCGTACGGGCCCTGCCAGGTCGGTGCGTAGAGCACCGTGGGCGGCTGCTGCTCGGGCACCGGTCCCCGCGCCGGCTCGATCTGCTCCACCTGGGGCCGGCCGACGACCTGGAACTTCTCCCGCGGGATGTGCACCCCGTGTCGGGCGTAGCGGTCGATCCCGGCCTGGCCGGCGGCGAAGATCACGTCATAGATGGCGTGCACCGGGTTGTAGCAGGCGGGCTTCTCGGAGTCGCCGTGGTTGAGCCAGATGTGGGTCAGCTCGCGCCGCTCGATGAAATGGGTGTTGCGGACGGCGTTGTTGACGTAGAACGCCGTGGTCATCGTGGGCACGATGACGTCCTCCAGGCTGCGCAGCGTGGGCCGGTACACGACCGGGACCGCGAGCTCCCGCTCGTCCACCAGCCGCGCGATCTGGCGCAGCATCGTGACCGTGCGGGTCACGATCACGAAGGGCCGGCCGATCCGCTCGAAGTAGGGCAGCCACATGCCGACCTGGTAGCTCGCGCCGACGGTGGAGGCGAAGTAGACCGCGAACTCCGGCTGCAGCTCCTCCAGCGCCGGGCGGAGCCGGAGCTGGCCGTCGCTCACCTCCGCCGCCCGGCGGACGGCCCGCTCCAGCAGCTCCAGCAGCAGGGCGAAGACCACGGCAGCGACGGCGAAGAACCCGGCCGAGGCCTGTCCGGGGGTCAGCCGCAGGCCGACCGCGACCACGGCGACCAGCACGAAGCCGACCAGCAGCGTGCCGAAGCTGGCCAGCGGCAGCCAGCCACGGCTCACCGGCTGGGGCAGCACCCGGACGGCCGCCGGCAGGTTGTGCGCGGTCAGGCCGAACCGGCCCCAGGCCGAGCGGATCCGCCGCTCCTCCACCAGGGCCACCCCGAGCATCAGCACCGCGAGCCAGCTGAGCCAGCCGAACGCCCCGTGACGTGCCGCCTCCACGGCCAGGGTGACCAGCAGCACCGCACGGGTCCCGTCCCCCTCGGTCAGCAGCCGGCTGCGGCGCGACCGTCGCCGGACCGTCCGCGACACCGACTGCAGGGCCGCCCAGACCGCGACGGCCGCCAGCAGGGCGACCAGCGGAGCCGGCGCCCCGAGCAGCGAGGCCGCCAGCGCCAGGAGCGCGACCACGGTGGCCGCGAGATCCAGACCCGTGCGCTTGAGCACCCGCCGGTAGCGTCGGTAGAGGCTCCGGCGGGCGGTGGCGGGCACCGCGTCCTCTGCGTCGTCGGCGCCGGCCTCGACGCTCGCGGTCTCCTCCTCGGCGCCCTCCTCGCCCGTGCCCTCCTCGCCCAGGGCGTCCTCGTCCAGGGCGTCGTCCCCGTCGCGGTCGTCCCCGCCGCGCTCGTCGTCCTCCGCCTTCGGCTGGTCGGATGCGCCGGTTCCCGCGCCCTCGTCGCCGTCGAGGTCGGGGTGCTCGGCCGCGTCGTTGTCGGCGCGGCGTTCCTGCACCACGTCCCGGACCGCCTGCACGAACGCGTCGGCGTAGTGCTCGGAGTCGAACCCGCCCAGGTAGTCCGCCCGGAGGTGCAGCCGCTGGCTGCGCCGAGGGTCGGCGCCGAGCATCAGGTCGAGCTGGGCCTCCAGGTCGGTGAGGTCACCGCGGACGACGTAGGACGCCGCAGCCACCGGGAACTCCTCGACGAAGGCCGCCGGCTCCGACGGCACGGCGACCATGGCGAACGGCTTGGCCGAGAACAGGTAGTCCGAGACCACGCTGGAGACGTCGGAGACCATGGCGTCGGAGGCGTTGATGCAGTCGAGGATGCCCCGCTCGGTCTCGGCGGCCGCGCCCCAGAGATGGGCCCGTCCGGTCCGGCGGGCGTCGGCCTCGAGCAGAGCCTGGAGCCGGCGGATGACCGCGGCGTCCTCGGCGAAGTCGTAGCTGAACGGGTGCGGCCGGAAGACCACCGTCGCGCCGCGGGCGAGCAGGGCCGAGACGATCCGCTCGCCGTCGGGCAGCGAGTAGAGCATCGTCTCCTCGACGTGCCCGCGCCAGGTCGGCGCGTAGAGCACCACCGGCTCGGCGACCGTGTCGATGGTGCCGGTGGCCGGCTGGACGTCCTCGACCTGCGGTCGGCCGACGACCCGGAACTTCTCCGACGGGATCCGCACACCGTGCGCCGCGTAGCGCCGGGTGGCTGCCGGTCCGGCGGCGAAGATCTCGTCGTACATGGCGTGGGTCGGGTTGTACGACGGGGGCTTGTCGGAGTCGCCGTGGCCGAGGTAGACGTGGGTCAGGTGCTGGAAGCGGACGAACGCGCCGTTGCCGGAGGAGGCGTTGACGTAGAAGGCGGCCTGCAGCGAGGGCACGACCAGGGCGTCCAGGTTGGCCATCCCGCGGGCCTCCACCACCGGCACGTCGGTCAGCTGGGTCAACGCACGGGCGGGGAGGCCGTTCCGGGTGACGATCATCATGCGGAGCCCGGCGCGCTCCAGGTAGGGCAGCCACATCATCACCTGGTATGAGGCGTCGTCGGGCCGCGCGGTGTAGAGCAGGAACTCCGGCGCGTACTCGGCGACCGCCTCCGGCACGGCGCGGCGGATCCGCCGGGCGAAGAGGATCTTGGCCCGTCCGGTCACGGTCAGCACCCCGACCGGCAGCACGGCGACGAGGGCCACCGGGAGCCACCACCAGGCGGACGCGCCGGCCCAGGCCAGCAGCAGACCGGCCGCCGTCGCCGCGACACTGGCGACCACGCTGTGTGGACCCAGGTCACGGAAGCGGGGCGGCTGGGGCAGGCCGGGCAGCGTCGCCACCGGCGGGCGGAACCGCACCGCGCGGGCCACGAAGGGCTCGCTGACCAGGGAGCCGATCAGCACCGCCGCGGCGAGGACCGCTCCAAGGGCCTGCGAACGGGTGTCTCCCGCGCGGGCGCCGAGGTGGACCAGGGCCACCGCCGTGCCGGCGACCGCGGCGGCCCGCAGCACCTGGGCCCGGCCGAGCGGGCTCCAGCCCCGGGAGCTCTCCCGCCTGGTCTGCAACAGCTGGGCCGCCAGGCCCACCAGCCCGAGGGCCAGCCAGACCAGCCCCCAGCCGGAGCCGGTGAGCACCACCAGCACCCCGGTCAGCGACACCACGACCAGCACGGCGTCGACCCCGATGTCGACGACCCGGCGCAGAGTCGCGGAGCTGCTAGGGGAAGAACGCATTGACCAACCGTTTCGTCGCGTGCCCGTCGTGCAGACGGTTGAACTGCTCGTTGAACTTCTCTCGCGCGGCAGCGTACCGGGCGCTCACGGTGTCGACCTCCAGCAACGCCGCCGCGACCTCGGCCGTGGTCCGCAGCAGTGGCCCCGGGGCGGTGGGGCCGAAGTCGTAGAGAACGGTGCGCGAGGAGAGGTAGTCCTCGAGGTCGGGGACGAAGAACAGCACCGGCTTGCCGGTGAGCATCCAGTCGAAGCGCAACGAGGAGTAGTCGAGCACGGCCACGTCGGCGGCCAGCACCAGCTCGTTGACCTCC
>Ga0210040_10008342_pt1 | contig 12319 bp, 14 predicted proteins | sample CryGeyCG12114_NA_FD_185462 | JGI IMG/M metagenome (GOLD analysis project Ga0210040, IMG submission 185462) | Groundwater microbial communities from aquifer - Crystal Geyser CG19_WC_8/21/14_NA (SPAdes) (version 2) | ecosystem: Environmental > Aquatic > Deep subsurface > Groundwater | place: USA... | reverse complement strand
TAATTACGATAGTTTAATAGTTGTGGGAGGTAAACAAGAATGACACTCTATGATCAACTTTAATTAGTTAGATTTACTTTGATTAGTTTAGGTTTACGAGGTTACGCTTGCAAAATACTTTTGTACTATACTCGCTATTTTGGTTTTAGTTTCATTATGATTATTTCGGGTTGAAAATTTATATTTAAAGTATCTTTATGATCTAATTTTGTGTTACAGACATTGCGGCGTCGTTCTGTCGGTGTAACCTCGATACCGGTAACCTTGTCTTTAAAAACTAACTTGGGGAAAGTAAGTTTTCTGTTGTGGTAGAAGAAATATGTGAGCAATATAAGAAATTATCATTACGTTCTTGTTTATGTGAAGCCTACGTAGATTAGTGCCCAAGTGCCCATTTAAAGAGTAGATGAAGGTTTTTGAGTGTAAGTGTATATTGATGTGTGTGTGTGTTTTGTGAAAACCATAGGTCGCTCGGTCCAAAGTCAAGCATGGGCAAGAAGAATGGATCGGACTCGGCTTCCGAGCATGGTTCTGACAGTGAGAGTGCTGATGGAGAGGAGTTTGTTGTCGAAAAGATCTTGGATAAACGTATTGTTGCCGGAAACAAAACCGAATATTTGTTGAAATGGAAAGGATATTCTCAGTAAGTTGCTATTTGCTATCATTCAGATAGTCCTATTTAAGGATTGGGAGTGTAGTTAGGTTTTCAGATTCAAGATATTGTACAAAGCATAGTTATTTTATTTTCTGGTCTGGTGAAATATTGAGGTTTCACGAAGGATTTTTTTAATGAGCATTTTCAGTTACATTTATACAAGTTACAGTAATGTCTCAGTTTCTCAGTTTCTTCTTAGCCTTTTCCAGCATGGTTGCATGGTCAGTCATATTTATAACATTCCATGTGTCTCCCTTCTAGTGATGATAATACATGGGAGCCCGAGGAAAATCTCGGATGCCCAGATCTGATTGAAGCGTTTGAAGTTGCTTGGAGTGAGGAGAGAAAACGCAAAACCGAAAATGCCCGAAAACGTTCAATTCAGGACAAGGAATCGAGTGATCTAAAAGAGAATAAACCCAAGAAAATTAAGACCAAGGTAACTTGCTTAGTTCTTATGCTGTGGCTTTCAATTTGCATTTAAAGATTAGTTCACTCTGAATGGTGCTTTTTCTGGTTATTTTTAGGAAGTGACTCGAGCTGAATTGACCGGCTTTGATCGTGGACTCGTGGCCGAAAAAATTATCGGCGCCACTGACTCCTCTGGAGAACTCATGTTTTTAATGAAATGGAAGGACACTGATGAAGCTGACTTGGTGCCAGCTCGTTTGGCCAATGTTAAGTGTCCCCAAGTCGTGATTAGTTTTTATGAAGAGCGTCTCACTTGGCACACAAATAGTGCAAATGATGACGAATGATCTGGATTTTTGGGCTTCGAACATTTTTGCAATTACGCATCTCATTTTCTCTTTTTCCCTCATTTACTCTTTAGAGTATTTCTGCTTGAATCATTTTTTCTCATACTGATTATTAATTAAAGAATATATATTGAATTATGTTTGTAGACTTATGCATAGGAGTACTTTATATACTTCCCATAGTAGGATACATTCTTATCTAACTATAAGAGATTAAGCTATAGAAGTCTTTTTTTCAATTTTTATGGCTGGTTCTGATTGAAACATTATCGAACGCAAGTCACTGTACTTATTATTTAGCCCCATTAGGTTTTTTTCTTCTATTATTTGAGTGAGAACTTTGACTTCTATGATTGGTTACTTTATTTATGACCTTGGAATTCAATTATTAATAGATTTTTTTAACATTTGTTTTCAATGTTCAAAAGTTTTCCAAAATATCTTTTTCGGCCCCTGTTTTGTTTACTTATAAAAGCACACTGCAAAAGTAGAGCAGGGCTAGGATTTCAGAATAGCTAATTTTCAGCTCGACTTATTCTAATGGTCTAATGATATTTCATGTTGACATGCAGTTGCTATTTGTCGTTTGTTTCTACTATTTTTATCAATAAAAATTTGTGAAGTGGTTTGAAATGAAACACTAGTTCATTAGCAGCGGGTCTGACTTGGCCTAGGCTAGGTGGCTAGGTCTGCATATTAGCATGATTTTAATGCGTATTGTATTACTGTACTACTCTCATTAGCTCGGATGGAATGCAATGCTATGGGATATGCATTTGTGTGTATTCGACGTCCGAGCTGATTTTGAGAGCAGTATACTCAAAGGGTCTAAAATTAAACCATCGCGAAAGTCCATGACTGTGGGAGTATAATCTTCAGCATTTAGTAAACTGGAGAAAGATGACTGATTGAACAGGCCTGGAAGCCTTAACAAATACACATAGAAAACCGATAAGATAATTTAGGGGAATCTCGATTGGCTTATCATATCATCATTTTTAACATATGGGAACCCCCACGCATTGTAACTGTAATATGGGCCACCTGTAATGTCTCTCCAAATCAATCGAGTCACATTCGACTCTTATTCAATGATATTCTGATAAATGCACATATCCATGCAATCTGACCAACAAATTGATCATACTAATATTTCTCAATTTACTTTTTAAGTCATTTAAAATCATAAACAGTTAACTAGAAAATGGCCCTTGAAATCAATTTTTCTGGACAGAAAGTTTTGGTGACCGGTGCCGGGAAAGGTATGTGCTGTACTGCTTCAATTAACATTATAAGTTATGTAAATCAAAATGGTCCACGATCAATTCATTAAGTCATAGTTGTAGTGCTGCAGTATTTACTTTGTAGGAATCGGACTGGAGGTATGCAAAATTTTGCATTCACAACAAGCCAAAGTGTATGCACTAGATATTGATCAGACTTCACTTGAGAAATTAGTAAAAGATTGTCCTGGGACACAAACTGTGTGTGTGGATTTATCCGACTGGAAATCCACAAGAGCCGCTATTGAGAAATTAGAACCTTTGGATGGTTTAGTAAATAATGCAGGGATTGGCATTGCTGGAACTTGTATGAATACAGAAGAAAAAAATTTGGATAAGTAAGTAAGGTTGCTTTTATGAATGATAGCTATAAAGCTAAACATTTACAATGTGAAGCACCTAAGACCTAGCATTGGTTGTTATTATTGATTGTAGGGTTTTGGCCATAAATTACAAAGCGATTATTAATGTGAGTCAAGTTGTGGCTGCTAAGATGATTCAAAATGGAATCGAAGGAAGAATTGTAAATGTTTCTTCACTGGTAAAATACAAATTTCGTTTTTTCATATTTTAAATGTTTATAATTGACAATTTTAGAAATTGAAATAAACTTTTGTTCAGGCATCTGTTCATGGGACTCGAGCTAGCGTGCCATACAATTGCTCAAAAGCAGCAGTGGATATGATTACAAAATCAATGTGCTTGGAACTTGGACAGGTTAGTAAAGTTTTCATTCAGATCTTGAGGAATTCAATCTACAATTTCAGCAATAATGATAGTAAAAACATAAAAAACTGCAATTAAGCTATTTAAATTCGTAAAGAATTCTGTGCGTTTCAACTTGGTCGCTACATAGATGGCGTTCAAAATAACATGCAAAGCAAACCTATGTATAATCATTATGTCATTTTAGAATGCTAAATAACAGGTTGACTTAGACTTAAGAATATTAAAAATTCTTTGTTTTTCTTTCATAAGTGTTAACAACTTGTTTCAGCACAAAATTGGAGTGAATTCGGTAAACCCTAACATTGTACTGACTGATTTGGCGACAGAATGGTTAGAAGTTCTTTGAACATTTGTCATTGTTCTCAACTACTATGTATGATGAGTGGTTTGTGGTTTAAAAAACAAAATGATCATAAATTATTTAGGATGAAAATTGGTGAAGGAGCTGTCCTCAAAAAGAATCTGATTGCCAGAACTCCATTGGGACGCATCACAGAAATTCACGAAGTGGTGAACTCCATTTTGTTCCTTCTATCTAAAACAGCCGCACCTATGATAAGTGGTGAACATTTATTTATTGACGGAGGGTATAGAGCATTTTAGATTGAGAGTTAGAAACTCTGAATAAAGCAAACGATGATTTTAAGAGTTACAAAAATCGTTTTATTTTTCATGTGTACCACAAACAAATTGCTTTGACTTCAATATACTATTATAACAACGAATGATATTTCTTTTCGGCTCATATATGCTACGATGCTTCTGAATATTCATGTAAATGCATGTAAATTAGTTAATTTTTGTTTTAATCATATAGGAAAAAAATATTTTAGCATGAATTTGCAATTATACGAAAATAGAGCATATATATCCAATCTCCTGACCGTCGAAGAGGAGAATTACTTCATACGTTGATTTCGAGATCATTGAATTTCGATTCAAAAGTCAGTGAGGGAAAAAAAGTTAAGAGATAACCGAGATAACTAATCCAAAGATTTTTCGGATTTTTTAGTCATTCATTATTATAATATAATTAGTTAACTAAATCGTGTCATTTACAATTGCGGCTCTTCAGCATCGTTCCTGCTTTTTAGGAATACAACGCCATTCAACTAGCTCCTTGAACGACATCTCAAACGAAGTGAGTGAGTGAGTACACTTTTATTCATTCTGCTAAATACATCGAGGCTTTTGGTGCTTGAAAACCCCGTTTTTCTTACTTCTGAGGCTAATCTTAACTCTTTGTTACTATCTGCTAAATTTGTTGCTCCCAAATTGAACTGCATGCTGTATTTTCAAAGATGTTGAGCGACTAAAGCTTTTGTTTTGTTGTTAATGCTTTGATTGACGAATGATTTCCTTGCGGCCGTTTCATACTCAAAGTATTATTATTTATCATCTTGTCTTGGATTGCCGCTTGATTACAGTTCATTTTATCTCCAATTAGTTCAGGGGTCAGATAGCCTTCAAGATAGGAATGCAGTGAACTTGAATCATGAAACTTGAAACCAGTACCTGCTATATGTATCATTTTACCCTGCTGTGTATACGTGAGGGTAAAACTCATCGTATCGTATCATGTGATATGTCATTCTTTTAATTCACAGATAGAGTTACGTCTAGCTTCTAGTCAGTAATCCACTCGCACTCGCATTACAAAAGTAGCGGAAGCAAAAAATGAGTTCCAGAGTATTCTTGAGAGCAGGCTGGACCACAAGTAGTAAAGGCTGTGGGCAACGGATCCATACTTTGAGAAATTCTGGGGCTTCAAAAGAGTGCTTAAATATCGTATCAACTCCGTCTCGAGCTATTTGTACTGGACACCGGTTTATCAAGATGGTAAAAAATATGAAAACAAAAAACGTTATTGCTATAACTGCAAATAGAAATATCTTTGATTTGATCATCTGGTTTTTGATTTTTGATTCCGCTCACTAATCGGTGGTCAATTAAATGTTACAGGGAGAATACAGAATTGAAAAAGATACTTTTGGGGAGTTGAAGGTTCCTGCTGAGAAACTTTATGGAGCTCAAACTCTTCGATCGGTTATGAACTTTCCAATTGGTGGGTCCCCTGAACGGATGCCTGTACGTGATTTAAAGACATTATAAGTTTTATGCAAGGATTTAGTTTATGAGAATGTAATGATTGAAATACAGTTGCCTGTAATCAAAGCCATGGGAATTTTGAAGAAAGCTGCTGCAACTGTGAACAAGCAATTTGGATTAGACCCCAAAGTAGCCGATGCTATCTGTAAGGCTGCAGATGAGGTATGATCATAATTTAAGTCTGTTTGCTTTGCTTATCGTGAAGTTTTCATTTTTTAATTTGTTGAATGAAATCGATATCTTAGGTCATCAGCGGAGAGCTCTACGAAGATCATTTCCCATTGGTTATTTGGCAGACAGGATCTGGAACTCAATCGAATATGAACACAAATGAAGTCATTTCTAATCGTGCTATTCAAATGCTTGGCGGTAAATTGGGATCCAAAGATCCGGTTCATCCTAATGATCATGTCAACAAAAGCCAGGTAATATAATGTGGAAATTCAATAGTGTCAGTCAGTATAAGCAGGGACTCACTGTATTCTAATCATTTCTTATCCCCTGTATGTTTTTCACAGAGTTCTAATGATACGTTCCCCACCGCGATGCATATAGCAGTTGGAGTGGAAATAAATAAAACTTTGCTACCAAATTTAACTTTACTACGGGATGCACTACATAAGAAATCCAAGGAATTTGAAAAAATTATCAAAATTGGTCGAACCCATACCCAAGTGAGTTTAAAATTTGCAAAAAATCGTAATCTATTAATCCTTATTAAATTATTTTGTATGCATTTTGTCATTATAACTTGTTCAATTTTTAGGATGCTACCCCATTAACTTTAGGGCAAGAATTTAGTGGCTATGTGCAACAACTTACTTACGGCATTGACAGAATTCATGCAACTATGCCAAGATTGTATCAATTGGCAATTGGTGGAACTGCGGTAGGCACAGGCTTAAATACACCCAAAGGATTTGACAAGAAAGTTTCTGACGAAATCGCTAAATTGACAGGTAGAATTTGTTATCAGTATTTAAAATATTTTTTGCGCAAACAAAAACTACCAGTATTTACTAGAAAAATAACTTATACATATTTTCACTTTTCAGGTCTCCCTTTCGAAGCTGCCCCGAACAAATTTGAAGCTTTAGCTGCACATGACGCTTTGGTCGAAGTTTCGGGTGCACTCAATACGATTGCTTGCTCTATTATGAAAGTAAGATCATTTTTTTGCGAATAATGTAATGAAAACTCTCAATCAGTAGTAGACCATATACCTGCTGTTACCAGGTATTGACCAGTTTTGTTTTCATGTTTAGATAGCTAACGATATCCGTTTTCTGGCCTCTGGACCAAGATCTGGTTTGGGTGAACTGTCCTTACCTGAAAATGAGCCTGGCTCTTCAATCATGCCAGGAAAAGTGAATCCAACCCAATGTGAAGCTATAACTATGGTGGCCGCCCAAGTAATGGGCAACAATGTAGCTGTAACTGTTGGTGGAAGCAATGGGCATTTCGAATTGAATGTATTCAAACCTATGATGGTCGCCAATGTTTTGAGGTTAGCAATTTAATCACTGCTTTACAACCGTATGCAACTATTAGTAGGTTGGCACTAGACTAACGAAAAATTATTTAAAACATTTTAGGTCCATTCAACTTTTGGGCGACAGTTGTAAAGCATTTACTACTAACTGTGTCGATGGAATTGTTGCAAATGAAGATCAAATTAAGAAATTACTGGAACAATCTTTGATGTTGGTTACAGCATTGAATCCCCATATTGGCTACGATAAAGTATGATGTTTTTGATTATTTTCTTGGCTGTAGTTGACAACCAATGTTTGCACTTAACTAGTTTATCGCATTAGGCTGAAACTTTGCAAAATATTAAACATGAAAATAGCTCATTTAACATTAAGCTATATGCCCAAAAATATTAGCTCCCAAGTTAAAGCTCACCCCAGAAAAAAATTACCATATGGCTAAATTGGTATCTGGCCGACATTGAAAAATGGATCAGGGAATTAATTTCGAGATTTTACTTAAATCCCATAAGAAAATCGTGAGCATATGCATCCCTATTCATGATGTTTTTTCTAGCTAATATGACGAAGTTTGAGCGCTTAACGCTTTCTAGGAGCGTGAGTGGTAAATATGTTATTTTGCAAAGTTTAACCCTAATAAACGTCAAGCAGTTAATTTAGTTAAATTAGGGAACACTCCATGATATTTGAGACTAAAATATATGTGTATTTTTATAGGCTGCTCAAATCGCTAAAACGGCCCATAAAGAGGGTACAACTTTGAAAGCTATGGCATTGAAGCTTGGCTACGTAACAGAAGAGCAATTTGAGAAGTGGGTGAGACCAGAAGACATGTTGGGTCCAAAATAATTGGCAGTTCCAATGAAATCCAGTGAGTCCATTGCGACATGGTATTATTGGTCAAGCAAAGTATTTACTCAGCTGTATGTTTTTCGTTCTTCGAGTTGTGTAAATTATCCATGTACAGTTAAATTGCTGTTGGTACCTATGTAATGTATCATTGTGTTAAAAAAAAGGAAATAAATCAGAATCTAAAACAAGCCCATATGATTAAAAGTAAACTGGCGTCTATCTCTTACTGGCGTAAACAAATAAGTAGATGTAATAGGTTTTTTCTCAACCATTGTTGCATATAATTCGACGTTACTTTATCGATTAACTATGTTAGTCAATGTCAATCATTAAATGCATGTATGTGCTGCGCTAGCAAAACTTTACGATGACTTTCTTTCTACGCAATAAAAAATCACTTGCATGGACGGTATAATGCATTGGAATTATCTCCTGTCAGACATAATTTTACTATTGGTTTTGAGGCCAGGAACAATGGACAATGAAAAACTGCTTAGGTCTGCGTATTTTGCTATGCAAATAACACTTGAGCCATCTCGTGGATAGTTCCCTTACTCAAAACTGCGCATTTAATCATTTGGCGTCATCTCACATCACATACGTTGCCTACTGTTGTTGATTGAATATGTCGGCTCGGCGAACCAATGTTTTACAGTTTCTTTAGTATATCAGGTTGGTTACACCAAGATTTCATCTAGAATTAATTAATCCAAGATAGGTAGGTATTTGCATAGCGGCTTTGTTGCCAAGCCCAAGTTGAATTTTGAGCCAACTACTTCCTTGTTTAATATATGAAGTCATGCAGTTAGATTAGAACCAAACCACTTGATTCCAGATAATTTTAAGAGGAAAGAACTGCAACAAAGTTAAAACAACCTGCAATAATAACTGCATAATTCAATTGACATTGACCTTGGAGTCGTTATCTATCTGGACCAAACGTGCCCTACATATAATATCGGGTTTCTCTGGAGTCGCTAGATAGTCATGGTCATTTAGCTCCAGGAGGCGTAGGCAGAAAACGCAGGAACAAACTAGGTAAACGGTGTGTGCGGTTAGTTAGTTAGCAAATCCCTGGAAATTGAAGGCAGCTAAAAGTTTCAAAGACCAGGAACAATTCGATCACCAGTAAGTTATGTTTGTAAAAAAATCGAATCCGTTCCAATCAAATCTCTTAAAAATAAACGTGCACTATACCATACGGAGCAAATTAATTACATAATATAATCCTGAAATATATTTACTATAGACATGCATAAGTTCTGGAAAACTGCTCGAGTATGGAGCAAAGGGACCAGTTTGAAATCTCCTGTACAAAACAATATGGCCAGGAACAATTTCTGCCGAGTGGCTCAATCAGCCAGGATTGATGAAGACAGTGTCATATTACCCCCAAGTTCAATATCATCGAATCCTGAAAACGCGCAATTCGATTGGCATTCGTTGTACACTCCGGAAAACAAGGAGGTAGCCATAAAATCGTTCCACCCGTATACCTCGAAAGTAAAAACAGCGAAACAAAAAACAGCGAAAAAATCACGTCGACAACGAAAAACAGCGAAAGGAAATAATATCGAAACTTCGTTCTAACTGGGAAAATTCTACTAAATAAAAAGGTCTATTCAAATAATGCATGATCTATTTACTTCTAATCGAGAACTACGACGCGACAAGGCTTCGCCCGATGTGTAGGAGCTCCGCCCATGCTGGAGGAATATTTCTAATCTGGCCGAGGGGGGTGTGGGGGGAGTGGGCAAGGCTTTTCGAGCACAGGCCGGAGTGTAGAAGGGAGCTGGGAAGGCCTTGGGTTCGGTAATCGCCGAAGGCGATTTCCGGCGGGCCTTATGCATATTAAAGAAGCATATTAAACTAATTAAACTAGCAGTTAACGACCTAATTAGCTAATCAGCATGCAGTATTATGGTTTATCTGTTGAAAGGAGTAAATCGTATTGTTTAATTTAAAATCTCATAGGCTTAATATGTTGACCAGTAATTTCATTTGTACCGAGAACTACGGCACAACAAAGGCCTCTTCTATACTGGAGGATGATTTAGAATCTTCCCGAGGGGGGTTCGGACCGAGTGGGGGAGCCTCGGTGTCCCCTACCCCCACCTCTCAATCTATTTGACTCATTTCGTCTTTTCTAAGCAAGTATTATGCATTATATTATGCAGAAAAGTGAGATAAAGAATCTCGTTCTAACTAAGAATCAGCTTGTCCTTCTATTTGAAGTGTCATATGTCAAAATCGGCGTGACGCTACTGCTTTTTTTCCCCCTTATTATTACTTGTTCTCTCTTGCAACTTGCTTAATGCATAATTTTTGTTTGCATTCACCACCATTAGAAGTTCGCCTTCTTCTGCTATCGCCATGGTTAAATTTAGCTCGAATTTGTCTTCGCCCAAAATTTATTCGCCATATTTTGTTTTCGCCGAGATTGCTTTTCGCCGAGTTTTGTTCGCCGAGTTTTGGATTCGCCGAGTTTGAATTCGCCCATAACGGGTGGAAGCCCTTGAATCTCACTACAGTGCACCACATATTGGAAAAACGAAACATTATACCAGCCTTGTGTTCATTATATACTGAATCAGTCCAATGTGCCGTTAACAACGTTACAAATCGCGCAGCAATTGATACAAATCCCAATTAAGTTTGCATTCAACCTGTTGCTAGAACTTAATGTTATTATTTTTTTTCCTCTGGAGTCTGGAGCTATAATGAATGAGTGCACTGTGCGGAGAGCGAATGGAAAAAACGGTGACCTTTTGATTCTCTCAATCAATCAATCTTCAAGTCCAGACTTTGTAGTAAATATATATATTTTTGTGGTCCAGACTAGTGGATGATCAGTATTTTCCAGTATCTTTGGTAAGTCATCACTCCAGAATAGTTTAGTACAAAAAGGTTTGTGAAATAGCGTAGACGTCGAAGAATTCAATGCATCGGTAATATGTTTATTCAAAGTAGTGTATAAAGTTGAAAGGCAAAAAAATGGAGTCTTTACCCGAATACGATTCCCTGCTGCTAGAAGGTTTTGGAAGCGAAGAGGTTCCTGGGAATCGGTCGATTGATGACTTTGAGGAATCCGTTTGGGAGCCACCATTGTTGATAAATGTTTTCATGCAAATTTTTTATGGGACCATATTCTTAACTGGACTGTGTGGGAACACCTTGGTAATTTATGTGGTGGTCCGTTTTGCAAAAATGCAGACAGTCACAAAGTAAGTTAAGTTTTTCATGCAACTCTAGACTTTATGATAGATTAATTTTGTGATTACATTTAATTTAAAAACCAACTGATTTGATTGCATGCAGCAGCCATGTCAGTCTGACATGCCAATGCAGCAGATACTAATAACAGCATCTGCTGTAGAGTGCAGGCAGATCAAACTCCAGTTTAATTATTTTTGTCCTTTTAAAGAGACCAGTAGACAGTGCAAGATAGTGCTCCACACGGTCCCAGTTTTTAAGTAAGTCGAAACCGATCAAAAACTTTTGAGCTGTCATTTTTTGGTTTGATCAGTTTGGTGCCGTTAAGTCGAACCGAACGGAACCGAACCGGACCGAAGTTTTAATTATAGGAATAGGAATTAAGATTTAAAATCCATAGAATTTTTTATGATAACACTCTTTGCGAACAAAACTGATTTTGTAGCCATGTTGGACTTAAAATTATAACTAAAAAACTTTACCCTAGCTATAAAAGGACAAAACTGATTATAGAAACAGCTAATTCATTCAATTAGGAAAAGTTTTTTAAATTATAATACTCTATTCACCTTAAAAACTGTACCTTGTACTGTACTGTTATGCTCTCCTTTTAAAATAATTTGGTTTTCTTCGGTCGGTTTAGATTTTATTTTGTCCGGTTTTTGTCTCAGACCAAAAGCGAGCCGACCGATTAGTTTTCGTTCAGTTCGGTTGTTTTGTGGAGCACTAGTACAAAACAAGGGCACAGGAAAATATCAGGAGGCTGCGTTTGGGAGCACGCCTTTTGCACGTCTGAAATTAAACGTTGTACTGCACAGAAGGAAAGTGAAGATCATAGACGAGGATTTGGTTTACTGATGAATTAAATTCCCTGGGTTTAGATACATTTTTTATAAGGTTGAAGTTTATAGTTAGTCATTAGTCAGCTGATTAGTTAAGTATTTAAAATATTACCCTCTTCATTAATTAACCTGCATTTGAGCAACTAACTTTGCCAAATTAGATTGCTTTCGCTGAAAACCATGAAGATTAACTTATTTTCTATTTGTATATGGGCGCAAAATTAACAGCATTCGATATTATTCGATATTCGATATGCAAATGAGCGCATACACATTATATATAGCTATAGCATACATATAGCACATGGTAATAATTAACCCTTACGCATTTTTCTTACTTGATTGCAGTCTGTATATTTTGAACTTGGCGATAGCGGACGAATGT
>Ga0210040_10008341_pt1 | contig 12321 bp, 16 predicted proteins | sample CryGeyCG12114_NA_FD_185462 | JGI IMG/M metagenome (GOLD analysis project Ga0210040, IMG submission 185462) | Groundwater microbial communities from aquifer - Crystal Geyser CG19_WC_8/21/14_NA (SPAdes) (version 2) | ecosystem: Environmental > Aquatic > Deep subsurface > Groundwater | place: USA... | reverse complement strand
TAGCTCTATGGAGTTGTGTAACACTTAAATTGTAGATGATCATGATCTGCTCAAGTTTTTAACATACATTTAAAAGCTCACCGCGAAACTATTGATTTTGTCTTCTTTATCTTCTTTTGGATCCGTACTAATTTAAAGTACAGGTGATAAACTATAAACTATGGTTAGAGATATGAACTTATAGCTAGCTGTTTGCTGTTTCCGATATCGGCGAGATGATCAGATTTTTTTATCTATTGTGTTAAGTTCAAGTTCAGACCCGTAATTAACTAATTGATCGATTCATTAATGATTCATGAGTATACCTTGTCCGCAAAAAGGAGGTAAATTTTATCCGATCCTACTGCACAAATTTATCACACACAGGACAGGAAAAATTTACCTCCTTTTTCCGGATGGTCTATATGTATTAGTATCGTTATGGTTGTTTTTCATTTTCAGAAATTATGGATGCACACCAGCCCAGCTGCATTCCAGTCCGCCGAGATCTCTTCTATTTTGGAAGAGCGGATTCTCGGAGCCACCCCCAAGTCAGATTTGGAAGAGACCGGTCGCGTATTGAGCATTGGCGACGGTATCGCTCGTGTCTATGGCTTGAAGAATATCCAAGCTGAGGAGATGGTGGAATTTAGCTCTGGACTGAAGGTGAGCAATTTACTTTCTTATTAATAAAAGGAAAAGGTAAACTTTTGAGCAATTGGTAACAACGGTCTTATTACTACTGTGCGTAGGGTATGGCCTTGAATTTGGAGCCTGACAACGTCGGTGTCGTAGTATTCGGTAACGATAAGTTGATCAAGGAAGGAGACATCGTAAAGAGAACCGGTGCCATTGTGGATGTCCCAATCGGTGATGAATTGCTAGGACGTGTTGTTGATGCTTTGGGAAATCCCATTGACGGAAAAGGCAACTTCACCAAAGCCAAGAGGGCTCGTGTCGGAGTTAAGGCTCCCGGTACGCAATAGTTTATTGTATCTTGATGAGGTCAAGCGTCGAATTGGTTTTATCGTATTTTCACCCCTGTACTAACTGACTAAAATATGCGACTTGTGTGTACAGGAATCATTCCTCGTGAGTCAGTACGAGAACCTATGCAAACTGGCATGAAAGCCGTAGATTCTTTGGTACCTATTGGTCGAGGTCAACGAGAGTTGATTATTGGTGATCGTCAAACTGGAAAAACCGCCGTAGCTATTGATACTATTATCAATCAAAAGCGTTTCAACGACTCTACTGATGAGAAGAAGAAGTTGTACTGCGTGTATGTAGCTATCGGACAAAAGAGATCTACTGTTGCCCAGATCGTCAAGAGGCTGACGGATTCAGGTTATCATCAAATTTGATTAATTGCGAAATTTGAACCTAACTTTTAGTTATCTTGCAATTAACAAGAAGACTAAACTTATGAACATTTAATATTTGTAGACGCCATGAAGTACACTATCGTCGTATCTGCAACGGCTTCTGATGCTGCTCCTCTTCAATATTTGGCCCCATACTCTGGATGTGCCATGGGAGAGTTTTTCCGTGACAATGGAAAGCACGCTTTGATCATCTATGACGATTTGTCCAAACAGGCTGTAGCTTACCGTCAAGTGAGTAATTGCAATTAAATAAATCCAACATGCAGGCAGTGAGGCAGTCGTATTATAAATATGTAAAAAACTAATTCTGATTCCAATCACTGTTTCGTTTCTGTAGATGTCTTTGCTGTTGAGACGTCCACCAGGTCGTGAAGCTTACCCTGGTGATGTATTCTACTTGCATTCTCGTCTGCTTGAACGTGCTGCTAAAATGAACGAGACTCAAGGAGGAGGTTCTTTAACGGCTTTACCCATCATCGAGACCCAAGCTGGTGATGTGTCGGCCTATATCCCCACTAATGTCATTTCCATCACAGATGGTCAAATTTTCTTGGAAACCGAGTTGTTCTACAAGGTAAGAATCGCGAAATGAAAACATAAAGAACTAAACCGATTTTTGCAAAGCTCCGTCCGTTATGATTTTCTTTCACTTTCTAGGGCATCCGACCTGCCATCAACGTAGGATTGTCCGTATCTCGGGTAGGCTCAGCTGCTCAAACTAAGTCAATGAAGCAGGTAGCCGGGTCAATGAAATTGGAGTTGGCTCAGTATCGTGAAGTAGCTGCTTTCGCCCAATTCGGTTCCGATTTGGATGCTTCCACTCAACAACTTTTGAACAGAGGTGTCCGACTTACGGAACTGCTGAAACAAGGCCAATACGGTAAGAAAGACTTGTCTTACCGTTGAAGTATTCCTAGATGCTTTATGAGCAATCATCATACTTCCAGCTTGAAATATTTTAAATTCCCAATTCACATTCTATTTTGTTCAATAGTTCCTATGGCCATCGAGGAGCAAGTCGTTGTCATTTATTGTGGTGTCCGAGGTCATCTTGATAAATTGGACCCATCTAAGATCACAGCATTCGAAAAGGAATTTTTACAACTCGTCAAGTAAGTTCATCAAATTGATCAAATCATGATGTTTAGAACTGAACATACGCTTTTATTTTTATTTTAAAATATTTCTTGCATACATAATTCTTATATGGAATATTTTCTTTAGAACAAAACATTCAGATATCCTGAAAACAATTGCTACGGAAGGAAAAATTAGTGATGCCACTGATGCTTCCCTTAAGAAAATCGTTCAAGATTTCATGGCCACTTTCCAAGGCTAGACCTAGGTTATTGATAGCTATGAAATTCACTAAATTAGATAGAAGAGGAGTGCTTCTATAATTTATCACTTATTTTCAAACAAAACATTGGCCCTTCAAAAAACAAAAACTTCGGCTGGACACAGATAAGGATGAACACCTAAAATGTTTATAATAGCGTATGATTTAACGGTAAGGCGATTTTGTTGTTAAATCTGTATCTTTGTGTAATTATTATGTGAAATCGTCAATAAAGTAATCAGAGTCTGTAGTATACAGTGGTAGTATACCTGAAACTTGTCGTCATTTCAACATGCTTTATTATATTATGCTGAAAAGACAGTCAAACTCAGAGTATTCGATGCATTGAGGGAACTTTGGAATTCTTTTTTTGTATTTGGGCAGTGAGTTTAGCATTTTTCTCAAAATGGTCCATTTCTAATACACGGGGGTTTCTACATCCAAATATTGGGCATCTAGAACAAACCATTTCAATTTCCAATCACCTTACTTCAAAGCCAAATATGTATCATTCGTGATTAAAAAACTCGAATATCATTTTCAAGCTCACTTTGGTTCATGATTCTTTTCGATGTAATTAGCCATGGACAACTCATCGAATACATGATTACAGAACCGATTTCTAATTGGATTCTCAATCGGAGCCATTGTCACTGGATCAATGGATGGCAACACAGACTCATCATAATCGTCTTCATCGCTTTCAGGACTATCCTCGCTTGCCGTAATTGGTAGACTTGCTCTTCGCGGGGAATCTCCAGCAGCCCCATCCATATCTGCTAAAGATTCCCTATCTGCATGCAAGTGTCAAAATCAATTCGCTACTTATTTTCTCTTATCAGAAATCCATTCAATTTCGCTCTACTAGCAAGAAAAGTATTTTGTACCTTTTCTTTCTAATAAGATCTGCTCTTGCAATGCCAAAAATTTCGGGTCATTTCTTAAAATCTCGTCTGTAAGAGTTTCTTCATAGTTCATAACTCGTTCATCAAACATCTATATATGAAACTTTATTTAAGTTTACGCCTGAATGCAACCAATTTTTTCTGCGTTAAACCAAACCCACTAACACCTTCATCATACGAGACCGAATCAAAGGGACAGTATCAGAACTGGCTGTAAAAGGCCTACAATCTTTCTCACTAATACTATTATCAACCGGGGCCTGAGAAGTACTTGGATTCGAGCTATCACTTTGGTCCGTAATACAGAGTGCTGCCGGTTTAGGAACCAAAGTAGTAGTACTTTCCTCATCATCATCTGTAACGACGTCGTCTACTATTGCAGAAATGATACTGCCAGTTTGCATGAAAGATTTCTCAGCTTTCAGCAATTTCAGAGTAGATGTTTCCAATCTCCTGGTCATTTCTGCTCGAGCCTCATCTACAATTCAATGGAAGTAAAATTATGCAGTAGTACATTAGCATGTGTGTAATGTGTTATGTGTAGTGATGAAACTGCTGCTACATGCTGCATGGACAGAAAACAAACATGCACAATCTACAGTGTTTCGTATTTCACGGCAATGTATCATCGAGACGTGCTTTTCTTGTACGAAAAGTGAATAAACGAAACGTATTGATTAAGCGTTCCACAACTTGGGTGAGTTTTTATTTGCAGTATCAAACAAACATGAGCTGCTGCCTGCCACTTCACTCAGGTTATAAAGTCTTGCAATATTTTCGTGAAAAAAGTGACTTTTGGTAAATATTTCACCTGTATCACATTTGGCCAAAGTGGACCTAGCATGTGTAGTGATGGATTGAATTCCTTTGCGAAGTCCACCTAATGCAGCATCTTTTTTCATGATATCTTCTGCCTCATCTTCCGAACTTTCGGAGGAGTCCTTGTTTTGGAAAAAGTTGTGTGGACTTTTGCTCAGCATAATTATTTCTGTGTCGGGCATGACATTTGGGTTGGATTTTGTGGAGCAACCTTTGGATTCCATGGTATACTCAACGGGATTAAATTATGTTGCTATCTAAATGTGCTGTGTGATGGAACTTATCGGACTGATTGAACTGCAGTGAAAGTTTTTGTATTCGTGCAAAATGAAAAGAAATATTTTCCATTTTTTCCATCAGCTGTGTGATAAGGTAACGAGTTGGGTTTCTAATGTTGTCAAAGGTTACAGAAAATTGGCGCAGATTAGGGTCATTTTGAGATTACGTATTTCATTTCACGGTATGAATTGGGCTGGTGGATTGAATAGATTTTCCATGCAATGGCAATTTATATCCTTGTATGGTTTCGTCAGAAAGATAATTTGGTTGAAAAGGGTCCACGTTCATTCCTTAATTGATATGTAAGCCATACGCAACAACTTTTGTCATGAAATCCTATTCCTAATAGCCGCATGTGGGATTTCATTACCAAAAGAGTCATGTGTGATCCTATATTTCTGTGGCATTTAATGTAGGGTGTGTTTGTGTATTATGGAAAGATTAGATTTTTTGGGTAAAAATTTAGAAATATGGAAGCATTGCATTTTTTGGCAGAGTACAATTCAATAAAGACTACCAAAGAAGTAAAATAATCTAAAAAAGTAATCGTAGATATGGAAATTGATGAAATATTGCTGCTTAGAATTCTGTAAGTAGGATTTATGACTTACTTAGAAAATTGGGCAAAAGCAAAGTCATTGTCATCTCATTTATGAGCAAGATTGGATTCAGGAATTCTAAATTCTAGAGAGTATAGAGATAGGTACGCGTGTGTTGTCATTAGTTTCCATGACCACTGCCAATGTTTTGCAACCAGGCTATAAACGGCTTATTAATGCGTGCGTATTCATTTCCCCCGTTCGTATGTTGTCACTGAACAACCCCTTTCGGATATTTCCTTCCATTTAGGCACACAGGTATTGCCGCTGCTGTTACAGTTATCCAATTTTAGATTACTACTTGCCCACAGCATGAAAATATTTCAGTAGTAAACATTCAGTTGATCAGCCGGGTTGTGAAAGATTGGGCTTTCATTGCTACTATCCTGCATTGCCGGCAATGACTTGTGGTAAGAATAATAATATTAGGTTGCGTACAAAATACATTTTAGGAAGTGTCTGTTTGTTCTGAAAATCGCACAAAGTCTGCGCGCGTGCTATTCTATTCTAAATGCAATAAGGATTGCAGACAACTTCTAATTTCTTCGCATTCATTGAAAGTGTCAAGTGAAAGGAACTGGGAAAAGACAAGAACGTCATAAAATTGTGAAGTTTTATTTTTTGTAATTTGTGTGAAATTCAGAGCCCACCATGTTGGCTTGTCGAAAGGGAAGACTTTATTCGGAAAATTCTGAGGATTTAGAAGATCCGTCTGCTGCAGGTACCATTCCATCATGATTGTTCGATATTTACAATGCATGCTCTTATATACAGTATCCGGAAGCTTAGTATAGTTCTATTCCAGTTTTACGAACACCACACAAAATGAAAGTTATAAACAATTTGTAGGTGCATTACGTGAATGACAGTTGTCAATTACATGTAAAAAGGAAATTTATTAATTTTTAATGAATTAGAATGAAAAAGTGTATAGTAATAGCTTGATTACAAATAAATATTCCTTTGTTTTTATCCTGAGCGCACCAGATGCTGTTTCAATTTGTCAAAGATCAAATCTTTTAGTGTCAATCAATTTGTAGCACGCAATGTAAGATGAATTTTTAAGCAGCGAAATAATAAGTACAAATGCACCCTAAACGTTCTTTTTCCGTCTCCCACTCATTCATAATTCATTAGGCAGCATGTGGCCTGGGTTTCGTGTCACTGTTTTATGTATCTATTTGACTTTAAACCATAATAAAAATAAGAGAAACATTTACTGGTACATAGATATCAAAGAATTCGCTAGAAGAATTGGGATTGAAATCGACAAAGAGCCTGAACTACTGTACCTCGCAAAGGAGGGGCTAAATGAGAAATTACCACATCCTTGGAAGCCTTGGTAAGTCGTCAAACAAATGAAACAAATCTTTGCATGAGCTCACTTGCATGTGTTCCGTAGACCCTACTAATCATCAATGCATTTTAATGCAAAGCCGATCTTTTCCTACCCTATGCTGTAGCTTGGATACAAACAGAAATTCTTGGTACTATTTCAACGAGGAAACTTTAACTAGCCAATGGGAGCACCCTTTGAATGCCGTATACCGTGAAAAAGTAGCCGAAGCCAGAATGAATTTGACTTCATCTACTCATCCCTTCAATTCCGAAACATTCCCAACGATCGGAAAATTGCCCAAAAGTTTGCCACCTTTGAAAAAACTAGGTGGAGCGTCCCGACCAACCAGCACGAAATTACTCAATCCTTTGGGAATTCCACCGAAACCAAATGCTACTGAAAAAGAGGAATTAGAAGAATCTAAACCTACCCCTCAGAAGAAAGTTGATAATAACGATAACGATGAGTTTAGTGGAAAACTTACTGCAAAACCTTTCATGCAAGCCATCCAGGAGGCCAAATATGCTAAGAAAGTGGAACCTGAAGTTAACTTTATAAAACGGGCTGTTCCATTGTCCAAAAAAGGGACTGGTGGTCTTACTTTAACTGGTGAGTTTTATAAGTATCTTGATCATAATATTTTAAAGGCTATTTTATTATCCTATGCTATTTAGCAAATTGGCGCAATGTTTTGTTTATAAAAAAGGCGAGTAAGCATTATGAGCGCTTGAATTGACTAAAAGCTTTGTTAAAATCGCAACGCCGCACAGATTTTCTTGGAGCATTTAATTAGTGATTTTGGATTGAAACGAATGCATTGAATTGAGTTCAGCTAAACTTTTCTTAATCCCAATTTTTGTGTTTAGGCAATGGGTCCAATTTCGTAAAAGGAGTTTTAGCAACTCCTCAAGAATCATCCTCACATACTACGTTTTACAAACCGGAGCCCTCCAAAGAGTCTAATGATGACCACTCCAGTCACCGTGATCAAGTTGCAAACTCTTCAGGAAATCGTAAGCAACATTCTGCACACCCAAGTAGTAAAGCCGTTCAAAATAAACCTTTACCCCAATCTGAACACACTGGTAATATGTGGAATGTGACAACTGCTGGTTTGACGGGTGTGTGAGCTTCTTTGTAGCATTTGTGTTGTATTATGCTATTTGATTTGGTATTTAATTGTTCATTTAGATGCATTTGTTATGTTTTGCACGGTGGGAAAATATAATGAGAGTTTTTAAAGAGGAAAAAAAAGTTGTATCATAATGCCCCATTGATTTTGTTCCAGAGGATGAGATTCAAGTTTGGAAAGACATTGATACCAAAATTAAAGTTGAACCTAAGAAAAACAAGGACGTAAAGATTAATAAGAAGTTTCAAATTGATGAAAATGCTGAGTTGAAGTTCGAAATATCTACTGATGACAATGTATGCACATGATCACGAACAAATAAATATTTAAGTGAAGGTTTTGACTTAAGTCATGTTCTGCTCGAATGATTTTTAGGACGAAAAAACATCCGGCAAAGGATCAACTAGCAGGTCGGTGAAAACTGAAGATGAAACAAGTAGAGATGAAGACGACAGTTTTTCGAATAAAATGAAGAATTTGACTCCGAAATTTGGAACAGCGAATCAACAAACTAACAAGTTAGGAAGAGCTGATAATCGTAATTTGGCGAGTAGTGGAGCTGAACGGCATAGTAGCAAATCTCCCAAGGTAATTCATTTTATGGTGTTTCAATGTTCAAATGCATATAACTGTAGCCTTAAAATGAGGAAATCAATTTCATTCAATAATCAGGGTATGTCTGAAGCGGCAATGGCTGCCCAAAAAGCGGTGATGAAACGCGAGACCGAATTTGAATTGAAAAAGCTTCAGAATGCACTCGATGCTGAGCGAAAAGAAAAAGAAGCTCAATACAGGTAAAATAACCTTAATTTTACCAGTCTTTATAGTTTATTTCAAGGTATATAGAATAGTATTTGTAGTTACAAGGTGGTTCAGTTGTTGAGTTAGCTGGCCTTTCATTTCACATATAGTTCATTTCAGAGTAAAAAAAGTTGCCCCATGTTATTTGGCTATCCCCGACAAATGGTCGGTTTATACAAAGTAAATCACTAAATCTGTAAAATATTGTGGTAACAATAATTCATTGCTCATTTTCTCAGTTTAAAAAATTATTTGAAAAAATTATTTGTTTACATTTTGTTGACAACGAAACAACCAATGCCAAATAACCTACCGAAAAAAAAATTCCATTTTTTTTTCTGAAATGAACTATAGTTTAATCAAAGTAAATATTTCATATATACCAACTATCTTGTATCAAAGGAGAGAATTGGATGAAAAACTAAAAAACATCAAAGCGAAGCACGATGAAGCCATTCTGAAAACCAAAGAAAGTCTGGAAAAACAAAGAGTTGAAGAAATAAAAAAATTGCAAGCGACTATGCAAGCCAAACTTATGACTGAGCTGGAAGCTGTCGAAAAAGATTTGGAGAATAAGTTTGAACAAGAAAAACAGGATATTCTTTTGAATCACAAAAAGGTAAAGAAATACGAACTTTTTCAAGCAGCCTGTTCCTAATTCTCTTCCTCACTATTTTGGCGCGCAGACTTTCTAATTTAAGCTACTTAACTAACTATTACGCATGCGCTTTTCACCTGTCAGTATTCTCAGTATACTAATGAAATATTTTGACTGAATGATAATTTTTATTACGTGATTTCTCAATTGTAAAATAAGAAAAGTAAAAAATGACTTTTTAACGTGAAATCACTATTGAAAATGAATAGACGATTGAGAGCTTCAAAGTACAGTTAAAACAGCAAGAAGATGAAGCAAAGCAAAGCACATTACAAGCAACCCAATTAGAAGAAAATATGAATCTTAAAGAGTCCAAAACATCCTTGCAAGACAGTCATGCAGAACAGATCAGCAAGCTCAAAGAATATCATTCATCCATATTAGAAACTCTACAAGCTGAATTCAAAACGGAGGTAATAATTTATCCAACTTTTTATAAACCTATTATACATTATATGCACACATTGTTTTTACAACTTTAATATTTCTCCTCATAGAAAGAAAAAATTGCAGCCGATCATAAAACTGAAATGGAAGAACTAATGCGTCAACTTCAGGCTGAGAAAAAATCCGCAATTGAAAAAATGAAGTGGGCTCGAGAATCCGAACTAGCAGATATCAATAAAACATTCCTCCTACGCAAAGCAGATGTATTAAAAGAAAACCAAAACACGCTAGATGAGCTTGAACGAAGCTTACGCGAACAACAGTTGCAAAGCACAAAACCAGAAACGAATTTGAGGACCAACGTGAGCCTAACATCTCAAAGTATACTAGAGCAACAAGAAAACGACACGATAATGAACGACAAAGAAGTTGAACTCTGGAAGCTAAAATATCGACATCTTGAAGAAAAGTATGCCAGCTTGAAAAAAGAGCTCCAGGATATTCTCGTTTTGGTCAACTTACAACAGCAAAAAAACCAAAGTCATGTAGTCGACACTCAAGACTCTTTAATCCTGGACAATGATTCAGCCAACGGATCTGGAACGAATAGTGAATCCTCCTTTTTGCAACCCTTTTCATATCAGCATCAAATTCAAACCCAAACTTGTGACACAGGACCTATGGATATGAATGGAATCATTGTAAACAACACGGATAGACTAGAACAAGCCCTAAAAGCATTGGATTTGCTTAAAACACAAATCACCGAGCTAAAACGAGAACAAGTGAAACAAAATGTAGTGGCTAGTGTAAAACGAGCGACGATAAGTAAATCTTCCCCTACAAAACAACATGGAGTAGTTCAAACTCACCCCAAATCCTCGCCAAAGCATCATCGCAAAAGCTCTCAAAGGAAAGAAACAGGGGAGCAATTGGTGAAACATTCAAACCTACCTAATTCTGGGGATACTCACCATGTTGTGAAAAATGTGAAATTGTTGCAACCCAAGCTGGCCTATGCAGCCAGATTGGGCAAAGAAGCTGTCCTGGACAATTATATCAAGGTTTCAAAGAGTGTGACAGACTTACTACACCCTGAAGATATGAAAGACAAAGGGGATTATTCCCATGTTGTGGAAGAGGCTAAAAACATGATTCGTGCCCAGAAATTAAAATCAGCTCGAAGTAATGGAGACCGAATGGCAGATTTGGATGAAGCAGCCACTACTCCAGACTCCACAAATTGGTTTACTCCTAGCAAAGAGGGTAAATTGATTTTAAACAATGTGGCGGAGAGACCTCATAGTCATAGAAAAAAGAAAAATGGATCCCATGAATACCCTTCAGAAAGTTCGGGTGTAGGTAGCATGCGTGATGCTCACAACACAGAAAAAATCAAAGTTTCCACCGATATTGATGCAATTTGTGCCAGTTTAGCGCATTTAGATGAGCAAATGAAAATGATGTGGTCTTATGTGAAAGATGGTGGTAGTAGTAGTAGTCGGAAGAAAAGAAGCATCTACACCGAATTGCCGGGAAATTTAAACCAGCCGAATAGTGGAATTCGCAGGTTTATGGAATCTCCGTTAACTTCATTTACTCCAAACAACAATAATAACGCTTGGGCTTCCTCAAGAGTGTCTACTTGTGAATCTTTATCTAGTCGAAAAATGATGGATAGTTTGAAAGCCACTACTACCAGTTTAAGTAGTAATCCAGCCTTGGCATCTGCAGCTTTGTTATTGCCACAGAATAACTTGATCTCTTCTCTAGACACGGAGTACCAACAATTTCAAGCAACTAAGGACCGGATCATGAATAAATTTAGTAACAGTAGTTTATTGAATCCATCGAGTGGTAAATCTGCCGCAGCTAATGCAATCAAAGAAAAGACGAAAGATCTGAAAACATGGCTGGAAAAGTTCTAGACCATGTTGTTTATTAAAAACTGTTAATTTTCATACATATATTCAACTGGAAAAGTTCAAGTAAACTATTTAACACGTTTCTGATTGTACATAATACTATATCTCATAAAAGTCCGTTTGTGTACTTGTATTTATATTTGCATTGTTTTGTTATTTTCGTTAAGTTGAAGCTAACTAGTCAGCAAGCTGTGATAAAGTTACCGAATTAAATTGTTATACTTTAATTTAAATTTAAATTTCCAATAATAATTTTTTTTAAAACAGGTTGGTACTTCTATACCTTAACTTCAACCCTTCATTTAAACTGACAAAAGAGCTTGTATAGTGCATTAAAAACGCAAAAACTATTAAAACTGTGTGCACATACTATTTTTACATTGGCTTTAAAAATAAATAAAATCCAAAATGGAACTTATGTGTGGCTATATTTTCTTTGTCTAACCGCAAAGTTTAAGTCATTAATGAAGAAGACCGGCGTATTAAAAATGCAATGAAGCCATACGTCCCTGCACTGATAACTCCAATTATCTGTAAAGTTATTTTTCCCGAAAGTTATTTTTTAAGTTCACCCCGACCCCGACAAAATTAGATTACTGATAGTTTGTGTGTGTAGTGTGTGAACGTACCAGTGAAAAGACTCGTTCCCATGTACGATGTTTGTACTTTCCGTTACTGATGAGTGAAGTGAGAAAAAGGACGCAGCAGATCGCTGTTGTAATGCAGGCCACCATATGATAAATCAAATCCTTTGAGAAAAGAATAAGGTTATTA
>Ga0210040_10008340_pt1 | contig 12322 bp, 7 predicted proteins | sample CryGeyCG12114_NA_FD_185462 | JGI IMG/M metagenome (GOLD analysis project Ga0210040, IMG submission 185462) | Groundwater microbial communities from aquifer - Crystal Geyser CG19_WC_8/21/14_NA (SPAdes) (version 2) | ecosystem: Environmental > Aquatic > Deep subsurface > Groundwater | place: USA... | reverse complement strand
TCACGACACGGTGTCTCAGATTTATGGCTGAGGAGGTGGCCTCATCACTCGAACTAGCAGGTGTCATCGGCATCCAGCTTTGCAACGAATCACTCTGGGATCCGCCAGGCATGTACCCATGGTACGATCGTGCGATTTCGGAGCTTTCGAACATAAGCAATACGCTGCCCATCTACATCAGCGACGGCTGGGACTTGAACCGTGCATTGCAGTACGCCAAGGAGAAGAACAGCGTCCACCAGAACCATTGTCCGATCATCGTTGACACACACAAATACTACACATTCTCTGCCAAGGATACCTCACGCTCACCACACGATCTCATCGGACAAGTCTGGACCGAACTGGGAGAGCTCGATGCGATGAGTGGAAATGTGTTCGACCACACCGGCGCAGTTGCAATCTATGTCGGGGAATATTCCTGCGCGCTCGCGCCGCAAACGTGGGAAAAGGCGCCAGCAGACGAGAAAGAAGGCTTGATGCGGCGATTTGGGAATGCGCAATGTTCGATGTGGCAGGCGAAGGCGAGCGGGAGCGCTTTCTGGACACTGAAGATGGATTGGATGGATGGATGGGAATGGGGATTCAAACATCAGAGTAATGCTGGAGCGGTTGTGGCCCCCAAGTGCATGGGCTTGAGTGGCAGGGAGGTGGGAGATAGGTTGAAGAAAGCAGAGGGTGAAAGGGGCGCCAGAATGACAAACGCGATGGACGCGCATTGTGAGTTTTGGGACCGAACGGCTGGCAAGCAAGGCTTTGAGCATTGGCGGTTTGCTGACGGATGGCACCTTGGATGGAGTGATGCAAGAGATTTCTTTGGTGCGAGACTCGGCCGTACTGTACCTAGTAGAGGTGGTAGTGGAAGGTATGGACACGCCGATGAGAGTGCAGTGAGCATGGAGACAGGAGACGGCCTGGTGGGAGCGGACAAGATTGGTGCGTTGGATTTGTGGGTGCTCAAGCGAATGAAGGAGCAGCGGGTAGCGAGGAGAGACGAGTGCCCGTTTGGCTGGGAGTGGGAGCAGGGGTTCCGTGCTGGCGTGAGAGCCTTTGAAGAGTGTGTCAGCGTCTGAGTCGCAAGAGCGAAGGGTTGATATCGTGTTGGACTCGACGGAAGGTGTATATCGTCATGGCTCGGAGAAAGCTTCGACGAAGGTTATGCTTGGCTCTGCAACCGGCTGAATTGCTATAGAAGACTATTATTAGAGCTTGCGATCTTTAGAGCCGTAGACCACAAGAACATAATTCCTACGTGAAGAATAGAACACTTTCTATGCGCTCCATCCGATATGTCTTTTGTTTCTAGACTTCACATTCAATGTACCTTTTAGGGGATTTTTTTCCTGTTCTCTGTCTGTTTTCTCCTATCTTCGCGCCGTCCCTGGAGCCTTTGTTTTCTCGCTTATGTTATGTGCGTTATTGGGACCTAAAATCTGTCGTAGACCCGTTGCCTGTCTTGTGCTTTTGTCACGTCCCTTATTTCCTATGCCGTTTGTTTCTTGTCGTAGCGAGATCACTCTCCATGAGAACTGCGGCTCCTTGTAGTTGCTCTTTCACGCAACATTACAATTTTCGCCCCACGACAGCTGCATCCGCTCTCGTTCCAGCTACTGACCCGGGCTCGATTTTGAAACATGATGACTAATGCTCGTTCTTGACAGGTGGGCGTTTCTCGTATTTCTTGATGAGTTGCTGCATCTTACGCTCGACTATAAGGATTAGTCAGGCTACTTTGGACAGAGGTACAGGCATTATTACCGGTTCTGATCCTCCACTCCAGAACAGCGTCTTTGCTCATGCTTACTGCGAGAACCTCGAGATCTGGGTCCACTGTTCGGATGCTCAGTACCACCTTGTTGTTATCTGCACCAGCTTGAGCATTGGTAGAAGTGTCTGGCTCTGTTGAAGTACCAGACGGACAAAAGGCTGGAGGCCCAGGGAATGTTGAGTTTGTAGACATGTGTGAAGCAATCACAGGACCAGACGCAGATGAGAACTCCTCGACAGAATCCGGCATAGCTTCCTGTGACATGCTGCGTCTTGTTGAATGCTTTACACAAGGCGGTGGAGTAAGCGGTTTCGAAAGCGAGCTGACCGCGGTTCTGAAGCTACCTACATCAGAGAGCGCATTGTTGGAGTCAAAACTGGCATTATTAAGAGCAGAGGAGGTTGTGGCACTTGTAGAATTGGCAGTAGGATCGGTGGCAGGAGGAACGTTTGGAACGGAGGCTGCTTCAACGCTCGTCGTGCTGGAACTTGTGTGCTTGTTGATCGTAGGCCGCGGCAAGACTCGGTTTGCTCGATAGGTCGATACCGAGCTTGCTGTGGTACCCATGTTGGGCAGCGTATGTGATATTGAATCTAATCGAGTTTGTTCGGGATCTTGGAGAATTTCTGGAGGTGAAAGAGTGAAATTCTCATCTGGAGAATTGGGCGGCGGAGCCGGCAGTATTGGGGAGTCAAATCCGCTCTGTGTTCTGAGCGGAGGTAAGATTGAGGTTGTCTTGTAGAAAACGAAAAGATCTTCGATTGGATTTTCTCCTGGAGGCAGAATCGGAGCGTGGTCGCACATAAGTTCAGAGACGATCAGTAGATCGTAGACGCTTCGCGATAGTACTTGTAAGGATAGAATATTGTTATTGCGTGGATCTAGGAGTCAGCGTGGAGAATCTATAAAAGAAGAGGCTTCAGGACGTCTCAAAGCTAAAGTGTTATAGCTATTCACGCTTGTGTTCACCATGACTACTCACCTGAGTAGTAAACACAAGGCATTACTGCTTATTATCATAGACCTTGAATGTCACATTATGTCAGGCTGTGGATCACATAAACTCATTCTTACCTGCTAGCTATCAGTAAGGCCATACTTACCGGCAAGACACTCTCGTTCGAAATGCATTGACAGAGTGCGCCCAGGTGGACGGTGTCTACTGTATCGAAGGCTCAATTCCCGAGCAGGGTCATATTTCTAGCACCGGACCTCGTTGGGACTCCTGAAAGAACGCATGAAGCTCCAAGGACGTGTCGGAAAGTTCGAACGAGGCATGGCCTGTGAGCACATCTCAAGTATCAGGGCGCCCTTTCTGATTGGGACTCGGACCAAATCCACAGGCGTGTGACACGACTTAGGAGGTATCCAACTTTGCTCACAGGATGCAAAGTAAGTGCCGCTCTGGAAAAGTGCTTACGTCCTTGGTTAGGACTTCGAAAGCTGCCTGCAGTTACACATAATTTCGAAGTGCCGGGTCGTTCGATGTTTGAGCTGGCAGAGCTCCGTATAGGTGACCTTCCTCAACTTGGGATACTCCATGTAGAGGTGATCGGGTATGTCTCACGGCCCTGCTAACAAGAATGGGAATATGTATGCACTCATCGTCGCCGAGGCTAGCAATCTACTTTGGCTACCGAGTTTTGTTCCAGACTTCCTGCATCATCAGGTAAAGCGTTGTGCTCGCAAATCTGCTGTATTTCTGAGGGAACTGAGCCCCGAAGGACAGAAACGGCTCGACGCGAGGAACATCAAGGATGGCATCGAAGGCTACCTAGGTACTGGGACCGGTTTTGAGGCAAGCTGTAAGGAGCTATCCGTGGCTTCGAAAGATAAAGTAGGAGCATATCCACGAGCGAAGTGAGTCTCTAGGCAGACAAGATCGGCGGACGTTGTACGGGAAAGGGTGGCTGGACGAGTCTCTGTCAAGGCGCATGCAGCGCAAATGTGGCGGCAGCGCGTTGGTTATGGGGAATGATGCTCTTTGGCTTGTTGGATTTCTTGCATGAACAGGATCAGCATGAGGCTCTCCATACTGCACGTTTACTCGCGACCTCCAATAGGTACGATTCACCTCGGCACGCGATGGCTCCAAATTCCAAAAATAGTCAAGCGTCTTTGTTCCTCACTTCCCTCGACCACCTGCATAGATGTCTCTACCTCCGTGCAATGTTCCCTCGAGGACTGGCCCTTGCGATAATGCTGTTTCGCCACGATACGGTGTGTGACAGCTCCCAAGCATGGCAACAGCAGCAGCCACAATGAATCTGAGCTCGTCGATTGTGACCAGCATAACCAGCAAAGCAGCCTCGGTCTTGTGAACTTGCTATCAGCATCCTTTTCAAAGCGACAATCTGCTAGCTATTGAAAAATCCCTACTTGATTGCAATCGCTCTGGGACAGATATATTCCATGGTGAGACGCCATCATTAGTAGCTGTCTATATATAACCCGCCATTATTTTACATGCTCTCACCAAAGGCGCCAACGTTCCTTATCGAGCATTAACGGCATTACATTATTCCCATCATTGCCAGGACGTGGAAAAGTCGCCGCCCACGAACCTAATGCGTGGACTTGGACATATAACTGCTTTTTGTCGGAGTGACGAAGTCCATTGCTCCAAGCTGTGAGGAGACACTCATTGCTGAAAATCAGACTAAGGTGGACGAAATGCTGCTAACACTATGCACAGTAACTATGTCGTGGACAAAACGGTGGCGGATAGATACGGTTGGGCTTAAGTCCAAACGGTTGAAGCAGTGGTACATGAGTTGTGGTAGACGATATAACACAGAAGCACTTTGAAAGGTGAGCCAACGCAACCATTCGTATGACTGGGACGGTCGCTTGTGGGCCAGAAGCGATGTTGTCTCCAGGACCAAACTCTGCAAACCGCTCTTCAAACGGGCGACCCCTTCTCATGGCCGAGTTCATTCCTCTCGCGAGATTTTGATGTCCGTTTGCTAAGCACGAGACCACCTCTAACCCTCAAGACATACCCCTCATTATCAAATTCTGTCCAGCAGTGGCTAACTTGCCGACCCGCTTCTGGTCATTCACGACCCCAACGTACTCCATCGAAATATCATTCTTCGCCTGTTTCGATCCCCAATCTCCGTCTAGGACTCGCACTAGTTGGAGCCGGTATGTCTCCAGCTTCCCGTTGAGCCTCCTGGCAAGTTCCAGATCTGTCTTGCGTCAGTTTATAGCCCCAGGAGATGAAATCAGAAGGGATCTTACAAATCTTGCCATTCTGGTACTTCTCAGGGTCGCAGATGCTGGATTTTGGGACATGCCCGACTACGGCTTGCCGCTGTTGCGGTCCCCGCAAATGATGTCGCTGCATCAGGATCTGATGCATCTCGAACAGCTCCACATGGTAACATGTAATTCGGTAGGCTTGCGCAATACCGACCCAGTCTTGGGTGCCGGTAGAACGTGGAGCTGTTGTCGGCTTGGTCTCGTCCAAGAGAATTCTCCGGCCCTTCTCGAAGAGCGGTGCTACCCACTTGTTGGCTGTGGAGGCGGCCATTGCTATTGTTGATGATAGAAGTCTGTTTGCGGAGTTGTGCCTTGGTAGGTTCAAGGGAGCTCGGGTAAGGATATGGTTGCGGTTGTGGCTGAGTGTACTTGAATGACTGTGAGGAAGATACTAGAGTGTGGGTAGACATTTGCCTATCGCACGTGAAGGCAGTATCAATAGCGTCGCGTTCATGGAACACGTATTGGTAGTGAATTTGAACATATCAGGCAGCCTTGAGTGAAGTGGGCCTGAGAACAGCAAAGGGCAAGCAAGACGTGTGTCTAGACTGCTCTGTTCTGTTTATTCTTGCAATATGCCAGTCGGCGTAGATAATTTTCTATGCTTTGTTTTCGTAACAGCGAGCGAGCGAGCGCGCAAGCTTGAAATTCCCCTGGCTCCCCATCAGAGCATTGCAATGAACAGTCGAGGTCGAAGCTTCCTCAATATCTGTCTTCCTCCGGTACACCAACCTGCCAGCCACGGTGTGAAGCCAGAGATGTGGCCATCCATCAATCGCTGTTCCGTATTACTTCATCCAGTTGGCGACCTGGGTTCTCGGGTTCTGAGCTCGAAACCATCCCACCCTCCTCTTCTTGGAAAACGTCTTTCACCCTATGCTCCTCGATCGGCTTCGACGACGAGGGGAGGCGCCTTGCCGGCTATGCTCACGTACAGTTTGTCGTAGTATTCAGAGATTGTCCTCCAGTTGGTAAGACCTCCGAGCCTTTCATTCATGTCATGACCGACAATCCGCTGTTGCGGGGCCCTTCTGAACACAATAGCATCCAGAACGAGAGGTTTCCGACGCCAGCGTGGAGCCAGAAATGTGACCGGCCATGCTCCACATCCCTTTCACGCGCGATCCATCAAGGCTTGACCTAACAGTTTCATGAGATTCGCCTTTCGAATGTTCCTGTTCAGCGCGTCAAGCTCACGCGAGGCGGGCCCCTGCTCCTCGTTCCAATGTTCGGCATCCTCTTCGTCTGCAGCAGAGACGAGCTCTGATCGCTGGGTAGCCAGATCGTCGTACAGCGCGTCGTAGTGTTGGACCACTGCTTAGTGTTAGTAAGGCTTTGAACCACGGACTATTCCAAACGTACTCTGCCTGCCCAGCTCGTACAGGGCACCGTTGCCTATGAGGCGATTGGTTTGACGCCACCTTCGCTGTTAGATCTGGGAAGCGATGACCCCTGTCGCCGGTGTCAGTAAGTCTGTATGAAATGGAAAGGGGATGGAGTGAAGACGTACGTGTCTGGACGCCTCGGAAGGTGGTCGCGAGGGGGGTCTCGCCTGCCACATACTCCGCCCAAGTGGAAGGCATGATGGTGTGATGTTGGTGAGAACGGTACCTTTCGAGATGGTTTTGTATGCGTACCGGAGAACACGGTCGTTATTTAAATCTAAATATGGCAGTCAGGTAGGGGACATTGCTATCTTTCTTCGTGTGTGAACAAATATTGATGAGGCGTGGAGTCTTGGCCAGGCAGTTGGAAGGAACACTTATGATGAGTGGGCAGTAACGACGTATGGCTGTGAATCCTGGACCTAGGTGATCCATGCTGCAAACTATAGTGTTCACAGGCAGTCGTTGCTGAAGTATGTGCACTTGGGCATCCACTATGGCCCAGTTTCATGGGTCTCTGCAATCGGGACAAAGAGAAGGGCGTTAAAGCTCAACAAAACCTGGAGCTCCAGAGATATCTATGCTGTGCCGGGATTTCTTAACCCGCGCCAAATGCCCTCAAGGCTCTTGTCGTCTAGCAAACTCGGAAGTGTCCGCTACGGTTTGGCCGCTATGTTGAGGAGACTGCAGGCGCAGTATGAAGCAAAGTTGTCGGCCTTTGTGGCTCCAATATGCAGCTTCCAAGTGTCATGCCGTTTCCATGATGTGCAAGGCATTACGCCGGTACTCCCTGATTCGCAAAGAATTTTGCTCCACGAGCAGGAGATCCTCCCTGGCCATCGCTTTCATGTCCTCATCGATGTCGGCGGCTTCGATGATGCGCATCAGAATGGAATGTTGTCCAGCGAGTCTTGCCAGCAGACGATCTGCATCCCTGATCACTGTGATCTGGTTAGTGGAAGATGTGTGTGGGTGAGCACCATACTTACTGGCTATGGCCATCTGATACTGGTGAGCATCGGGTGCTCTGCGAGACTCTGCCCTTCGCAAGGTAGCTAGAACAGGTCCTGTTAACAAAGGTAAAGGTATCAGAGATTAGATACTGGGCACGTACGAATGTTGACTCTGGTGTTGCGGATGGCCCGTGGTCTGCCTCGACACCAGTCCGGCCAGTGTGTTGTCATATTGATGGCGATCTTGTGTGTTGGTGGAGATCTTGTTCGATCACAATCGGTATGTTGGTAGAATCTCCAGATGATGTCGTGGCTATAGGTGGTTGTGGACCTGCGAATAAGCAAGTGTAGATATAAATATACATAGCGGCCAGTAAAGCCCTGAAGTAGGCAGTAAGGTAGGAACACATCGATGATAATATTGACAATGAATGCGTTGCACTAGTCAATCATCCTGCGTGAAGAAACGTCATGAAGTTGTGCTTGCTGAAAGGCGCATGTAGTGTTATTCACTTTGCCTGCCTGGCCACATGCTTGCTGCTAAAGCTGGGGAAGCCGCTCTGTTCTGTGTAAAGGATGGAAAGCAAGCAAGGTTTACTCCACTTCCAGCAAAGCTGTTAATGCACCCGTCCCAAGGTCTCATTTCAATGCTTCGATTCCTAGCTCCATATCGATCTCCAGATTATTGCAGCCTCCTGCATCAGGCGATGAACAATGCCAAGGTCTTCATAGGCGTCCGGCCTGGTTCCAGAATCGGTGTTATCGTTTTCGAGGATTCGAGAAAGCTCTGCGCAAGCAACTCGCAGCCTGCGGTAGCGAGCTTCAGTATAATCGTTTGCTATGACTTGTGGGTCAAAGGAAATTTTTCCTAATAAGGACTAAACAGACTGTAATCGTCTAGTCCATACTCCCGGTTCTGGTTTCGTCCAGCAGCCCTGGCTATCTGCCACCAACGTTGGTAAGCGATCCCCGTACTGGCATCTGTGATGAAGTCAGCAAGAGTTGGGGAGACTCTCCGGGGGAATAAGGCCTCGTACCTGAGTTTCTGTTATAACAGATTCTATTTCGGAAACCTCCGCGATCCCAGTCATTCCAGACAGTGACCATGTTGATATCTGGTAGGCGATGTAATATCAACGGTGCTGTTGAGTATGTTTTAGGTTGGAATTTCGCAGATAACCTCCAGCACGTTAGGATGCGGTAAGGATTATGCCCCAGGAACGGATGAGGTTGCATAGGTGTAGTGAGTTTGGTCAAACAGTGGGAAAGGAATGCAATCTATGTCGGAGAGATGAACAGGGAGGGTCTTAGAAGCTAAGCATGTATTTATTTGTGGGACTAGAAGTGGTACTGCCCTTGTCAGAATGACTGTACGTGGTTGTTGGCAGCATCAACGTGAATTTGCTACTACAGTAGCATGATTTATCCTTCTGCTTGTGTGTCATAAGCATTACTCTTATGCTTTGGTTGAAATTGAAAATCTTTGTGTGCAGGGCCTAGGAACATCTCACTGCAAGCATGGTTAGTTGAGGTGATCAAAGTAGACTCATCGAGAGTCAGCAAACATACCTGATCTTGATCCAATCCTTGAAATTGTCACTAGCCATTAAAGTCTCCAAATCATTCCGTCCTTTGTATGCTGGTGGCCTATCGTTGATCTCGGGCGGTAGGTATTCCAACAGCCCGACGGGCACGTATCTGCAGGCGAAACTCAGCCATTCGAGCAGGAACCGACGTGTCTGACCAACGCCAATTTCATCGCTGCCCCACGCCTCAAGACCATTGCGGCAAAATTGCTCAATGTATCGCAGTCGCTCTGAGGATGACTTATCGAGGTATTGTCCCTTCTCGATCTCCTCGAAGACCCATGGCTTGATTAGTGCGCCACGAGCGACCATGACGCTGTCTACACCCGCCTGCTGGATGTGATTGTTATAGTGAACGTGCGAGTAGACGTCGCCGTTGCCGAGGAAGAATACCTTGCCATTTCGCGAGGCTTTGTGGCCGTTAGGCTGGTCCCGCTCGTCCGGCTCGTATATTGTGTCTGCTAAGACGGCTGCGCGCTCATTGAAATTCTTGATCAAGGCAGCTGTATCTGCAATGTATTCCCAATCCGCATTGCGTGAATATCGTTGTTGCCTTGATCGTCCGTGTAGGGTGATGGCAGCAACTCCACAGGGGTCACCACGACTGTGCTCTGCTCCTAGTACTAAACGTTGGACCAGCTTGTGCGCTGTAGGCTGCTTGTCTCTCGTGCCAGTTCGGATCTTGCATGTAATCGGCGTCTCTCCGGAAACGGCGTTCATGCCACGGAGCATTTTGTCAAGTTTATTTGGCGAGTCCATCATCGCTGAACCTGCGCCTTCACGGTAGACCAAGTCAATAGGACAACCACAATTTAAGTCTATGCAGCGTAGACCACCAGGTAGGAGTGTTGTCAGGGCCTCCGTGGCTCGAAGAGCTACCCATGGTTTATTGGCTGCTATCTGTGCACCAAACCGCATGTCTTTACTCTGATCGTAGTCGTAGACAATGTTCGCCTTCGAACTGAATGTAGGTGGCAGCATCTCCGACTCATGTGCCTTGATTAGTGCCAACTCTGATTTCTGCCCTTGTAAAATTGGCATCGACATGGCCATTTCTGAGTATGTGAAAGTTGCGCCCAGAGAAGTACATAATCGCCGGAAAGGTAGATTGCCCTGAGTTGTTAGAGGGGCTAGGACTGGTGTCTCAGCCCCGAAGTACAACCGACGCTTCTCAGATGGCAGGAGTGGCGGCTCAACGTATGCTGCTTGATTGTCGACTCTGTCTGTTCCAGGCTCAGCTCCGACTTCAGCGCTTGGTTCTGGTGACGAGGAGTTACGGAGACCTTCATTCTGCGGCTTCTTCTTGAATCTGTCCTGCTTTCCCTTCTTTCCTTGGTCCTCTGGGTTTTCGGCTATCTTGTCTAGGTACTTCAGATAGACATCTGCCTTGGGTGTTGGAAACTTTCTCTTTGCAAGCAGAATACGGTCCTTATTCTCAATGACGTTTGCCACCCCAGCTTCTCCTTCATCCGACTCCTTCGCACTGTGATGCCTTTGAACACGCACGGCATCTTCAGTGAGCTGTAGCTCACTTCTACCATCAGGCAGAACAACCTCCTTCGAGTGTGATCCGACAAAGCGACATTTCCAGCCGACCGTACATTTGCCCTTGACATCCCACACCGGACACAAACCTCCGAAAGTCGTCAAGTCTTCTCGCTTGTGACTTTTCAAATAATTGCGTATGTTGTGATCGAAACGACATCCCTCACCAAATGGACACTCCTTAGGCGAGAATTCAGGATAATGGGCTCTGGTTGCGCACAAACCGACTTCATCTCGAGAACTACCAAATTTGCGAGCCTTGTTCTGACCTTGCTGCTTCTCACGCTTTTTGTTCGTGTTTTTTGCATTGTTGCTGCTAGGGTTACGATCTTTGTGGTGGAATGCCTCTGCGGCATCGTCATCGGCTGCCTCATGTTCAGGTTTTGGCTCGATGGTCTCGTCCTGGTTGCGTCTGATAATGTACTCCTCTTTCACGGGAGCTGTACCTTTGCGACGCTTGTCACGGTTGTCAACCGTCCCATCGACTTCATCGATACTTCGTTTCGATGCTATCTGATCGGGCGAGATGTTCGATGTGTGCTCAGCAGACATCATGCTACTTTGGTGTCCTTCCATTACTGATGCACCGTTGGCACTTGGTAGATGTTGTGTGTCGCTCATCTTCAGCGGTTCCTACATACCTGGTGAGTACTCAATCTAAGATTATCTCACTGAGCGAAGCGAAGAGAAATCTCGTCAAGAAAGCCGCGATGTTGATTGGCTCGGCGAAATGCTGCACACCGATCAGCTTGCTTCAAGGGAGAACCACGTGATCTCGGCACAGGAGCAACGATGATCCGGTTCAGCCCATGCTAGGTACTCCGTCACGTGTCCGTGCGGACAAGAAGTGGCGCGTGAGAGCAAGTCCCTTTTGCCCGGAGTTCGGGCGGATGCCCCCGGACATACCCTCTCTTAGCCATTGCTGTTTACCTACCTTACCACCGGGTGACGGCCACTTACAACTCCAAACTCTAATCGCACACAGTAGACCAAGGACAATTCCTGATAACGTTATGTCAAAACTATGTTGAATCAATAATGCGATGATGTGCACAGCACTAGATAGGCCGTTAACCATGCGTGGGACGGAAAAGTACACCCTTTCCACACCAAATCATGTACCTTTGGCTATTTACACTAGTGGCAGCTTGAACACGTCTTCAACAGTTCAGGAGGTATGTATGTACGCTGACTGTTGCGCCCCCAATACTGCTCCCTCATAGTCGAAGTAGAGCGGTCTCTACACCAGCTCACTTGGGAAGACATTGCGAAGCAAGCGGCACTGCGTTTCTACTGGCCGAGAGATGTCACGATGCAGAGGAACTACGAGTTTGCATGCTTTCGAGACGGCTACGAGTACAGCCTCGTATACTGATCGTCACTCCAACCACGCACGCCAACTGCCGGACTTGCCAATCTCGCGAGCGAACGTTTCTAGTCGAAGCATACAGCACCCTAATGCAGAAACCATGTCTGCACTTCGTCATGCCCTCGCCTTTTCCGGGAGCAGGTAGTTTATTGCAACTTGAAGCAGGATGACCGCGCATCAACTCGACCCTTGTCGCTTTCTAGTGATAAGACCTGAGTTAAAAGGTCAATCGTGACAATCTGAAGCTCTCTTGCTTGCATGATGGAGTCGTGATAGATCACTGCACGAAAGCTGGAAGAGGCTGGCATTATTGATGAACAGCAACCGTCGTCATGATCGACCATGCGTCAACTTGAAGCACTGGCATATCGAGCTCCACCGTTTCTGGCGGATCGTGATCGTGGTCGTGGATTCGCGGAGGAGGAAAGCCGACCGCTGCTGCAGCCTGCAAG
>Ga0210040_10008339_pt1 | contig 12322 bp, 24 predicted proteins | sample CryGeyCG12114_NA_FD_185462 | JGI IMG/M metagenome (GOLD analysis project Ga0210040, IMG submission 185462) | Groundwater microbial communities from aquifer - Crystal Geyser CG19_WC_8/21/14_NA (SPAdes) (version 2) | ecosystem: Environmental > Aquatic > Deep subsurface > Groundwater | place: USA... | reverse complement strand
TCGCCGGAGGACGGCACGTACGCCGACGCGGCCGAGCCGGACGACGCCGTGCAGACGGTCAAGGTGGAGGACGACACCACCGCCCGCACGGTCACGCTGTGACCTACGCACTACGGCTGCCCCGCGCGCTGGAGCGGTTCGGGCTGGACGTCGAGGTGGTCCCCGGCTGGGAGAAGCGCGGCTCCGCCTCGTTCAACCCCGCCGCCTCGGTCGGGCACCACACGGCAGGCTCGCGGTCCGGCGACCGGCCGTCTCTGGCGATCTGCACCAACGGCCGCTCCGACCTGTCCGGCCCGCTGTGCAACACCTTCACCACCCGCCCCGGGCTGGCAGTGGTGGTCGCCGCCGGCCGGGCCAACCACGCCGGGCTCGGCGGCTTCCGCGGCCTGGTCGGCAACTCGTCCGTCTACGGCCACGAGGCCGAGCACAGCGGCAGCACCTCCGAGCCGTGGGACCCCGCCCACCTGCGCGCCTATCCGCGGGTGCACGCCGCCCACCTGTACCTGGCCGAGGTCGGGGCGGACTACTACTGCTCGCACCGGACGTGGGCCCTCACGTCGCCGTCGTGGCCGGGCCGCAAGACGGATCCGGTGGCGATCTTCGACACCGCGCTGCGGGCGCAGATCGCCGAGCTGCTCAAGGCGGGCCGTGACACCGACAACCTGCCGGTCCCGCCGACCCCGCCGCCCGTCGAGGCGCCGCCCTTCCCGCTGCCGGAGGGGTCCTACTTCGGCAGCAAGTCCGGTCCGGCCGAGAGCGTGTCCGGCTACTACAGCCACCGCGAGGATCTGGCCCGGTGGCAGCGCCGGATGCGGCAGCGCGGCTGGACGCTCAAGGCGGACGGCTTGTTCGGGGCCGTCACGGGCGAGGTGGCCCGGCAGTTCCGCGTGCAGGAGGGGCTGGAGGATCTGCCGCGGGTGAACGCCGGAACGTGGTCGCGTGCCTGGACCTCCCCGGTAGTCCCGTGATGCGGCCCCCGGCCGTCGTCGTGGCGGTCGTCCTGCTGGTCCTCGCCGCCCTGACGCTCGGCGTGCTGCTCGGCGGCACCCCGCGACTGGCCGGGCTGTCCCGCTACCGCAAGACGGTGGTGGGCCTGCTCCTGGCGACGGCTACGTGGGCCGTGGCGACGTTCCCGAACGACCAGCGGGTGCAGACCTACGGCGGACTGGTGCTGGCCCTCCTGACCGCAGCAGGCATCTACCGCGTGCCGAACACGCCGCCGCCCGGCGAGCCTGCCGACCCGGCGATGAGCGAGCAGGGGGCCGGTGCGGTCGCCATCGAGGGCGGAGGGATGCCCGCCGACTACGATCCGCCAAGCGGCGCTCTTGTGGAGCCGGGTATGAGGCCACCGCCCGACAACGGCTGGATGAAGTAGGCCGGACGGGTCGCCGTCGCTGGTGTCGGCCCCGCCGCTCACGCCCCCCGGCGGACTAGCCGCGAGGTCGGACACGCGGTAGACTGAGCAGGTCAGCACCACCCTAGCCCGAGGGAAATCCGTCATGTGGTTCAAGTTCCAGCAGTCGAAGATCTGGGAAGCCGGGGATCCGGTCGATCCCTACGGTCAGGTCAAGCGCATCAAGGGTAAGAGTCTCGACAAGGCAGTCAAGCGGCTGCCTGACCCGGGGCTTGGCCGCAGATGGGTAGCGGTCGAAGATGCAGTGCCGCAGTAGGTGAAGCGGAGCGGTCCCCCGGCCCGCCGGACCCCGCTACCGCGCGCGAGTTCCTTGACGCGCAGCCCTCTCGCATCAACAACCCGTCAACCAACAGCGGCTCCCAGCAGCCCCGCTCCCGCTCGCAGAGACACCGGCCCCACCGCTGCCACCCGACAGGCCGTCTACGACCGTGACGGGCACTGCTGCCGCCGCTGCGGGCGTAGTGCGGAGGGCGGGTCCCTCCAGCACCGACGGGCACGTGGCGCGGGCGGCACAAGCCGCGACGACGTGAACGGCGTGGCCTCCCTCGTCCTCATGCACGGGTCGGGGACGACGGGCTGCCACGGGTACGTGGAGAGCCACCGCGAGCAGGCGTACGCGGAGGGCTGGCTGATCCGCCGCTCCGACCCGCGACCCGCCTGCGAGGTCCCGCTGCTGACCTGGCAGGGGTGGGTGCTGCTGCTGGACGACGGCACCGTGCAGGAAGTCCGGTCCGAGGGCTCAAGGTCCGGCTGACCCGTGCCGATGCAGGAAGGGTCCGCAACTCCGCGGGCCAACTCAAGGAGCACGCCATGATCCGCAAGACCCTGACCGTCTTCGCCCTGACGGGGGCGCTCATCGGCGCCGCCGCGTCGTCCGCCGCGGCCGGCGTCAAGTGGCAGGGCCCCACCCCGGACGGGGTGAAGTTCATCGCCCCCTCGGGCAACACCTGGACGTAGCCCGTCCGTTCAGCGCCCCGGTTCTCCACGCGAGGCCGGGGCGCCGTCGTGTCCGCCGTAGACGTAACGTCCGACAGTCGCTACACTGGGCGAGTCAGCATCGTCCCCACCCCGGAGGTCCACGTGGCCCGCCCCCCGTTCATCCGCACCGTCAAGACGGCGCACGCCATGCAGCACGTCGAGGTCAGCGTCGGCAGTGAGTGGGACCGGGACGGCGAGGTGCTCGTCGATATGGTCCCGTCCGGCGGGTTCGAGTGCGTTGCCGCCTACCTCGACCGTGAGGACGTGCGCGCCGTTCGCGACCACCTCGACGCCCTGCTCGGCGAGCAGCGCGCGACCATCCCGCCGGGCTTCAGCGGCAACAGCACGCCCGGCGTGTACCTCGGCGCGCCCCGGTGAGCGACATCCTGGCGCTTCGCCGCTTCCCCTGCGGCACCCCGCGCGAGCACGACGAGCACGAGTGGGACACACCCGTCTACGGTCCTGGCGTGCGCAGCCGCTGCCCCGGCGCCCGCGTGGTCCTGGGCCTCGGACTCGTACCGGGCGACGTCGACATCCGGTCGTGCGGCTACTGCTACGACAGCCCGGTCGGCAACGCCCTCGCGTGGACGACCGCCAGCGCCCCTCTCACTGGACCCTGCCCGCGGTGCGGCGTCCACTACGAAGGCCCGGTGCCCCAGTGAGCGAGGAGGACGACGACCGCGCGCCCGTCACCTGGCCGGTCGGCGGCCCCGTCCCGCTCGCCCCTGAGCACTGCGCCTCGCACGGCTGGGGACAGGAGCGGAAGGACTGCGCCGAGTGCCGAACGCGCACCCCGCACGTCGCTGCCTTGCACGCCGAGGCCCGCGCGTACGACGCGGGCGTCCCGCTGTGGTGAGCGACCTGTCCCACGAGGCCCGGCGTGCCCTCCGCCGGCAGCGCATCGACGTGGTGGCCGACGTGCTGCGCCGTCCGTCGCAGTCCGGCATCCGGCACCGCGCCACCTCGGTGGTCGACGCCCTCGCCTGGCACGACCGGCAGCTCGCGCAGGAGGTCGAGGAAGTAGACCTGCCGTCCGACAACCGCTAGACTCATCATCGTCAGCCCGTCCCGTCACGAGGAGCTCGTCATGACCGACACCACCAGCACCAACCTGCCGACGTTCCCGGTCTCGGCAGCCGCCTACGCGTCCGTCCTCGCCGAGATCGACAAGCCCCGCGACGTTATCCCGCTCGACGAGCGCGCTGGCGAGAGCTACTCCAAGCTGACCGCGACCGTCGAGTCACAGTCGATGCTCACGGGTTGCGCCGTTGACGGGGCGGTCCCGTACGGGGTCCGCATGATCGACGCCAGCGATCCGCTGACCTCTGACCCGTACTGGTTGTCGCCCGCTGCCGCCCGCGAGGTCGCTGCCCTGCTCGTCAAGCGCGCGGACGAGGCGGACGCCCTGCACGCCGCAGACGTGCGGATCGCGGCCGAGGGCGAAGCCAACTACCGCCGCGCTCTGGCCGACCTCGCGCGTAGCAAGACGAGCGCCCTGTGAGCGACACCGAGAAGGTCTCCGCGAAGGTCCCCGCCACCGTCAAGGCCGCCGCGCAGCAGCGGGTAGACCGCGAGCCCGGCCACCCTTCCCTGTCCTACGTCGTGCAGGAACTGCTCGGCGGGTACGCAGGCGGCCGCCTCGACGTCGCCCCGCACGTCCCCGCAGGAGTGGACGCCGCGACCGATGCCGTTCTGGCCCGGGTGGCTGCCGGCGACCTGTCGCTCAACGCCGCCGCGGTCGAGCTCGGAGTGTCCTGGCCGACCGCCCGCCGGATGCGTGACGCCCGTGCCCGTCGGCTCGGAGGCGACGGTGCCTGAGCTGGACGCTAGTGGCCCTTCTGAGGCGGCGACCTACGGCGCGCTGTATGCGACCGACCTCAACGACGCGTTCTACGCGGCGAGCAACTGGTTCCTCGACACGCGGGACCTGCACGGTGTTGACCTCATGGTCAACGCGCACAGGAAGGTGAGCGCCGAGGGAGCGGAACTGGCGGCCGATCCCTCGCTCGATGAGTGGGCCGACGTGTTCATCGCCCTCGTCGGTGTCGCCGGTCAGAACGCCTGGACGGCGGGCGACTTGACCCGAGCAGTGCGCGCCAAGGTCGAAGTCAACCGGTCACGTACGTGGCTGGAGCAGCCCGACGGGACCTTCCAGCACGCGGCTGTTAGCGCCCGTTCTGGCGGTACGGCGTGACCGCCGAGCAGGACCCGGTCGGCGCGCCCGCTGTCTACGCCGCTTTCCTGGCGGTCTGCGCCGACATCGACAGCATCACCAAGAGTCGACGCGTACAGGAGGGTCCCGCTCGCTTCGCCTTCCGTGGAGTCGACGACGTGATGAACGCGCTGCACGGGCCGATGGCCAAGCACTCGCTGATCTGCGTGCCGCAGGTGCAGGACCGCATCCCGGAGAGCCGGCAGACCCGCAACGGCGGAATGATGAACGTCGTGCACTTGCAGGTGCGGTTCATGTTCTTCGGCATCGACGGCTCCAGTTTCTACGCCGAGGCATGGGGCGAGGGCCAGGACTCCGGCGACAAGGCGACCGGCAAGGCGCACAGCATGGCGTACAAGAGCGCGCTGTTGCAGGCGTTCCATGTGCCGACCGAGGACATGCCCGACGCGGACGCCGACACGACGCCAGCCGAGCCGATGCACCGGGGCGACTCACGGCCGGCATCGCCCCCCGCGGGTCCGACCACGCCGGAGGACTTCCTGGCCGCCCTCACGGCCGAGGAGTCGGAGGCGCGCGTGCACGGCCTGCGCCAGGACGCCGGCCTGCTCGACCTGCTCAGCCGTGAGGTCGCCGTGCGCACAGCGGAGGGCACCGTGCGGGTGACGCTGGAGGAGGCGTTCACCCGCCGCCTCGCCCGGCTGGAGGGCCGCCGCACCCGCGCTGCTGCCGAGCAGGCGTGAGGTTCATCTCGGGAGCGAGCCTTCGGGCTGGTGCGGTGCTCCTGCCTACAGGTACTAGGCACTCTCGTGCCAGACGTGTAGGGTGTGAGCATGGCGGTGCCCAAGGGATATAAGTTCGGTCCGCGCAAATCCGCGATCTATGATCAGGTAAGACTGTTTCACGCGAAAGTCGATAGAAGCGCCGGCCCGGACAACTGCTGGCCGTGGACCGGTTCTGTGAATGCGTGGGGTTACGGACAAGCCACGTGGGGTGGTCCTGGCAGACGCGCCGCTGCGCATCGAGCCGCCTGGGAGATCGCTAACGGCGAGGCCATCCCTGATGGGCATGACGTCGATCATCTCTGCCACAACAGAGAACGTCATGAGTGCCAGCCGCCGTGCATGCATCGCCGGTGCTGCAATCCCGAGCATCTAGAGCCCGCCACTCGTGCTTTGAACACGGCACGAGGTAATGCTGTGGACCGCCGCAGACAAATCGCCGCCGAGCAACTTACCTGCAAACACGGGCACCCGCTCGACGGAGTGACACGTGATGCCTCGCGGGGGCTGCGGCGATACTGCAAAACGTGCTCTCGACAAAGGGCGCGAGCGCGCTATCAACCAAGGGGGCAGTCTTGAGGTATCTCTCTAGTGCCAACCTGCAAGCCGGACAGGTGCTCACCGGAGCCGAGGTCGAGCGCGAGTTGGTCGAGATCGTGGAGCAGTTGGAGCACGGGACTGCCACCCTCACCCGACTCCTCGAGGAGCAGGAGCAGGTCGACACCGACCTGGAACTCCGCACCGCGCAGGTGATGCTCCGGTCCGGCCAGAAGTCCGAGGGGCTGCGCAAGGCCGAAGCGCTCGACACCCTGGCCGATGAGGTCCGACTGTCCCGCAAGCTCGCCATGCAGGTGCGGCTGGTGCGGGACACGCAGCACAACCTCCGCGCCGAGCTGGAGGCGGTGCGCTCGGTCGGCGCAAGCCTGCGGGCCAGCATGTTCGACGGCGGCACGACTGGCCCCACCCGCACGTAGACGTACCGTCTGACATCCGCTAGACTGACCACCGTCAGCACGTTCCCTCCGATCCGCAGGAGCCCCGCCGTGGACTCGTCCCCCTCCCCAACCGTCGCCGCTCTGGCGCTGACCTACTGGCTCGTCACCCTGGTCGCCCTCGCGGCAGCCGTCGCCGGTCCCTACCTGCTCGGCGTGCTCGTCCGCCGCGCGACCCGGTCCCTGCTGCGTACGCTGGCCGCGCTGTGATCGCCTTCTTCCTCGCGTTCCTCGTGTGCGCGGCTCTAACCGCTGGCGAGGCTGCGTACTACGTCTCCAACCGCAGCCCCGTCGTCCTCGCCAGCGCCATCTTCTGCGGCATGCTGGCGCTGTTCAACCTCGTCATGGCTGCGCGCGCCTGATGAGCGCCGACGACCTCGCTGCCCGCCGCGCCCGCGCACTCGCCACCCCCGACACGAGCGGCACGGTCGGTGCCTACACGGCGGATGACGCCCTGCTCGGCATCTCCGGCTCACCCGTCCGCAGCAGCCGTCCCGTCGCCATCCCCACCGAGGCGGACCGGCTGAATCGCGTCTCCGGGCCTGCCGCCCTCGCCACCGCTGACGAGTGGGAGACGGCACCCCGCCCTGCACCGGAGACGTACGACGCCGCCGCCGCGCAGATCGGCTACGGCCAGTTCGTCTCCACCCTCGCCGCCATGCTCGTGGACGCCGAGCGGATGAGCGAGCGGGTCCTGGGCGTAAACGCCCGCGTCGAGCACGAGGGCGAGCTGGCCGCTGCCGCCTACCTGGTCGACCAGCTCGCCACCCTGCGCGCCGACCTCGCCCGCATCGAGCACGGCATCGTCCTGGCCGGGTCGAAGGCGCTGCGCCGGCACCCCGAGCTGGAGCGCCAGGGCACCCTGCCGGACGGCCGGCAGTTCGAACTCCGCCGTGGCAACACCCGCAAGGCGTGGCAGCACGACGACTGGCAGCGGGACGTGCGCGCCAAGGTGCTGGACGCCGTGAGCGACTCGCCGCTGGTCGACCCCGCCACCGGCGAGGAGGTGGACGTGCGCCGCATGGTCGCCGCTGCGGTCGAGACAGCTCAGTCCGTGCACGGCTCGACAGGGCCAAAGGTCACCGCCCTGCGCGCCCTCGCGCTCGACCCGGGCGACTACGCCGAGCAGACCCCCGGCCTGTGGTCGTTCGACCTGTCCGCACCCGCCACCACCCCCACGACTTCGGAAGGAGGGCCCTCGCTGTGAGCGACACCTATGCCGAGTTCTTGGCGCGCAAGACTCGCGTGCACGGGGAGTACGGCGTGCACGTCGATGCTTCCCAGGTACACCCGCGACTGCATGAGTGGCAGTCCGAGCTCGTGCGATGGGCGGCCAAGACGGGGCGCTGTGCGATCTGGGCCGATACCGGACTCGGCAAGACGGTGATGCAGGTCGAGTGGGCGCGGCTCGTCGGCGCTCGATCGCTCATCATCGCGCCGTTGGCCGTTTGCGCCCAGACCGTGCGGGAGTCCGCACTCGTGGGCGTCAACGCCGACTACGCACGTGATGACTCCGAGGCCACCGGGCCGGGGCTGTGGGTAACGAACTACGAGCGCGTCAAGGACTTCGCCCCTGAGGGGTTCGACGCCGTCGTACTGGACGAGGCAAGCATCCTCAAGCAGTCGGACGGCAAGACGCGCACGGCGCTGATCGAATGGGCGTCACAGGTCAAGCACCGACTGGCCTGCACCGCCACGCCCGCGCCGAACGACGTGCAGGAGCTGACGTCGCAGGCCGAGTGGGTCGGCGCCATGAGCCGCGTCAACATGCTCGCCGCCTACTTCGTCCACGACAGCGACGCCGGCTGGAGGCTCAAGGGTCACGCCCGGCGCCCGATGTTGCGGTGGATGGGGACGTGGGCGGTCGCGCTGCGCCGCCCGTCCGACCTCGGCTACCCCGACGAGGGGTACGTCCTGCCAGGTCTGGACATCGTCCCGCACCTACTGCCGGTGGAGGGCATGGTCCCGGACGGGCAACTGTTCGCCAGCGACATCGGCGGGGTGGGCGGCAGGGCTGCGGTCCGCCGTGCGACACTCGACGCCCGTGTCGGCAGGGCGGTCGAACTCGTGACGGCTGAGCCGAGCGAGCCGTGGGTGCTGTGGTGCGGGCTCAACGACGAGGCTGAGGCGCTCGCCCGCGCGATCCCGGGCGCCCGCAACATCACGGGCAGCATGACCGCAGAGGCAAAGGCGGCCGGGCTGCTCGCCTTCGCCGATCGGGAGTTCGACGTCCTGATCGTCAAGCCGCAGATCGCCGCGATGGGGCTCAACTGGCAGCACTGCGCACGCATGGCCTTCGTCGGCCTGTCCGACTCCTACGAGACCTACTACCAGTCGATCCGGCGGTGCTACCGCTACGGGCAGACCCGGCGAGTGCAGGCGCACGTCGTCCTGTCTGAGCTGGAGGGCCAGATCGCACAGAACATCGCCCGCAAGGAGCAGTCCAGCACGTCCATCCTCGACGACCTGGTGCGCGAGATGCGCGCCGCGAAGGGAACCGCATGACCATCACCGCGAACATCGGCACCGATCCGGAGCCGTACGTCACGGACGACGCCGCCGGCGACAACTGGCGGCTCATGCTCGGCGACTCCTGCGAGCGGCTGGCCGAGATCCCGGACAACAGCGTGGACCTGTCGGTCTACAGCCCGCCGTTCGCCAGCCTGTTCACCTACAGCCCGAGCCTGCGCGACCTCGGCAACAGCGGTGACCGGCTGGAGTTCCTGGAGCACTACCGCTTCATCCTCGACCACCTGCTCCGCGTCACCAAGCCCGGCCGGATCTCGTGCGTCCACGTCCAGCAGCTCACGACGAGCAAGAGCATGCACGGACAGATCGGGCTCACCGACTTCCGCGGCGAGGTCATCCGCGCGCACCAGTCCGCCGGCTGGGTGTTCCACGGGGAGGTCACCATCGACAAGGACCCCCAGGCCCAGGCGATCCGCACCAAGGCCCAGGCCCTCATGTTCGCCACCAAGAACCGCGACTCCAGCGGCACCCGCCCCGGGCTGGCGGACTACCTGCTGCTGTTCAAGAGGCCCGGCGACAACGCTGTGCCGATCAAGACGGACGTGTCGAACGACGAGTGGATTCAGTGGGCCCGCCCGGTGTGGCTGGACATCCGCGAGACGAACACCCTCAACGTCCGAGTGGCCCGAGACAACAACGACGAGAAGCACATCTGCCCGCTCCAGCTTGACTTCATCGAGCGGTGCGCGCGGCTGTGGTCGAACAAGGGCGAGACAATCCTGTCACCGTTCGCCGGCATCGGGTCGGAGGGCTACGTGGCAGTGGGGCAGGGCCGGCAGTTCATCGGCTGCGAGCTGAAGCCGAGCTACTGGAAGACGGCATGCGACAACCTGCGCCACGTCGAGAGCGAGATGAGCCGTCCCAACCTGTTCGACGTGGACACCGACGACGATGCGGAGGACGTGCTGTGAGCCGCACCGATGCAGCCCTGTCTGAGCTGCGCACCCTCGCCGACAAGATCGAGAGCGCGGTCGGAGCGGTGGATGTGGAGATCGACGTCGAGCAGCAGGCGGCGCTTGTCGTGTCGCCGAGCGCCTCAAGAGGTGGACCCGCGAGCGGTCCGACGTCGCCCCCGCCCCCCGCTCCCTGATCGGAGTCTGACCGTGGACCTCACCATCGCCCGCGACGTCCTGGTCGACGCGGCCACGTGGGCCAGCCGCGCCCTTCCCGCTCGCCCTGTCATGCCCGCCTTGGCGGGGATGCTGCTCGCCACCAACGGCGACGACCTCGACCTGTCCGGCTTCGACTTCGACACCGCCGCCAGCGCGACCACGGCGTGCGACGTGCGCGACGGCGGACGGCTGCTGGTGCCCGGCCGGATGTTCGTCGGCATCGTCGCCCTGCTCCGGCCCGGCATGGTCACCTTGCGAGAGGAGGGCGGCCGGCTGGTCATCACGTGCGGCTCGGCCCGCTTCACCGTGCCCCTGCTCACCGCCGACGACTACCCTTCACTGCCGGTTGCGCCGGCCACTTCCGGGACGGTCGACGCCGACACGTTCGCTGAGGCAGTGCGACAGGTCGCTCCAGCGGTGGGCGTCAAGGACGTGCCGCCCCCGCTGCAAGGCGTGTTGTTCGAGGCGGACAGCAACGGCCTGACCGTGACGGCCACCGACAAGTACCGAGTCGCCACGCGCGGCTTCGCCTGGCAGAGCGCGCTCACCGCCCCCGCCTCGGCCCTGCTGCCCGCCCGTGCGCTCACCGATGCGGCGAAGGGGCTGCGCGGCCGCCGCGCGGTCGACATCGGCATGGGCGACGGCATCGTGAGCCTGTCGGCGGACGGCTTCACCGTGACACTGCGGCAGATCGACGGGCTCGACGCCTTCCCCAAGTACGCGAAGCTGCTGGAGCCGGGTGACCGGGTGGCCGAGTTCGACACCGCGGAGGTCCTGGAGCACGTCAAGCGGGTCACAGTCGCCGGGCAGGCCAGTCGGCACGTGGTCCTCACGTTCGACAGCCCGGACATGCTGATCGAGGCGGGCGCCCACGACGAGGCCAGTGGCAGCGAGACGGCCGGCTGCGCGTGGGACCCGGGCAGCGGCTCCCTGGCGTGCCGGTTCAGCGCGGCGTGGCTGTCCGAGGCGCTGTCCGCGCTCGGTTCCGACCGGGCCAGCGTCTACCTCAAGGGCGCAACCAAGCCCGTCCTGATCGTCCCTCACGGGCAGGACCCGCGATCCGAGGATGGCTACCGCTGTCTCCTCATGCCCCTCAGGGCCTGACCGACCTGTGACCCCTGCCAGGTGGCTGCCGCTCGTGGTCCGCCGTGCCCTCTACCGCGACTGGAACGCGGGCATCCGGAGGTCCCGTGAGGACTACGAACAGCACCCGTTCGCCGACATCCGCCGCAACGACCTCTCCGGCCCGAGCAGGAAGCAGTGAGTCGCGAGCGACGGCACGACGAGTACCTGGATGCGCTAGCCCGGGAGGCCGCCGTGCGGCGCCAGCGGGCCGCGTGGCGGGCGTTCGACCGCGCGGTGCGGCAGCGGGAGGCAGACGCCCGGCTGGCCGCCTTGCGCGCCCGTCCTCGTGGCACTGCTGCCGCGAGCGCCCGACTGGACGCGCTCGACCGGCTGGCTGTGCGCTGCCCGGACTGCGGGGGGTGGACGCTGTCCTGCTCCCCGCGTACGTCCCGGTGGCATGACGGGTCCCCGGTCTACCGGCCGCGGGTGAACGGCCAGCCGGTGCGGGTGCACCGCTGCGCGACCACAGAGAGGCACTCGACATGAGTCGCAAGGCCAACGGCTCCGGCCAGGACATCCGCGTGTACCGAGGCGTAGGTAGCAGGAAGCGGCTGCGTGACCGCCTACCAGCCCAGGCACCGGCGAAGGCGGTTCCGGAAGACCTGCTGCGCATCGGCCTGGACATGGTCGGTGAGCCGCCGAGTCGGGAGTCAGTAGCGGCTGCATGCGCTCGTGCACACGAGTGGACAGTGGTGCCCCCTCGTGTGCTTCTCGAGGACGAGAAGGGCACGTGTTGCCCGGAGTGTGGGGTAACTCCTCCCGGACGCCTCCGCAACGATGGGCAACTACGCAGGCACCGCGTACGCGTAGACGACCCGTCCGCGCCCTGGTGCGTCCTGTCTCCGCCCGCAGGCCGCTGAGATGCCCCGTGACATGGAGCTCAAGCGCCAGCGGGACCGGGAGCGCGCTCAGCGCATCCGCGAGGAGAGGGGTGGACGGCCACCGGACCCGCCCTCCTCCGACCTGACCCCTGAGCAGCTCGCCCTGCGCCGTGCCCGCTACGCCCGGCGGGACTCGTGGCGGACGTTCATGCGGCGCTACGCGCGGATGTGCGCGGACCCGTCGGTGGCGGCTGCCGGGATCGTCCACCTGGACCGGACCGAGCCGGGATGGCGGGACACCTGAGATTGGCACTAGACAGGGCGGTCCGACGCGCGCTAGAGTCGTCCTTGTCAGCACGAACCGCACAGCCCGAGGAGCCCGCATGGACATCACCACCC
>Ga0210040_10008338_pt1 | contig 12324 bp, 14 predicted proteins | sample CryGeyCG12114_NA_FD_185462 | JGI IMG/M metagenome (GOLD analysis project Ga0210040, IMG submission 185462) | Groundwater microbial communities from aquifer - Crystal Geyser CG19_WC_8/21/14_NA (SPAdes) (version 2) | ecosystem: Environmental > Aquatic > Deep subsurface > Groundwater | place: USA... | reverse complement strand
GTTGCAGCAAACCAGAAGTGCAATACCTCACTTACACTTATGTTAAATCCAATGATGGCACACCAGGTATTTTGTGCCTTACCTGTGATCGGGTTAGTTATAACCCAAATGATATTGAAAATAAATATTGCGGCTTTTGCCACAAATACCATTGGAGCTAATTCTTAAATAAAAATTTAAAAATGGAAACAACATTTCTTAAACCTGATGAAATAGAAAAGCTACCTGCTTATCATCAGTTAGCAGTTAAATTTATGAAAGAGATTATGTACGACAATGGTATGGTAAACAGGCTGGAGCCTGAACGATATGAAGTTAAGTACATAAATCACATTGCTATTCCTGCCGGCACCTTTTTTCAAGCTAATCCGGACCTGCCTATAGATGAAACTATCAATGAAATTGCCACAATGGAATATGTAGAAATGATGAATAAATATAGCTATTTAAATGGTTTCGAATCTTTGAATGAAGCATTAGAGGATTTTTTTAATGACCATTTAAATGATTAATAGTAATAATTAAAACAAATATGGCAAAGAAAATTTTTATACCCACAATGGAAGAAATACGCCAGGAGCGGTTGAATTTGTTCGAGCAGGCTATTGGGATGCAACTTAAAGTTAAGACTAACCCGTTTCCAGATTTAATAGATACAATAAACGGGGTAGATAGAAAGCTGAATATGGTTAATGGTAAAGATTACGGCAGCTTTCATGTTGACTTAGTAGAGTTGGTTGATCAGTAAACTAATGAATTATATGACAAAAGAAATTAGCAATATAGAATCTTTTCCGCTCCAGTGGCCACTTGGCCATCCGCGCACCGAGAAAACCAGGGAAAGCTTATTTAACAAATATACCCTCACGCTGGTTAAAGCCCGGGATGGGGTTTTAGAGGAACTAAATAAATGGAAGGCTAAAAATGTCATTATATCTTCGAATGCGCCCAGTAAAAAAGATGGCACCCCTTATGCAACCTTTCCCAAGCCGACAGATGCTGGCGTAGCGGTTTATTTCACGCTCAATAATGAGCTTCGGGTAATTCCTTGTGACGAGTATAATAGCATTGAGGAAAATCTGCAAGCCCTTAAATATGTAATTGAGTCGCTTAGGACAATTGAGAGACATGGCGGGCGGCAGGTGTTTAATACTGCTTTCGGTGGATTTAAAGCACTTCCGGAAGTTGGCAGCGCCCGGCGCTGGTGGGAAATTTTAGACGTTCCGCAAAATGCCAATGCCAATCAAATAAATAATGCTTATAAAGCAAAAATGTGGAGTGCGCATCCCGATCGGGGCGGCAGCACCGATAAAGTAGCCGAATTAACCGAGGCTCGAAAGCAAGGTTTAGAACAGTTAAATAATAAATAAATGTCTCAACAAGAAATAACAGAAGCTATTAAAGCATTAACAAAAGTTGTTAATGCTAAAAATGGGATGCGCAGCGAATCAACTGTGAAAGCAGCCAATGAAAAAATTCAAGAACTTATTCCACTTATTAATAAATGCGGCTAAAAACAAAAGCTAATTAAATGTTACACGAAAACTTTTTTTCCACAAAGAAATACGGCACCTGCCCGGCACCAGCCAAAACCATAGAAACGATGTTTGGTAAGATGAAAGTAGGCCAGGGCGAACACTACTTTACCAAACAAGGCATTGGCGTTTTAAAATGTAGGAAGTGCGGGATTATTCAAGTCGAAATTAAATAGATTAAAAACCTAATAAGCAACCGAATAAACCAAAAAAAGTAAAACAAATTGATAAGAAAAAAATTATTAATTTGTTCTTTAATTTCTTGCTATCATGCTGAATAACGACCAACACTTTAATACCATAATCGATGTTACCGCCATTTCAGCATATTATATGATAGGGGTTTTTACAAGTTTATTTCCACACGCTTTTACTTTCGGGGAAGTAGAACAACCTAGCCGGTACAATATCAAACTGAAAGCTAATTTAACGGCCGACGAACGCCAAATCTGCAAGGAACTTATTCAGCAAATTCAATTGGATTCTCCGGAAGTAAACTATACCATTATCTCCCGCGACTAAATGCACTATCAATTTTACCAGGAAAGGCTGGCAGCGCTGGAGCAGCTTTATGCCATTACAGCCTGTGCAATTGAAAGAAAAGAACTCGAGGAGCTGATGCTTATTTGTGAGCTGGAAATAGGCCTACCTTAATGGAAAGACAAAAATTACCCGTTGCTATATTTGTACGCGTTTCGTTAAAGCGCCAGGACTATCAGCGCCAGATTAGCGACCTGCAAGCTTATTGCCGCCACCCACAGCAGCATTACGAGGTAGTGGAAATTATTAAAGAAGTAATTAGTGCCAGCAAAACAAAGCGGGAGCAGCGCCCCGAAATATTAAAATTACTACAGCTGGTAAAATCCGGACAAATTAAGAAAGTGCTGGTTTCGGAAGTAAGCCGCCTGGGGCGCAGGCCCGCCGAAACCTTAGACCTGATCGAACAGATTACCGAGGCCGGGGTATCTATTTATTCTTCGAATTTTGGTTTGGAAACCTTGTTACCCAACGGCCGCCGCAATCCGGCCACGGCACTAATCTTTACGATTTATGCCGAGCTGGCCCGCATGGAAAGTGAACTACTTAGTGAGCGCATTATTAGCGGTCAGGAAGAAGCCCGCCGGCTTGGAAAAGATATTGGCCGGCCCGGTGGTACCACCAAAGACGACCAGGAATTAATACGTACTTATCCCAACCAGGTAAAGCTTTTGCAGAACGGTATATCTATCCGGGAAATATCCAAATTAACCGGTGCCGCTATTAATACCATCCGTAAAATTAAAGCTGCTTTAGATAGAACAAAAATTGTATAATAAATATTCTTATACGTCCAGATTATATTATTATAGTTTGTTTCAAAAAATATATTAATTTTGAAATGTAAATATTTTAATATTTCAAGCCTGCTATTTGAAACAACTCTACGCGCCTAACCTAGTGATTAAATCTACTTATATTTCTATTTCTGTGCGCAAGCACATTAGAGATTTTATTATGCAGGAATTTGGATTGCCCGAAGAAGACTTTATCCGGATTCATTTAAATTCTTTGTTAGGTAAAATTATTCTGATGAATGCAGAAAAGTTACCTTACCGGCAGTTGAAGCCCAAAGAAGATTCTTTATCAGCAACGGAACTTAAAATTTTATTGCCTACCGCCATTAAACATTACACCGTAACCGCGGCGAGCAAAATATTAATTGCGGAATGGTTCGAAAAATTTTTCCAACAGCAGTTTGTATTTTTTGTAAAAGGCCAAATTAGCATTACCGGCAACGAACTGGGAGCCATTCGTATGTTTTTAAAGTTGTACCAGGTAGATACTGAAGCGTATGATCTGGAACTGGGGCGTAAGTGCTGGCGCGATTACAAAGACCGCATTTATAAAGTAAACAATAGCCGGCCAAAGCGCATGAACGCGCGTTTTGCTTCTTAATCCCCGTCCTATTCTGAAAAATTAGAAAGCAGTTATTTCGTTTAAAATAACTGTCCATGTTAAATAATAAATTTTCGGAGTTTGTCGCTTACTTCCGCCAAGTAGCGCTGGAACACCTGGTGCTGAACGATTTTATTCACGGCACTACGGCGGATATTATGGGTAAAGGCAGGAGTGATCTGCAATACCCGCTCCTGTGGCTGGAAACCCCCAGCTTAAAAATTAAAACGAGCGAATCCGGCCATATTGAAGGCAATAGATCCTTTGCTTTTATTATTCTCTGGAACGTCCCGAAAGATGAAGCTACGCCGGAACAAATAGACCAAGTGTGGGAGCTGACGGAAGCCATAGCCCTGGATGTGCTTACGCGTCTGAAACGGGACAACAAGAAAAAGCTTTTCAAATTTGATCCGGGCGAAGTTTCCCTGGACCCGATATCCACTCTTTTTATTGATAATGATTACGGCTGGCGGGTAGAATTAAACCTGGAGAAATACCTGAATCTATGTTACGAGCCATCCCGATGGCATCTAGGTGTAGCCGCCGTTACCGAATTTACCGCCACTCCTAAATCTATTTCTGAAATTCTTTTAACCTGGAAAGTATGAACCGAATTACCTTAGAAGACTATATTCAGCGGGGTGGTAATGCCACGCCTTCTTTCCCCAGTACCTATTATCCTTACCAGAGATATATCATTTACTTCGATACTATCACCAAAACAGTAGGCGAGGAAGTTGTCGATTTTTATGTGATGGACGAAAGGGAGGTTGAATATGAACTTTCGAACCCCAATATAATAACCCCGCAGGAAAGTTTCTTAGTTGAAAAATTAAGCAACGGTAACGAGCTGCATTATGATTATGCTAGCAAAGGTTATATTACCACCCGGGAAGTAGATGTAGTGGAAGAGAACCCGATTTGTGCCCTGGCAATATCTAAAGTAATTATTCAAAAGGTTTCTTATTATGGCAATAATGACGGTGAAGTAACCATCGTAACCACCGGTGCCCAGGGTACGTTGCTTTATTCGCTGGATAATATTAACTGGCAAGCTTCCGCTACCTTCACCGGCTTGGCGGAAAAAAGCTATAAGGCTTACGTAAAAGATGGCCGGATACCGGTGCCCTGTAAAGCCGAGTATCCTTTTGCCCTGGAAAAAGAGCCCAACCCGCCAATTTGTGATCTGGTTATACAAGAAGTAAAAGTGAGCCGGATTGGCCAACGCTTCCGGGTAGAAGTGATTGCCAGCAGCTCTTATTTGCCGGTTAAATTTTCCTTAAATGGCATTCCTTCTACTACCGGTATCTATGAAGTTGGCCAACCCGGAGAGTACGAAGTGGTGGCTTCTGATCGCGGCCGGTGCGAGGCTCGAAGTACGTTTACTATTAATCCGAATGTTCCGGAGCGCATTGATTTCTCCCGCAACCCAATAAACCAGGAAGTAATGGCCAGTGCACCCGGGAGGGAAATAGAGCTGGAGCTGTGGGTAGAATCGGAGCACTACAAAAGCGATTTTCAGAAAATCATTACCCGGCGCCGACCCGCGCTAAAGGATAGAAAATGTATCTTCTCGCTCGAAAGTATTTTACATTCCATCTTAAACCTCCAGCTGGAGAAATTAGATTTACTTAGCCGGCCGAATAAAATTTGCCGGCACGGAATTTTAAATTATTATGTAGCCTGGAGCGAAGTGGATCCTATTACCGGCGTGCCGGGCACTTGGGAGTACTCCGGCCTGCGAACCGTACTAAAAGGAGGGTTGCCTCCGGAAGAAGTGACCGAAACTAATTTTTTCAGTACCTACCTGCTGAACACCAAAGCTTTTTTAACCTGGTTGCCGCCAACCATTAACATTAGCCCGGACCAGCCGGAATTTATTTATTTTTTGAACCAGCGCCCGATCACGGCCTTAACCATCCAGCGCAAATACATTAATACCGATGGGGAAACCATTACTACCGAAGTAGTACCAATTCCCGTGGGTACGTCCATGTACCGGGTTTTCTGCTTACACGTTGTGCGGGATAACTTTAGCCCGACAACTAAGCAAGTGGAAGTAACCTTACTGGATCAGAATGGGGTGGCCCTGAGCCAAACCCGGATTTATAAAATCCGGCGAAGCTTTGTGCGGTTCCAGCATTATTTTTTGTACGAAAATTCTTTTGGGGTAAGTGAAACGTTGTCTACCACCGGCGCCGCCGAAATTAATCTGGACGGCAAGGATGATATAGCCGAGGACAGTGAGGGCCAGCAGTTTGTTTATGCCCAAAACATAGATAAGCGCATACGGCAAAGTACCGGCTTGCAAACGCCCGAGGAACACGAACGTTTGCAGGAGTTTGTTATGGCTAGTCACCGGTGGGAGATCCGGCAGCACCAGTACCGACTTATTCCGATTATCCTGAACAAAAGAAGCTATACTTATGATCCGGATAGCCGCAAGCCAACGGGTTACTTCTTTGAATATGATTATGCTTACGAGCCCACTACTTACGCCAAGATTCGCTAATGCTACGTATTTATATCGAATTACAGGAAATAGATTTGTTGCCGGGTACTAGTATGCAAATCGAATTAAACAACCCTTTGTTTGATGCGGAGAACGATAAAATTAAAGGTGGTTTTTCGCTGCCTTTTACCATCCCGTTAACCGATAAAAACCGGGTTATTTTTGGTTTTCCGGATGTAATAGATAATACGGTTAATGTACGGCGGGAATTTACGTGTTACCTGGAAGCCGATGGGGAAACCTTACAAGGTTTACTGAAGCTCCGGAGAATAGAAAAAAAGAAAATAACGGCTAATGTCATGGTGGGCATCAGCGCCATTGGAAAAAGTCTGCAGGAGCGAAAATTAAATTCTTTTGAATTTGGCGGTATTCGGGAAATGGGAGGGAGTACTCCGGAAGCTGCGGCCCATATGAACCTGATCGCTAGTTATCCGGATGATTCGGATTATACCTTTGCTCCAATAAAAAATACCATTGTATTTGGCGAAGGAAAACTCGATGACTTTTTTAAGGATCATATAATAAATGATTTTAAGAACAATACCTTTGTATTAACTCCCGGTAACACCACTACGCGGCCTCGCGGATTATGCCCGTTGCCCAAGCTGAGATACGTATTGCTTCAGGCGCTCCGGGAACTGGCCCTGCAAGTGGAAGAATCTTTTTTTGATGCCGAATTAAGCCGGCTGTTCATCATCAGCAATGCTGGCCTGGAGCGCATCATGCCTTCGGCGGTAAAAGTTGGAGAAACGGAAGTAGCACACTATGAAACCGAGTATAAATATTTCTTCCGGATCGCGGACCTGGTACCGGATTTAACGCTTATTGACCTGCTCCGGAAGCTGGCCGTTACGTTTGGGTTATCGCCGCAGGTATCGCTGAATAATAAACTGATTTTAGCCAAGTTAAACGATATCATCGAAAGTTTAGATTACCTCGAATGTTCGCACCTGGCTAGTGATGCCGGCGAAGATATTAATGATCAGGAAGCATTTAATTTTTTTTACAAGACGGATAATGATGATGCTGAGCCGGGTACCCACATTGCCGATTTTGAAGATATAACGGTACTGGAGCCGGTACCCAGTTATAAATTTCTGCAAGATACTTTCCGCAAAGATTCGGGCACCGCCGAACCGCGCCAGGTGCGCTTTATAGAGGATATAAAGCAATACTATATTTACAAGTACACCTACAATCAAATCGGCTGGTTTTATTATTCCGATAACTATGCTCCGGTTAAAACGGCCGCAGCGGGTACCGATATTCCTCAGGGCATTGCACCGGTTATTTGCAGTATAGTGGATTGGAACGGGGAGCCAACCTTATTGCCGGTAATGCAGCTCAAAAGAACCCTGCCCAATATTGCCCTCAACAATCCGACTCCGGAACTAAGGCTTTTGTTTTACCGGGGCTTTCAGCCTTATCCGGTGCAAAATAAAATTTACCCACTGCTGACCGACGACGTGTTTAATGCCAAAGGTGAAAAAATTGGCGATTACTCGTTGCGCCTGGATGGGGAGCATGGCACCTACGCGAAATTCTTAAAACCCTGGTACAATTTTAAGAGCAGCTCCCGAAGCATCCGGAAAAAAATTGCCTGGAGTATGGTTGACCTGGCTAACCTGAACATGAATAGGAAGCTGGCCATTGATGGCAATTTATACCTGGTGCGGAAAGTTACTTTTTCTTTGCCTGTCCGGAAGCCGGTCGATGCGGAATTAGTTCTTTGTAAAAAGGAAATCTAAAACGGAAACTGATTAAAAAAGTTAGCTTTTATAAAAAATAGATTTGCCAGTTCGGTCCACATTTTTGCCAGTTTCGTCCATTATTATACATTTTTTAGAATAATATAACATTTCCGATATTTTGGAAATATTAACCGATGCACCGGCGCGAAGCTTCCACTCCGGTAAGCGAACCATCCATTTATAGGGGAATGGAAGGTTAGGCAATTGCCACTCTACCCGGTAAGCATCGTCCTACCTTTAAGCGGCCCGGCTGCGCAACTTGCTTCTCTATTCCAGCAAGATGAAAAAAATAACCCTTTCCCAAATAAAGGAACTGGCCACGAACTACGGCATTCCTTTAGCCCACATCCGCGCCAGTATTGAAGTCGAAGCCAGCGGCTCCGGCTTTCTTCCGGATGGCCGCCCCAAAATTCTTTTCGAGCGGCATAAATTTTATAAGTATGCCCAAGGGAAATTTGCCGCTACTCATCCGGAAATATGTAATAAAACCATGGGCGGCTATGCCACCGGCGCTACTTCCCTGGAGCGCATGCAAAAAGAATGGGAGCGCCTGGCGCTGGCTATGGAGCTGAACCGGGAAGCGGCCATTTTATCGGCGAGCTGGGGCATGGGCCAGGTAATGGGCTTTCATTGGCAATCATTGGGATACCCAACCCCGCAGATGTTTGTAAACGCCATGTTCCATAGCGAATACCAACAATTAATTGCCATGTTTAATTTTATTAAGCAAACCCCGGCTTTATTAAAAGCTATCCAAGCCGGCAATTGGCCCACGGTGGCGTTCCTCTACAACGGCAAATCATACGCAAAAAACCAGTACGATAAGAAATTAGCAGCTGCGGCCGAAAAGTTTAAAAAGGAGATCGCCTAATGCTGCCGCAACTAGATTACTGCATTGGGGGCACTGTCTTGGGTGGACTTAACCGGGTATTTGTGGTACCAGTTGACCAGGTTATTTCCTTGCCCGATCCGGAGAATTTTTTAATCCTTTCCCCGATTCAGCTCGCACCCGGAGCGCAGCTAACCGAACTGGAAATGCCGGACTTAGGGGCCGAGTATTCCGAATTACTGGCTGATAATGACCACGGATCATTCTATAAAAAAAAGCTGGAGCTTTTTTTACCTAAAGACAGCCCGGCAATTGCCGCCTGGATTAATACCCTGGGAAAAATAAAATACAGCATTTTGCTGTACTGCGATAATAACGGCTTCTGGAAAGTAATTGGCAGCCCGGAATTTCCAATGGCTTTTGGGTCGGAGCTGGGCACGAGCCGCCAGGCCAACGATAAGTTCGGGCATACGCTTACCTGGTCGGGCGAAGCTTTGGATAAATCTTTCTTCTACTCCAATTTAAATGTAGTCACGAATCCAACTGATCCGACTGACCCCAACATGCCAGGCTTTGCCACTATTGTCGATGGACTAGGCCGGGAGCTGGCGAAGGTGCCCACCGGGGGCGTGTTCCAAATTAATTCCGGATTTTCTTACGGTTTTAGAATTTTAACTTAATGGCAAAATATACTCCCGCTGCTTTTGTAGAAAAGTGGCAACCGCTATTTGCGCCCAACTCCACCGGCGAAATTGAAGAAGTAGATCTCCAGGCTTTCACGAAGGATATTGCTGATTCTTTCGGCTCTGGCGGCAAGTCCGCTTATGATATTTGGATCGAAGCGGGCAATACAGGTTCGGTGCAAACCTTTCTGACTTCTTTAAAAGGCCAGGGAATTTATGAATTGTGGCTGAGCCAGGGAAATATTGGTTCTGCCGCCACGTTCCTGCTTTCGCTGAATGGTAAGGATGGTAAAAACAATTACCAGCTCTGGCTGGCCGAAGGTAATACCGGTACTATCCTGGATTACTTTAATAGCCTAAAGGGCGCCAGTGCTTACGACATTTGGAAGGCTGCGGGCAACGTGGGCACTGAAGCTGCTTTCCTGAACAGCCTAAGAGGTTATGTAGGTAAATCCGCCTATGAACTTTGGTTAGAGGCCGGAAACTCCGGAACAGTTTCCCAATTTCTAAACAGCTTAATAGGTACCGCTGGTAAAAGTGCTTTTCAATTATGGCAGGAAGCCGGTAATACGGGATCAGTTGCTCAATTTTTAGCCAGTTTAGTTGGCAACAACGGAAAAAGCGCTTACGAACTTTGGAAAGATTTAGGTAATACCGGCACGGTTGCTCAATTTCTGGATAGCCTGAAAGGCTTAAACGGCAAGAGCGCCTACCAACTTTGGTTGGAGGCCGGAAACTCCGGTAACATTAACACTTTCCTGTTTTCCCTGGTTGGCCCTCCCGGACAGAACGCAGTAATATTCCGCATCCTGGCCGAGCTGCAAACGCTGCCGGCAGCTGGCACCACCGGCGAAGGTTACATTGTAAACGGCCACGTTTGGGTATGGCTTCCCGGTTCTGCCACCTGGTACGACTTTGGGCCCGTAGCTGGAATACCTGGTTTATCAGCCTACCAGCTAGCGGTAAAAAATGGATACACCGGTACGGAAGGTCAGTGGTTATCTGGATTAAAAGGAAAGAGCGCATACCAATCAGCCGTTGACAATGGATTTGTTGGATCTGAGCCGGAGTGGTTAACCTCTCTGATCGGCCCAGGAGAAGCCTTTACGATAATAGAAATAAACGCAGCCGGTAATGGCCATCCTACTAAACGGCTACTTACGCAGCATGAAACTAATATGTATTTACTAAGCTTGCTCGGCAATGGTGGAGCAACTGATCCCTCTAATACTATCCAGCCGGTTTCCAACTTTACCGCAACCAAGCAATCAGAAAACGAAATTATTTTAAACTGGATAAATCCATCCTAAAACCATGAGTCATCAAATTTCAAGAAAAGTAGCAACCGAACCGGATAGCAACTACGTTGTTATTTCAAACCTTCAGGATGGTGTTAATTCTGACTTAGCGACTGGCCTTGCGCCAGCGACAACGTATAAATTTAAGCACGTAAGGATTGTAAACGGGGTTCCAAGTGCGCCGGTTTATGCAATTGCATCCACCGGTAATAATTTACCTCAGCTTACTGCACCCGGTTATTTTGCGGTTGAAACTTTACAAAATGGATTTAATTTTATTTGGGATATTGTTCCCAGCAACGCCGGTTTCCAAATAGTAGGCTCGGCTGATGGTGTTCTGTGGGCCGTATTAGCTACTGTTGGCCCAAACGTAAGCACAACCGGCATTACAGGTTACGATCCGGAAGATTTTCAATTATTTAAGATAAAAGCGATAGGCGACCAAATCAATTATGCTGATTCTGACTTTTCAGTCTTCCATAATAATGCATTAATTTATACGACAAACGAAGAAAATGCAGTATTTACCCATATCCAAAAATTACTGGTAAATAATAATGATGTTGTTGGCGATGCCACCTTAATTACAACCGAATGGCTAGGCAGTGCGGCAACTACTAAAATCATTCCCGCAGAATTAAATGGCTATATTCAGGCAGTTGGTCCGGCAGATATAAATGATATTGGTTTGGCCATGGATGATGATCCGGAGCCTACGGCTATTTATCAGGGAAATCGTTATAGTGATGATTTTGTAAAATATCTATTATGGCAAAGTGAAGGCATTTATTTTATCATCCCGGATCAGGGCACGGCCATCCCGATTGCTTTCCCGGTTATGCCTTCCGATATATTGCGGGTGGAAAAAATTGGGAAACGTGTATACTACAAAGTAGCCAGGGCAGCACAGCCAACCTTCTTTGCCACGCTGGGGTTTCGTACTGCCGCTAAAGGGCCATTAATTCCGAAAGTATTATTAACCACGTCTAATAAAGAATTAAACGATGTGGTTGTAATGAGTGAGGCCAACCAGGAGTTAGAATATCCGGAAATTAATTTATTGGTGACGGGTAACAGCATCATGACAGATAATTATACCCCATTTGCCACTCCTTTTAAAGATGCCCTTAATTTTGCTTTAGCCAGTAATAACAAGATTGCCCGGATTACTTCATTAACCAATACTTCAGTAGGCGGGCAGGGCTTAGAAACAGGCATAATAGCTAATTTTGCGCAGCAAATAGCCGGCAGATTTGTAGCGGGTAAAACAAACCTGATTCTTATTTTTGAATTAATCAATGAATTATTTTATAGAATCGAAGCCAATGGTGGCGTAGGAGCCGGGCAGGAAACCTTTGATTTATTAATTGAATTGATTAGTTTAGTAAAAGATGACAATCCTAATTGGAAAATTATTTTAGGTACGGCTACCCCCCGCAGTAATGCAGCAAACACTGTTGTTTATGATTCTGAAAAATCCATTCTGAACGAGCTGATAATTGATTCCTATAACCAGAACGAATTAGGAGTAGTTGGTTTAGCCGATGTTGGATCTAATGATAAATTATTAACCCCCGGCCCGAACGTTGACGGTTCGCCTAGTGCGTATTATCTGGATTGGGTACACCCTAATTTTGCTGGTATTCACGAAGTATTTATTCCCTTATTTAAAGATGCGGCTTTTATAGCTTTGTACGGAATTTTGCCAGCGGGTCCGCCTTCTAATGATCCGGTAGCGGAAAATGCTACTTTCAATAATTTGCGATTCATGACGGCTAGCA
>Ga0210040_10008337_pt1 | contig 12325 bp, 8 predicted proteins | sample CryGeyCG12114_NA_FD_185462 | JGI IMG/M metagenome (GOLD analysis project Ga0210040, IMG submission 185462) | Groundwater microbial communities from aquifer - Crystal Geyser CG19_WC_8/21/14_NA (SPAdes) (version 2) | ecosystem: Environmental > Aquatic > Deep subsurface > Groundwater | place: USA... | reverse complement strand
ATATACCTTGAGTATATCCTGTTACTTAGGAAATGCTACAAATACGAATGCACCTTTTAGTAAAGGATTTACTAAACTTATCTAGGGTTTCCTTAGTGAGTTGTTTAGTGAGATGTAAAAATACGAAATTACAGTAAATACTTAATTTTTAAGTAAAGTGTGGGCAAAGTACGAGCTACCAATCCGGGCCCCAGTCTCGGTGTGGACTGCACTCACTATAGACAGTTCATTGGGTAATGTCTAGCAGATTCTGGTGAAAAAATTGGTCAAAAGAATGCCTATTGTTGTTACTTCAGTTAATTTTGCGGTAGAATGTATAGTTAGAGTGGTACTACACTCTCAGCTTGGTTTTTTTCATTCTATTTATACTGAGTTAGTTTGTACTAGTAAGTAAGAAGGATAGTTAATTTGATGTATGCCCATGTGGATGTATATAAAGTGATGATAAATAGGAGGGAAAAGAGCAGAAATAATTTTCTCTCTCTTCTCGCTCAAAACTCTAAATGATTTCTTGTGAGGAAATAAAAAGAGCAACGAGTTGAAAAAAGGGACCTTTTTTAGGGTTGGATATAGGGGTATAGTAGATATGGATACATTTCCATGTATGGTGACAAGAAAGTTTATGTTCAGACGACAAATGAGCTATTCACAAGTAGGGATCCAAACGGAAGAAAAGTTTTTTATTTGCAAACTAAAAGAAATGTTTGATTTAGTTTAGCCACGCTTTTTACGTTCAATAGAAGGGCAAAGAAGACAAGAGTGGTCAAATTTTTTCAATGTCAGCTCAATTCACAAGTACCGTTTTTCTTGCATCATATAAGTCATGGTTGAATAAGTAATGGACTCGTTTGTCAATCAGTTCAGTAAACAATTTGATTTACGCGTTATAATAATACGAATCCGTAAGATATGTTCAAAATGTCCATGCATTTAGAAACGTCTTTAGTTTAGTTACCTTGATAAGCAGATAGTCATTTTGTGTCCAAAATACGAATTAATAAAACCTTGAGAATAAACTTTAACGAAAAAAAATACATCATCCGCATACCTTTAAGTTGCCACTCTCCATTGGTTATAAAGCTACTAGTATCTCCACCATCTTCACTCTGAAGTTGTAAGTCGAGCTGAAAAGTCAAAAACAAATTATGCATTTTAGCGAATAATTATGATAATCCAAAATTCACTCAAAACTTTATCATTCCAATTAAGTATACGATGACAATAATGCTCAAGATTATTACATAACCCAAACTTCACATAATCCGCTCATCAAGTTTTACTATGCAAAAGTTTGGCTCATCAGACTTTCACAGAACGACTTTATTGCACACATAACTATAGAACAAGTTGGCATATTATAAAACTTACTTGAAACCCATCATAGGTCCAACTACCAAACTTCATTTCACACTTCTGCTCATCAAAGGGGAACCAGGTAATATCTATCTTACAAGTGCTCTTAAAAATTCCTGGAGGGATATAAGAACAGCTGCCATTACTAAGCACAACAACGTTTGTCGGGTAAGTGCCATCGAACCCTTCATCGGCACTGCAAGTTCATAAATTATTATCAAACCCTTGTGTTCCTCTACTTTTCACAAACATCCTCCACAGTCGTGAAAAGAAAACAAACATCATGGTGTACAAACAAACAATGAACACAGACCAACTAGCTAGATAACTAACCGAAAAATGGAAAACTAAAAGCATGGAAATAATTTTCTGTGCATAACGCAACGCACCTATTGTACATTAAAACGTCAGGCTTCCATATTCGATGTGGTGGGATCCGAAGGTTGGTTATATTTCCATACTCACTAGAATTCCATCTAAGATTGGCATCATTCCAGTCCTGAGTGGTACACACAGGAAAGATAATTAACCCATCATTATCATTATACGGACCACGCGGTCCATTAGATACAGAGAAAAAACATTGAAAAGAGGTGAAATCTTTTGGACAAGGTTTACAGAGTACATACAAGTCTACGAAAGGCAGAGAAAAACTGATTCTACAAACTAACTGAACTCTACACGGCAAGCATAGAGCGCCTCCAAGCACTCAACTCGAGAACTTTTACTTCCCCAAATGATTGAAACAGGGCAGCTCAGGATCCTTTTCTTCCCACAAAATACGTCAAATGGAGCATCTCACGCGTAAATGCATCCCACTCGTTCGTTCCCCTTTACTTTCACGTACGTAGTACGTATGTATGTATATACATGTCTCACCGACAGACGTTATGTACCAGAGAAAGAGAGAGACTTTCTACTCTACTACGAATACTACTACAGCTTCGATCGCAGGAGGCGCACATGTGCCGTGTACAGTCAGAGAGTTGTGGAAAATAGGTGAGACTTGGGGGATGGTGGGTGGAAGGAAAGATACAGGTCAAAGGAGGCCCAGAGCAGTCAAAAGCACATAGCAGCAGACATAATATGAGTGATACAAGAGATTAGCAAGGGAAACAAGTTTGCTGCATCAATTACTAGTATACAGTTTACACAGTGGTCCATAATTCCCTTACACACAAGTCAAATGGCAAGGGTGACCACTTTATATAGTTTTAGTTAGTTAGTTAGTAAGATTGAGGTAGGCATTCAATGATTGTTAGTTAGTTAAGTAAGCAAAATCACTAACTAACTGACAAAAGGCAACTTACTAAACAACAAGAGTTAGAGTTACAGCAAGCAAGTATAGTTTGTACAGCAAACACACATATTTAGTTAGCCAGTTTTAGTTAGCAGCAGAAGGACTTGAAGAGAGAAAATTTGCGAGCTTTTTCTACAAATATGCAAGCTAGAAAACCATGTAGTTGGTAAGTAGATAGTGTGCAGCACAAACGAGAAGAACCGACTTGATCTTTTTGAAGGCTTGTGAAAAAAGAACAAAGAAGAGAAAGTTGCAGATGCAGTGTAGGAGCTCAGTTGAGAAACTTGGGTTCCGAGTCTCCAAATGGACAGTAAAGATGGCGTCCTTAAGCAACCCAAGCACATATTGAGTGATCAATCATTTTCAATTGAATTGAATGCTTGGAGCAGAAAAAGAAGAGAGAGTGAACAAGATTAACTTTGTTTTGAACCAATAGATCTTGTGATATTACCACTACTGTCCGGTTTATGAAAGGGATTCAATTTCATATGAAATTTATGTGACAGACTTTAGTGAGTGGTATTATATTGGCTCACTCAATCCAATAATAGTGCAAAGAAAAGTGAATAAAGGTGCCTTTTTTATTGTGTAATGGTACATGGTTTATTTGTTCAATACATGTGGCATTGATAGGAAGATGTTTTTGTGTACCATTTTTTCTGTTAGGGTGGTTTCGTTTTTTTAAATGTTTGCTATTGTCAGGTAAGTCTTCATTTGTGCTACAATTTGTCAAAAACAGGTTCATTCCAAGCTGAATGTGACAAAGAAAATGCACAAGAGACACATAACAATAAAACTAATCAACTTCTAAAAATGAACACAGCATAATATACAGGTGACAAATTAAGCTTGAAAAAAACTGAAAAACCATAATCAATGAGTCTTAGACAAGGACAAATACTTTTTCAGATAACGCAAGTTGTCAGAGGAAGTTTTTTTTGCTTTATAGTAGTCAACTCACATTTGTGTGAGTGATAAGCTTGTTACACGAAGAAGATAGTAGTTTACATAAAGCGTTTCCAATCTTGAAACCAAATCCACGTTTCAAAACTACACATTCATTCACGTAGTGATTACATCTATAGCATCATAATGCACTCTATGAGAATTTCAATGGGACCTAGTTACTGAAATTATTTTGCAATTGACTGACTGAACACGATATATTTATGCTAGAAAAGTGTGAATATAACGGAAGGTCTGCACGGGTGAGATAAAATAAATTAATCATAATTTAGTATGACTGAGACTGAAGAAATTGCCTCTAATTCTTTCTAGTATTGCTAGAATAAAACGCAATCAAATGTAATAGCGTGATTATAATGTACATTTGCTTTTTACAGTCGCATTCTCCTGTCCCTCTCTTACCCAAAGCTGGGTCTGGTGTTCCACTCTTTACGTCCATTGCAGATAAAACATGTTTGTTCTGATTAAATGTTGTCGCCAGTTGTGACACATTAAACAACTAATCTGTGTTGGGAAGTTGCTAAAATTCGTTCTCCTTGTATAAATACAAACGCTGATGACTATAAAGCGTGCAGCATGCTCTGCGCAACATAATGAATTTGTTCAAGTCACAAGTACATATGTACATACAGATAATAGCTTCAATTGAAGTGACACATGTTTTTAGCATTCTTTCAGTATCTTTTACGATTTCATATATTTTATATACAATGCCTACAATGAAACATAGCAAAATTTTACATGCATTTTTAAAATCCCAAATTTTGCATTTCGTTTGGCTAGGAGACAAAACTTGGAATAAATGATATAAGCCAAGCCAATTTTTTGTCGGTGCATTTTGGGTACGCTAGATTAGATCGATATTTACCATAGCCACAGACTTTTAGGAACATTTTAGGCTAACGTGGTATTGAGTAATATTTATAGAAATTGGGTAAATTCCGAAAAGGTAATTTCAGGAATGTTGGATATACAAGGTTTGAAAAAATTGCTGTACTATTTTGATTGGGACTTCTGGAATAAACAGACAAGATTTTAAAGGCCGTCTGAAAACTAAAAGAGAAAGTGCTTTAATATTTAAGTTCATCATGGAAAAAAAAATTTGAGAAAACTGATACTGTCAAGATAACTTAACGATCAGATAACGTGAAATATAAAAGTCTTATAAATGTGTCACTTCAATTGAAGCATCCTGCACAGTTTAACTATCACCCACATTCCTAAATTGGAACAAACTTTCCATTTACTTTAGTAACTGTACACATATTGTTCAATCTATTATCTCATGGTGCTCTAATATTCATTATGGAATACTAAATAATCACGAGCTATATACATTTAACCTTTGCTATTTAGGAGATCTATAAACATGGTATCCAAACCTCTATATAGCTAAACGACAGTAAGTAATATTATTCCATCAGTACAAAGTTTTTACTAAAAGTAAGTAATTAAGAATCGGCGAACTAATTCAAGTTACAAACTTTATGCTGTGAACATGACTTTTCCTATCAAAAAATTTGATCGATGAACAGTTGAGGATGTTCGAGCGAGCTTGACTTATAAAATCCATTTATCATCGTTCGAGCTACATTCAGAGTGGACAAGGGTAGAGTGTGGAAAATTTTCTTGACAAAATGTAGTACTTCCAATGACATGCATGCAAGTCATGAAGTTTAAAATTTTATGTGTACTTAATTCGTACGTAGTGAAAAAATAAATAAAAACGCAGCAAAAAATTTGCAGGACTTGTGTCTAAAAATATTAGACGCCCTTCTAGAAGTAAAAATACCATGCATGTGCATTATAAAATAATGCAGTTAAAAATCTAATAACGGTACTATTGCGTGACTACTCAAGTGAATGCAAAAATTTGAGTTGCTCACAAAATATTTTTTTTTCAAATAAAAATAATATGGCAAAAAATCGCCATAGGCATATTGTGTAGCTACATCTGTTTCTACTTGCTCTTCCAGCCAATGATGCAAAAAATGGTGGAATTCTAAAAAATTAACTAAAAAATGAGGTTAAAAAAACGTCATTATCTGTACTCCAACGTGTGCTACTCAAAAATACAGAGTGCGTGAAAAATTATGAATGAGAGCAGGTAGTGATGGAACAGACTAAATTGTCTTATCAAATATAGGATTCAAGGAGAGGGAGCAAGGAGTGCCGCGGATCGTTGAAAAAATTTCTTTTGTGATACATAAAAATTGGAAGGGTTAAAAACTCACCATTTTTAACCAAATCATTGTGGTTAGGAGCTGATTCTTCTCGTCCTTATAGCATTGCAATCACACATGCAAAAAAGGTTACAGAATTTGTAAAAAAAAGTATTCCGTTTTCAAAATGTCAAAATTTCATTCCCTCACGCAAGCAAAAAAGCTGTCCTTCCAAATCATATAATAATAAACATCACTCTTCTCATAATTTTAATTCCTTGGTATTGGTGAGGACAACTACAACATTCTACCACAAAAATACTACGGGTGAGCAATTCATTAATTTCAATTATTTCTTCTTCCATGAAAAATTACTTTCTACTACTTTCTGCCTAGATTTAAAAAACAAACTTTTTTCATCAAATAAAAAAACGCCAAGCATCTATCATTACAGCACACACATGAGCGACAAACTTTAAAAAAATTCGTCCACGTTATACAGAAGATAACCCAACTCGAATCCTAAAAAACACATTGAAGGCATTAGCCATGACCACTTCGTCTTATAAGGTAGTCAGCCTCACATGGTATACATCCAATAAAAAGGAACCCACAGGCCAAACAAACAAAAAAATCTAAAGTGAATGTTCCTTCAAAAAACAAACATAGGAAACAAACCCATTGATTTATATTTCCTCAAGCATCGTCTCATACAGACTATGATTGAAACATTTCAAAAGCACTGTCAATATATATTTCATTTCACCATGATCATATAATTGATTACTTTTTGGAGCGCAGTACTCAATATTTTCCTTGGGATTTCATAGGACTCAAGGATTACATACAGTAGTAAATAAAGAATGACTTAAAGGATGGTTCAGTTTGGAACAGGAGAGGAAAATTTGCTCCATAGTTGTGGCTGGTTTGATATCATGCATTCAATTATTCTGCTGGAGCTGAGAGGGAAAAAAAGTCCCTTTTCTCTCGACTCACATGTTCTGCCTTGGGTAGTATGTACTGTGAGATTTATAGGTACTCGAAAAGGCTAAAAAACGGTTGAACGTATAAAGATATGGATCCAACATTTTTGGTTTGCACTCTATAAAATTTTCACCATTAAGTATGTGAGCACGCGTGTTTTAGTAGGTGGCTCCATGAAAAATCTGCAACCTGCTGAGCAAAATATATAGTACTTGATGATGTACTCAAATTAGTATTACCGCTGGAGGTGGTTCTTTTAGATTGATATCTTTACTGACTGGTGCTTGTAGTGAGAATGTGAGCAACACATTTTGTTGGAACCAGCAGGATAACACTCTTTCTGCACACCACAAAACTTGTAAATAATAATGTAGTCATAATAGACTAATATTATCACGCGATCATGCCTTCTATTCACTTCCTCTGGCAACCTATAATTTTCACGGGCAGTTGGAACCCTACTTTGGTAAACTTGACTGAAATGGCAATTGGTACTGTATAATCTAAGCTTATCCGTCCATATAAATGGAAAGCTAATATTTACGCAACACACAAATAGTTCCTGTTTCCCCGCACTGTTCCTGAAAAAACATTTTTTCATAGAAATATGGAAACACACAATATCGCATTAAAAAGGTAAACATAAAGAGTGAACAAAATATAACGAGTTCTAGTACACAAAAGCGCAATTTCTGATAATCTTTCACATTATGTTGTACCGAATGCATTTACTTATTGGAATGACGAAAAATTATTACAGACAAAACTAAGAAACTAAAATATAAATTTGAAAATGCATATGCAGCATAATATGGAAACGGGTTTGATAACGCAAACTTAAAAGAAAAATCAACTCATAAGAGGATGGAAATAAAAACGCTGACAAATGTCACACAGGTATTGCCGAACATATAGAGAGATAGACTAAAAGATTGTAACAGTAAAGGTACACAACAGCAGTATTGGATACAAAAAAGAAGAGCTGATAGAATACAGTAGAGCGTCAGATACGCGAAAAAACTCGACAGCAGGTCGCAGCAGGGTTCATAAGGAAAATGATTTCACCACCTTTTATTTTTGTGTGCAAAAAGACAACAGGCATCAGACTTACCAAATTTAGCCACGTATTCGTTATAAGAATTTGATTCTTTTCATCCTACATAAATACAACATCAAACTTTGAATTATTTCAAAATAATCAATGGCTCTTGTCATGTCATTCATGTGTAATCATACTCGCTCAAGTGGATACATACTCTCCACTAACTCATTATCCATATATTCTGCGCACACGCTTTTTTTATATAATAACATTTAGTCAGAGTTAATTATTTCAGAAGCAATTAAAAGTTTCCCATCCGTAATTGTGATTTACTTGTGATTGCAATTCGATTCTTAATGATCTTCATGCCAGTACACGCAACACGCGTGTGTAGCGAAATGTCAAATGATTGCAGTAAAAAATCCTCGATAGAAATATTAGGCTTTCTTTTTTGTATCGTTCTAATTATTCTAATCATTTGAAAACAGGATAGGGAAATTCAGTTTTTGATTTCGCCTCATTGATAACTAACTACCCAGTGCAAAATCGATTTAAAACATGATAAATTTCTGCAATTGCAATGATTTTTAATTAGTATTTAACATTCGCCATATCGTTTAATTTCTCCCTTTGTATTTCCCACATGCCAAAAAGGGAAGAACGGAATAGTTTTGTAAGCCAGAAAAGGAGAGAACACGAGTTCCCCACTAGCATTTCAGCAACCACAGATTTATTACAGTTTTCACCCTGGAATGCTGAATAGCGAGGCCCATGAAAAGAAGCATGAAAATATTCAATTCAGAATTAGGTAGATTTGTGAGACTCATGATAGCTGATAACGAGGCCCAGATTTATTTACAACTCCCAGAGCGCATTCACATTCTCTGCTTCTCTCTTGTTCATGCCATTATCAGATTTCCGGGAGCCCTATAGCTTTCAAATGAAAGCGCACTGGCTGAAAACTTTGATTTTTTGGGTACCATTATTTGCACACATTGTTACGATTCGTTAACAAAAACTTTCAGCATTAGTGTTCTAACTATGGACAACAAAATCATTTTGTTATTTACTTTCATGGTGGCTTTTTACTTTGAGCTCCACCATAACGGACTGAGTGAGAGAGTACAAATAAACTAACGGACTCATTGAGTCTCCTTAGTTGCTAGTGGAACTGCTTACCGAACTGAAACCATGAAGCTTGTTAATAAACTACTAATGAAACTGGCTGAAAAAACTTGGTCACGTTCCCTTCCGTAAGTAGTAGAAGAATTTTGCCAATTTTGTTTATTCAGTTGAACGAAAACTGTTCAGCAATATTTTAAGTGGTAGGTAAGGTAGCATCTTCTTCTTTACAGAATTTATGCTCCACAAAATGACACAGATCATCGTTCTATTCGCTAACTACCAAAAATGCTTTCAAATATCAAATACAAATAGTTCTGTATCACGCATTGAAAAAAAATCTTCATGAAAAAGAATTTGGCCAAAAATAACGGTATAAAACTCGCTTCACAGTCTCCCTACCCCATGAATGAACAAAGAAGTGAATGTTTCTCTTTCAACATGAAAGAGAACCTGCGTTCAAATATTAACGAAAACCTGATTTCCCATCTCTGTTTACTAATGTTGCTCTTCTCTGATTACACTTTGTAAGAAAGGACTGCATTAACAAGGTAATCCTACGCCATTCTCGAATGTTCGGATCAAACTGCACACAAATTTTTCCTGCAAACGTTTCATCTCTACAGCTAAGTAAAAGTGAAAAAGAGCTCATTAGTTAGTTTGTTAGTCAGCAATAAACTATTCCTTCCTACCTAACTAAACTAACTAACCTAACTAATTAACCAGGGGTTAAAAATATTGAACACTGAGTGGCCGTGATACTAGCCACATCATTACATATTAAATGTGCGCTCCACTTTGAGTTTCTGGAAATAATGGAACATCAAAGTCCATACTGGCTGTGTATGTGTGTATGAGCCTAACATGCTATGCAGGCTGAATAAATCATCCAAAGTTTTGAAAGACGAGAAAAAGAGTTGTACTAAATGCACAAGTTGGACGTGAGCAGAGAATCTGAGTTTGGAACATATACATCACTACACAAGAGAACATTATATACCATAATGTTGTAAGTACCGCCTATACTATTGCCATTGCACACTATTGGGATGCCAGCAGACGTTTCATGTATTTATATAGTTCATGTTCCCAGTTGTGATCGGAACTTGAGCTCCAATGTAGTTTCCTAGTCAAAGGAAAGAAAAGTGAAAATTCTTTTCGCACTGGTGTTCCCCTTTTCTCTTGATTCCATTATTCCTCACGGATGAGAAGAATGAGCGTGTCTACTAGACGAGTTTTATTTTTCCTCCATCTTGTGCGCATACTCTAGCCCGTGTCCCCACAACTTGGAACGAGATAATGATATTTATCATGCATGCTGAGCCCCAGTTTAGTATAGTATCTGCTTTGGTAGAAAAGCACCTTGCTTTAATCACAGGCAGACCCAAGTTCACCTTACACACACACAGTTTCCATTTGTTTTCATAGCTATGATGATGAGAGCTGTTTCTTGCTTACTTGCACCCAGTCAGCGTGGGATTAAAGCGTGTTCAAATAATGGCTTAGTTAGTTAGTTAGTTAGTTGGCTTCATATGCAGATAGACTGTGTAGATGTAGAATCAGCAATTAAAATGAATAATGCGAAAGGCCAGTGTTTAGAAAGTAGAACTATACATTTATGAGTAGGAAGTATAGGTGAACAATAGTTTAAGCAATTAAGTACAGCAGTACAGTCTAACCCCGTTTTTACAAACTTTGGTAGGGAAAACGATAAATTAACGAGAAAAGAAATGCTCACTTATTTAGATTCCAGTTAGTTCTGTTCCCAAGTTTTTATGAGCAAGGAAACGTCTGGAAAATAAAACCAGCAAGCTTTCTCCACAACATTTATCATATCTGCACTAAATTGAGGGAACATGTCCCGAGGGAAATTACTCACAAGTTATCGTGTATCAATGAAAATGTCATAGGAAATAAACTTTTCACGACGGTCCAATATAGCACGTAAATATGATCAATATTAAAAGTCAAAAATATTTTAAAAATTTCCATAAATGGCAAAAATTCAAAAGTAATTTCCTCTCCGCCTCACATAGTGCTAGAAACTTCATCACAAATCAAGACTATTACTGTTCCAGTCATGACAATACTTTTACTACTTCAGTGAAAATCCTCATAGTTTTTTTTTCTTGGCAAATTGTCAACTGCACTTTCAGGGAGAAAACTAACTCTCACCGACAATATATATATGTATACAGAATAAGGAATCAGAGACTCGAGTTAAGTAGATGGACGCAAAAGTGAAAGTTTGCTAGATCAAAGCCGATAGCGTCATTTTAGAGGATACCCTATTTACCATTCACCTAAATAGATAGAAGCTAAATGGTTTAGTACAAATCTCTTTTGTACAAAAACATGTTTTCAACATCCCAGGCCATGATCTCATGCGTCCTAAATGTCACACAATTTCATCTCTCCCCATGTTGTATTACACGTTATTCAAAATGGACATTTACGCCTCCTACGCAAAGTAAAAAAAAACACAACTACATCACAGTGTACAATTTATAAGTACAGTTATTATTGTATTCCTAGCTATCACCATCTATCAAGCAAAACTCTTTTTTTTTGTGAACTACAACTCACAATGAATGGCACAGAAACGGAAATATTGTCCTACTTGGTACTAACTAACTACAAATGTACAACTTATCTTCATCATAAGCTGACACAGCAAAAATCCAGACACATTTTCCGTATCAGTTCCTTTGAAATCAAACTTATATGGACACGAGCTTCAGTTTTTTCCCATGTCCAACCATAGAAAGAAAAAGTATAGTAGAGACTGTCGCTTAATGAATCGCAAAGCAAACAGTATTTGTTTCGTTCGTTTGTATTACAGACATCTTTTGTATTTGAGCTGTAGCCTACTAGACGGAAATCACTGGACCATTCAGTTTTTCGACTACGATTTTTTCCTGTGGCTGATCAGTGCTCAATTTGCTGAGAAGACTACTGACCCTTCCCTCATGCCGGGCACATAAAAGTTTTTAGCCCGTATTTCTTACTGCATACAGACAGTAAACCCCAACAAGTTTAACACTAACGACTGACCAAAAACTTTATTGATTTACAGAGAGAACGGCACTAGTCATCATTATCAATTAGAATGGGTGGAAGCTCTCTCTGGTACTGCATCCCAGTAGACCGGCTTGTTGAAACAAGTAATTCAGGATACTACTGCGCTCCGAATAAAACCAAACCAGTCTGACTGTAAGTCTAGCTCAAATAGTACGTAAAGAATGTGAAAAAAGTACCGGCAGTTTCAAAAACTAGACAATCTCATTAATATTAACATCCTATCAGACTGACTGCTATTACCAACCCAACTATATAAGGTTCAGTGAGAAAGTTTGAATGAACGTGTACAGATTTTTCACAGGCGAAAAGTCAATG